>Ga0187874_10001814_pt1 | contig 17884 bp, 34 predicted proteins | sample June2016WEW_16_1_3_FD_132993 | JGI IMG/M metagenome (GOLD analysis project Ga0187874, IMG submission 132993) | Peatland microbial communities from SPRUCE experiment site at the Marcell Experimental Forest, Minnesota, USA - June2016WEW_16_150 | ecosystem: Environmental > Terrestrial > Soil >... | reverse complement strand
GCCTGTCGAACGCGTCCAGCCAGGACTTCACCTCGCACATGGTGCCCGCCACGAAGCCGGACATCCACGCGACCTTAGCGCCCAGCGCAAGCACTACGATAATCGCCAGCGTGATCACAGCGTTTAGAACATCCATGAGTTGTCTTGCTCCCTTTTCTTACGGCTTTTCTTTGGTCCGGCTTCACGTTCGAACGGCATCAGGTACTCCAAGTCCTGCGCCGCCACGACCTGATCGCCCTTGAGGTAGGTCTTCATTCCTATCTTCTTGGCGTAAGCCCTCAACAACGCCTTGAACTCGGCATCGCTTCCCGCCACCTCCATGCCGGCCTGCAAGTCCAAGCTGTCCCCACTGTCTAGGATACCAGCAGAATGGCTGTTGCCCAAAACGGCCTCAAAGACGCCCTTCTTCCCGCGCAGCGTTTCTATGGTGTACTCATCTATCGTACCCTTGGCGACCATGATGTGCAACGTGCAGGCGGAGTGGGGCGAGGCCATGCGCACCATACGACCTACCAACTGGATCAAATCCCCCCAACTCCAAGGACAATCTAAGAGAACCATGTGCGCCGCCTGCTGGAGATTGATGCCCTCCATGCCCGCCGCGTTGATCACGATCAGGTCGTAGCCGGAATTGGGGTCCTGGAACCTGCGCTTGTTCTCGTTGCGCTGGCTTTCGCTTTCTGCGCCTGTGATGCGCAGGAACTTGCGTTCGGTGAACTTCCCGTTCTCGGTCAGCCACTCCAGCCTGTCGATCTAGCTTCGGTACTTGGTGTATACCACAACCTTCTCGCCCCGGTACTCGCCGTCGAGCATGTCGAGCAGTGCGTCCTCCTTCGGCGACAGCGTCGTCGTGAGGAACGTCTCCGGGTTGTTACGGTCGAGGAGCGCCCAGTGGTTCGCCACAAGCTGCTGGCAAGAAAGCTGGGTCATCTCGTTCTCCGGGTTTCGGTCCTTGGAGAATACCTCCCCGGCGACCTTGAACACGATGGGCGGAAGCTCGATCATGCCCAGCGGGATTTCCACGAGGAGCTTCGCCTGCTTCTCATCCAAGTCGATGGGGTGGTAGACCGTGGTCAAAGCCGGGAGCGGCTCCTTGACCTGCTTCTGCGAGCGGCCGAGAAAGAACGGGCGAAGCTGTTCCTTGAAGTGCGCGACGTGTTGGTACCCGGTGATGAGCCTGATGGTGCGCCCCTGCCCGATGGGCTTCTCGCTCCACAGGCAGTACTCTTCCCAGAATTGGGTTATCGAACCGAGCGGCTGCACGCCGATGGCCACCGCTATGGAGTAGAACTCGTCCAGCCCGTTCTTAATCGCCGTCGCCGTCAGCGCCCACACACGCTCGGGGCGACCCTGCCAACAAAGACGCATAATGAAATGACGCGTCTGAGTTTTTGTGGCGCGAAAGCGGTGGCATTCATCCAGTGCGAGGACGACCTTATCCCGGTGCTCCTTGATGAGATTCTTGTAGAATGTGGTCTCCTCGGACTCCTTCTGGCGCTTCCTCTCCCCGTCCTCGACGACCCACTTGCGCGTGCCCTTGAGCGAGTCGTACTTGGCGATCAGGATGTCGTGGTCATCGCCCTCCAGGAAGTCCCTCATCTGCGCATAGCGAGCGTTCGATGACTTCATGCCCTTGTACGTGTCAGTCATGACTTTCGGGCGCAGCGTAGTGAATATCTCGCACTCATCCGCCCACTGGTATGTGGTGGACTTAGTGGCGATGACGACCATCTTGGCCGCTGGGTTCCTCGCCTTGAGCCACGCGAACGCGGCCAGCACGTCCAGCGTCTTGCCCAGCCCCACGGCGTCGCCGAGGATGAACCGGGGCATCTTCGCCAGGTGCAGGATCGCCTGCTTCTGGAACTCCTTGACGACCAGCGGGGTGTCGGTGATGCTGCGCGAGAAGGGGTCGTAATGGAACTGCCGGACGGTGCCGGGCAACTTGATGGGGATGGGGTTGCTCGCGGCGTCGATGGGCCACTTGCGGAGGATGTACAGCCGTTCAAGCGTATCCCTGCTGAGGGCGGCAAACGGACGGACGTCAGTCTTTAGGCTTTCGCTCGTCGCGTATACCGTCCACAGGGGACAACTGGAGAAATTTTCCTCTTGGTCGGGCACCTAGTCTAATACGGCGTCATCCGCGAATGGAGACCTCGACCACGCGCCTGCTCGCCTGGAAGCAGCCCTTGGGGTCCTTGAACTTGATCCTGCCGCCGTCCTCCATGATAAACACCGCGTACCGGGCGTTGGAGTCGTCGCGGAACGTGACGTCCATGGAACCGTCGAAGTTGCGGACGACCTTGGCGATCTCAGTCTCTTTGGGTCGCATGGATTACTCCTCATACCTTGGGTCGCCTACCCGCCAACCGCCGTCGCTGACCTTGTTCATTTCGCGGCGGAATTCCTTGTTGAGCAGGGATTTTACAGCGTCTCGCTGCGCCTTGTCGGCGATGGGAGAGGCGTCCAGGATGGTCAAGACCCGCCCTTGGAGCGACTTGAGGCGGCCCATGAGCCACGCCTCGGAAGCTCCGTCCCTGCCGGATTGCGGCTTGGCTGCCTCGGGGGTGACCCACGGAGAGGACTGCGGGGGCACGATCTCGACCCGAGTCCGGGTGCTGACATCAACGGGGGCCTGTTTCTTGGGGCACTTCGGGCAGGTTCCCTTGTACGTGGACTGGTTGAGGTTGCCGCAGTACGAGCAGATGACGCCGTCTGTGACGGCGTTCTGGCGGTTTGCTTTCGCCGTAAAGCTGTTGGCAGCTTCAGCTTGATTCTCAACGCTTGCCATTGAGGCGGAGATGTTCAATCGCTCTGCCGGGGTCAGCACTTCCTCCTCGTCCGCCGTGCAGACCTCCTCGATAAGCTCGGCGTCGTCCTCGACCAGCGGCTCGGCATGGGTGTCTTCGAGGGCGGCGTCCAAGCCAGCGCCCTTATCAAACTCGGGATCATCGCCGAAGAACTCCTCGCCGTCGTCTTTGGCAGCCATCGGTGACGGGTTTATCGGCTGGACTATGGCTTGCGCGTCCTGGATGGACTTGAAGAGCGTTTGGGCTGGCAGTCCCGTGATAACGTCGCAGTTGAACGGATACCTCGGGTTGTCTCGGTCCGGGGCGGACATAACAGTCTTATTTGCCCTAACCGTGATTGTCACGGTCTGGTCTTTGCTTTGCAGCCAATATCCGCATACACCTTCGTCGTCGGATTCAGTTCGCCACTGGGACAGCCGGGGCGACAGGAATAACTGGTCGCAGAGCCTCTCGGAAGCTGCGCCCGCGAGCGGTCCGTTACGTCCGGTTGAATCAATCATATTAAGGCTGCTGGCGGCGTCGAGCATGGCCTCGGACAGAGCAGCGAATGTGGACTTGGGGATTGCTACCTTTTGACCGTCGAAGTTGGTGAAAACGGGAACTTCGAGGCGGGATTCACGGGGAACGGAACGTTCTTGGGACATTTCGACCTCACTGTACTTCACTTTGGATTTGACTGCACTAGGGCGGTGAAGCTGCCCACACTATAGATACCCCGTAGCAGAGAAATTCCCTATTTCAGGTCTTCGCGGGGAGGCGGCGCTGGAGCGCGGCAAGCTCGGCGACCATCCACGGCGGGGGGTCGAGCATCATCAGGGTGAGGTGGAGGCAGGAGGAGATCAGCCGCCCGGCTGGGCCGGGGGCTTGCACGGCGTAGCGGAAGAACGCCTCTTCCGAGCAGGGAAACTCAGTTTCCATAATGAAATCGGTGTCGTCTGCCACGTACCAGATTTTGCCGTTGGGAAAGTGGCCGGACAGCACCTCGCGGATTGCCGCCCTCTCGACATCGGAAACGAATATGAAGCGCTCGCGCATGGCTCTAAGAAGGGAAGCCGTAGCTGTTGCGAGAATGGGGTTTCGTAGGGGTTAACCGACGATGGTGGGTCTTATTGTACCCGAACGCTCATAATACATGTTCGCTAGGTTTCGACCGCCACGTGATCTTCCGGTTGAACGTCTTTTCAGAAAGGACGCGCCTGAACCTAGCAATGACTTTTGGCAGTACGGAAGGACACCAACGTATGGCTATGCCGGATTCCCCGATCTTGGTATCGAAAACAATATTGTCGCTGATGTGGTTTGTCGGACAGTCAAGTTGATCGTCCAGCAGGCGGTGGACGAGAGGGTAAGCCAAGGGACCATCTACGGCGATATAGGCGTCTTGATAGGAACGCCCCTCGTCACCTTGGCAGCAATTAGATGTCCAAAGATCGGGGCGATTCAACAAGCGAACCAATTCCGCCAACGGTTCGTCGATCTTGGGCAAGACCGTGCCATCGTACAGTGTCACTGCGATTTGTTTGTGCTTCATGTGCCGTCTTCGCACCTTATGATACCACTTTCAGGTCAGGTGCGGGTCAGCCGGTCGCGGCAGGACGGGTGGTCGCAGGGGGGCGGGGTGAGCGGGACAAGCTGCTTCGTGGGCGGGATGGTCTGCTGTTGAATCTGCTGCTCCGTGGCTCGGCGCATCTGGAGATCAGACATGCTCAGGTAGGCGTAAACGAAGGCCGCTAGCAGCAGCACGAAACCAAAGACCCACGTCAACTTGCTCATGCTCATTGGATGCTTTCCCTAAAGGCAAAGATTCAGTACTCGGGGTCGTTCTCTTCGTCCTGGCGGCGGCGCGGGCGGACATGCCCACGGTCGTCAACATCAAGCTCCTCGATGGTCTCTTCCTCTTCGAGAAAGCCCTCTTCGTCGTCCTCGGGGATGTCATCCTCGTGCTCGTCGAGAAGAGGGTCGTTTTCGTCTTCCAAGAACCGTCTTTCCATTATGCCAGTGACCTCTACTTAGGGGAGTTCCGTAGAAGTTAAATACTGGCGGCGTTTGTCAGGGAGACGATCTTCTCAGTCTGCTGCCGGTACCAACGAACTGCGGCGGACGGGCGCTTGTACTGGCGGGGCTTCTCCTCGGCTGCTTGCCGTAGGTCGTAAAGGCTCTTCGGCAGCCACTCGCCATTGACCATGACCCACGTGCGCACCAGCTTCTCGCCGCCGCGCCGTGCGCGGCCCCAAGCCCTCCGCTGCTCCCGAACCTCGGCTTTGTCTTCGTAAAACTTGAGGTCGTGGCGGATGTTCTTGAGCAGGGCTTCCTGCAAGACCTGCGCCGCCCTCAACTGCGCGTATGCCCTGAGTCCGCGATACCGGGAAAAGTCGCAGGTGCCGATCACGAAAGTCTTTCCGTGCTGGTCGTGCATGGCGTAACAATATCGGATGACCCGACCGCAGTAGGCGCATTGGGTCGCGGAGTCCCTCTGCGCGTCGTAGTAGCTCCGGTAGCGGTGCGTGTCGGCGGTGCCGTGCTGCGCGAAGTCGTACATCAGAGTTTCGTATCCCTTTCCCAAGCGTCCCCGGCACGATCTTCCTCGTGCTCCTCAGCGTCGAGGTAGTATTGTGCCAATGCAGCGAGGTTCTCCGCTGCTGCGACTAACATAACTCAGTTTGGTGTGGAGTGTCATATCTGGTGCAGGTGCTCCTTCCACTCTTGGGCCGTCTTGCCGTCAGACCCGCACTCGCATTCCCAGTGTATGATGGCGTTCCCGAGGGTGTGCAGCATGGTAAGCCCATGCAGGGAGTTCCAGCCGAAGCAGATGCGTTCTGCTACCTGTTCCCGTTGTTCGACAGTCTTTTCGCTCATTGCTTGGTCTCCGCGTAGTTTGGCATAGGCCCGCTGATTCGCTCCGCGATGAAGGGAGCGCCGAGCCACTGGCCGTCCTCGAACGGCGCTAGGTTGAATTCCGAGCCGCAACCCTCGCACTTCACGTTCTGCCCCATGCCGCCCTGCGGCCCCATGAGGAACTTATCGCCCTTGCAATCCGGGCAGACGTGCTGGTTCGCCAACGCCTCGAACACAGGGTCAACAACCTGCTTCGGCTTGAAAGGCCACATATCGGTCTTCCTCCATGCTCTGATTATACTAGGCGGGAAACGCTATGGCAACAGTCCCCTGAGACGCCAGGCGATCTTGAGCAGCCACCCCTTGGCACGGTCGAGGAACAGGGGCCGCCACGAAGCCAGGATGTACTTGGCCTCACTGTAAATGACGATGGGCGGAGCGTTTGTCTCGATCATCCGTTTCATCCGCGACAGGCGATGCTCGTAGACGTGTTTTTCGACTCTAAGCTCGCCCGGACTCATTCCAATTCCCGCACTTCCGCCGTAGACAAGCCCATATAGACCCATTCCTTGGCGTCATCTTGGTACACGCGCTCGCGCACAAACCGCATGCCGTCATCCTTTGTCATGAAGATGCCGTTAAGCTGGTGGCTCTCGACGTCGAACAGGATGCGTGTGTAGATCGGCCCGGCGGGGATGCCCTCGGCGATCAGGTCCTTGCCCGTCACCAGCGGCGTCGGCTTGATCTCCTCCGGCTTGTACGCCTTGACCTTGAGCACGAAGGCCATCAGCGCCTCGACGCCGAAGCTGGTCTTGCCCATGACCTCGTCCTGCGTCATGATCTCCAGCGCCAACTCCACCCCCGGCTGGCGAAGCTCGCGCTTGAGCGCGGCCTCGGACATGGGGTACGCACCGGAAAGGTGCTGCCCGAAATGCCGCACGTGGTCGTTCATGCACACAAGCTCATCGCGCTGCTCGTTGGACAGCTTGAGGTAGCCCGCCATGTCGATGAAATCGAAATCCGCGAAAAACATACCCATGCCCAGCATCGCGTCCTTGTTTGCCTCGAACATGCCGAAACGCTGGATGATGCGCGTCATGTTCGCATTGTCGGCGAAGTTCTCCGGCAGGGCGTAGCGGAACAGCCCCGTAGAAATGAGAGGCACGATCCCCAAAAGAGAAAATGGCGCGGCGAAAATCTTGAACAGTTCCGCCGCCACGCGCTCCCGGCTGATGACCTTGAGCAGCCGTGCGTTTTCCCTGATCGCCTCAAGAGTCCTGATTTCTATCTCGAACCCAAGCTGAGCCGCAAAGCGCACGGCGCGGAGCATGCGGAGCGCGTCCTCGGCGAAGCGGACGTTCGGGTCGCCGATGGCGCGGATGACCCGGTTCTCGATGTCTTTCTGGCCGCCGACGTAGTCGGTGATCTTGCCATCGGCGTCGAGGAGCAGCCCGTTCATGGTGAAGTCGCGCCGGGTGACATCTTCCTTGGCTAGGCGGCTGTACGTGACCTCATCCGGTCGCCGACCGTCAGAATAGGCTCCGTCGGCACGGTATGTTGCCACTTCCACCTGCACTCCGTCCATCACCACCACGACGACGCCGAACTTCGCGCCGACCGGGATGGTGTGCGCGAAGATGGCGCGGACCTGGTCGGGAGTGGCGTCGGTCGTCACGTCGAAGTCTTTGGATTGTCGCCGCAGGATGCGGTCGCGCACGCAGCCGCCGACGAGGAACGCCTCGAAGCCCCTGTGCTCAAGCGTGTGCATCACCTTGATGTGCGCCGCGATCTGGAACGGCTTGGTTTCCTCAGTCATTAACTTCCTCCAAAAGATGGGTGCTGACCTCGCGGGTCTCCCCGTCCTCGAATTCCACCAACTCGGTGTACCCCACGTCCACCCCGAGGAGCGGCGGCGGCACGACCACGCCTTTCAGGCGCAGGTTACGGTGAAAAACTTTGTCTCCTACCTTGAATTGTCTCTCCATGTCAGTCTTGAAAAATGTCGGCAAGGTTGGAAGCGTGAATGACCACTTCGGAGTAGCCGCAGGAGTGCCCCTCGGACCAGGCGTAGCTGGCTACCTTGGAGGCGTACCGCGCTGGCACGCCGCTCGTCACTAGGTACGCCGTGAGGTCGGTCATGAACTGGGAGCAAAGCCGGTTGGAATCCTCGCGGGCCGCTTGGCGGTTGTCCGCGTACGAAAGCTTGGTCTCGTACGCCCCGTCGCGGACGCGGGTCTCGAAATCCGGTGGCTCGGGTTCCGGTGCTATGAATACGGGTGCTGCTGCCCTTTTTGCCATGTAACTGCCTCCTAACTAATTTTGCCAGCCGCTTACCCTTGATCGACGCGCAAGGCACGGTACTTTCGCAGAGCGTACCCATTCGCACTCTCGGGCGCTGACGCTGGTCTTCCTGCTTCCGGCAGTTTCGGTGCGGAGTGGTCTCCCCCGCTCACTGCCTTTTTGAGTCTCCTACGTCGCCGGGGTTTCAGCCCTCGCGCCGCTGGCGTCAACCATTCGGCGGCTTCGGCATTCTTAGGCGTAGTCAAAGTGACTCGGATCGTTCCCAGCTATAGTATACAGCGGAGAACCCCAAAAAGGCCAGGAATAACCCAAGCAGAATCGGTTGCTTGGGCTACTCCCATTCCTTCTTGAAGGTATCTGTGGCTTTCGGGCGAATCCTGCCCCAGATGATCGACGCGTGATTCTTGCCGTCAAGCATGGCGAACAGGAGCGACTTGTGTTGCGGCGTCTGCATGAAGTAGAGCGCCTGGTCCTTGCGCACGGGCGACTGCGGACGCGCGGCGAACACAGCCTGCGCCTCGTTCTCGATCTCCGTGTACTTCCTGCGAAGCTGATCCACCCACCCCCTGAACCACGAGAGGAAAGCGGTGGGCATCTTCGGGTCCGCGAGAATCGCGTCCACCGCCGCCCCGGAGTTCTGGGCGAGCATCTCCCAAATCGCCTTCGGGTTCAGTCCGGTGAGAATCCTATGCAGACGAACGTATTCAACGAACTTGAGCTTTATTTTCAGCCCGGTGCCGGGGTACGTCAGTACGTATCCCTCCTCGTTCAGCGTGTTCTCGGCCGCGCACTCGGCGAGCGACTTGTCGAACTTATCGACGACCATCAACGCGTTGATCGCGCCCCACATCTCGACGTCGAAGCGCGACAGTTCCCGCCCGGTCTCGTTGTCGATCAACGAGAGCAGTACAAGCCCTTCAAAACTGTAGTCTACGACAATGCGATTCTCAGGATAAATTATTTCACACACGGGCGTGACGCCGTCGGGCCAGCCTTGGGGGAACATCGCCCCGTGCTGGCGATACCACGCCGTCGCCCGGCGTGCCTGATCCGAGTCGAACGACCCGCGAGTCGCGACCCACCACTGGTCGTCGTAGAGGTACACGATGCCCATCGAGCCGTCGAGCTTGGTGGTCACGAGCGGTGCCTCGTCCGGCAGGTTCGCCTCCATCGTCTCCGGCACGTAGGCGGTGTTCAGGTTGTGGAACTTGCCGAACGGGCGGGCCACGACCTCGGTGTCGCCGTCCAGCACGCCGTTCGCGACGCGCAAGATCAAGCCACGGCACACGTTGGTCGCCTCGTTCCACATACGCTCGAATTGGGCTGCCTCGGTATAATTGAAAACGACTAATTCAGGATATAGGGGATGAACCTGCGAACGGATGTATCCCTCGTCAAGCATGCGCTTGAACAGGTCGTAAGGCAGGATGTTCTTGAGAAGTGTCATTTTCGGTACCAGACCCTCTCGGGTCTAATACCGAAGGGGTCATTTTTTCCAGTGCTCTAGTATCTTGTCGCTCTCGGCCAAGGCAAGCTCCATTTGTCTGATCGACTCCGTTGTGCTGTTCCTCGCCTTTCTGGGCAGCGACTCCAGTTCCCGCAAAAGCTGCAAGGCGGCTTCCCGGCTCTGCGGATTCCGGTCCAGCGTTCTGCCGTCGTCGGTCTGGACTCTGCTGATGTCCTCGGGCCTGAGGTCTTCGGGGTTGACCTTGTCCGAGACGTCGATGAGGCGGCCGTCCGGTCCGACTTGCATCACCCGGACAGCGACCTCGCCTTTCTTGAACTTGCTCTTTAGCTTGTCCACAAAACTTTCCTCTGCGTCGAATTCCTTGTCCAGTGCGTCGATTGACTGCTGCACTTGCTCCAATTCCGTGCCGAAATACTGGTCGTAATCTATCTTGGCCTTCGCTTTTGCGTCGTCGTTCATGCCCTTTTTCTTCTTCGGAGCCATGGCCTATTATCTCACATTTCCTCGGTTACGAACAGCGCCCTGACCCACTGAGGCATGGGACCACGGGCAAACACCACGAATCCCTGGATGTCCATATCCCCATGCAAAGGGCACTCACGGCGCATGAGCGTCATGCTGGCCCCCGTGGTGAGGACGTCGTCCACTATCAGCAGGCTCGCCGCCCCCTCCGTGGCATGCTTTCGCAGGGCGGAAGCGAGCTTGAGTCCGCCGCTCGGGACTCCGACTGCGGCGAAGAAAGGCCGCGATTTTCCGGCGATGGCGGCGGCCAGCGCCTCCCAGTCCCCGTCGGTCAGCGCGTCGCAGTCGATCTTGAAGTCCGATCTCCCGCCGCTGTGCAGGACGAATTCGCCCTTGTTAAACAGGTTCATAGGTCGAGGATGTACCCCAGCCCGATTGCGACCAGCAGGATAACCACGGTGATTCCGATGATTGTCCCGATGATCGTGAAAAATCCCATGGCAGCCGCCTCCTATTGCTTGCAGCCTTCGGGCAAGAAGCAGGTATATTTCTCCATCCTGAGTTTCCCGACGTATGCCCCAAGCTGGTAGCTTCCAAGAATGATGTTGGGGTCGTCCGATTGAACCTGCCCGCTCATCTTGATCTCGTACCTGAAGCACGTCACCGTGATGTCGAGGCTGCCCCCAATGACCGTTCCCTGAACCGGGCATACGTCCCCGGTGTCGTTTTGGTAGGTGCCGGAAAGCCCGGAAAGGTCGAGGCCCGCCCAGGGGCGCGGCTCGTCTCTGGAGGCGAACAGGGTAATGTAGGCCCCCGGTCTGCCGCCTTCCGAGAAATAGCAGCCCCACCGCCCGGTCAGGTCGGGCGTGTTCTGCGCCGCCATCAAAAAAGCGGGCAGGAAGAACACCGCCAAAAGTACAAAGATCGAAACTAGGACGCGAGCCGACATTGATAGGTATTTCATGATCTTCCTTTACTTCGCCAATTGAAACGTCTTGGCTTCAAGCGCCTTGCGAATCCAACGCATGAGCGTGATCGCCTTGTGCTCCGCGAGCAGCGTGGCTCCCTTGGCTTCCTCAAGCGAGATGGGGAAGCTGTATTTTTTGCCTTCCACCTCCACGGCGTAGAAGAAGTTCCCATCGCGGTAGTGGGAGAACGACGCCTTGTTGCCGCCCTTGACGACCTCTTTCAGGTTCATTTGTCCCTCCTGCAAAGCCGTTCGATGCTTGCGCACAACTGCCAAAGGTAGATTACGCAGCCGAGGAAAATAGCCCCGAGAATGCCGCCAAACCAAAAGACAATTTTGTGGCCGTTTAGTATCATTGAACCCTCGACTTTATGCTAAAAATACTCCAGCGCCCCGCAGTCGGGGCAGCGGCGGTAGCCCTTCTGGCTCGCGTAGGCGCACCCGTCCGCGTGCTTGAGATTAGGGTTCTCCAGGACCTCCCCGGCGAAGACCTGCCTCACCGCGAGGCCGTTGCCCCTCCACATCTCGCAGACCCTCGGGCGGTCGTCTATCACGAACGCTATGTTTTCCTTGCCCACCACGGCGGCAAGCTCGTCGAGAAGCTCCTGCTTGACGACGACATCGGAACGATTGTCCCCGCTGTACCGCATCAGTATGTGGTCGAACGGGACGGCGTGCATCTCCATCCAGTCGCACGTGTCGTCGCCACAGTGGTCGTGACGACCGGACACCACACAGACGTTGTGGCTCGGGTACAGCGAACGGAGCATTTCGACAACAGGCTCCCACACCGCGTCCTCAAGCACCTTGGACTCGTCGTAGGGGCTGCGCACGCCGAGGTGGTTCGCGAGCGTGCCGTCAACGTCCACCAGCACCCACTTGGCATTAGGCAGACGGGTGACCCACCCGCCGTTCTTGAGGTACTCGGTACGCTCAAAGTACGGGCGGGTCAGCTTGTATTCCTTTGGAGTCTTCTCCGTCACGTTGCCCTTTCCCAAATCCTTCCTCTGCTTCTGTATCACGCCCTCGCCGACCATCACGCCGGGTGCCTTGGCGCATTTGTCGCACGCCACGCCGCGTGCCCTGTCGCGCTCGATGCAGACCTTGACGTCCGTGTTGAACGTCACGATGCGGAACTTCACGTGCTGCGACATCGCGAACTCTTCCCACTTCTGGCGAGTATTGCGAATACAATTGGTGTCGTCGATGATTACGCCCTTGCCCATCTGGAGCGCCTGACGAGCGCCCTCCATTTGCCAGTTGCGAACGAGGTTCTCGTTGAACGAGTTCCACGGCACGTCCGCGAACAGCATCTTGCGGATGTCGTCGCGGTTCAGACGCACGATGTTTCCACGGTTCCGGGTCACTTCCTGCTTAGCCCACACGGACTTGCCGCAGCCGGAGATGCCGACCGTGATGACAAGCTCCGGGGCGTCCTTCTTGCCCTGCGAGTAGTCGAACCGCTGCTCCGTGAATTCGTTCTTCGTCGTCATTGTCCTTCCTGCTTGTCCCTAGCTAGGTGGTGGTTCCAATGTTTCTTGACAAAGGGCCACGCGACCGCGCCTACTATCCCGTCGAAAACCAGCATCAGGAAAAGTTCGAATTCCCAATGAGCCTTGTCATGCAACAGCGACCAAAACGTCTCCGGTTGGCATCCGCAGGGAGTCATCGAGGCACTATCTTCATCGGCGGCACTTTAGGCATCAGCGCCTCAAACTGACTCTTGACACCAAGCATCTCAGCAAACTCCAACACTTGCCGGGTTACGTCGAGGTCAAATTTGCCGTCGCACTTAAAATCTTTCCAAAGCAGGAGCGCGAGCGCCAATTCTTCCTTTCCCACTTCAGTCAATTGGTCTAGCCGAGACATCCTTAAAGTCCCCTCTTCCGCTTTTCCTTTTCCCACTCCCGCAGCGCCGCCCGGCTTATCTGCCTCGACACCCTGAGCCGGTCGAACATCATGATCCCGTTCAGGTGGTCCCCTTCGTGGGCGGCCACGCGGGCATCCCACAAGTCTAGCAGCAATTCCACATATTCGCCAGTCGGCGTGTAGTACGTCATGTTGGCGTGTGATGCCCGAGTAACTGGGACATGTATCCCCGGCACGCTCAGGCAGCCCTCGCTCTCGGACAGGTTCGCTCCGCTGAAAAGCAGCACCGGATTGCACACGACAATGGGCGGGGCGTCCCGGTGGTCGGGAAACCGCATCACGAATACCCGCTTGGAGATGCCCACCTGCGGGGAAGCTAGCCCGACGCCGCTGTTGGCGTCCATCGTGGCCACAAGCTGTCGGGCAAGCTCCTCAAGCTGGGGGCCGAACTCGGCGTCCCCGACGTTGTCGCATACCTTGGACAGCACGGGGTCGTCCCAATACCGCAGGGGAAGTGTTTCCATCAGTCCTCATCCTTGCGACGATTTCGGTGATTCGCGACGTCGATCTCGGTGATGGCGCTCTCGATCTGTTTGTCGGTCAGGACGAAGTCCTCGTCTATCGGCAGCCGGGCGATGATATTGAACTTGAAATCCTGGTACAGCGATAGGGCGCGTTCGCAGTCACCGTTGAAATGGTCGAGCAGGATGGCGAGCGCAAGCTGCGCCGGGCCGGAACCGTTATAGCCCCAGCAGAACCCGGTCGGGGAATGGTTCACGACCTTGAGGCTCGCTTCCAGGTCAAGGGTCTTGCCCTTGCCGTTGACAACGACGCGGTCAACGTCCTTGTTCTCGCCGTCGTTGATTATTTTCCCGGTATACATGGATGCCTCCACCCACAGTATACAGTCGGGGCGCGAAATTTGGCTACCGATACTTGGGGCAGCGCCAGTAATGCCAGAGAACAGCCAGAAACCATTTCGTGAAATAGCCACAGCGGCACTGCCAGCCCTCGGGTGTCATTTCCATCTCTCCGTTCTCGACCTTCAGGCACTCCTCGCACTTACCACACGCGCCGCACAACGGCACCCAGAACACGTCGCGCCCAAGTGTGTGAATCATTTCCGCCAGTTCGCGATAGTCGTCCGTCCACGTGCCAGCGGGAACCCGCTTGGTGAGGCTCTTGAGCTTTTGGAACGCTTCCTCAGCCGCGTGGTACCGCTCTTTCCAATATGCTTCGCTCATCTGTTCCCGTCCCGGTGGAGCACCGCACGCTTCGTGAACCAGCATTTCTCGGTATGGACATCTCCCGCGCCGTAAGGCTGCCTTTGCAGTGCGCATCCGGCAAGCTCGCACTGGTTCTGGGTCATTGACTTGATAAAATCGCGGGCGGCGTCGAACGCGGACTGTGCGCCGGACGTGACGCCCACCTCGGAAGCCGGGATGTCGTCGAACAGCGCGGTGATCGCGCCGTACTCGACCATGCCGCCGCTGAATCGGTTCTGCTTGATGTGCCCTTTCCACCCGTTCGGGCATGTACAGCCGTAGCCTGTGGCTTGAGCTTGCTCGGCTGTGATGTAGCGAAGCTGGCACACCTGGTGGTGCCGCTCGTTGATATAGTCGTGTTCCATCACTCCGCTTTCCACGGGGGCCTGATCACATGGAGGGTGGTTCCCTCGACACGCCCCTGCTTCACTGCGTAGCGCACCGTCGTCCAAGTGCCGGACGGGGTCGTCTCCCCGTAAGTCAGGGGCGTCGCAATCATCGCCTCGGTCTCGTCCACAATGTCGCGGTCGCGCTTGATGAACGGCTTGGCTTCCCTGACCTCGTCGTTCCCGTCCCACTCGGAGCGGTACATCAGGTTCGCCGGATTTTTCGCCAGACCGGGATGGGCGACCACGCGGTATCCAAGCCCCTTGGCGATTTTGGCGACCTGCTCGTCTGCGCCTATACAAGCACCGTGATGGAACTCGTCGAAGCCCTCATCCTTCAGGGACTTCAGCTTCGCCTCGGCGACGGCAAGCTGCGCGGCGCAAGCGCCCTTGTGCGTTCCCGTGAATCCGACATTCTTGCCCATCACGCGTCCTTGAGCTTTTCCAGCAGACCCTCATCCAGTTCCAGCAGAGCTTCGTGGAAATCCCTGTCCTCAGGGAAAAGGCGGATTGCTGTAATGCTGGTCTCCCTGTCTTCTTGGATAAGCTCGCGGACGTGGCAAGCTTCGGTTTCAGTCAGCGTCACCGTGACAGGCGGCATATTGCGATTATACCCTAAAAAGCGCCGGGGAAAGCACCATGAATGCTCTCCCCTTCAGACGGCAGGTACGGTAGCCCGAGGGATTGTTTTCCTCGGGGCACCAGTTTTCCTACCTTCCGATCTCTTCTAATACTGTAGGCGGGGGAACAGAACGCTGTTTTTCGCTTTGACGGTGAAGTAAGCGTTCCGGGCACCGCCCGCCGAAATTTTATCCCTTGTCGGGGCAAATTGGTGTGTGGCGGTTGCGTTCCCTCTGGGTGCGGAACACGGCCGTTGGGTTGCCGCCCCGGTCGCGGCAGAAGCCGCAGATGAAGGGCAGGGTGACTCCCGTGCCGTCAGCGCCTTCCTTGTAGACGACGGTAGTCTTCCCGTTGATCTTCCGGTTGACCGCCTTGAATACCCGCTTGTGGTAGTGCGCCATTTTCGATCTCCTGAGACTCAAGCGATAACTTCTGGATCACTTCATTGGATGCGCTCAACGTGGTCAACGATTCGCCGTACATGGGTCAAAAATTCCCCGGCTGACATTGTCAGTTTCATCTTATTACAAACCTCGCAACACGGCACCGTGTTGTCTGGTATGTACCCTTCCATGTTGTCCGCCCGGTCGATTCCGTTGTATGTGAATGGACCGTTCAATCTTTCTATCTTACGCACAGTCGCCGGAGCCGTGCCACAATAATGGCAATCCTGCTGTATCAAGGTGTCAAATTGCTCGTCTGTGAGCCGCCATTTCAGCCCGCGCACTTTAGCACTGTGCTTGTAATTTCCTAAAACCAGATTTCGTATTGAGCGGCCGATAGGCAACTTACGTCTGTTCAACGGTAACTGCTCTAACCGCAGGCACCCGCAACTTTTGGTGTTGCCTCTTCGCAACGCTGCGCCAAGAACAGTTTTTACCGTACCACAATCACAACAGCATTTCCACATCGCTTTCTTCTGTCCACAAGGCGATATGTGATAGCCTGCCTTCTCGATGACCGTATAACGTCCGAACCTTTGACCAAGCATTTCAGCCCCCAATAAAAGAGGCTGAAATAGCTTTTCTGTTTAATTATCGAAACGAAACAGATCAACTACTCTATTGCCTCTTCGGCAATAATGTAGTCTACCACCGCCTCGCTCCAACCATCAATGTGCCGCCAGCCATTGCGATACCCAACTCCGCAAGCCTCGCTGGCGACATTGATCATGTACGCCTTCGTTCCGGTCTTACGGAACGGATTGGAGACGGTGTCGTGCGCCTGCTCGTCCGAGATAACGATGACGCGGTCGGCGTCGCCCTCGGCGCGGGCCACTGCGGTCACGGAGCGACCGAGGTAGGTGCCCGAGTGGTACTGGGACTCCTTGACCGCCTCGGCGAGAGCGAACCCGCGCCGGGTCGGAACAAGAACCTCGCTGTCCGAGAACGAGTAGACTACCACATCCTCACCGACCTCGCGGAGAAGCATCGCGAGGGCGACGGCCGCGTCCACGCGCTGAAGGTCGCTCTTGCCGGAGATGGCGTGGTCCATGGAGCCAGAGACGTCCACGAGCAGCACAGTCTTGCCGGGCAGCTTGGCGTGGGCATCAAGGCACTTGAACATCGCCTGCTCAAGGTGCGCCTCAAACTTCGGGGCGTACTTCGCGGCAGCGATGAAGCGGAACGGCAGCACGCGGTCGGCGTTCATCTGCGCGAGGCCCTGCTTGATGACGGCGTCGGAGACGCCCGCCTCCTGCATGTTGCGCAGGTTGCGAATCATTGCCAGTCCGCCGAGCTTGTCCTCGGCGATGAGGCGCTCAAAGGTTTCCTTCTTGTCAGCGCCAGCCGAGAGAGCGACTTCCCAAGTGTCCGGCGTCTGGAGACCGACGAAGTTCTTCGCGAGCGAGCGGTAGGTGTTAGCTACCGGGAACCCGGCGTACTTCGTCTTCTTCGGCAAGCGTTCCTTGTTCGCGAGCTTCGCGAAGAGAAGACCCTGCTCCTTATCCTTCGGCTTTGCGTGAACGAGCGCCAGCACGTCCGCGAGCTTGATTTCCTTGTCGCGGTTGTACTTCGCCAGCGCATATTCCCCGAACTTGTTGAAGGCTGCGGCGAGGCCCTTCTTGACCTGCTTCGAGAGCGGGCGCTTCCCGCCGCCGAGCTTGTAATAGATCGCTACGAACTCGGTGATCTCGTCCGGGCGCTGGATCACGCGGGCGAGCGTCTGCGCGACAAGCTCGCGGTGAGCCTTCGAGGCAAGGGTCATCTCGTAGACGATGAGCAGCGGGGCGTGGCGGAGCTTCTGTTCCTCGCGAGCCTTGATCGCAAGCTCGGCGCACTTCTCAGCCGGGACTTCGCGGACGAGTCCGCGCATGAGGTCGGCGACGCTCTCGCCGTCCGAGTAGAAGTTGTCCTCCCAGAGCAGGCAGGCGTTGAGCAAGCGCTGAAGCTGCGCAACCTTGCCGATGTTGACTGCCTTGCCGCCCTCGGCAGTCTTGAGCGCAGTCTTTGCGGTACGGGTTGCAGTGTTGATTGATGCCATAATCCACCTCTTTTGAACTAGAAAATTAGGCGCGGGGAACAAAACAGGAACAGTGTTTTCTTAAAGGGAAGTAACTGTACCAAACACCGCCGCGTCTGGAAAAGTGTCGAGCAGGGAACAAGAGGCAACGGAGAGGGGCGAACCCCAAACGCCCGAGGGCGCTTTTTCGTATGAGGAAGTAACCGTCAGCCAAACACCGCTGCACGACCAAATTGTTTGCTAAGAGGGGGTTATCCTACGAACGCAGGAAAGCCACCGTCAAAGTCTCTCTACCCTTGATACCGTAGTTTTGAAATTCTGTCAACTATCAAATTGAAGATTTTTTGTGCGAACGCAAGTATTTCCCGCCGTGCGAACACAAGTTTATTGTGCTATATAGTTGATTTTATACGGGTTGTTTGATCGGGATCGGGCCTTCGCCG
>Ga0187874_10001813_pt1 | contig 17896 bp, 21 predicted proteins | sample June2016WEW_16_1_3_FD_132993 | JGI IMG/M metagenome (GOLD analysis project Ga0187874, IMG submission 132993) | Peatland microbial communities from SPRUCE experiment site at the Marcell Experimental Forest, Minnesota, USA - June2016WEW_16_150 | ecosystem: Environmental > Terrestrial > Soil >... | reverse complement strand
CCGCGGAGCGCCGGATTGACGATCTGGATGGCGAACGACAGTGCCCAAGCAACTACGGCCGAGTTCGGCGGCAGATCGTTCGCGCCGATTTGCATGATGTTCGCGATGAAAAATTGGAACCCAGCGAGCGTCGGCTGCTGCTGCATCTAATCACCCCGCAGCTCTCCGCCTGCCGAGGCCGCGCTTCGGCGACGCGGTCACGCGGCCCTTGAACTCCCGCCCTGGTGCCACGGCGTCAGTGACGCGGACGCCCTCCGCAATCGTCTTCTCGCCGGCCGGCGTCTGCTCGACCTGCTCAAACGTCGTCTCGACGCCGGGGATCTTGACCTCGTTGGGATCGCCGCCGAGGTTGGCGACCGCGTTCTGGACCGCCGTCTCGATGGCTTGATTGTTCGCCACTGCGGCCTTTCTCCGCCGCTCCGCGCCTTCCTGAGCAAGGACGCCCATGTTCAGCGCGCGAACGCGCTCGATGATGACCGCCGGCACCGGCTTGTCGACGTTGAAAACGAGCGGCGTGTACACCCTCTGCCGTTGAACGTCCGTGACGCCGATCGCGCCATATTTCGAGAGCTGCTTCACGATCGATTCGACTTGAGAAATATGCAGGTCGCCGCCAATGGCATTCTGCTTCCCGGACGGAATCGGATGCTGTTTCGCTGGCGTGAAGCGGACGTTCGGCGAACCGTCGTCGTTGAAGTCGAGACGATAGAAGATGATCCAATTTTGCGGGGTGGCATTGGCCACGAACAGCTTGGACATTCGATAATCTCCCCTGTTGGCGCCGATTCATCGCGGCGCACGGCATCATAGCACTCCCGAAACGAAAGAGCGAAGGGCCGACCAGGCCCCTCGCTCTTAATCCCCACTTCCCCTCGGTTCTCGACCGATTGCGAATCGCTATGAATACACCATCAGGATTTGGGTTACTGCCTGTGGCCGCGGCGTCCATCCCGACGTGATGCGCCATTCCTGCAGGAAATCCGTGGCGCCGCCAGCCAGCGGCGAGACGATCTCGCGTGGCGCCGCCATATCGCAATACTGCGTTACGCAGACCTTATTGCCGGGCGACATCGACGCGAAGATGTTGGTATTCACCGGCTTGTCGGTCGCTGGCTTCTCGACCTCCGGCATGACAAGGAGAACGACATCGGTGTCGGCATTGCCACCGGCGCCCTGCAGCGTATCGTCGTAGGCCCAGAGCAGCGTGTCGCCGTTGTCCATCAGAATCGATTTGAACGTCCCGGCGGTCGAGGTCGTGCCGGCGCCGATGCGCTGGAATTGCACGAGCTGAACCACGTTGTACTCGAAGAGGCCGAGCGTCCGCTGCGGGCCGAGGATGCAGAACAACCGACCCATACCGAGTTGGTAGGTCCGCTGCTTCAATGCGAGGACCTGCGATGCTACGAAGAACGCCATCTCGCCGTTGTCATAGGTCACGACAGTGTCGTTGCCGTTGGTGTCCGGCGGCAGCGGCACCGTGGTGGTACCCGGCGCATTGACGATGCCCTCGCCGATCTGAGGATTGAAGCCGTAGAGCGCAGCATCCCTGGCAAGCTGGAAGTGACCCTGCCGGCCGCCGAGGCGGTAGGCTTCCGGGACCGCGAAGCCCCAGCGACCGCCGGCCGCGACATCATGGTGGTTCCACTCTGCGCGAACTTGCAGCAAGTAAGTCGCGGTCGAGAACATCGTCGCCATGATGTCCACGCCGGGAAGTTCGTTGTAGGAAGCCTGCCCCGCCGCCATCTTGGTGCGGAGATTAAGCTGCTTCATGTAGACCACCAAATCATCCTCGGCGAGCCGGACGCGAAGCTGCTGGTCGGCCATGAGATCGACGAAGCCACTGACTTGGCTGTATTGAAGTATAAGCTCGGGCTCGATGAACGAAGGGTTCACCGTGATATATGCGTCGGCTTGAATCCCCACGGCTTAACCCTCCTATCAGATGGCGATGATGGCGCACGCGCCGTTGAAATTCCAAGTCGCAAACCCGGTCGTCGGGTTGTAGCTGACCGTCTCGCAGTTCGTCACTTGGACGTCGAGAACCTCGACCGGGATCGCGACGTCCGAGCCGGAGCCCGGCGTTACCGTGCCGCCGGTAATGGTGGTGGCACCCAAAGATGCGGCCGCCTGATAGGTGATCACGTCACCGGAAACCGATAGCACCGTGTAGGTGCCGTTCTGTCCGCTGATGGAGCTGCCAGTCAAGGACGAGACGACAATCGAATCGCCGGGCGATCCGCCGTAGGCGGTCGTCAGCGTCAGCGAAACGATACCGCTGGTATTGTTGTAGGCGCTACCCGTCGAATTGACCGTGTAAGCGGCGAGGTACGGCACGAGCAGTTGGTTGACGAAATCCCAAGAGACCGACGCACCGATCGGTCCGCCTTCGAGGTCGGCGAGGATCGGGTCGCAGGCGACTGCGATGCGGGCCTGGGAACCGAAGGCATAGGCGTTGACGTGATTGAGGGAACCGGCCAGCGGGACTGGCGATTGCGGCGACGTGATCATCGCGTAGGCCTGGTCGAAGACGGAGAACCCGGCAAGGTTCTTGGAGCCGCCCGTCAGCGCGGTCGCGCGCCCCATTTGGACGCCGAGCGTCGTGCTGGGGCCGGTATTGCCACTGCCGCGATTCGGCACGTTCATGTAGACGCCGACGCCGCCCCACATCGGAAGCGTCTCACTATTGGCGAGGATGCCGCCGCGCAGCCGCCAGCGTGAAGACGGATCGGGATAGGCGGTGCCCTGCCGAAGTCCGACGGAGCTAACGTTGAAAAGCCCGGCGTTGCCGACGGTCGTCTGATAGGGAGCAATCGTGACGTTCGCGCTCATTGCGGCCTCATCTCCTGATGTTCAACGACCGTTCCCCTGTTTTCACCTCCATCGCTCGGCGCTCGACCTTAATGCTGAGTGACGTTTCGCTTGAAGAAGTTCGCGCCAGGCGCCTTCGCTGCGCGTCCGGTCTGCCCGGCGAATTGGCTCATCCAAGTCGAAGGCTGGCCGTAGAAGTCGCGATAGGTGTGGCCGCCCTCGACCCGCTCGACCATGCGTAGTACGTCGACCCCGATGTTCGTGGGATCGCGCGCCGCGACGATGGAATCCTCGAGAATCTGTCCGGAAGCGACGTTGAATGCGGCATCGTCGGCGAAAGCGGCCGACTTAAGGTCAACGCCCTTCCACCGCGGGCTGAGGACTTGAAGATCAAGCGTGGTGCGGCGCCGGAACTGCTTCGAGGTCTCACCCGGGATCGGGCGCGGCGTCTGCTTGCCGAGCAACGGGTAGACGCGGTCGGCCTCGGTCCAGGCGTCGGCGAGCGCGGCGTGCTCGTCGTCGGCGAGCGGGCGCACGAGCTTGGAAAGTTCGTCGAGTTGGCGTTTGACGTCGGCGCTATCGGCCATCGCGGCATCCTTCTTCGCCTTGTCGGCCTTTTCCTTTTCCTCTTTTTCCTTGTCCTCGGCGTCCTTCTTGGCCTTATCGGCGGCGAGCTTCTCGGCCTCGCCCTTGTCCTTGTCTTCGGCGTCTTTCTTCGCCGCGTCGTCCTTGCGGCGGGCGTCGTCGCGAGCCTTGTCCTTCTCCTCCATCGAATCCATGCGGCGGCCGAGGTGCGAGACGGCGTCCGCCATCTTGCCGAGATAGCCCGAGATTTCGGAGAGCTTGTCGTCGAGGTTCTTGCCAGCGTCGGCATCTTTGCGCGCGGCGTCGTCTTTGGCTTTGTCGTCGCGAGCCTTGTCATCCCGCGCCTTATCATCCCTGGCTTTGTCGTCTCGGGCTTTATCGTCTCGCTTCGCGGCGTCGTCGGCGGCCTTCTTCGCGGCAGCTTCCTCTTCAGGGGTCATCGCTGAGTCCTCTCTCGATTCGGATCGAACGCCACTGATCTCGTCACCTTTATCCCAAACGCCGCGCGAACACAACGCGACGTGATCCAAAAGGCTAGGATCGCCCTCGACCAGCAGCTTCGCTCCGTTCTCCAGGGTGAGCTTCTGGTTGACGCTGAGATCGTGGAAGTAGACCGCCGGCGATGTCGATAGCTGGCCATCTTCAAGTTCTCGGCCAGCCTCTTCGTCGTAGACCTTGGCGATTCCCCAGACCTCGTCGCCCTTTTCGCCGCCAATGTACGGCAGAAAGATGCTCCCCACAACTCTTTCGGCGAACTCGTCGGAGTCCAGGAGCTGCCCCTTGGGATGCTTGTAGATTACCGTGAGACCGTTACAGCGCGCCAAGGCTTCGTCGTTCAGCCATATCTTCGGATCGCGGAAGACGAACTCCTTTAGCTTCGGCCGATAGGCGTATCCGGTCCCAGTGATTCGGATCGCCACCAGCCACATGTTCTCGTAACGCTGCGGAGACGTCAGCCGATTCGCGGCGATGGCGCGCGCGATGCCGAGCTCGTTCATGGTGAGTCGTTCGAGCGCGATCGAGCAGCCTGGATGAAGCGGTGCCGGCGGCGAGGCGACCGGGACCCATGCCCAGCCATCGTGTTCGTCGTTCAGTTCCGGCGTGAACTCATTCGTCACTTTTTGCAAAAACGTGGAATAGTCCACGCCCGGCGCCCCCATCGGACCAGCCGCGATCGCGCTTGCGGGGGGAGCCGGTGCCGGAGCAGCGGGCGGCGTAACAGGGACCGCCGCGGTCGCCGATCCGGCACCACCGTTGAGGTCGGCAACGGGCGCCCCTTTCTGCCGGGTCAGGAGCGACCGCACCCCCTCCGGCAGGAAACCAATCTCTTCGCGGGTTTCTCGGATCGCGGTCTGTTCGGTCGATTCGTCACCATCTTGCCCGCCGCCAGGGAAATCCCAATGGCCGGGGAAATCAGGCGCGCTCTGGGTTCGACGGAGAAAAAGCGCGGTGCCGTTTAGGGAAAGAAAAAGTATGCCAGCGTCGCGGATCACTCTTTGTGCTCCGGTTCGCGCTTTTCCTCGCTGATGAACTTCTCGATGCCCTTCCAGTCTTCTGGCGTCATGTCTCGTTTTGCCTTGCCAGCGTCGGCTAATTTCGCGAATTCGTTTGTGTTCGGGCACGCGCCTTCGTCGGCCCGGAGCGTTTTCGCCTTCTCGCGTAGCCGCTCGGCCTTTTCCGCTTCCTCTTGGTTGAAAGCGTCCATGTGGGCGCAGCGAGCGTCCATCCGCATGTGAAGCCGCGTGATGCCGTCGCAAATCGCCTTGACGGCGTCGAGGATAGCTCCGGCTTCATCGTCGTCGATGCCCTTGAACGTTCCCTTGTTCTTCCCCGCGTAGAGAACGCGCTCACCCTTCTCAGCGCCGTACTCCTTCTGGAGCGCAGCCTTGATCGTCTCGCCTTTGGCTGTTAACGGCATCGCTTCCCTCCCAATCCCATCGCCCGCTCGTTCGTCTCGATCGCAACGGCGTGCAAGATGAAAGTCTCCGCGAGGCGGTCGGCGATCACGGCGTCGTCCTGTGTGAAAACCCAGGTTCCGTCTTCGTAGCGGACCACGGAAACGTCGCCGCAAAGTTGGAGATTGAGCGGGAAGTAGAAGGCGCTGCTGGCGTCGCTCGGCGTCCCGGTCTTGAAACCGGCCTTGGCGAGCTTGCGGCGGAGCGCCGACGCGATGAGCTTCTGCAACTCGCCGTCGGTTAATCGAAGCTCGCGCACGGTTTACCTTTCCACGAAAATGACAAGCCCCGGTACTAGCCGGGGCTTGTTGTAACATTTAACCGCGTGATTCACAAAAGCGCGGATTAGATTGCTCCGTCGAGCCGCGAGCCGACTTCATAGATTCGGTCGCTCAGGCGGGAAAGTCTATCGACTTGATCCGTTAAATCGCTGACGAGACCCCCAACACCGGCTTCCTTCAATAATGCCTTTCCTTCAGCGTTCTTTGGAGCGCCAACTAACTTGTCGGTAAGACCTTCAAGTCGAGCGGCATGTTTCTCGAACGTATCGGCCAAATCTAACAAACGAGTATGGATTTGATCGAGCTGACTAGCTTTGCGAGCTTCGTCCTTCGCATGCGAGACTGACATAGGATGATTCTCCCCTGTTGGAATGGATTAGAAGACGCACGCCACCTATAGCACGTCTGCGGGATTCGTCACGAATCGGTTGAGGAGAGCGAGCCAGTCAGATTTTGTCACTGCGAGAAAGCTCTGCGAGAAATTCCCGCTTCGCTCTCGGTGGCGACCAGAATTGAAGCTTAACCCCAACAGGCTCGGCGGCTGTGCTCCATGCTATGGGCGGCGGCGCCATGTTCTGCTGCATCTCATCGGTCAGGATGCGCGTATCCAATTCCTTCACTTCTGCTGGCATTTCTGCGAGTAGACCAAACCGCTCACAAACCGCGCGCATGATTTTTTCTTCGGCTTCACGATAGCCGACGAGAAACGGTTTTAGCGGGCGTGGCACGTCCACCAAATATGCCTCGCTGGCGTCATGCAGGAGCGCCCAAAGCCTATTCTCGGCTGATACCTTGCGCGCCAACAATACGGAATGTTCTGCCACGCTGTAGAACCTGAGACAGTGACCACCGAAGCGACAAAGAAGCGATAAGGCATGGGCGACATCCTGCGGTTCGATCTCGCTCGACCGAGGATCAATCGGCCAAAACTGGCCGCCTAGCGCCGTCTGTATCCAGTCGCCCCTTGCGTTCATTTGTTCCTCAGACTGGTCTTTAGAGCGCGAGTATAGAGAAATCTTTATCTAAAGTCTATCCTATGGCTTCGAGACGCCGCATCAGTCGTCGTCGCTCCGCTTCGATCCCGACCGCTGGCCGAATCGTCATCCGCTCCTCCCAGAATTGCGCCAGTTCGGCCGGGAGCGGCAGCTTCAGCATGAATCGCGCATAGCTTTCCGCGAAGACTTCCGAAGCGACGCTATCGACCTTACCGCGGCGGCGGAGATCATCGAGATGTATCCGGTTCGCCATCTCGAGGAACGAACCGATCTTGTTCAGGTGCCGACGCTTGAACTCGGCGTAGGTCCCAGGGTCGATCTCCTGCCCGCGGTGGCCGGCCTCATGAAGGAGGATTTGGACGCGGTCCATCGCCGGGAGTTGATCGAATTTCCGCTGGATTTCGACGCTGTCATCGTCCGATTCGTAGGAAGCGTGCCAAGCGTCGCGATCATCCACGAAGCGAACATCGGTCACCCCGACGAAATATCCGAGCGCGTCGCGCCGCAGCGCCTTGCGGAAGATCTCTGAGTGGACGAGGTCGAGCCCGCTCGCCGCATCATCCGCCCGGGCCGCAGAGACTATGCGCGCATTCGCGAGCCACGCCTTGCCCTTCGCCGTGAGCATGTCGTCTGGCAAATCCCGGAGCGCGTATAAAAATCTGTAGGAACAACGGCAATTATGGACGATAATGCCATCGGCAACAAACCAGCCTGATTCGGTTTGGAGATTATAGACATGCCCAGACCATTGCCGCCGTTCGATCTTGATGATGAGCGTCGCTCGTACCTCGAAGGGGAAAGTCTCTTGAGTTTGTCCAAACGATTGTGTGTTTCGCGCGGTGCGCTTGCCCACCATCTCAATATTCCTCTGCGGAATGGCTCCGAAGCAAACTTGATCCGTATGGCCCGCGAAGGCGAAGATGGTCGGCGCAAATTGGTTGAGGCAGCACATAAAGCGCGCACCGGCGCTAAAGCTAGTTTGGAGGAAAAACTTAACCGCGCCCGCCGCCGTTCGACAGAGGTCGGCTACGGAGAACGAGAAGTGATGCAAGCCCTGCAGGCGCATGGGATTAAAACCGAATCTCAATGGCCATGCGGTCCCTACAACATCGACATCGCTTGCGGTTACATCGCCGTGGAATTGCTTACACGAGACTCCAATCCTCTCAATGACCCCGAATTTATTGAGCGTAGCAAATATCTCTGCAATGCAGGTTACTGTCTTATTTTGGTTCGTTTCCGAGTTGACCGAACGGACGATGTTATCGCTAATCTCGATCATATCGTCGCCTTCATTGAGCGCGCCAATCTGGACCCATCCATGAGAAGTAAGAATTGGGTGATTAGGTGTAGCTCGGAGCGTTTTGCCAGAGGCCGTAATGATCGTGGTCAAGTCACCGCTGTACCAACGCCGATACGCTTTTTCCACATTATCAGCGAATGGTATCTGTGAGTCGCCAGGGAAGCAGAAGGGAAGTTGCGCCGGTGCTTCGATTTCGTCGACGAAAGGTCGACTATTCTTCTTGACCAAACCGGCACGATGCGCCCACGAATCGCGGACAAGATAGATTTGCTCGTCGCGCGCTTTATGCTCAGGCCTCGCGTCATAGCCTGCCTGACGCCACATACTTCGCCACATTCCCGCTATCGCTCCCCCGTCCGTGGCAACGAGATCGTTGATTGAGGCGATGAGTTTAGCCGATTGATCGATCACAACGCGGCGTTCTTCATACGGCAGCGAGGCAAGCGCCTTCTTAACGTTTTGCTTGACCTCGCGCCTTCCCTCTGCCGAAACCCCGCCGGGCGGAATCGACGTCGACCAACCCTGGAATCGCCGCAGCGTCTTCTCGATCGATTCGGCCCGGTTGAGCTTGATGAGATCGGACGAGGCGACGATCCGCCGGTCGAGTTCGGCACGGAGTTGAGGTCGCACCTTCTCCAGCGTGAACCGCTCGACGCCTTGGTGATATTTTGCGATCCCGCCGCGCTCGACGAGACGCCGGTAGATCGTCGCCAATCCTTCCCGGAGCTGCTGCTCCAGCGCCACCGCCGAGATCATCGAGGCCTCGGCCGCGATCCGGAGTTCGCGCGTCCACTTCGCGATTCGTTCCCCCGAATCAAAGCCATGCTGCAAAATGTCCTCGACCGCAGCGTCAAGGACTTCCTGAAAGGTCTTCAGGCGGGCGGGCATGGCAGTTTCCTCGGATCAACCGCGGCGATGATGGCGTTGCGCGCGGCGGGCGAGATGCGGCCCCGGAGGCTGATCGTCGTCATCATCTTCGCCATCCGCTCGAAGCGATCGCGGTCACCGGGACCGGACAGGGCATGGAGCGCCCTGGAAGGTTCAAACAGGTGGGCCGCGGCGGAGGGCTGAAAGACCGTCCCATCGCGGAACGCGCGCTTCTTCTGCTCGTAAGGCGTCACGGCTGATTCTCCCTGTTGGCTTCCGCGGCGGCGGCTCGGCCGCGGCGGAGAGGGCCGACCAACCCTTCTCGGTCAGCAAGAACCTACCGTGCGTCGACCGTTCGATAAAGCCCTGCCGCTCGAGGTCGAGGATTCGGCTTAGCTGAGCGCCCTCGATCGACATCGCTATCCCTGTGCGCCGGGCATGAAACATCTGATTTGCGTTGCCCCATCTGCGTCCATGTACGGCCACACCACGGCCGGGCCGAAGCGATTCGGTTCCGTCACCAGGGCGCTCTCCGGGACGTAGACCCATTCACCGTGCAGGCGCACGCGGTAGCGGCACTCTTTCCGCCCGAGCAGGTCGTCTTTGCATTGCGTGTCCCAGTCGACGTCCTGGATGCTCACGCCGTCGGCGAAGGAGCAGCACAAGCCCTTCCCGCTCGCGAGTTGGCTGAACCAGAGGCGCATCTTCGGGTCCATTCCGGCGTAGCGGCCGTCGTCGCGCGCGGCGACCGAGGCCGTCGTCACGATGGCGATGCCCATCCCGGCGAGCGCGCCCCGGATCACGACGGCACCCTGGAGCGGGAGCCGTTCCCCGGCTTCGGAGGCGCGAGTCGCGGGCGTTCCCGCTTTTCCAACATCTCCACCAACTCAGCGGCGGCGTCCGAATAACGGTCAAGCGCCCGGCGGTGCCGATCCGCCGAATCCTGGGCCGCAAACGGCCTCGGTTCTTTCGGCTCCTCGAGCGGCTGCGGCGGCACATATTCGCGCAGCTTGTCGAAGTCGAAGGAAAGCGGGTTTTGGAACATGTACTTGTCGTCGTTGATGTTGTCTTGAAGCCACTGGATGATGATGGCCTTGTTCTCCGGATCGAGCGCGGGCATCAAGACCTCGATGGTCGCGATGATCGCCTTCAACTTCACGTCCGCGCTCTTGACCTTCTCCGAATCGGGTTCGGTAAGCAGATTCGGCCAGATCGCCTTGAACGACACTGACCAGCGGTAGAACGCCTCCTCGTAGGTAACGTCGGCCCAAGCCGGATACTTCTTCTGGATGATTTCGTAGAACTGCCGGTTCCACGCCCGGTGCATGCAGATCTTGTTGAAGTAGACGTAGAGCGGCAGCATCTCGACGCGCATGCGGTCGACCCAGCGCGCGACCTGCTTCGCGTCCTCGGTGCCCTCGCCGAAGCCCTCCGCGAAGGTTTCCTCCTTCAGCAAGATCGCCGGCATGGCGGCGCCCGACGCGATGTTCTCCAGCACGTTCTGCCGCGCCGTGGTCATCGCCTTGTCGATGTTCTGCATGTTCAGCGTCTCGACCTCCTCCTCGGTCCCGATCGAGATCACGTTGCCGTTGGTCGATACCTTCAGGAACCACCGCTTCAGCGCGGCCATTCCCTGCATGATGTTGTCGATGATGGCGCCGGCGACCGATAGCTTGAAGATGAAGACGCCCGCCTTCTTCGTCACCAGATCGTCCGTGATCATCGACTGAACGAACGATTTCAGCGGAAAGAGGATGCGTTGGTAGACCGACCGGCCGACGAAGCCGAACGCCGAAGTCGTATAGGCGATGTAGATCGGCCGCTCGTTCATCACCGTGACCGCCCGGCTCCGATGATAGATCTGGCCGGAGACGGCGATCGTCGTCACTTTCATGAAGTCGATGGCGTTTGGATTCTGGTTGAGAACGAGCGAGCCCGCCGTGTTGAGCGGGTCGAAAACCGAGAACGCGATCGGCAGGTCGGCGATCTTGTCGAAATCGAGCGGTTCAGATGGCGGTAGCTTTTCCGAGACCAGCGCGACCGACGCGATGCCGTAGACCCGGGAAAGCGACTTGACGTTGAAAATAACCTCGTCGAAACCGTCCTCCTCCCATTGCTGGACGAACCGCTCCCGGACGTCGTCCTCCGGACTGTCGGGAATACTGATCTCGCGCTTCTGGCACTGCGCCATGATGATCGGCAGTTCGGCCAACTTCGCGCCGAGCGGATGCGCCAAAAATATGCTTTTGCAAAGGGCGTAACTGGGCTGTTCGCCGGGGACAATGTCTTCGGCCTCGAGCAGTTCAGTTAAGGCGTTTCCGAGGCTTGAGCCGACCGTGATCTCTGCCAACGCCGTCCCCTCCGAGCGATTCCCGCCGGACAGCACCTTAGCCGATCTTCGCGCGGGGTTCATCCCCTGCGGGCCGATCAGATTTTGTCACTGCGCGAACATTTCGGTCTGCGCTGTCACGGCATGACCTTTTGCGTTCACATCATAGTGCTCAAACGGAATGAAAGTATATGCCTTGCGGATTGCCCACCGCTGGAACTCAGACAGCGTGCGGCGATCAAGCCGCCCGTTGTGACCGCCAAGCGGCAGCGTGCGGTTGCGATCGCCATAGACCATCGGGTAGGGCCGGATAGTTGCCTTCCAGCATGTCGCGTCTGACGTGCTTGGTGAACACGATAGCATCGCCCCGGTCGCGGTGGTGGCGAGCAATCTTCATCAGTGCCAGATTCGGCAGCTTGCCGTCGATTTGGGTGAGGCGGATCATCGCGGTCAGGTAGACCAGCCCTAGCCCCGCCGCGGCGGCGGTGCTGGCATTCCCATCACTAACGGTCCGCGCGGCGGCTGCTTCTCGGCCGGTCTCGGCTTCACCGAATCGACGCCCTCGGCGAACGCCTTCTTCATGTCGGCTCTGAGTCTGAGAACCGGGATGATATCGCCTTGGAGCGCATCCGACATTAGACCACCGGCGACGCGGGCAACCGACATGAAAAGCAAACTCGGCGGGATGCCCGGTCCCGAGACCAGGAGACCGCGCAGTACGATCCCGATGACCTGTTGCACCTGCGGGTCGAGCATCGCCTTGACCTTGTCCATCGGCGCGTCGTTGCCTTCCGGGACTGGTTCGGCGAGCGCCTCGCGGAGCTTGTTGACTTTGCCTTCGATCGCGGGACCGCCGAGCTGACCGTTGGCGCGTTGGTCAAAATCGGCGATTGAATCGCGTGGCTTTTCGTCTTCCGTCATAGGAGTTCTTCTTTTGCTGCTAAGTTCGGATGGAATCGAAATTCGTTCATCGTCGCCTCTCCTTAATAAAACAGCTTAAACCATAGATGAAAAACCAAGGCCAAAGAGAAATTCCTAAAAACGAATCTATAATTCCTTCGTGCCAACTTTTGCGGAAATGCGAAAATCTCTTGGTGATAAGGTCCATCGTTTGTAGAAATAAACCTATAAGCAAATATAAAGTTAACGCAATTAGTTCGAGATCGTCGCTCATCGTCGTTCTCTCTGTTTAGCGCCAGCAAAGTGAGCGATGCGCCACCATCGTAACGGCAGGCTGGACGCGCGTGGCACCGGCAATGTGTCCGATTTGCATTTCAGAACCCTTTCGCGTTGTTTATAGACGCCAAAGTAGCGCATAGATAGGAATCATTGCTACAGCGATACCGAGCACGATCCACCATTCCACCGGCATCTCAGAATCCCTTTGCGTTACCAAGGGCAATCGCCACGCCATAACAGAAGCAGTCAAAGCAAGTCGTCGGACCGAGTCGGCGTCTTGTCGCCTACTCGGAAGCCAACGACTTCCCCTAAGAGATGATTCCTGGTTGTGCCTTTGTAAATCGTCGTTTTGTCATAGGCGTGGCGGCTGATCTTGACGAAGCCGCGATAGACGTATCCAGAGACAGAGATTGCGCGCTCGTCCTTGCCTAGAGCTGTCAGCTTAGAATCGATCGCATGCGCTGGCCAGCCGCGCCGCATGGCCTGTTGAATCAGGACCATGCCCGTCGCTTTATCCTCGATCATTGAACCGAGAGAGCCCATGCGAGCATGGCAAGTTTGCGCGAAATGTTGCAGATGCTGGAAGACAGTCGGGAGCCAAGTCTCCAATAGCGCGCCTTCGATCTGCTGAATATCCCAATCGAGGATGATGAGATTGTATTGCGGGCCAACAACGCCTTCAGCGGAGACCGACCGAATAACGTTTCGGAGGAGCGCGTAATAGACCACCGCCGTTCCATCGTTTTCCTTCCCGGTCTTTACGGCCGTGTCGATAACGGCGAACACAGCTTCGCAGCGAACGGGATAATCTACGGGCTGACCATTCACAAGCAAGCTGTCGCGCGTGAAAAAAGCCGACCCTGACCAATCCACAAATTCAGCAAGAAATTCTTGCTCATAAACGAGCGGGAGATTGTCTCGTTGTAATGCCTCGACCTCGGCGCGGGGAAGATACGGATTTGATCGTGTCGGGGCATGAAATTGAACAAAGCCGTATCTCGCCTCATTGCATAGCGCAAACAACATGTTGTCAGGATCGATGCCGTTTGTGTTCGACATCATCAGCGCGCGGCCGCCGTAATCGAGAAGCGTCGGTTTGATCGATTTCGTCCAGATGTCGATCGACTTCGGCTTGGTGAATGCGATTTCGTCGCCGATGACGCGATGGTATTTCCGGGACCGGCCGGCGTTCTCGTCCTCCATCGACCAGAACTCGACGCGGCCTCCGGTGATGGTCTCGATCATGCCGTGGGTCTTGTCGGATCGTTTCTTGATCGGATCCAGCGCCTCGACGATGACGTTGTAGCTCTCGGAGAGCCGCTTATTCTCCGGGGCGAACCAGCCGACCCGCAGGCCGTGCGCGGCATCATCGCTGGCGACCGTCTCGCCGACGACGTTCTTGCCCCATCGCCGACCACAGCGGGCGACCACGAACCGGCACTGCGACATCAGCCAGCGAAGTTTCGCTTGGGCCGGGAAGAACGTCGGGAGATTGACGACCGCCGTCTCGGAGTTCTGCGGCGGCAGATCGAGAAGTGTGGCGTCGGACATCGTCTATTACGATCCTACTTTTTGGGTAGTGTTGTCCCAAATGAAACGGTCGGCCGGGAAATCGCAGCAGTCATTGGCAGGCAAGCTGGCGCCTTGTCGCCGTCATCCCAAGCGAGGCCGCACCGTTCGCACTCCCAACCTGCCCAACCTGTGGCGAGCTGCTGGGCGACGCAGACGATGGCAGGTTTCTCTTCACTCATACGCGATTGCCCATCCGTAGATCTCTTGCGCGGCATTCTGATAGGCGGCAGCGCGAGCCTTGGCAGCACCATAATCTGCGCCAGGGAACTGCTCTGACTTCTCCTGTTTCTGACTCAGCCAATCGCCGGCGCGGTAAAAAGCTAGTCGGCTCGCAGCGCCCGCGATCTTGGCTTCTCGCTCAGAAAGGTTTTCAAGCAATGTGCGATCGTCATCTGCTCGGCTCATGCGCTGCGCGCCTCTCTGGCATTGACACCCATGCCGATACCATGAATTTCCTTTTGCCGGTCGACTCGGAGATCAAGCGACCCTTGCAAAGGACTGATTCTCTTAGGCCGCGTTGTCGCAGGTAAGTGCCTGATTTTTCTGATCATTGCACCGATTCTCTTGTGAGGCCGTTCTGACGCTTTTGCCGCGACGATTTGCGCTTTTTTGATGATGTCGGCGACGGTGTCTGCAATTAACTTGGCGCGTATTGTCATGTTTTGCTCTCCGCCTTTCGACGCCACCAGGTTCGCTCCGAAATACCTTGGGCAACCCACGGCTTGCGTTGCGTGATCGTTTCCTGTTCGCTTCCGCGCCGCGGACGGCCACCAGTTCCCTTTGGCGGACCTTTCCGTTTCTTTGGCGGCTTGGACGTTATGCCAGTCAAGATCTTCACCGCCGTAATAGTGGCCTTGGCTACTCCGATCATACCGCCAGAATGCTTCGTTGGTTTGTTCGGCGTTCCCATGAATTTGGGGCACGGCCCGATGCGATGCCGTTCGCCGCACGTCCTGCATTTCACTGCGTCCATGACATACTTAAAGGCATACTTTTGGCACGGTGTCTAGCTCGCCGCGGCTCTCGGCGGCGGCAACGGCGCTGATTCTTCGCCTTCTGGCGGATCATCCTCGGCCGTGATCACCGTCAGCGCCGGCAACGCCGCGCCCTCTAGCTCCACTGAAGGCTTAAAATCATCAGGCATTCCGCCTTCCACCTTGATCTTCGTCACCACGGTCGCCCCGACGATAACGGCCGAATAGCGGGGATCCTGGAACGGTGCCAACGCCTTGGCGGCATCGACCGCCAGCGCGGCGTACTTGTCGAATTTCGCGTCGTCCGGCTTCCGACCCGGCGGCGGCACGGTCATCCCCGGAGGGAGCGGCTGAGACACCGCCGCCATCCCCGCGAACAATTCCATGAAGTTTTCCAATACCTTCTTGGCCCGCCTCGAATCCGGCATGCCCTTGCGTTCCAAGGCCTCGATCGCCGCGTCCTTCGCCACCGCCGCGGCCGCCGCCTCCCGGGCAACTCGCTTTAATCTCTCGATCTCGAGCGTCTTCTTGTTCTTGATGCCGGGCTTGCGGCCGCCTTTGCCCTTGGGTGGCCCGCGTTTCTTCTGCGGATGCCCGTCTTTCGTTAATTTGATGGGAGGGGGCTCACTACCGGCGATGTTGGTTCCGCCTTCCAGCGGCGTTTTCTGCGCGATTGCGGGGCCTTCTGGTGGCGATGGGAGATCGTCTGACATGCCTTGAAAATAGTTTATGAAACTTAATTTTGGAAACTTTTTTGTTAAACCATTGATTTCATATATGCTTATCCGGTTTAGACAGACAGCCCTACAGCTTGTGGTTCGTGGGTTAGCAACAGTTGCATGAGATGCTGATCTTTGCCGCTGCGAAGATCGTAAACGCCGATGCGGCTGAAATCGGCGCTGAGGCGGCGGTTGATGGCGAGCAGCTCCTCGGCGTGATCGCGGCGCGTCGCGGCTTCCTTGCCTTTGGCCGGTGCCCGCCGGCTGGTGACGGTGACCATGTCGGTTCTCCCCGACCGGAGAATCGCAGGCGAGGGTTAATGGTTCCTGACAAAAGCCGCCGCGAAGCACCTGGGGCGGCAGCGTTTCCGGGCGGTGTAGGGCCGCCAGCTTCACTTTTTGGATCAATAAATCGGTCGCAAAAATGAAGCCCAGACCGCGCTATGAGCTAGCATCCGCCCGGTTCCAAGACGCCAGCCCAGCTAAAACACGCCATATCATAACAATGGCATTGTTATTGGATAATTTGCAGTGGCGTAGGGCGTATGGCCAAGGCCCCTCTCGAAGGGCGAGATCGATTTCTTCATTGAGAAGCGGATCGTCCTCAAATGCCGCTCTAGCAACTGCCGCTACAGCTTCTTCTTCTCCGGGCACCATGAGATGATACGTCATCGCTTGCCGGAATACTCAACCGCTCGCGTGCCAGCCGGATCGCATCGGGCGAAAGATCAATGCCGATCGCGCGTCGAGAATTTTTCGCTGCGGCAACGACAGTCGTTCCGCTGCCGCATGTCGGATCGAGGATCAGGTCACCGGGCAAGGTCGCGGCGCGGATCAATTCTTCCAGCAGCGCGATAGGTTTTTGCGTCGGATAGCCTGCGCGTTCGCTATCGAAAGAATTGAGCGGCTCGGCCGAGGCAAAATCATCAAAACGCCAGCACCAATTCGGATCGAGCGGATCGCCGCCGATTGTTCCAAGGCGCCAGAGCCGCCAACGCGCCGCTCGGCTGCGGCCATAGCAGGCGATCGTATCATGCACGCGGCCGAAACCTCTTTTTGTATTCTTGCCTCCGCTCATTCGTTTCCAAACGAGCGTGCCGAGCGCCATGTCCGGTCCGAAAATCACATCGCACAATAAGCGCAGATGCGCGCCCATCGTGTCGTCGAAATGCAGCCAAAGAGTCCCGGTCGGACGGAGCACGCGGTGGACGCCGAGAACTATTCCGGCGATGACGCCGAGGTAGGCGCGCTGCTTGCCGTCACTACACGCCAGCTCGACGACTTCTGCCGCCGGCGTGTGCGCCCTGAGATGCCGCCAGCCGTTGATGCTTGCTTCCGACGGCTTCCATTTATCGCTGAATTGACCGCGCCGTCCGGTCCAAATCTGCTCGTTGCCGAACGGCGGATCGCAATAGACCATGTCGACCGAACTCGCGGCCAGCTGCTCGAGCGCCGCTGTTGCCTCGCTCTCTATCAGTTCGCAGCCGGGCAGCAGAAAAGGCGCGTTCATTCCGGCCTTCTCCCTGCAATAGATGCAATGCCCCTAGATGTTGTGGTCATGTCGGGAAATATCCGAAAACAAAACGTGGCTTTTCGTCGGCGCGGTCTTCCATCGTTTTGCTGAATGTGACGCGCCAGAGTTTCTCGTAGGGAAAACCGTTCTGTACAGGCCAGACGATTGCTACTTCCGCAATGGGAAGCCCGTAGGTTCGCAGTGCCGCGAGTGCTCCAAAACCACGGGCGTCGTCAGCTTCCGCCCTCAGATCAACCGTAGGCTCACTGTAGGCATGCCCTTTACCGCCCTGACACGACTGGCAAGTTTCAAACCCCGCCGCGTGAAGAACGCGCACAGCAAATCGAATGCCTCGATCAAGCGACTGATAGCTTTTTTCAGGCCAAACGAGGGTTTTCAACATCTAGTATCTCTCAGAATTTGTGTGTGGCAACCGGATAATTCAGAGTGTCGGCCCTTTATAGCCCAGATACCGAAGCGTTGCGGCTTCCCAGTCGAGATCGTTGATGTTCTCGCGGAATGTCGCGTCAGCAGCACTAATGATAGCCTTGGCAACATCGGGATCGTCGTATTCGATGTAGTCCTGGCCGGTCCAGCGGGAGGCGGCTTGGGTGACGATGCGGGAGCGGCGGGCGAGGTGGTCAGTGGTGGAGCGGTGGTTCATCAGAGTGCGGTTGCTTTCTGCGTCGATCCATCATTGCGCGGCATCGGCGATCACGGCAAGTTCCGCCCGTTTTTCTAGTTCCTGATAACTCGGAAGTGGCAACTTTAGTTTCTCCGCGCGACCAATCCAGAAGCTATGACGATAATAGTGTG
>Ga0187874_10001811_pt1 | contig 17919 bp, 17 predicted proteins | sample June2016WEW_16_1_3_FD_132993 | JGI IMG/M metagenome (GOLD analysis project Ga0187874, IMG submission 132993) | Peatland microbial communities from SPRUCE experiment site at the Marcell Experimental Forest, Minnesota, USA - June2016WEW_16_150 | ecosystem: Environmental > Terrestrial > Soil >... | reverse complement strand
ATTGGCAAAAGGAGAAAAGTGCGGAGGGTGGGATTTGAACCCACGAACCCCTGCGGGATAGGAGCCTCAGTCCTACGCCTTTGGCCATGCTGGGCGACCTCCGCAAACACTTTTTCGTCGCTATTTGAGGCTGGTGCGAAATATAGAATTCGCTATGACATTTAAAGGCTTTACCGTGAAATTAAATGCTTGGTGGTCAAAATAGAGGTTTAAAAACAGAGTTTATGGCCGGTTTTTGGTGAGTAAAAAGAAGCCATATTCCCCAAAGAGGTTCGGCAAGAACTTCACTTGCTTATTATCTGATTTGAAGAACGAACGTTCAACCTGGATGCTTTTGTTTTTGCAGTAATCCATAAAATCGTTTAAGCTAAGGAAATGAAGGTTAGGCGTGTCATACCATTGGAAGGGAAGAGAGGGAGTTATGGGAACCCGGCCTTTGAAGAAAATTCTTGCCCTAGCTTTGTAATGTGCGAAGTTGGGAATGCCTACAATTGTTTTTTTGCCTACTCGAAGGGCTTCGTGGAGCGCGAAGTCTGGCTTTCTTACTTGTTGGAGGGTTTGGTTTAAGATGACGCAGTCGAATGAGTTGTCGATGTATTCAGAGAGCCCGGTGTCTATGTCTTGTTGAAAGACGCTTAATCCTTCGGCGACACATCGTAGAATAGCCTGTTCTTGGAGTTCGATGCCTTGGGCACGCACTTTCTTTTCCCGTATCAAGAACTGCAAGAGTTCGCCATCTCCGCAGCCGAGGTCCAACACGGATGCGCCGTCAGAAATCCATTGAGCGAAGACGTTATATTCGATTCTGCTAGCTGCTCGAGTAATCGTTGCTTTCCTCCTTTCTGTTGTTAATAACGCTCTTCAAGAAGTTGCCAACTAAATGCGCCTCCTGCTCGATTTCGAGAAGGAAAGCATCATGACCATAATTTGAGTTTAATTCACAGTAGCTTGCGTCAACTCCTGCCAGTTTGCAAGCCTTAACTATCTCTTGCGACTGGTACGCTGGGTAGAGCCAATCCGACTTAAACGCGAGAACTAACACTTTTGCCTGTAATCCCCTAAAAATGTCGCCGAGGCTGTGCCCGTTTAAGATGTTAAAGTAGTCTATGGCTTTGGTTATGTAGAGGTAGCTGTTTGGGTCGAATCTCTTAACGAAATTGTCGCCTCGGTTCCGCAGGTAACCTTCAACTTCGAAATCTGCGCCGAACTTGAATGGGGCTTTCTCTGACTTGAATTTTCGACCGAACTTCTCAGTCATCGAAGCATCACTCATGTAGGTTATGTGCCCAATCATTCTTGCAATAGCTAGTCCTCTAGCAGGGATGCTGTGGCCATAGTAGTTGCCGTTTCGCCAGTTAGGGTCAGCCATAACCGCTTGCCTGCCAACCTCGTTGAAAGCTATCTGCTGCGGAGTATGCTTCATCGTCGTTGCAATTGGTATGGCGGCTCGGATTCTCTGAGGGTAAGAAACCAGCCACTGCAGAACTTGCATGCCTCCCATGGAGCCCCCGATTACTGCCAAAAGCTTTTGGATGCCTAAGTGGTCAATGAGGTGACGCTGCGCATTAACCATGTCTCCGATAGTTATCAATGGGAAATCGATACCGTATGGTTTACCCGTTTTAGGGTTGATTGAAGAAGGGCCTGTGGAGCCTCTGCAACCGCCGAAGATGTTGCTGCATATAACGAAGTACTTGTCGGTGTCGATGCCTTTGCCTTGACCGATTAGGTTGCTCCACCAACCGTCCTGCCCTGCTACATTAGCATCACCGCTTAACGCATGCAAAACCAGAATTGCATTGGATTTTTCCGTGTTAAGTTCGCCGTAGGTTTGATAGGCAAGTGTTAGTGGACCGAACGTTTCGCCTGATTCCAAGGTCAACTCGTCTGGCGGGAATCCAAAAGTATAGGTGCACTGAGGTTGGGATTTTTCGAGGATTTTTGTTGTAATGAGCTGTTCTGCCTCCAAAAATAAAGGGTTGATTAGTTTAAGGTTCGGCTGATAATTTCAGCGCTTGTTCTAAATCTTCTATAATGTCTTGTGGGTCTTCGATGCCTATCGACAGTCTGATGTAATCCTCGGTGACTCCCGTTGCGACTTGTTCTTGAGGCGTTAATTGCTGATGCGTTGTTGAAGCGGGGTGAATTATTAGGCTTTTCGTGTCACCGATGTTTGCCAGGTGGGAGAACAACTTGACGGATTCAATTAGGCGTTTCCCATTTTTTAATCCACCCTTTATTCCGAAGCCGATTATGCCGCCGTAATTGCCTTTAAAGTATTTCTCTGCCAGTTCATGGCTTGGATGATCTTTTAATCCGGGATAGTTCATCCAGTTGACTAATGGATGCTTCTTTAGGAACTCGGCGACTTTGAGCGCGTTTTCGGAATGCTTTCTTTGCCGCAAAGGCAGCGTCTCAAGTCCTTCAATGAAGAGAAACGCGTTGAATGGGCTCAGAGCCGGTCCGATGTCTCGCAAAAGTTGCACTCTTGCTTTGAAAATGAAGGCGACGTTGCCTAATCCAGGAAAGTTGCTGAATGTGTCCCAATATTTTATGCCGTGATACGATGGGTCTGGCTCGGTGAATTCTGGGAATTTGCCGTTGTTCCACTTGAATTTGCCGCCGTCAACTATTACTCCTCCGATGCTTGAGCCGTGTCCTCCGATGTATTTCGTCGCTGAGAGGACAGTTATGTCTGCACCGAATTCTATGGGGGATACTAAACCGACGCCGACTGTGTTGTCAACGACGAAGGGGATCCCTGCGGCGTGAGCAATTTTTGCGATTGCTTCGAAATCTGGCACGTCAAGTTTGGGGTTGCCAATGGTTTCAGCGTAAATGGCGCGGGTTTTGCTTGTAATGGCTTTCTGGAATTCTTCGGGTTTGGTCGAGTCAACAAATTTAACTTTTCTGCCGAGCTTTGGAAAAGTGTAGTGGAAGAGCTCGTAGGTGCCGCCGTACAGGTTGTTGGCGGAAACTATTTCGTCGCCTACTTGAGTGATCGTTAACAACGCCAAGGAGATGGCTGCTTGCCCCGACGCTGTGGCTAATGCGCCTGTTCCGCCTTCGATTGCTGCAACACGTTTTTCGAAAACGTCGACGGTTGGGTTGGTCATGCGAGAGTAAATGTTTCCTAATTCTTTTAATGCAAAAAGGTTTGCTGCATGTTCCGTGCTCTTGAAGACATACGAAGCGGTCTGGTAGATGGGAACAGCTCTCGCGCCAGTCGCCGGGTCGGGTGTTTCTTGTCCAGCGTGGACGGCTATTGTGTCTAATTTTCTTTTTGTCATGTTTGTTGCCTGTTGTTTGTTTTGTAGAATACATAAAATAACGGTGTTATAGGTGTTTTTGCGTTTTTTATTCCAAAAAGAATAATTACCCGAACAAAAGCCTATACAACCATGCTGCCAGCACTAACTGACATAGCCAAAAAAAGACACCAACTCGGCCTAAAACAGACCGAACTGGCAAAGATGGCAGGCGTCAGCCAATCTCTAATCGCAAAACTGGAAGCTGGAAAAATCGACTCCTCCTACACAAAAGTAAAAACAATCTTCGAAACCCTAGAGAAACTAGAATCTAAAACCAAGCTCCAAGCAGGCAAAATGTTCCAAACCGAAGTCATCAGCGTTCAACGAAACGAGCCTTTGGCTAAGGTCGTTGAACTAATGAAGACCCATGGGTATTCTCAACTCCCTGTTTTTGAAGGAAAGCAATCGGTCGGCAGCATATCAGAGAAGACGATCTTGCGTCAAATTCTAGATGGAAAAGATTTAGCCCAAATTTCACACATTGCCACGGGAGAAATCATGGAAGAAGCGTTTCCGCAGGTGGGAGAGGATGCGCCTTTGAGCTTGATTTCTGACCTTTTGCAGGTTTACTCCGCCGTACTGATTTCCCGAAAAGGCAAGGTTGCGGGCATAATCACTAAGGCTGACTTGCTAAGGATGATTTAGCGTAGGGAAAACAATTTTATAACTATAAACGTGTTATACTTTGAAGCATATGAATCCTAGATGCGAAGCCATCGGAAAATATGTAGTTCCGCTTTTCAGGTCACTTGTTGCAAAAGAACTCATCAACACTTACAATCTCACTCAGGTTGACGCAGCGAAAAGGCTGGGGACAACTCAAGCAGCAATAAGTCAGTACATCAATTCGAAAAGGGCAACCAAGGGCATGGAGCAACTGGGAGACATAGTTCCAAAGGTTCAGGCGATGGCGAGCCAGACGGCTAAACGCCTCGCTAACAAAGAGATTACGTCGGATGAGGCCACTGTGGATTTTTGTAAACTTTGCGCGTCTTTTTGCTGCAAGTAGTAAAGACCGTTGGAGTAGGTTTCGTTTAGGTACCATAAAGGCTTTAAATAACAATGCAAAATTATAACATTGTTATAAAATGGGCGATGTCACATGAAAATAAACAATAACGTGTTAGAAACGATAGGCAAAACACCATTAATACGCCTAAATCGCATAGCCGAAGGCATAAACGCCACAGTCGTCGGCAAAATGGAATCAAGAAATCCAGGAGGAAGCGTCAAAGACCGCATATGCCAAAGCATGATTGCTGAAGCAGAAAAACAAGGCCTAATCAAACCAGGCACAACCATCATTGAACCGACAAGCGGCAACACAGGCATCGGCTTAGCCATGGTAGCAGCCGTAAAAGGCTACAAGCTAATACTCACCATGCCCGAAACCATGAGCATAGAACGACGCAACTTACTCAAAGCCTACGGCGCACAACTCGTCCTCACCCCGGGACCAGAAGGCATGGGCGGGGCAATCAAAAAAGCCGAGGAAATAGCTACGCAAACACCTAACAGCTTCGTGCCACAGCAGTTCAAGAACCTTGCGAACCCGAAAGTTCACTGGGAAACCACAGGACCGGAAATCTGGAGTGACACCGACGGCAAAGTAGACATATTAGTCGCGGGTGTAGGCACAGGCGGCACAATAACGGGCATCGCGCAATACATAAAACCGCTCAAACCAGCTTTTAAGGCCGTAGCTGTTGAACCAGCCGCTTCGCCAGTGCTGAGCGGCGGCCAGAAGGGACCGCACAAGATCCAAGGGATAGGCGCAGGCTTCAAACCCGACGTGCTAAAACTTGATTTAGTGGATGAAATATGCAAAGTAACAGATGATGACGCCATCAAGACAGCGAGGCAACTAGCCCTAAAGGAAGGCTTACTTGTAGGAATATCCTCAGGCGCAGCAACATACGCGGCGCTTGAAGTCGCTAAACGAGCAGAAAACAAAGGCAAACTCATAGTCATCATTCTGCCGGACACAGGCGAACGTTACCTCAGCACTGTCTTATTCCAAGAACCAGCAACACAGACTCCAACGTTTTTATAATGCCTATTTAAACATATGAAAGGTGGAAAGAAAAATGGTAACAAAAACTAAACAGTCAAATCCCAAAGAGGCAGGACAAGCAGCAAAGAAAATGGAAGATGGCTCATGGAGCCCCGAGCGAGCGCTGGATGTACTCATGAGTAACCACTACAAGGTGGAGAAGGGCTGGGTCGAGAAAGGCTTACCAAAAATAGTAAATGAGATGACGGCTAACTATCAAAAGTTCGGCGGTATGGATCATCTTACTGGGCGAGATCTGCCATCTAAAGAAATAGTTGTTGAAGTGTTAGAAGATTTGTTTACGATTCTTTTTCCTGGCTACTTAGGCAAGGAAGAGGTCACTAAAGCCAACATTGAGTACCATCTTGGCAGCAAGCTAACCTCAGTTTACACTAGACTTACAGGCGAAGTTGAAAAAAGCCTAAAGTACATCTGCAGGAAAGTTCAGACGTGCCCCCAGGACGTATGCCAAAAACGCGCGGACGTTGTTGTTAAAGACCTTCTTCAAAAACTGCCTGAAATAAGGTCTATGTTAAGCGGTGACATCCAAGCTGCTTACGAGGGAGACCCGGCAGCTGTGAGCACGGATGAAGTGATCTTAAGTTACCCATGCGTACTGGCGATTACAACTTACAGGATAGCTCACGAACTTTACCTTGACGGAGTACCCTTGATTCCCAGAATAATGAGTGAGCACATTCACTCCCTGACAGGTATCGATATTCACCCAGGCGCAAGGATAGGCAATAACTTCTTCATTGATCATGGAACGGGAGTAGTTATTGGCGAAACAACTGAAATAGGCGACAATGTTAAACTTTACCAAGGCGTAACCTTGGGCGCCCTGAGTTTTCTGAAAGATGATGAAGGTAACATCATCAAAGGAAGAAAAAGGCACCCGACAATCGGAAACAACGTAATTATCTATTCAGGAGCGACGATTCTGGGTCCCAACGCAATAATCGGAGACAACGTTGTCATAGGCGGAAACGTCTGGATAACTTCACCTGTAGCTTCAGGAACTAAAATAACCATTGCCGAGCCACAGCAGAACTACAAAAAAGAGAACCCAGATTAAAAAAAACAGGGTAAATTAGAGCAGTCGAAAGTTTTCTTTCACCGTAGCTAAAACTACATGCGTGTTTGTACGCTCAATGAAGGGAAGCGCAAGCAATCTCTTCGTGAAGTGCCCAAGGTCTTCTCTGCTTTTAAACTTTGCAACGATAATGGCGTCCGTTAAACCTGTAACGTCATATACGCTGCACACGTTCGATATTTTAGCTATTTCATTCTCAGTTTCCACAAGCTTGCCTTTGGAAACGGTAATTTCAGTTACCACAGTCAATTGGTAACCCAGCTTTTCATGATCTATTATAACAGAGTATCCTTTGATGAGGCCTTCATCTTCCATCTTTTTGATTCTTGAAAGAACAGTCCCGACAGATACGCCTACGTTTTTTGCAATTTGCCTGCTCGAAAACCTTGCATCTTCTAAAAGGCTTTTAAGAATTTTTTGGTCAGTTTCATTTAGTTCCATGATGACACCATTCTGCACGTTTTTTCAACTAAACCCTTGTTTATGAAACGTTATTTTGATTATCATACGATTATGTTAATAAAAGTTTAGTTTCCTGCCTCACTCAATGAATGAAACATTAAGGAGAAAACACTCCTTGAAAAGCTTTGCAGCTCTGGGCTTTGACGATAAACAGATAGCAATCTTAAATTACTAGCTTAAACCCCAATAGTTTGACTCGCCAACATGCAAGCAAAATATGACACCATACTGGTCCTGGACTTTGGAGGGCAATACTGCCATCTCATAGGCAGAAGAATCAGAGAGAACGGTGTTTACTCAGAAATAGTCGCCTATGACATATCACCGGAAGAAGTGAAGGCGCTAGATGAAAAATTCAATGTCAAAGGCCTAATTCTTTCAGGCGGACCGTCAAGCGTTTACGAACCAAACGCACCTAAAATTAACCCGCGCATTTTAGAGTTGAATCTCCCAATTCTAGGCTTGTGCTATGGTCACCAGCTTCTAGCCCAGTTAACCAAAGGCAAAGTGGAGCTGGCAACATGTAAAGAATACGGAACTACACAAGTATCCATCGACAAGCCAGTTGGCGTCTTGGAAGGGTTAAGCGGAAAAGAAAAAGTTTGGATGAGTCACGGCGACACGGTTTTTTCATTGCCGCCGGAATTTGAAGAGTTGGCGCACACCGAAAGTTGTCCTGTTGCCGCGTTCAGGCATAAGAGTAAGCCTATTTATGGGTTACAATGGCACCCCGAAGTTATTCACACTGAAAACGGGATGCGCATGTTGCACAACTTTATCTTTCAAGTTTGCAAGTGCCAGCCTAACTGGCAGATGGAAGATATAATAGAAAAAATGGTTGCGGAAATCAAATCTGAAATCGGCAGTAGCAGAGCCATAATTGGGTTAAGCGGAGGGATAGATTCAAGCGTCGCCACCGCGCTTGCGGCGCAAGCAATCGGCGATAAATTAACGGCGGTTTTTGTTGACCACGGGTTCATGCGTGAAGGAGAACCTGAAGCTGTCCGCGAGACATTCCAGAAGTTACCGATAAACTTTGTCATGGCGAACGCGCAAGAACGTTTTATGAAAAAACTTAAAGGCGTAATTGACCCCGAGATAAAACGCAAGGCAATTGGGGAAGAGTTCATCAGGGTTTTTGAGGAAGTCGCTGAAAAATCGGGTGCACAATACTTACTCCAAGGGACGATATACCCCGACAGAATCGAATCAGGCTACCGAAAGAACTCAGAGTTGATAAAGACCCATCACAACGTAGCAGGAATTCCGAAAAACATCAAGTTCAAAAAAATTGTTGAACCACTTCGCGACCTCTACAAGGACGAGGTGCGTAAAGTTGCCAAAATGCTAGGGTTACCCAAGGAACTGGTCAATCGACAACCTTTCCCAGGACCAGGCTTGGCAGTTCGAATAATTGGCGAATTGACGCCCGAAAAAGTGAGTATTACCAAGAAAGCTGACGCCATCGTCCGCCAAGAAATCGAGAAAAACGAGTTAGCAGAACACTTATGGCAGTACTTTGCCGTTTTAACTGACACTAAAGCAACAGGCGTGAAGGGTGATTCGAGAGCCTATGGGTATGTGGTTGCAGTTCGAGCGATGGAAAGCCAAGAAGCCATGACGGCCAACTTCGCTCAAATCCCATATTCCATACTTGAGAAGATTTCAACCCGAATTTCAAACGAGATTCCGCAGGTTACTCGCGTCGTCTACGATATAACCCACAAACCGCCAGCAACTATTGAATGGGAATAAAAAACTTCCATAACGGTTTATATTAAAAACAATCATACATTACTAACACAAAGGTGACTCTCACTGAAAGCGTTGATCTTGGCAGGTGGCTTCGCAACAAGACTCCGCCCGTTAAGTTGTTCTAGACCTAAAACTCTTTTCCCAATAGTTAACAAGCCATTGCTGGAGTGGATTTTTGAGAAGCTGGCAAAAAACGACTGCGAAGAAGCTATACTAGGAATCAACGCCCTTACTCAATTTTACATAAGGCAGCAGCACCCGCGTAGGCATGGTTTGAAGGTTCGGTTTTCTGTCGATCCACCGAGGATGCCGTTAGGAACAGCGGGACCGGTAAAAAAAGCTGAAAGGCTCTTGGGTCGTGATGAACCGTTTATTGTTTTGAATGGCGACATTTTTGCAGATTTAAGTTACAAGGAATTGTACAACGCCCACATGAAAACTGGCGGCTCCGCCACAATTGCCCTATGCAAAGTGGAAGACCCGTCAAGGTACGGGGTTGCTGAAATGGGAAATGGCTGCCTTATAAAAAGGTTCATTGAAAAGCCGCCGAAAAATAAAGCACCAAGCAACTTCATAAACGCGGGAGTGTACGTTCTAAGTCCTGAAGTCTTTGATTACATTCCTTTGGGAAGAGCTGTTTCAATGGAACGAGAGGTTTTCCCAAAACTTGCAGCAGAGGGAAAGCTATATGGTCACTTTGTCAACGGCTTGTGGATTGACATAGGCAAACCTGAAGAGTACCTGCAAACTAACAAAGCAATACTTGACACTTTAGCTAGCAGCCGAAAGCAAGTAAATCCAAAAAACTTTGAGTTAAAGAACCCCGTTTCCTTCGACCAGGGTGTTTCAATAGATGAAAAATCAGTTATTGGTCCATATGCAATCCTGGGGAAAAACGTCCAAGTCGGTAAAAACGTGAAAATAAGCAACTCGGTGGTTTTTCCATTTGCAACAATCGGCGATTTCTCTGCTATTGATGGGACGATAATCGGGGAAGGGGCACATATCGGTAAACAAGTTACGCTAAGCAAAGGCTGCATAATAGGCGACCACGCAAAAATCAAAGATAACCTACATATTTCGCACGCTTCTTCCGTTTGCCCCGCTAAAGAAGTGGCTGAAAACATTATAAAACCCTAGATTAACTATTAAATAAAAAATGAAGTGAGATTTATGAGCGAAAGAAAACTTTTTGGAACCAACGGCATTCGAGGTTTGGTCAACGTTGAGTTGACTCCTGAAATGGCGATAAAAGTCGGCTGTGCTATTGGAACTTTTTTCGGAAGAAAGAACCTGCTTGTTGGGCATGACGCTAGAACAAGTGGCAGTATGCTATCTAAAGCTGTTATTTCAGGTTTAACTGCCACAGGATGCCACGTGTTCTTCGCTGGAATGGCGCCTACTCCTGCCTTGCAGTTCGCTGTCAAAAATCACAAGATGGACGGCGGCGTAATAATTACGGCTTCGCATAACCCGCCTGAATACAACGGTATTAAGGTTATTTGGAGCGACGGGATTGAGACTTCCCATGAGCAAGAAGTCGAAATAGAGAACATTTACTTTGATAACAAGATTGTTTACGCAGAATGGGATAAGCTTGGCACGGTGCAGGATCAGCCTGGAATCAACGATGAGTACGTGCGGGCGATAAAAAAACATGTCAATCTGCAGAAAATTGCGGAAAAACACTACCATGTTGTTGTAGACGCCGCTAATAGTGTTGGAGGCTTGACGGGACCGCAATTGCTCAGGGAACTTGGCTGCAAAGTAACCAGCATCAACGCCAACATCGATGGTACCTTCCCTGGAAGAATGCCTGAACCCAGACCTGAGAACCTCACCGATTTATCTGCAACTGTAAAAGCAATCGGAGCAGACATTGGCGTAGCCTTTGACGGGGACGCTGACCGATCAATTTTTGTCGACCAGAACGGAACAATTTACATGGGAGACAAAACTTTTGCGATAGTTATAAAACAATTTCTTGCAAAAAACCCAGGCGCAAAAATCGTCACTCCTGTGAGCTCTTCAACGCTGATCAAGGATACAGTGGAAGCTTACAAGGGCGAGTTGATCTGGACCAAAGTTGGAAGCGTCACTGTTTCGCAGAAAATGAAAGAGTTGGATGCCAAATTGGGCGGAGAAGAAAACGGCGGAATCTTCTATGGTCCACACCAAGCCGTTCGAGACGGGGCAATGACCACCGCTTTGCTCCTTGACACAATGGCTCAAACTGGACTGAAACTATCGGCTCTTGTAGCTGAGCAACCCCAATACTTTATCGAGAAAGGAAAGATTGATTGCCCAGATGAGAAGAAAGAAGTTCTTTTGCAGAAACTGCTCGAGCAAGTGAAAGGCGAAAACATAAGCACCATTGATGGAGTTAAGATCTGGTTCAGCGACGGGAGCGCCATTCTAATCAGACCAAGCGGGACAGAACCCGTGTTCAGGCTGTACGCTGAGGCAAAAAACCAAGAAAAAGCATTAAAGCTAGTTAAAGACTACAGTTCAAGGCTTGAAAAAACCCTGAAAACTCTTTAGCAAGTTTGTTGCCCTGGAGAAAACCGGCGAATGCCCAACCTTCTGAACTTGAGACCAGACGAGATTGACACGATTGAGAAGCGTTCAAAATATTTAGCCTGCGTTATAGGATGCGGGCGGAAGGGAATTCTGTATTCGTACGCCTTTGCTCAAGCCGGTTTCAAAGTGTCTTGTTCAGATGCCGATCCGAGCGTTGTAAAAAAGTTAGCGAAAGGAAAAACACCTTTCAGGCAACTTGAAATTGAAGTCAAAATGAAAAGCCTGATCAATTCTGGTCAGTTAAACGTTACAAGCGAATTAAAAAAGGCTGTTTCTCGTAGCGACACGGTGATTGTTACTGTCCCTCCGAAAGTTGACGACAAGAAAAAAATGGATTATTCAGAAGTATTAAACACTCTAAAGCAAGTTGGTGCGGCACTGCACCCTGGCACGATAGTTATTTACGGTGAAGTCGCTGGTTTAGGGTCTATTGGAGGAATTATGAAAGAAACGTTGGAGAACACGTCAGGATTGAAAGCGGGTCAAGATTTCGTTTTAGCGTACATTCCGATCCACAACGCACAAGTCAAGCAGTTTGTTGAGCCATTCGCAGATTTGGACTTGAAGGTTGCTGTAGTAGGAAAAACTGGCCAGGATGCGGCTCTTAACTTGATGAAAACAGTCGCGAAGAATGTAAAGCAAATAGACGACGTGAAGACAGCCGAAATAATGACGCTTTTTGCAGCAGCAAGGCAGGATGTGAACACGGCTTTGGCAAGTGAATTGGCTGTTTTCTGCGAAAGTGCAAACACTGATTACTTCAAAGTTTCTAAACTGTTGGAGTTCAATGACCGGAGCTTTTGGCCCACAACCAACGACGAAGAAAACATGAGTGAAGCTTATCTGCTTCTTGAAAGCGCGGAGAACCTTGATGTCAAGCTTAGACTGCCAAAATTAGCCAGGCAGATAAACGAGGAAATGGTTAAACACGCGGTTAATCTGACGCAGGATGCCTTGCGAAGTTGCAACAAAACGTTGAGAAGAGCGAAAATTGCGGTTTTAGGCACGGTTAACCCAAGCACAACCGCAGTGGCTTTTGCCCAATTATTATCGCTGAAAGGCGCTAAAGCCAGCCTCTATGACCCAAGCTCAAAAGGGAGCACGATAGAATTAGGGGATCTGAAGACCAGCTTAAATGAGGCTGTGGAAGGCGTTGATGGCATAGTAATATTGACGGGTGAAGAACAGGTTAGACACCTGAACTTAAGGAAGCTTAAAGCGATGACCAAGATGCCTTCAGCCATCGTGGATTTGGCAGGTGCTTTCGAGCGCCAGGCAGTAGAGGCAGAAGGCTTCATATACCGTGGATTAGGAAAAGGAACAGGGTAAAAATGAGAAAAATTGGTGTTGCAGTAATCGGCACAGGTTTCTGGGGAAAAAACCACGCCCGAATCTACAAGGAGTTGCCTTCAACCGAACTGATAGCAATTTGTGACGTTGACCAAGAAAGAGCAAAAGCCATCGCTGACCAGTATGGTGTAAAAGCTTACACCAACAGCTCACGCATGCTAAAAAACAAGGAAATAGAAGCCATAAGCATCTGCACATGGTCAACGGTCCTAGCTAAAGAAGCCCTCAAAGGGTTAAGAGCAGGCAAACATGTTCTGGTTGAAAAACCCATGGCCACCAACAAGAAACAGGCAGAAAGGCTTTGCGCGATAGCAGAGCAAAACGGTCTTGTCTTAACGGTTGGTTTCTTGATGAGGTTTATACCTGGCTTGCAGGTTATCCGTGAAGCAGTTGAGAAAAGAAAAATCGGCGATTTAGTCTGCGCCACCGCGAAACGTGTTTCACAGTGGCCTGAGCGTATAGGTGACGTCGGGGTCGTTAAGGACACAGCGATACACGACATAGACGTCATGAGATTCATTTCCAAGCAGGACCCAATCACAGTTTATGCGAAGATGGGAAGCATGAGACACCGCAAATTCGAAGACTACGCGCACATAATGCTCACATACAAAAACAGAGAAAGCGCTTTCATAGAATCCAACTGGCTGACACCGTATAAAACTCGCACTTTAACTGTGACGGGAAGCGACGCCATAATGAGGCTAGATTATATCACTCAAGACATGTGGATTGAACAGCAAAAAGAAACTTTGCAGCCACGATACCCATTCCAGGAACCACTTAAATGCGAACTTCAACATTTTGCTGAATGCATAACTGAAAAGAAAAAGCCGCTCATAACTGGAGAAGACGGCGTTAAAGCCTTGGAAATCGCTGAAGCCGCCATGCAATCTTCAGCCAAGAACAGGGCAGTAAACCTGAAAAGATAAGAAACTACTTTAAACTGAAGGGTTTTCCTTCGGTGACTATTTTCTCAGGAACTTTTGCCTTCCATTTCTTTAAGAAGGGCAGGTCTTCAGTTTCTTTTCGAAGTTCGTCGGGGAGCATCTCGGGAATTTCGTCTCTTATCGGGTACCAGCGTAGGCATTTCGGGCAGACAATGAGACCTTCTACGATTTCTTCTTTCTCCTCGAACACATGGAGTTCAAGGGGATGATACTTGTCTATCGGGCAAGCCAAAATATCCATAAGTTTACGCTTCAATCTCCATCACAAAACAAATAGTTGATGTCTAGGCTATTAAAACTTGCTTGGCACATTATTGACTTGGATATCCAGTGCGGTTTGGTACCAGTTGGGACCTGTGCTTCGAACTACACGAGAGAAAGGAAAACTGTAGCCAATCCCTAAGCTGTCGAGTTTTTTGGCCACATTCTGCTTTGTTTTATCAACAGGGTTTTCTTTTCCCGTTGCATGCTGGAAATCATAGAAGTGCACCCAGCCGCCGGATGGCTTGAGCGCCAAAACTGCATATGCTAGATATTCAAGGGCTTTTTCAGGTAGAGGCATCAGTACACGATCAGCTTTGCCCTGCAACTGTGCTTTGATTACGTCTTTTGAGTCGCCAAGCAATAGAGTTACTTTACCATAAACGCGGTTGATCTTAACGTTCTCTTTCATGTAATTGAATGCTGTTGGGTTAACATCAATTGAGAACACCTTGCTCTGCGGCATGGTTTTGGCGATTATTACGCTGAAACACCCGACTCCAGCAAACATGTTTACTACGGTCTCGCCGCTTTTGACAAGCCGTGCAATTCGTGCTCGCTCATACGAAAGTCGAGGCGAAAAATAACATTTTTCAACGTCTACGGCGAACACGCAGCCCGATTCCCTGTATTTGCAGGTTGTTTTGCCTTCCCCCGCCACCAGCTTTAGCTCTCTAACCCTGAAATCCCCCATGATTGGACTGGTCTGTACGAAAACAGTTTTTACACTTCTGTGGATAGCCATTATTTGTTTAGCCACAGCTTCAGCAATGGTGACATCATCATTTGCTATTTTGAGGATTGCAATGTCACCTATTATGTCGAAAGAGTTGTATAGGTACTTCAACTCTTTGGGTGAGATACTGGCAGATAATTTTTCCTTAAGCCTGCGTCTCAACTAGTTATCCTCTTAAAGACAATTTATTTGGAAAACCTTTAAAAGCAAATACTTTTCTTTGTAGGAGAGGCGTTTCCAATGGAAAAATCAGGAATTGTTTATGAGTGCATGAGATGCGGGGCAAGAGTACCGTCTGAAGAATTAGACCTACGTGGCGGAGAGACAAAATGCATAATCTGCGGGTATAGGATCCTGAAGAAAATCAAGCCGCCTGTAGTTAAACGTGTCCAGTCAAAATAAGAGGGGATACTCGTGTTTAGGCACGAGTAACTCATTTTATCGTTTTTTTCGCCATCTTAGTATATTTCTTTGTCCCCAAGTTTGCGCAAAGCTTTTCCTTTAATCGGTATTGCTTCACTGAAGAAGGCATCGTCTAAGTCTTTCTCAACTGTTTGCCGTTTGACGGTTTCGCCGCAAACTCCTCTCGGTAGCAACCGCCTTTTGACGCACATGGAGTAAGTGCAGTCAGCGACATCGCACAGTTCCTCGGTCCATTTGCACCAAACGGAGTCTCGCCGGTTGAAAGCGGAGTTTTTGCCGCACTTAAAAGCGCTGCATGTTGGAGAACAAGCTTTTGATTGAGCCAATAGATACACCTCAACGTCAAATCAAAATAGTTTGTTGCTGTTGTTTTGTCCTGTTTCTTTTATGTTCTTTGGAAAAGATATAAACTTTTTTCTTATCAAGGGTGAAATCGGACTTAAACTTCGGTGACACGGCGCCTTCTTCGCAGGAAGATTTCAACGATGACCAGCAGGATTATCGCTACTACTATCAAGATTAAGGTTAACAGTGCAGTCGTAGGTATCAAGAGTGATCCGAGGGTTACATACCCGCTCATTTTTATTTGGACAGAAGTTGGCTGGTCAACTGTTAGGGATACAGCTTGATAGCTGCTTTCAGCGCCTTTGGCAAATGCGACTATCTGCAAGTTGCCACCGATAACGTTACTGAAAGTGGCCTTTCCGTTTCCTGAGGTCATCGCGGAGTATCGTTCTGATGATGGCCCATTCACGGTGACATTAGCGTTTGAAATTGGTGAACCAAAATAATCCACAACCGACACGGCGACTTGAATGCCGTATAGAGTGCAACGTACTCCGTATTGGCCGGCACTGAAAGCTTTCACGGTTGTCTCGTTGAGGAGAATGCCGTTTTGGAATATTTGAAGATTGTATATTCCAAAGGTAAGCGATGCAGTAGCTGTCCCTGAATTGTCCGTCGTGGCGGTGTAGAACAAGCCATTGGTTAATTCAACGAGTCTTATACTTGCACCAGAGATCGGAGCATTATTGTAACCTACGACGTTGATTGCCAATTGCTCCGTTGGACAAATTACCACATATTGGTAGATGGCTTGTGCCGGAAGGTTGCTTAGGGTTTCATTGCCTGAGTTGAACACTTGACCATAAATTGAACCCTGAATGGTGTAGCTTATTCCAGTTAACGTTGAGTTCAAGGTGTATGTCCCTGAAACACCCGTTTGAGCCGAGATGTTCGCAGTTTGAGAAGAACTATACTGGTAGCTGATGGCTAAGTTCACGAAGGGCATTGCAGTTCCATTTTCGTTTTGAACCCTAATCAAAAGGTCAGCTAGTTGACAGGGGAAGTTAAAGTTCCCTGCGCCGCTAACTGTTATGTTAGTTTGCCCGATATTAACACCTTTAAAAGAGGCAGTCAATAGGTAGGGGCCAGCTTCCAACTTGAAGTTTGCCAAGCCGTTGATACCACTTGTGCTGTTGTATGATGTGTTGGCGTATTGATCTTGGACTTTTACGAGTATGTTGGGGACTACTTGGCCGTCAAGGTTTAATGTTGTGATAGTGACGGAGTACCCGACAATCAAGAAAGTCTGCGAATCTGGCAGCAATTTCGCGTTGCCACTAGTAGTGGTGATTGTTGCTTTGTAGCTTCCTACAGCTGAGCTTGTGGGAACTATCCATGTTCTACTCACTATACCGCTGGCGTCAGCCGTTACTGGGAAGGAGGTAAGGCTTTCACCAGTTGCCACGTTGGCAACGCTGAACGTTGCAGTCTGCCCAGCCGTGTAACCTTTCGCTGCTATTACCGCGGTTTGGCCCCTATGATACGTCGTTGTATCAAGGAAACCCACCGAAAACTGGTTACTTGCTAAAGCTTGAGTCATGTTGAAATATAACGTATAATTGCCGGCAAAATCTGTAGGTGGTACACCATTTAACTGTAGTGAGTCACCCGATTGAAAGTTGCCGCTTGGGAAGTTAATTTGAGCAGATGCGGTTCCAATTTGATTAGCAACCAATGTCACCAAATCTGAGAAGTTACCGTTAAGCGGACTTGGAAGGACAACAGTAATATTAGCTGCATAGCTTAGACCAGAGTTGCCTCCGGTGATGCTGACGGTCAATCCTACGACGCTGTCTTCCTGATTGTATGAACTGGCTGGCGTTACGGAGTAGCCAGGTGTGATTAAGAATTGCTCAGGTGTAGAACCAGTAGAGTTCAAGTTTCCTTGCTTGATGTCTTCAATCAGGAAGTTGTAGTCTCCGCCTGGAAGTTGGGGAACCGTGAAGTTAGTGTTAACATAGTATCCTTGAGCTGTGCCACTTGAAACAATCGTATTACCCATTATTATGTTGTAGGTACCATTGCTGGAGTAAATGGTTCCCTTAACGTTAAAAGGTTGACCAGCCGATCCGTTGTACACACTAGCAACTTGGATGAGTGAATTCGCTTCGGACGCAGGAACTACCTGTATAATGCTCACACCAAGTTGAGTATTTTGCCCCAGCACATTAGCGAAGGGCGTAAGAGCAACCGCTAGTGACATAAAGATCAAGATGACAGCTGAAATAATCTTTTTATTCAAACCTCTCTGCTCTCCCGAAAGATAGGTACCCTCATCCGTAATTGACTCATGATTAATTAAGAGATGATTTTAAACTTTGCCGTTTAACTCGCGAATAAAAGGCACATCATAGTCAAACAAGATCACCTGAGATTCAAGCTCAAAAGTGACCACATGCAACAGGATTCTTAAAAGAATGAACTTTCTATTTGTAACCTTAATTTCGGTGAAGAGTTGGAAGAAAACACTACAATCATGCTTTCAAGTGCCCTGAAGAAGCAAAAATACCATTTGGTGGGCAGTCATTCAGCGGTTAAAAGATGCAAGTGGCTTTATGAAGCTCTAGTTAATGATAGACACTGTTATAAACAGAAGT
>Ga0187874_10001808_pt1 | contig 17947 bp, 22 predicted proteins | sample June2016WEW_16_1_3_FD_132993 | JGI IMG/M metagenome (GOLD analysis project Ga0187874, IMG submission 132993) | Peatland microbial communities from SPRUCE experiment site at the Marcell Experimental Forest, Minnesota, USA - June2016WEW_16_150 | ecosystem: Environmental > Terrestrial > Soil >... | reverse complement strand
CAGTTAATTCCGTGAAGGAAAAACTTATGCTGTTTCGGTCGCTGCGTCGTGTTACCGCGATTCGATTCTCACCGTCAATCTTCGTGGTGTACCGCTCACCGTTTCTCATTATGCGCTCCTTTTAGCCAGCAGGCTGACGACGTTCTCTTTCCAGCCGTAGGCGTAAGTGTTAAGGGTTTTGTGATTATCGGACCCGGCGTTCTTCCAAGTCGTAACTATCAGGCCGGTTTCCAATCCTATGACTACGCAAATCGCAACCTTGGGGCGTCCGTAGGCGTGACGTACAACCGCCCTCAACTCGCCCTGCTCGTTGTGAATCTCGATTCCGTTTCCGTACCGCAGGCAGATTTCGATTTCCTTGGCGGTGACGCCCTTCTGGGTCATCCTGTCAGCTGCGTGGGTGCTGATCACCGTCTCGGCTATCTCCCGAATCCGGGTGGTCAAGGCGGCCTTTTCGGCTTCGTTCATTTCCGTCTCGTGTTTGCGTCCCGTTGTCATGGTCACAGAATACGCTGCCCAGGAAAATGGTCAAGGTCACGGTGGTAACCAGGCTGGGTGTTACGAAACGTCGGTAGTTAGTAACATGTTCCGAGGTTACCTTGGTGATGTTGACTCCTGCCTGGGTAGGCGTATTCTGTGACCATGAAGAACGAAGCCAAACCCGAAATCAAGATGGAGCAGGTAACACCTGACTTTCGCCGCAGCCAGCTTCTGAGCGGCACTCACAACGGCCAGCCGATTAACTACCGCGTCAATGAAGAATTGATTGCGGGTCGCTGGGAAGGTTTCGTGAGCATAGTCCCGGTTAAAAAGGCGGTACGATAATGGCTAACGTTATCGACCACGAGCGCGGCTTACGAGTTAACGTAAGGAACCAGTGCGGACCACAGCGCAAGATTGTATCGGTTGACGATAGCGGGCCGGGTTGGACCTTGGTCACCAACTCCTGCGGCCACGTCGCCCAATGCGCTTCTCACTTTCATTACAAGATTGGAACGGAGCACTCCTGCTTTGACTGCAGGTTTGCCGACGATAATGTCATTTCACAGGAGAAGATATAATAATGGAAAACGTAATTGACAAGCTGCGGAAGATTATGGCGCACGCGGCATCCGCCCGTGAGATAGGCAACCTGGCGGAAGCCGAGGCGTTCGCCGCCAAGGCGCAGGAGCTTCTGCTGCGTCACAAGCTGGATATGACCGAGGTGGAATTCGCTGCCGAGGAAGCAGCCGAGCCGGTTATGAGCGACGTGTTTTCGGCGACGGAAACACTCGACCTTCCGATTAAGCGGACGCATGATAACTGGATTGGCATCCTCATGCTGGCTTGCGCGAAGGCTAACTTCTGCAAGATTCTCAAGATGCGGCACTCTAACACCTTCTCCGTGGTGGGCCGGGCCACTGACCGGCAGGCCGCGACCGAGCTCTTCACTTACCTGAGCAAGGCGTGCATCGAGATGGCCCCGAACGAGGCGGACAGAAATTGCATCATTAACCAGCGCCGGTCCTACATCAGCAGCTTCAAGCTGGGCTTCGCCAGCGCAATCTACCATCGCATAGTCCACAAGCAGATGGAGCTCAAGGCGGGCGCACAGGAGCAGGGACTTATCCGCATCGACCAGATGGAAAAAGCGGTAGAGAAGAAGTTCAAGGAGCTCTACCCGTACACCACCACGGGAGCACCTGCCCGAGCATACAATCGTTCGGGTTTTGCTGCGGGCAAGGTGTACGGGCAAGCGGTCGGAATAAACGGAACCAAGAGGCTGGGACAATGAAACACGACTTAAAACTAACGCCCGGCCACGTTGACCGTTTCGGAAATGTCGAGCTTCCTTGGAAGTGTACTATATGCAATCGCTACTTCAGAAGAAGAAATGATTTTGAGTGCCGTAAGGAGCAGGGATTCTGGGACAAGAATAAAATGCCATGCCGGGTGTGTGGAAAGATGACGGCAGTCCTTACCTATGATGAAACTAGAAGACAAGTTCACAAGTGCCCGCATGGTGTTTACTGCCGTGGAAGTAAGAGTTACTTTTCTAAGTGTGACAAATGCTCTGGCTCACTTAGCCTCGGCCCAGTTGTTACCGGTCTCACCGGAGGTTAACACCGGGATGTGAAGAGGCATGCAAGTTTCCATAATGCGCTTCACCTCCGCCCGCGAAGCCAGGCCGCGAGCGGACGGTATGAACGAGCCGTTCAATTCATCATGGACGGTCAGGACGCAGGTAATGTCATTGCCGGGGTCGAAGATACCCGCCTCCCACATTATAACCATTGCCAGCTTCATCAAGTCAGCCGCCGAGCCCTGCAACTTCTTGTTCAAAGCCTTGTGCGTGCCGACGATATGAATCTTCGGACCCCACTTGGCGAGCGCTTCCTCATATGGACATGCGGGCTCGTACTGCTTACCCTTCTCCTTGTACTTCGGCTCCCAAAGAGGGAAGCGTCCACGGCGATTCAGAATGGTGGTGATGAAATTCTTCTTTTCAGCCTCGCTCACGCATATCTTGTTCAGTTCCCGAATGTAGGGAGCTGCATCATGGTAATCCTTCATGATTTCCGTGGCGATATCGTTCGGCGAGCCGTCAGCGTTCGTCTGGCCGAGCTGTGCCGCCAGGAGTGGCGCTCCCATGCCGTACACCATGCCGAAGTTCAGGTTCTTGGCAGGCTTGCGGAGTGCTTTATGAATCGCCTTCATTTCATCTTTGTTTATTCGTCCTTCGGCAAAGTCAGCGATGGCCTTGTGCCATTTCTCTTTGTACATCATCTCAGCGCAGGCGTCATGGAAGTCGGTCTTCGGATTCTTGAGGTACATCTGCTGCGGCACTTCAGCGCCTGTGCACTTGTTCTCTACGGCGAAGTGAACCAACATGCGGTATTCAATCTGAGAATAATCCTGTGACCACCACTTTGCTCCTTCGTCGGCAATGAACATGCTGCGGCACATCGGACCAATCCATTCATCGCGGGCGGGGATATTTTGGAGGTTCGGATTGGCCCCGGAAAAACGGCCTGTGATAGTGCCCTTTGACTTGGTATGCTCGTCCGCCTTCTTTCGGAGAGGATGGAATTCGCAATGGACGCGGTCACCGATGGCGTTGTCTGTTATGTAGCCGTCAACGAAGGTTCCGCGAGCCTTTTCAGCCGCGTTGGCCTTCACGATCAACTCAGCTATCGGATGTTCGAGACCTTCATCCAGCCATAACTTTCGGAAGCTCGGCTTGCCCCCGCCGTCGCGAGCCTCTTCCCATTTCTTGAGTACGGAGGCATTAAGGACTTCATCTTTGCAATTCGGGTCGGGGGCTGGGATGATTAGGGTCTCGCCCTCTTTATGCGGGTCCGGAACGAGATATGGATATTTGATTCCCAGCTTATCGAAGATGGCCTTCATCAGCTGTGGCTTGCCGAAATTATCGTAGTTGGTTTCGACGCCGGACATCGTTGCGATGTCGCCGATGGCCTGGTCACGGACCTTGATGAGCTCCCCGCTCATCTTGGCGGCCTTGTTCAGATCAACCCGCACACCCAGTCTGCGCATGTAGAGAAGCATCGGCAGCAGGCGGCTTTCGAGGAAAAACAACTCTTCCAAGTCCTCCTTGCGGAGCTGCTTCATCTGTTCGTTGAGAACCTGCAGCGGCTGGTGAATGTCTCCCAGAACGTAATCGCGGGCGTGGCCTGGATGTATTTCTTCAAAGCGCTCGATATAGCCCGGCCCGTATAGTTGCTTGAGTAGGTCAGTGACTTTTGGGATGCCGAGATATTTGAGCGAGAGGGCGTTGAGCTTGTAGCTCATTGCGTTTTCGTCAAGCAGCGCTTCCGCCCATTGTACGTCGCGGAACTTCGCTAACGGGGCGTAAAGGTCTTGGTATTGGAAGCCATCAAAGTCATAGAGAAGGTTGGCACCGGTGATCTCGCCGGTATAGAACGCGGTCTCGGTGGTTATCCATTCCCAGACGCGCTCGGCGTTCAGGTTCTGAACGCCCTTATGTCGAAGTGGGTAATATTCCGAAAATTCGCAGACGCCTTTGCGGTCCACAATGGCAAGACCGAAGCCGACGATGTATGCGCCCCGACGCCAGCCAGGTCCCTTACCATCACCGAGGGAAGGGTCATGCGACTCAAGATCAAGGCAAATGCGCTTTGCCTTATTGAGCGAGGGGAACGCGGTCGGGAGACGGTAATCTCGTGGAGATGGCGGCCTTCGCCCTCCATATATCGCTGCGACTTCTTCATCCGTGAAGAAACCCATAATGAGCCGAAGTGATTATACTCTCTGCGATGGTCGTTTGTAAACTTTGGCCTTCTCAAGGATTTTACGGACCAGGTTGCCACAGCCACCGGCTGCTCGCTGGCCCCGGACGGCTTCAACGATTGCGCTAATCTTCGCACCCTCCGCGTTCATCTTGAGTACCAGCGCCTCATCAATCGGGGGATGCTTGGGAGCTCCGAATACGCCTTTCGGCGTTACGCTCTTCGGCGTCATACCCTCCAGCACCTTTATGGAATCCGGAGAGTAGTCATTCTTCAAGGCAAGGTCGACGTCTGTGAAGACCGCTGTTTTCGTTGGGATACACGGCTTATCTGGAAAGGTGAGTGGAACGGATGCCAACGTTGCTTCCGCCTTCTTGACCGTATCGAAGGCCACTTGTACAGCTCCCCGGCCAGCAACCAGGACGGGAACAACCTTGCTCTTGGTCATACGGTAATAGTCCTCCACCGTGGGGTACTTCGCGGAGGTGCAAATCTCCGGTTTTATGTCTGTCAGTGTTACGCCCCGGACTTCAGGGCAGATGCCTTCTATTCCGCCGATGGGCTGAATGGTCGCTCGGCTCGGCCCCATCTTCAAAAGATAGCCCACCCGCCAGCCATCGTCATAGTACTGAACGATGGAACCATCTTTGAGTGTGCGCCGGACCCTGCGGGCCTTTAGCCTGTCGATAACATCAGCGCGATAGCAATCGTCGCACCGGTTGAGCTTTTTCCCGTGGCGCGTTGTTACTATTTGCTCGTGACATTCGGCGCAGCTTTCTGAGTTCTTTATTCCAGCCATTAGCTCTCCCGTCCGCCAGGTAGGCGGCATACGCGGTTCGGATGCGTTTAATGGACGCCATCACTCGCCCGGCCCGAAATCAAAATGCGGCTGGTCGAGTTCTGACTTCGATACGGCGTCAAGGCCCTGTTCAATCTGGAGGACGACCCTCGCCAAAAGAATCTGCTTCATCTCTTCCTGCTCGGCGGACTTGGTTCGGAGCACGTTCGCCCCGTGAAACTTCCCTCCGCAGATGCAAGTACAATGAGGCTTGGTGGCATTATGACATGTGCCGTTGCAGACACGGTTGCCGTCTTTCATTATGGTGCTCATGAGACCATTATACCTTGGCTGTCAAGTGGGCCGTTCGTAACCGCCCGGCTGGTTACCTCAGTGACGTTGACTCCTTCCGGGGTAGGAGTATTCTGTGACCATGACAACCGAAACCAAACACGACGCGGCAACCGAAGCGAAAGCCATCCGCAACTCCATTAGGCTCGGCTGGCAGGTGTGGGCAATCGACGCCCGCAACGGTCGGGAATACCGCATCGTGGCGGCGAGCACCAAGACCATCGGTGAAGAGCGGGTCCTGCTCGGGCAGGAACCCCGGATGGGGATTTGGTTCCCGGTATCATCATGGGTGCAAAAATGACGCGAGCGACGGCACATGAACGCGGGCTTGACCTCTTCATCCTTCCTACGCGGGAGGACGCCGAGGTTTTCGCGGCCAGCCTGCATGCGGTCACAGGCCACCCGGCTGAGGCTTTCGAAGAGGAGCTGACGTGCGGAGGGCAGAGCTACACTATCTTCTTCGCCGCCGTCACGAAGCGGCCCCGCCCGGTGGTTACGATTGTTACTTAGGTGACCTTGACGGCCACCTGGGAAGGAGTATTCTGGGACCATGACAAGCACACAAAAAGTCGAAGCAGTGATGGCCCTCAAGGCGATTTGCGACGCGATTGTTGACGGCGTAGCGACAGCAGGAAAACTTGGTACGCCCGGTGGGACAATTTACGCGATGCTAATGTCGGCGGGTTGCACGCTTGAGCAGTACGAACAGATTATGTCGGCACTAGTAGCCGCAGGCAAGCTGGAAAAACGCGGCGAATTGTACTTCGCAAAGGGAGTAAAATAATGGCGATTAACACTCAAGTTCGTGACCACGTAGCGACTCCTTCCGAGGCTATGAAGGAATACGCTTTTAACTTCGGCATGGATAACCGAGAGCGGGCGTGGATTTGTACGCCTTTCGATACTTGGGAACGCAACCCCTTTCACAACGGTCCTGCAATGCCGCATCCAGAGGAGGAGGAACTATGACCGAACAGCTGAAGGATTTTCAGCGCAAGTACCTCGCGGACCGCCGTATAACAAGGGTCAGGGAATGTGCGCAGTATCACCTCGACTTCATGGTGCAGGCTCTTGACGAGCACGCCACCGAAGCCGAGCGCAACGATAATCCGCAGATGGCGGACCTTTACCGGATGATATTGGACGCCGTGAAAAAGCACGGAGATTTTGACAACAGAGGTAACCTGAGTATCACCTTGGAACTTGCGAGGGACTTATGAGCGAAGATTGCCACGGATTAGGACCAGACTACGGCCCGGCCTTTACGTGCCGACAATGTGGCGGAGTTGCCATGAATGGGATGCTCTGCTGGAAGTGCAAGGGAATAGTCAAGGACGTGTTGTTGAGCGGTTTCTCGCAGGCAGTTGAGCGCACGGGCGACCACCACTCCTGTGTTGACAACCCCAATCTGCCCTGCCCGGCCTGCACTAAGTACTCTTGCGAGCACGGACCCTCCTCCCCGGTTTATGGTGAGCGACGTTCGAATAATTGGATTCTCAAGCATTACGAGAATGTCGCCCGCGAGGCCGATGAATGGCGGCGGTCACAGTACTTCAAGACGGTCCCGGCAGACATCTATGCTTTCAATCCGCCAAGGGAACAGGACGTTTTCAATGCTTTCAATCCGCCAAGGGAACAGGCTGTTTTCAAAAGCGCGGGTACGGTGAAGCTGGTTGGCCCACACGCTGAGGCGGATATCGCCTACTTGAAGGAAATGAAGATTTCATGGGATGGCGATAACCGATGAAAAAGCTCTGGCAACGATTCTTTGTATTTGGAGAGCCAGGAAGTTTTACAATGTCGACCTGGTTTACATGACAACCGAAGAGATGAATCGAGCGGTGCCCAGCGAAGCACGATAAATAAACTTGCTTCCCTCCCGACCGGCGTGTTATTATGCTCACGGTTGGAGGACTTCATGTTGGAACCTCTCTGTTTCACCACCGAGCAAAAAGCGGCCTACCGTTCGGCCTATGCGCCGAATGCATCTGACGATCAGTTCAATCTTTTCATTAACGAGTGCCAGCGCCGAGCGCTGATTCCTGGCGTCCACGTATTCTTTCGCTTGCAGAATTCGAAGGAGTACGATCAGAAGCTGCAGCGTGAAGTCACGGTGCAGAAGGTCTTGATGATCACCGGCATTAACGCCCTGCGCCTGATCTCCGAGCGCTCCGGAAACTTCGAAGGATACGGGCGGTTCACTTACTACTACGGCGACACGGACGGTAACCCGACCATCAAGAGTGACATCCCTCTGGGCCGCATTCCGCACGCGGTCGGTGTCGAAATGTACCGCAAGGGATGGCGTCAGCCGGTATTCGCCACGGCACGGTTCGAGGCTTACGTTCAGCTGAAATCTGATGGCAAGCCGAATCGCATGTGGGCGACGCGTGGCGAAGAACAACTCGCCAAGTGCGCCGAGGCGCAAGGACACCGACTGGTCGCTCCCGAGGAATGTGGAAACCTTTACATCTCGGAAGAGTTCGAACATACCGAGCCACAGTCAGAACCGGACACGCTGAAAGAGCTGGCGGACAACGCCGGGCGCACGGTTATGGAACCGCCGAAGCCGGTGGTTGCTCCAGCCGTCAATCAGGCGGCTGCAAACACTGGCACTGCCCCGAAGCCACAACCGACGACGGCACCTGTTGTAGAGATGGCACTCACTGAAGAAAAGAATGGTGGGCCGGGTGCGAAGTGTGCCTTTGACATCCCGGTCGAGGCAAAGCCCCAGCCACCGGCTCCGAAGCCCGCTCAAGCCACGCCAGCCCCGGCTGAGGGCGGATTATTCGCCAATACAACGCCCCCGGAACCGAAGAATGAGACCCGGCGACTGCCTGAAATCCCTACTCTGGATGCGGCTGCGCCTGCTTCACCTGCCCAGCCTGTGGTTTCCCCGAAGCCACCGACGACGGCTGTCCAGCCTGCGGCTCCGGTCCAAACTGGTGATGCCCCGGCCACACCAGCCGAATATGCGGTCTTTATCAACCAGCGAGCCACGAAGATTATCCGTGACAAACTCCCCAAGACTGGGATGAAGGATATCGACTGTGCAAACGGCGTGAAGAATTATCTGGTGAAGTGTTCTGGAAAGACCGGCCTGAAACAGATAAGCAAGGCAGACTTTCAAAGGCTGCTCACAGTTCTCGAAAACGCGACGCCGGAAGACGCCGCAGCGATTGTCAAGGCCGTGAAATAACACGGCCACGTTATTTAACATGGCCAAGTGAGATTTTCGCAAACAGGAAACTCTTCCACACAGGAAACTTTTCGTATAGGAGACCAAATGAACTGCTGCGTATTTGTAGGACGGGTTGGCGGCGACGCTGAACTCAATTACACGAAGGACGGCAAGGCCGTCTCTAACTTCAACATCGCCATTGACAACGGTAAAAACAAGGACACCGGCGTCAAGCGGCCAGCCACATGGATTAAGTGTGTTCTCTGGGAGAAGCGAGCCGAGTCCCTTTCCCAATACATCAAGAAGGGCATCGTGGTCGCAGTACAAGGACCCGTGGCATCCGAGGCATGGATCAGCAAGAAGAGCGGCGAGGCGGAATCCCGAGTCGTTGTAACCGTGAAGGACTTCACGTTTGGCGGCGGTTCAGGTTCTGAAGAGGAAGCGGCACCGGCTCCTCGACAGGAAGCGCCGAGAGCGGATGCTCCGATTTCAGACGACGATATTCCTTTCTAGGTCTTGCCACAACTTCCGCTGCCGTTAGTGGCAAGGTGGGGGTGTGGGCGTGACAGGCGGAATAGCGCCCGCATCATAAACGAGTTTGAGGAGAAGCTGAGATGTGGTCAGCCGCAGGGATGGCCCTGCTGGACGCAGGACAACCGGAGATGCAATTGGTGCAACCAATTACCTTCCGTTCAATAACCGCCTGCCTCCCCAACCAATTTACCACGACTTCCGAGCAAGGAGTCCATTGAGAAAAAGTAAGCCAGTTGTTCTAAATCCGTACCAGCAGAAAGTGGTCGACTTCCGCGACGGCATTGCCGTAGCCATGGCCGCTCCCGGTTCCGGTAAAACAGCCGTCATCGTGCAACGCATCCAAGCGTTGCTGCGGGAGGGCGTCCGTCCGAAAGACATTCTATCGATGACCTTCACCAAGGAGGGCTCGCGGGAGATGACTGACCGGGCGAATCTCAAGGACATCGAAGATAAAATCTTCACCACATTTCACTCGTGGGCGCTAGGGTTCATCAAGCGAGAATACTTGGCTCTGCCGTTCAAGATCAAGACGGACTGGCACGGCAATCCAGCCCCTCTCTGTCTGCCGATTGAAGCGGCCCGGACGCTCGCGATGATCTGCCGACATCTTCCCGGCGTGAAGTGGAAGGACGCGGGCTCGTTCATTAGCCGAATGAAGCGCTGCGGAATTTCACCGGCCAGGGCCGTCGAGCACGTTGAGAACGATGGAGAAGAGGAATTCATCGAGGCTTACAAACGATATGAGCATGCCCTGCGTGAAAAGGGCGTTATGGATTTTGACTCCATCGTGATCGAGACGGCACGGCTTCTCGAACGCCGGGCTGACGTGCGGGAGCGCAACCAATACCGATACGTTCAGGTGGATGAAGCGCAGGACACGGACGAGGTGCAGATTCGCGTTATAAAGGCCATCACGGAAGCCTACGGAAATTGCCTCTTCGTCGGCGATATAAACCAGAACATGTATTCGTGGCGGGGAGCTGTGGGCAATCTTGAGGAGCATGTTCGCTCGGTATTTCCGGATGCGGTGACGTTCCCGCTATCGATCAATTACCGGAGCACTAAGGCCATCGTTGACTATGTGAAGAGCATCGCACCGTTCCAGAATGACACGGTGCTGAATTTGCAGACGCCCAACGAGCAGGGCGTGGAGCCGACCTTCCGTCTGTATGGCCGTGAGGATGAAGAAGCCACCGGCGTCATACAGTCGTGCCAGGACCTGGGCAACACGGCAATCCTCGCCCGAACGAATCGGCAGCTGGCCGCGTTCGAAAACGAATGCGCCAACAAGAACCTGCGGTACAAGCTCCTGGGAAAGAGTGGGTTCTGGGGTCAGCATGAAGTCAAGGACGTGCTCGCTATAGTCGGCAGCGTCGTGTTCCCAACAGACGCGAACATCCTGCGCATGTTTACAGCCCGATGTGAGGCGACCAAATTTATCCGGAAGGCTGATACCCGAGAACACAAGGGAATAACAACCCTCCTGAAGGAATTGAAGGATGACAATCCGGACCAGAGTTTACAATCTCTTCTCTCCCGATACCACGGTGACCAGGCCGAGACGGTTCACAACATAAACTACATGCTGCGGGACCTGCGCTCGGACGTTCGCAATCTGAACGGCGTCGACGGCATGCGGAGAATTCTTGATCGGTTCGGCGTCCTGTCAGCCTATGATGAAGATGACAACAAGGAAGAGAACGTCGACAATGACCCGCGAGACAACATTATGAAGCTGGTTGAATACGCGGGCAAGAAAGGCTCCGTGCAGACGTTCTTCGAATGGACCGGCAAGGTTCAGCGTGCTCTCCGGGCGAGAACGGACGCACTCACGTTGAGCACAATCCACCAGAGCAAGGGGAAAGAGTGGCCGTATGTTTTCGTGGTTGGTGTTAATGTGGATGTTCTGCCGCATGTGCGTGGTGAGCTTGAAGAAGAGAAGCGTATCTTTTTCGTGGCGTGCAGCCGGGCGGCAAAGAAGCTATTCGTTTCGGCGAATGGCGTGGCTTCAATTTTCATTAGGCACAAGCTGCCTAAAACCAGCGAAGGGGAGGAATTGACCATCGACCAGTGGGAGGGGTTCGGTCTACTAAGGCAATGAGAGGAAACTGCTACGTAACAAGCGAAGCACTCTACCACTTGCTCGGTGGGCAAGCAGAAGGATGGGTTCCTAAGCGAATTCGACATGAGGGAGATACGCATTGGTACCTTTACAATACAAGAACACATCAGCGATTGGACGCCACCGCCAGCCAATTTAAAACTCCACCTGATTATAGCCGGGCGATTGGATGTGGTTTTCTTACTAAGGAGCCATCTCAGAGGGCTCGGCAACTTATGAAAGTACTGGTGTGGCAATGAATATTCTTTATAGAAACAGCAGTGGTAAGGACGTAACCCACTCTTCCTATTCTTCACGGCAGACGTTCAAGCACTGCCCGAGAGAGTTTCAGTTGACCCGTGTCCATGGCTGGTGGAGCAAGGAGCAGCGGGCAGCCACCCTCTTCGGTCGGTGCATTGAAGCCGGGCTTCAAGCCTACGAGGAAAACCACCGCAAGGAAGGCTCGGGTATTGAGTGCTTCAAGCGCATGTGGAATGATGTAAAACTGCTGCCGGAATTCGACAAGCTAATCTATACCGCCAGCGAAGGAAGCTGGGACCAGCTGCTGGGTACGGGACAGCAGATGATGAAACTCTACGAGATAAGGGCTCCGAGATTGCCGATCACAAATCCTCTCTTCCAGCAGAAGCTCCGAAAGAAGATATTTCCTGGCACGAATTTGGACGCCCTGGAGAACGTGGCAATCCTCGACATTCTTTCGTTTCCGGCGTGGGACCATAAATCATTACCGTGGCAGCCACCGGTTCCGGCAGGCTGTGATGACTGCGCCGTGAGGTGGAGTTGTTCTTTGGAGGCAGACGGTCCGAAATATGAACCGTGCCCGACACACCGGACGCGGGAGCTGATCATTGACGTTAAGACTAGCGGTAAGGACTTCCCGTCCGACCTTGTGGCCCTTGACCCGCAGCTTGCCGAGTACGCCTGGCAGACGCGGATTCCTGACGTTGCTTTCCTCTGGTTCGTGAAACGGGGCCACAGCCTCAAGAAGGGCGACAAAGTCTCGACACTGGCCCCCGCTGGCGAACTGTGGGCCGGTTGGGAAGGGTTCGTGATTGAAACCGGGGAGCCGGATGAAGCCGGGCGAATGTGGGTTTACCTCGGAAGCTGGGATACCCTGCAGAAGTTCGAAACCGGGGCGAAAGGGCTCCGTGGGAAGGTGCGGGATGCCTTCATCTCGAATTTCCTTGACGCGGGCCGGGCAGGTGGGAGTATAACTGCGGTATCCGACCAGGATGTCACCAAGCAGCGGATTCAATTCGCGGCGGCCAGGCTGACCGAGGAGGAGATGAACGACGTGGGCAAATCGGTTGCCCAGACGACGGTCGAAATGGTCCGGGCGCATGAGATGGACTTCTATGAGAAGCAGCCGGGAGTCCGTTTTCCGAACGAAAAGTGCAACTTCTGCTCCATGAGATGGATATGCCTGAACCGCCCAGAAGAACGTGATAAAAATCTGAGCAAGAAGGGCGAGGAGTGGTTGGACGGGAATTACGAGGAAGATAATGGCTGATCTTACGAGATTTGATTTTCACGCAAAGAAATTCTACTTTTCGGAGGATGTTCAGATCATGTCCGCCGAAGAAGTCGGGCAGTATCTTTTACTGCTCGTTGCCGCATGGTTGGGAGGTAAGGACGCCAGCCTTCCAGATAGCCCCGTGCTATTGGCACGCATGGCGCGGGTGTCCACTGTATCAGAATTAGTTCTGGCCAAATTTCCCGTTGTTGAGACGGAGTATGGCCCGCGACGCCGAAATGAAACTCTCTATGGAGAGTGGACTGCCGCAGTAAAACGTGTAGAAGAAGGTAAACAAAACGCAGATAAACGTTGGCAAGATAGGCAGCCCAGTGGGGACCCAGTGGCCACCCAGAAGAAATCTGATGGGGTCCCAGTGCTCATGTCCAGTCCGGTTCAAGCCGGGTCCGGGCCAGTCCGGCCCGGTTCAAGTCCAGCCCAAGTCACCGCGCATCCAAACGAAAAAGCGGCTGACGCTTCTGATCTCGGGGCTGCTGCCCCGGACCCCGCTCAAGCTGTAGACTTCAGACATTTCAGAAGATTGTGGCACGGAAAGGACCTAGTCATTGGAAGGGACAAACATACCGTAGCCCGATACGAGGAAGCTTGCCATCAATTTGGTGCTGGAAGAGTACACATCGCACTTGATAAATGGGCAACTGACGGAACGAAGCAGTGGATGCGGGATAATAACATTCGAGAGCCGTTCAGCCTCTTCTTGAAGCAGCTTGAGAAAACCATTGAACGAATGTCAGAAGATAAAACCTGTGACCCGGTTATGGTTGAATCGGCTGCTGTTGCTGAAAATATTCCTGATGCTATAACAAGTCCCGAAATAATCCGCACGGTCGATGATGTGATTTTACGATTGGCCGCAGATGAGCAGCGTCACAGGGATGAGCGGGCGGCTCGTGCTAAGACTGATTCCAAGAAGGAAACAGAGGAAGCAGTCGACATTAAAGATTTCTTAGGAGAATGAGCCAGATGGCGAGTGAAATCCAGAAACTGAAACAAGAAGTTTCATTGCTGAGTGTGGCGAGTCAAACTGTAAAATTTGAACGGCGGGGTTCTGAATATTGGGGATGCTGTCCGCTACACGGGGAACACACTCCGAGCTTTGCCATAAAGCTCAAAGATGGGTGTGAAGTTTTCTTTTGTCAAGGATGCGGAAAGGGAGGGGATGTACTTACCTTTATTGAACTTCGAGATAAATGCAGCAAGAAAGACGCCCTTGAAAAGTTGAAAGGATACTCATGCGCCCCTCATGACGGAAGCAAGAACAGTATTCCACCGGCTACCTTTGCCCAGAATGCTGCGTGGTCAGAAGAGGCTATGAAGGTCGCCACCGCCTTTCCTAATCTTGGAGATGCTAAGCCGAAACAAAGACTATCGATGGCTGGTTGGCTCCCCAAAGAAGAGGCACTTTCTTCTAATAAAGAGGCGCTCGCGTGGCTTCTAAAAGAGCGTGGTATCACGGAGGATACTGCCAAGCGCATGCGCCTTGGTTTCACAAAAACACACAAGGGTCACGTTGACGACGAGAGCATTCGTAATCTTGGCTGGATATGCTTTCCAAGATTTGATGGGGAGGATGTTATTGCAATAAAGATGCGTTCGATTGCCACTAAAGCCTTCTCTCAAGTTCCTGGTATGGACGCAAAGGCCCTCTTCAACGCCGAGGCGGCAAACGCTCTTGAGGACCTCTTCATAACAGAAGGGGAATTTGACACGTGTATTATGGAGCAAGCCGGATACCGTGCGCTGAGTATTCCGAACGCATCTTCTAAGCTCACACCTGAGAACAAGGTAATTATGAAGAGAGGGCTACGAGTTTTCTTGGTTGGGGATAACGATGGGGGAGCAGGAAACGCAGCAATGCGGACCCTGCAAAGAGAGCTGGGGGAAAATACTTACCTCATTGAATGGCCAGGTGCGAAAGATGCAAACCAGTTTTTCAAGGAGAACTGCAGAGGTGACGTTTCTGAATTTAAACAGCGAGTCGACGAGCTTGTTAAGATTGCCCTGAGCACGCCGGTCGAGGGCTTTACATCACTGCTCACGAGACTTCGAGACGCCAGCCTTCAGAGTGGAACAGATGCTGCTGGGGACCCTCGTCGTCTTCACTTTCAATTCGGAAGTCTGGACAACATGTGCTACTGCGCCCCCGGCAGTGTTGTGACCTTCTACTCAACGTACAGCGGCACGGGTAAAACGGTATTCACAACACAGGCCATGCTGCACGAGGCTGAACGCGGAGAGACGGTTGTTGTGTACTCTCCGGAAGTTAGGGATAGCCAATATCTTGCATTGGTTGCAGCACAAATCGTTGGACCCAAGAGGCTTCCTAAAGGCCTTGATAGGGCCGGGCTTATAACACCACAAGATTATAAGGAAACAATGGATGAGCTTTCGAAGCCGTTAGATGGCGGAGCTCAAATGCAATTCTATGTTGGCCACAGTCTCCCAGTAAGTGATGGGGAGAAGGCTCTCGACTTTATCGAAATGGTTCTCCGTGCTACGGGTGCGACGCGTCTTGTTATTGATACACTTCACCGTATCGTTTCTCCAATAGGAAGAGAAAGCGTGGTTGAGGCTGAGGGAAGGACGATGCGTCGCTTAGAAGAACTGGCGATTGTGTATCGCTGCATCATCATCGTAATTGGGCAGAGCAACAAGGAGGCGGAGGACCTCAAAGAAGTCCGCAAGGACTCCCACGGAACCCTTCGTGGTAACCGCGAAATCACAGATATTTCTGAAGCTGTTTACCTAATCCACAGAAAGAGAAACGAGAAGGCGGAGGCTGCTGAGGGTGTGGATTTGCTGGAGGCAGAGACCACCATCATTCTAGTTAAGGGCAGAGTGCAAGGCCGTACTGGTAAGTTTTCCAAAATGACCTACAAAAAGGAATGCTCCCGTTTTTACCCGTTGACTTATGACCCGGCACCGGGTAACATGTCCACTGAATCCGGCAGTAACCAAGAAGAAGAGCTGCCCGGCCAAGGGGCGCTATAAGGAGAAGCAATGAAGGTAACGTTTGACACAGCAGAATTGAAAACAAGGCTCGGGCAGCTGTCTGCCGTAATAAAGCCAAACTCAACGAACTTGAATTATAGCCGCGTGCGCGTCTTCACCGAGACGAGCGTTGTAAAGCTGCAGGGCATCGATATCGATTCAACATTGACGCTGACTCTCCCCGGAGCCAAATCCGACTCTGCGGAAACCGACGTTCTTTTGGACTACGACGCTCTCCAGAGCCCCGTTCAGAAACTGGCCGCGAAAGAAACGGTCCTGAACATCAAGGGGGATGGCGAGGCAATCCTTTCATCGGGAAGATTCCGCTTGCGGCTCACGGTGTATCCTTCCAAGAACTTCACGGAAAACAGCCTCATCGCCGGAATTGCCAGTGGCCTTGCCGAACGAACGGAGAGCTTTGCAATTGGTCTTCCTGGTTTCCAAGAGCAAATTGAGCAAACCGTGTTCTCGCTTCCTTCCGCCGATGGAAAATTCGTCTGCGCCAGCCTTCTGGTTGAATCCACACCTGACACATTAAGGCTGGTTGCCACAGACGGCACTATGATGCCGATTTCATCCGCTCCCGCCAACATCGGCACCTTCAAGTTTACGATGCCGAAACTTCTTGTTGAGTTGGTAAAAATCCTGAACGGCGGAACGGTCGCCACGGTGTCTGAGACCGAGGGCACCTTTTACATCGAGACCGAACTCGAACTTCTTACGTACAATAAGAACCACAGCGTTTTCCCTCCGTACGAGAGGATTGTCCCGGTCCCCGGTTACAACACCACAAGCATTGTTCTTCCCGCGTCGGTTGTCAACGACCTCGACCTGGTGAGTGAAGGCTGCAACGAGGATGATGACGAGCCTGGCATTGTGTTCTCAGTAGATGGGAACGGAAAGGACCTGAAGCTAACGGCTGTCAATACTCAGAAATTGGCAACAGGAGACGTCTTCATGGATGCGGCGGACAATCACACAGATGTCACGTCAATCGGCGAAGCACTGACCGTCAGGGTGAATTACAAAAAGATTTCAGAATTCATCAAACGGGCATCATTCCCCGTCACCATGTATGCCAAGGGTCCACAGGGAATCATTGACTTTCACGCCAAAGGCAGTACGCCAGAGAAACCGACCTACCGATTTCTCCTCATGCCGATGCGGTATGAGGGCGGAACCACCTCACTGCCGATTAACAACGACTAAGTTTTGTTGATTGCCATAGAGGCGGGTGCAGACAGGTGCCCGCCTCGTTTTTATGAAGAACAACTTTAAGATTGCGATCAAGTCTTGCCACAAGTATCCAGAGCGCCGGGCTGCCCAGATGGACACTTGGCTGAAGGGTATTGACGAGGACTTCTTCTTCTTGATGGGCGACCCGGTGCCTACGGGCGGTCGGGACATGCTCTACTGTCGATGTTCGGACGCCTTCGCAGATATCGCCCCTAAGATTCTGTGTGCCTGCCGCTACGCACTGGAGGAAAACACTCCGTATCTTTTCGTGTGTGACGATGATACGTATGTCTGCATGGAGCGCCTGCGTCGATCAAACTTCTGGCGCGGCGATTACATCGGATTCATGCGCACGGATACTAATCCAAGCCAGAATCTAGGAATACCGTACGCCCAGGGCTCGGCCTTCTGGCTGTCGGCCCGGTCGATGGAATGGATATGCCGAAACGAGCACCTCATGCGGCCCGGAGTCATAGACGATGGCGCGGTGGGTCAATGCCTTGTGGACAAGGTTCCATTCACACATGATTACCGATATGAGCCTGGTCCTAATCCGATGAATGAGCGTGGCTGGAGAACGCCGATGCCAAACAACAACATCATCTCGGCGCACAAGTGCTCCCCAGTGCAGATGCTCATGGCGCACAATCTCTGGCTGCAGAGGGTGTAACACAATTGGGATATTACACAGGGAATCTGGTGACCAACATACCTGATGGTTTGACTGTAACTTTCATCTCACCGTGTCGCTACGGCATGCCCGGCGAGGTGAAGACCCTTTCCTATTCCACGGCGAAGACACTTATTCGCACGGGCTATGCGAGAGAGTGCAAGGGTCCTGTTGTCGTTTCTGTACCAACACCGCGCACGGACAACATGGTTACTGTCATCTGCCCGACGTACAACCGAAGGAAGTACATTCCGAGTTTGATCTCATGTTTCCTCTCCCAAACGTATATCAATTCAGAGT
>Ga0187874_10001804_pt1 | contig 17977 bp, 18 predicted proteins | sample June2016WEW_16_1_3_FD_132993 | JGI IMG/M metagenome (GOLD analysis project Ga0187874, IMG submission 132993) | Peatland microbial communities from SPRUCE experiment site at the Marcell Experimental Forest, Minnesota, USA - June2016WEW_16_150 | ecosystem: Environmental > Terrestrial > Soil >... | reverse complement strand
GCAGGCCCGCTGACTGCGTTGCTCGCTCCTCACATACTACCCGGTATGCTCGTCGCTCGCGCCTTGCCAGCGGGCCTGGGGGCCTGCAGCGAAGTGCGTCACTTATTTTGTCACAGGCCCTAATTGATTTTGCGTCCCTTCCGGGACGCGACAGCGTAAACAAGTCGCCTCTTTTGCCTCACACGACACTGGTATCATCTGAATTAGGGGGTTTCGATGGCTGCCCCCGCTTTTCTTTGTGGCAGAATTGCAATCATGAACATGCAAAATGCATTAAACATGTTATGAAAGCTGTAATTTATTGATCAATTTCGACGAATGATTGGAAAATAGTGCAAAAGGTGCAAACAAATGAGACCGTTTGTTGACATTTTCAAAGGCTGCCGCATATAGTGAATTGCGGGTACTTGGCTTTAATCTGCTGGACTAACGAGGACTTGTGTCTATGAAACTAATTTTGGCCGTAATCAGACCCCACAGACTTCAAGAGGTAAAGGAAGCTCTGTCCGCCATAGGTGTGGCTGGTTTGACAGTTACGGATGTGAGAGGGGCGGGCAGGCAGAAGGGGCAAGTGGAGCGCTATCGCGGTTCAGAATACAGCATTGACCTTTTGGCCAAATCCAAGATCGAAGTGGCCGTCGCTGAGGATCAATGCGAGGAAGCTGTCCAGGCAATCCGGAAGGGCGCATACACAGGTGAAATTGGAGACGGAAAGGTTTTCATCCTGCCGCTTGAGGATTCGATGCGAATTCGAACCGGCGAAAGGGGAGAAGATTCCCTGTAACACCCAAATCTTCAATCCGCGCTAAGTCAGCCCTAGCGAACCCCCCCCGTAGTATTTATAAATCCAGCCGGTATCCATCGGCTTTTAATGGCGGCCATGCCTGTAATCTATGCAAAAAGAAATCGAACATCTCCGGGACAAGTTCCGCCAAAGGCGAGCGGAGCTATTTGGCCAAGTCTCGTGGAATTCGCCATGTCGTGAACTGCTTGAAGCCCATTCCCTCCTGATCGATACGCTGCTGCAGGAGATTTATGAGGTCTCGTGCCGGGCCGCTGATCATCAAGCGTCCCGCTCCGTTCATTCCGGACTTGCCATTGTTGCCACGGGGGGGTACGGAAGAAGAGAACTGAATCCCTTTTCCGACATCGACATCGCTTTTATTCCTTCAGAGGAAGAGGACCCGTGGGTTGAAGCGCTTGTCCACACTGCGTTCAAGCTCGTAATGGATGCATTTCTCTCTTTGAAGGATGTTCATGTGGGATATTCCTTCCGGCCGATTACCGAAGCAAGCGCTTGGGATGTTCCGACCAAAACGGCTCTCCTGGATCTTCGATTCATCTGTGGAGATCGAGCGCTTGCCGATGGGCTCCGTGTCCGTATCCGTGAAGTTTTATGCCCGCTTGATCTGATGCTTGAAGACGAGTCCCCCAATGAGAACCCGCTGAAGCGGGGCGGTTCGATTTATTGTGTCGAACCAAACCTAAAGGAAGGCCCCGGCTCGCTCAGGGATCTGCACCGCGCACGTTGGATATTCAAACTGCTTCTTGGTGTAGAGGATGCTACACTTGAATCGTCCTTGAGGGATCAGGCCGGAATATCGGACCGCCAGATTTCCGATGTTCAGGAAGCAGCCAATTGGTTTTGGCGTGCCCGTACCTGGCTTCATCTCGCGGCGGGCAAGCTCTCCGACGTGCTTATCACAAATTATCAGGACCGGATTGCGCGCGAACTCGGCGGTTGCACGGCCCAAACGTGGCTCTCCAAACACCTGGCACATTCTGAGACTCTGGCTAGGTTCCGGGAGTCGGCTTTTCGGACCGCTTTACAGGGTCCCCTCCCGATTAACGGGGTGCGGCTGGAAAGTGGGTCGCTGCATCTCCAGGACGGTTCTTCAGATTCCGAAGCCGTCAATATGCTTCATCTTTCCCAGCGCTATTCAATTCCGGTAGGCCTGCAGGATAGAAAACGACTTTTGGACGCGCGCGAGAACGCACTGGAAATACGAGAGCCGGCCGATGAAGAAGTCTGGGCTTTTAACCAGATACTTTCTCAAAGCCGCGGTTCTGCATCGGCATTGCGCGCTTTATCGGAATTTGGAATTCTGGACCGATTCATACCGGATTTCTCGGAGGTCATGCGCTTTGTCCCCCCGGATCCCGCACATCGCTTCACGGTGGGGGAGCACTCGATCCGGATGATCGAGCACCTGGAAAGTCTCCAGGCGGGCCGCGATCCTGAGGGACAACGGTTTTCCGAGTTGCTTCGACAGTGCTCTCACTACGACATGCTCGTGCTGGCTTGTCTGCTTCATGATGCGGGAAAACTTGTGCCGGGAAGCGATCATTCGGAAAGCAGCGCCGGGTTGGCTAAATCTGTGGCGATCAAGTTGAATTTGGCTCCCGAGAAAAGGGAAATTCTGGATATTCTGATTCGAAGACATCTGCTGCTCGTGCGTACAGCGAGGCTGCACGACCTGAAATCCACAAATGTAATCCGCAAAGTCGCAGAACAGGTCCCCAGCCTGGAAGCGCTGCATCATCTGTATGTTTTCACATACGTCGACACTTCTGCCGTTGCAGAGAAGAACTGGACCTCCATGGATTTCAGGGACATGGAGGATCTTTATAGAAAAATGCGGGATTATTTTTCCGGTGATGCCGGCGATGCTGCCACTGGGACACCGGAAGACAAAATCGTCCTGGTCAGAAAAAAACTCGTGGCGCTAAGAGGGCCCAAGAACGAGGCCGCAGTGCAGAAACACTGCGACGCAATGCCGGCCGGCTATGTTCTAAACACACCTCTGGAGGAGATCTCCTTCCATTTACAACTGCTTGAGAGGTTGGAGTCCGAGAACGTCGTACTCGATGTATACAATCGCCCGGGCGACGATTATACGGAGCTTACTTTATGCACTTACGACGATCCCAGCCCAGGCATGCTGTCTAAAATAACAGGCGTCCTCTACGGCTGTAATGCGGACATTCACAGGGCCCAGGCTTTCACTATGCAGAAAACGCGGCCTGTGGTTCTCGATACTCTCTGGATTCGGTCCAATGGGATGCAGATCTCCGAACATCGTGCGCGGAAGATTCAATTGGCCCTCAAAGAAGTGCTCGCCGGAGCCAGGCCGATTGAAGAATTCCTGAAAAAGTCAGGCAAGACTCCACCAGCCGGCATTGCACTGGAAGGCATCGATCTTCATAACGATCTTTCCGAAGACCATACTGTCGTCCACATTGTCGCGCATGACCTGCAGGGCCTTCTCTATTTAATGACCCGGTGTCTCTCAAGGTGCGGACTGGATATTCATTCGGCCAAAATTGCAACCTGGAATGCGAGGGCCGAGAACAATTTCTATGTAACGGCCGAGGGCGGAGGGCAGATCCCTGATCTCGAACTGCCCGCGTGGACGGGCCGGCTGGCCCGTGTTCTAAGGGGGAGCGTTTGACACCGGTCAAAACGGCAAACGAGGTCCTGGAAATCGCAAAGCAGGAGCGGATTCGTTTCTTGCGCCTGCAATTTACCGATATTCTCGGATGCATCCGGTTCATCGCCAGCTATCGCCGGAGGGTAGCGATCAAACGCTTGGTATGGATCAGCAGTTCGAGAGCTGCACAGATATTTGGAACAACCACATCCGCTTTCAATAGAGCTTCAACCGCCGAACCCTCCGGCCCAATGACGAAAACACCGAGCCCGGCTTTCTCCAGCATCGTGGCATCATTTGCACCGTTGCCGATGGCGATGACTTTGTCTGCATCTAATCCTTCGATGTAGTTGAGTTTGGCTTTTGCCTGATCTTGCGCGGGGATTCGAACAGCTTTCAGCGACAACGTCCGGTCTATGATTTCCTGGTTTCCGTGAGTATCCGCCGTTATCAGGTGGATCCCAAGTTTGGTACGCAACTGCGCCAGCAACTCAGTTACTCCGTCCAGCAGTTGCCCATCTTTGGCAATCGTTCCGTTGACATCAAGCACCAGGTGGGCAAAATGGAATTTCGCAAATCCGGGAATTTCAATTTCGATCATGTCGCAGCCTCCAGGACTGCTGGATAATTTAAACAATGCAGCATCGGATACAAAAGAAAAGTCCAAAATCCTTTCATTTTCATGCCCCGCGCTTAATCAGGAAGTCTGTCATGGGCCGCATCGGCCTGGCGGTTCATTGTCCTGCCATTCCGTAATGCGGCGGAGCTGTGCTTCACAGACGCGGCCGCTATTGCCCAAAGCTCGTGCAAACCGGAAAGAGAAATACCCCGATCCGGCTCCAATATCGGCCAATGTCTCTCCGGCTCTTAGTCCGAGCGGGGCAATCACCTGGTCCGGCTTTTGCTCTGCATCCCGTTCCGGGTTTTCCAGCATCGCAATGTATGCTTTGGAATCCTGGTGTAGCTTGTGAATCTCCTCTGCCGTTTTCGGTTTGGGCGCAGTTTGGGAAAAAAGCAGGCAGGGCAGGAGAACCCAAATTGCCGAGATGCAGGATCGCATGGTTAGCCCTCCTCAAAAAAAGTTACATATATAAACTAAAAATAACTTTTAATCCATTTAGTTCCGTGTTAGTGTAAAAATAATCTCTAGCCATTGGATTAGCGAAGGGCCGGCAGAGCCGAGTTGCTCTGAGCGACTCCGGCCCTTCGTTTTTAAGCACTGACAACGAAAAAGCGAATGAATTGCAAGCACTTGAGGCCCAACCGGCGCGGCGGGCGAATTGTCCTGTATGTGGAACCGGCCGCAGGACCGGAAGCCCCCTCCCACTGGCGCGCCGTCAAGCTCCCCTGAAATTTGTAATGGACGATTAACGATTTGCGATTAACAATTGGGAAAGGACAATGACCTTTTCAATCGTCAATTGTAAACTGGCCTAGTCAGACTCAAGGGAGGGAAAATGAAAAAAGTCCCCGCACGGTTTCAGGAGTTCACAAAAAAACATCCGAAAATTGCAACTTTGTATGAGAACCTTGCCGGCGAATGCCGCCGCTCCGGCCCATTGAGCGAAAGAGATCAGTCCTTGGTAAAGCTTGGCATCGCCGCAGGATCTCAAACCGAAGGATCCGTTCATTCTCAGGTTCGCAAGGCGCTCGACCTCGGTCTTCAGCCGGACGAAATTCGACACGCTATTCTGCTCGCATTGACTTCCATAGGATTTCCTAAAATGATGGCCGCGCTAACCTGGGCGGAAGACATCCTCAACGAAGAGATTTCGAAGGCAAAATAGTCAGACGCGGAGGAAATTGAAATGGCAAAGATAAAGCTGGAATCGAAGAGTGGGCCATTGCCCATATTGGGATTTTATCCGACTATTCTGATTGGCGCGAATGTGGACGACAAGCCAGATTTTACTACCGTGGCCTGGACTGGGGTGGCCGCCAGCGTGCCGCCATCGATTACGATAGCTCTGCAGCACCATCGTCATTCACTAAAGGGGGTTCGTCAGAATATGAGTTTTTCGGTCAATATCCCCTCCGCCGATTATGTAAAGGAAACCGATTATTGCGGGCTCGCTTCCGGCGCCAGGATCGATAAAGCTGCGGACTGTCACTTTACCGTTTTTTACGGCAAGCTGAAGAACGTCCCATTCATTGAGCAATGTCCGATCAACCACGGCTGCGAGGTTATTCAGATTTTAAACCTGGGAAGTCACGAATTGATTGTCGGCAGGATTGTTGAAACCCATGTGTCGGAAGATTGCCTGACCGCCGGCCGGCCGGATCCCGCTAAGGTAAATCCGATTCTGTTTGCCGGGTGGGGATATTATCGTGTGGGAGACTATTTGGGGGATGCCTTCCGCTGCGGCATCGAAATAAATCCGAAGGCCAAGCTGGACACCCTCGAAGAAATAAAGCGGGTGAGTGAAAAAGGTATCTCGGAAGAGTGACCTGAAAGCCGTTTGCGCGTTCACGCGTTTACGGGTTTACGCGTTTCCGTTGAGTCTTCCAGCTAACGCGTAAACGCGTGAACCGGTAAACGGTTTTTCCACAATTCTGTTGCCAAAAAAGCAACTCAATGGCAGGCTACGGGAAACCACACAGAAAGCCAACTGTTTGGACATGAATAAAAAAGGAGACCGCTTTATGGCTGAAGCCAAGAAAGCCGTAAATGAAAAAAGGAAAGTTCTAAGACGGGAGTTTCTTGTCGGCAGTGGCGCCGCAATCGCCGCCGGCGCACTGGGAGTCTGTGCTCCCGAGGCTGCGACGGCTTTGGCCCAGACGGTGGCAAAACCGACTTACGCCGCATCGACAGGGTACATCGTTTATGACAGCAGGCTGTGTCTTGGATGTCAGAGCTGCATGTTTGCCTGCTCATTAACTCATGAGGGGGAGGCGAGTCCCTCACTTTCCAGGATTCAAATCATCCGGGACGCCCCTTCGTTCACCAAGTATCCATACGACGTCGTGATGTCCGTATGCCGGCAGTGCGTTTCCCCGCTTTGCGTCCAGAATTGTCCGACCGGCGCCTGCCATGTGGACGCCAGCTACGGAAACGTTCGGATGATCGATCAGTCGAAATGCATCGGATGCAAAGCATGCATCAACGCATGCCCGCAACGGCCTCACCGGACAATCTGGAATCCGGTAAAAAACAAATCGGCAAAGTGCGACCTGTGTGCCAATGCTCCTTATTGGAGCGAAAAAGGCGGACCAGCCGGCAGCCAGGCTTGCATACAAAACTGCCCAGCCAAAGCGCTCAAGCTTGTCAGAGAAGCTCCTCCACAATTGGATATTGCCGGATATGACGTCAACTTGGCCCCGCCGCCGGCGCCGCCAAAAACCATTCCGTCAAAACCGGCGGTGAAGCAGGAATAGACGAAATTCAAAACGCCACGGATTCCGCCGATTTCACATTTTCAAGTCTGTGAAATCAGTGAAATCCGTGGCGTTTTTCTTTGCAGTTTCCTAAGGAGCCGATTATGCAAAATGTGGAAGGCAAAGTGGCCTTCATTACCGGCGGGGCAAGCGGTATCGGGCTCGGCATGGCAAAGGCATTTGTCAAAGCCGGCATGAAGGTCGTCATTTCCGATATTAATGACCGCCGGCTGGAGGAAGCCTTGGCCGAATTCGGCTGTATGGGCCAGGGAAGGAACGTCTGCTGCCTTAAACTGGACGTCACCGATCGCAAAGCATTCGCATGGGCAGCAGACGAGACGGAACGGGTGTTTGGAAAAGTGCACGTTCTCTGCAACAACGCCGGGATCGGGCTGCTTGGTTCGATTAAGCTTGCGAAGTTCGACGACTGGGATTGGGGACTAGGCGTATTGATCGGCGGCGTTGTCAATGGAATCCAGACCTTTCTGCCGCGCATTCTCAAGCATGGTGAAGGGGGACACATTGTGACGACTTCCTCAATGGGCGGAGCACTGCCGCTTTCCCAGTCCTCTATCTATTCGACTGCCAAAGCCGGGGTGATCGCCATGTGCGAATCGCTTCGGGGCGATCTGGCCGGAGACAACATTGGGGTCTCTGCTTTCTGTCCCGGACCTGTGGCTACCAATATCCGGGAGGTCGGAAGCCTTCGGCCTGCCCAATATGCAGATAGCGGCTATGCGGAATTCGAAAAAGAACTGGCGCACCGGGAGAATTCGTCCAACTGGATGAGCATCGAAGAGTGCGGCGAGAGGGTTTTGCGCGGCATTCGGCGCAATGACCTGTTTATCTTCACACACCGTGAATTCAAGGAAGGGGTTGCGGAGCGAATGCAAGCCATGCTGGCTTCCTTCCCTGATGAAGAAATCAACCGGTCACGGGCCAAAGAAATTGCTTTTCTAATCTCGAATCCGATTTATAAAGAAGTGCTCGAGCAAAAGTCACCCGCATAAAGTCGGCGTGTGTCCGCGTCAGTCGGCGTTGTCAGCGTACTCAAGGATGAATGACAGGGAAACACACTTTTCGTTCCACTGCATTCCCTTCACGAACAACGCGGACATCGACTCCGTACGCCATTCTCAAGTTCTCTTCCGTGATCACTTCGTCCGGATTCCCGATCTGACAGATCTGTCCGTTGCTGAGAATTGCGACCACGTTGGCGACAAGAAAGGCATGGTCCGGGAAATGTGACGCCATGATAATTGTCATGCCGGCAGTTGCCAGGTTTTTAATGACCTGCAGGATTTTCATCTGATTGCCCAGGTCTAGATGAGAGGTCGGTTCATCCAGTACCAGAATCCGCGGTTCCTGTACCAGGGCGCGCGCGATCAGGGTCAACTGCCATTCGCCGCCTCGAAGATCCGGCGGCACTCCGGCAATTAAATCGTCATAGATCTGCCACATAAAGCCCCTGACCTGATCATAAAAACGACTCTAGCATGTTATTTTTGATGACAATAAGAAATAATTAGTCCGATATTGTTGTGATTTGAAGAAATTAGCCAACCGGAGGTTGGGATGAAAAGAACATTGTTCCCGGTCTTTTTGATAAGCATGGCCTTTGCAGCCGGCTGGATCGTCTTTGCCGGAATGACTCAGGACAAAGTCCAATCCAGGGCTTATGCCGGACACGAAAGTGATCGGGATATCCAAAACTTCATTCGGCAATACCCTCAGGCCGCGGGAACAAGGCTTGACGACTGTCAGACCTGTCATCGCAGCGGTGTCGCTGGAACGGACACCGAGCGCGAGTACAGCCCCTGCGGTTACTGCCATCTGCTTCAGTATCCCAGCGCAAGATACAAGACGGGAGTTCCTAAAAACTATGAGGACACCCTGAACGCATATGGGCTTGCATATAAACAGGCGGGCCGGACCACAGGAGCTTTAGCCTCCATTGCCGGACTTGATTCCGATGGGGACGGTTTTCCGAATGAGCGGGAGATCGCTGATCTGCGTTATCCGGGAGATGCTGCAAGCCGTCCCGGGCAGCCGCTTGCTCCTGCGGTAACCCTGAATTGGGATGATATCCGGAAACTCCCGCACCAAGCGCAGTTCCTGCTGATGAATGCCAGTTCGGAACTTTTCGACGAGTATGTGAACTATGGCGGTGTCCGGGTAAAGGATGTGCTGGAAGCGGCGCACGTCAGCCTGAACGGTGTGGTCGGAGTCACCGTCTTTGCTCCGGATGGATACAGCATCGATTATCCAGTTGATGATATCACCGGACCATTTCCAAAACCGTACTTTTATGCCGCACCCGGCAACATCAAAGATAAAGAGAGAGTGTTTGTGAAATACCCGCAGTCGATACCGCCGGGAGTTGTGGACGGCAAGGAAATACCCATGTCGCCCGGGCTTCTGCTGGCATTCGAACGGGATGGGAATCTGCTCGAAAGCGCTCAATATGAAAAGGGTACCGGACGGCTGACCGGGGAAGGACCTTACCGGCTCATCAAGCCTCAGCGGGATTTTGGGGGAGATGCATCCATGCCCGGACGCCCTGACAGGTCGGTCAAGTCAAAAGTTTTCGGGGATGGGTGGGATTTCCAGAAGGCGCTCGATCACAATGCAGGCTTTTGCGTGCGGGGCGCCACCGTCATACGGGTCAATCCCATGCCTGCCGGATTCGAGGAATATGATTGGAAAAACGGCTGGCCTCTGGTTGCGGCGCGGCAGATCGTCGTTTTCGGCAGGGGCGTTGCGAAAAAATGATTTCGGAGCGCCGGCGTCTCGTCGGCTCTTTTAAAGCGTCCACAGACTGTGCTGCTCTATGTACCCTGCAAAAAAGCCGGCGAGACGCCGGCGCTCCCGGCAGTTTATGTCAGGCGCCCAACCTTCCCTTGGCCGCCATTGTATCTGCGACCTTCTTCAGCCCAAGTCCCTCCAGAGTCTTCCTGGTAGGCCAGCCGGTTTTTACATCCCAACCCTCGAATTTATAGAAATTGGTTTTAAAGAATTCTACGCCTTCTTTATCCAGATAAAGATCGTCCTGATTTTCAAAACTCCATTTGCCGTCTACGTAGATAGGCTTTGGGCCGCTCATATTAAAAGTAGCGCCGGGCATAAACATGAAGGGGGCAAACTGTTCTTTATCCCGGTGCCTTCCTGCCATCACCCTTATCGCCCGCTCCATATTCCAAATTTTTCTGCCGATCTCCATTGTGTCGGCAAAAGATTTTTTGCTGCCGGTGACGACCTGATAGTAGCGATACTCTATCTCAGGGCTGGGTCCGCCAAAGTTAGGCAGCATCATGTCACAAATTGACATAGACTCGTTGTAGAATCCGGCGAACCGTCTTCCCCAGGCTAGCATTTTTGCTTTGTGTTCGGAGTAGATGCCGGTCTTCCTGGCTTCTTCTCCTTTCCAGCAATTGCTGAGCATCAATGGGTCCTCAGAAAACGGAACCATCTTGGCAGATATCTTCTGGACCAGTTCTTCGGCGGATGGTCCTCCTCCGCCTCCCGGACCGCCCCTGCCTCCTGATACGGAGGTGAAGAAACCATGCCACATTGGGTCCCCAGACATGAAAATATAGCTATAAGCCCAATCCACACCCGGAAGTGAATGATGCCAGCTCGCCCCATAGGCGGGTAAGCGCAGTGCGCCGGAGTTCAGATCTTCCTCCAATCTCCCCCACCTTTTCGCGGCTTCCAATATTCCTTCCGCGAGATCGGCCCCAATTCCGATTTTGCGGGCAATTGCATCACAAAAAACTTCGCGGAAAGTCAGCTTGTCCCACTGATCCATCGGCAACGGATGCGATTCTATTTTCTTTCCCGGTCCCAGGACTCCGAGGTCATAGAGGTATTTGATGTACCAGCCCATCCCCGGTTCCATGGGTACAATCCCCTTGAACGGTGCGGGAGCGTTGGGCATCTTTGCCTCCAAGGCGCCGCCGAATTTGGTGCACCATGTGCAAATTCCCCATTTGATGGCTATGTCAGCGCCACCCATCTGATTGCCCATGAACCAGTACTGATCCGCACACATGGATTCACCGCCATAATAGGAATTTCTCTTCCGGTCGGGATTAACGCACGGCATACAGCAGGATGCGCCTGCCTGTACCATTCCCCTTCCGTACTTCTGCATGTGCTCAATTCGCAGATCTACAATTCCTTTGGGATCCGCTGCCTGAATACTGCCCGTGCCGATGACGCTGATGGCCTTGAGGTTTTTTGAACCAAAGACCCCTCCAAATCCGCCTGTACGGGCGCTGACGCCGCTGCCGTGTATGAGCGAAGCGACTCTTGACATCGATTCGCCAACCGGGCCGATACAAACGATCTGCGGTCTGGCCGTTGTGTTTGCATCTCCAACTTTGTGCCATTCTTCGCCGAATCTGGTTCGCCCTGCAACTGCAGATAAGATCTGCCCCTGTGTCTCGTAGGTGTTCAGGCCCCATAGCATCTTGGCGTCTTCGATCGTTACCTTGTCATTAATGATATTGATCCAGACCGGCCTTTCCGCTTTGCCCTGAACAACCACGCCATCCCAGCCGGCTTGCTTCAACATGGTGCCGAATCTGCCGCCAAGACTGGACCGATGGAACAACGGAGTGGGAAAGGGCTCCGGAGCTATGCCACAGACACTAGTTCTTCCCGAGCCGGGAGCGCCTGTAGCCGCCAACGGACCTGTCATCAAAGAAATCACATTCCTGGGATCAAACGCATCCTGCAGATCCCAATCGCCGGGCGCAACGGCCAGGTCCCAAAAAATCGCGGCGCCCATCCCGACGCCGCCCGCATACTCTTCGTATTTCGCGGTGTCGATGGTGCTGGTTGATTTCGCCGTTAGATTGACCAGCAGTATTTTTCCTGCATATCCGTTTGCCATATCTATGCTCCTCCTGTCTTCGCTGCTGGTTTTGGAGCTCCACCGGGAGGTCCAAACTGTTTCGGGGCTGGCGCAAGATTAACGTCGTATCCGTTGATGTCCTGCTGCGAAGGCGCTTCGGCGACCAATTTGAGAGCCTTGGCTGCACAAGTTTCAACGCAGGCTTGCTTCCCATTCGGTCCGCCTTTCTGGCTCCAGTAGGGCGCATCCGCGCATAGATCGCATTTGGTCGATTTGTTCTTCACCGGGTTCCAGACAGTCCGGTGCGGTCTTTGCGGACAGGATCGGATGCAAGTCTGGCATCCGATGCATGTCGATTGGTCGATCCTTCTTATATTGCCGTTCTTCTCGTCCACAAAACAGGCCCCCACCGGGCAATTCTGCACACATAACGGCGAAACGCATTGCCGGCAGACCGACATCACGACGTCATAAGGATATTTTGTAAAGGAAGGAGCATCCCGAATAATCTGTATTCTGGACAGTGATGGATTCGCCTCGCCTTCGTGAGTCATTGAGCAGGCAAACATGCAGCTCTGACATCCAAGACACAACCTGCTGTCATAGACGATATACCCGGTCGATGCCGGATATGAAACGTTTGCCGCCGATGCTGCCTGCGCGAAAGCCATTGATTCCGGCGCGCACACCGCAACCGCGCCGGCGGCAATAGCCGCGCTGCTGCCCATGAGAAAATCGCGCCTTCGAACTTTTCTCTTTTTCCTTTCGGCCTTTTCGGATTCAGCCATAAAGCATTCTCCTTTGTTTTTCTTGATCGAACACCGGCCAGAATGAGCCAACAACACAAATTGGAACCTCACCGGAGTATGCGGTGAATACCCGCCCGCCTTATTTTCCAGGTAACCTCTCCAACTCCTGTGTGTCCTGACATTTTATTACAAATGAGGGCGAAACCAATCATCTAAATTAACAGATATTTATTGACAATAAGTAATTATTTGTAATTATAGGTTCTTTTAATTCTGGAGAGACCTATGGAATCGAAAAGACAGAAACTATTGGTGTGGGCTGTAGTGTTTTTCCTGGCGGCATTTTTTGTTTCTATAAATGCGTCATTGCATGCGCAGACAAAGCAACTCCTTGCATGGTCCAACGACCTCAACTATCTGCAGAACGCATCCAGCGATGAGCTGACAGAGCAGAAGACAGCGGTTGTGCAGATTCGAACCGGAGTCGAATTCTGGATAAAGATGCACCCGGATTCGAAGATCGAGTTGAAGGAGGCGCCACCTCAGCCATGGGGTGTTGAAGAAATCCGCAATCAGGTATCATCGCTCCGCGCGGCCGTTCAAGCCATGCTGGCGGAAGATCGTCCTTTCAACCTAGGTGTAACCGAGGTCAGCGTCACGGCCGAGGCATCGCCGCTGTCTCCTGTTGCCGATACTCTCGAGCGAAGCGAAATTGTGAATCAGGAAGACGTAAACGTCGCCTCAGCGCTTGACGCCCTGCCGGGGGTTGAGCTTGACCACGCGACCAACAATCGCAACGAGTCATTGATTCGAATCCGCGGGTTCAGCACGCGTGGTCAGGTGTCTTTTAATGTGGATGGCATACCGGTTTCAATGCCATACGACGGCCGAATCGATTTCAGCCGATTTCTTACCAGCGATCTATCCGAGATCCAGGTCGCCAAGGGTTACTCATCTCCATTGCTCGGACCAAATGCGTTAGGCGGATCGATCAATCTGGTCTCCAAGCAACCGGAGAAAAAACTGGATGCCGATGCGCTGATCGGCACCGGCTCTGGCGATATGCTTCTGTCGTCGTTGCACCTTGGTTCCCGCTGGCAGCACTTTTATTTGCAGGGTTCGGTGGATTGGCTGCAGCAGGACTTTATGCCCATCTCCGGCAACTTCCCGCTGAACAGCTTCCAGCCGACTTACGAAAGAAATCAATCGGATTTCCGCGACGAGAAGTACAGCGGGCGATTCGCCTGGACTCCGCGAGGGCAGGATCAGTACGTCTTCAGCTACACCAATCAGAAAGGGGAGAAGGGGGTCCCCCTGTACGCGGGTTCCAATTCCGCCGCCACCTTCAGCAGCACCGCTTATCGCAAGTGGCCTTACTGGAACAAGGATTCGTACTATTTCAACAGCAACACCGCACTGGGCGAGGCGAGCTCGATCAAGTTCCGCTTGTTTTACGACCACTTCAAGAATGATTTCGATTTTTATGACGATGCGACCTACACCACGATGAAGAAGAGCAATTCCGAGCACAGCATTTACGACGATCATGCCGACGGCGCTTCAATGGAATTCACAAACCGCAGCATCCGGCGAAACATGTTTAGCGGCTCTTTCTTTTTCAAGGATGACATTCACAAAGAAATAGACATCTATCCTGGAAGATCTCCATACCCATTAACTAGCCCTACTCTGTATGATCGTGAACAGCTGGTTTCAATAGGGTTCCAGGATGTGATCACTATCTCGTCCCGCGCGCGGGCTACCTTTGGATTCAGCGCAGATCACCTGAAGGGAATGCAGGCGGAGGTGTTCAATAGCGCAATGACAGCAACCCAGGCTCTGGTTTGCGCATCCTCGCCGAGCAACACGTCTGTCGCCGGATGCACCGCTCATGTATGGAACTACAATCCACAGGCATCAGTCTCATATACGCTGAGCAAGAAAGACACTCTCTTTGTCACCTTTGCCGATCGAGGACGCTTCCCGTTGCTCATGGATAGCTATTCCTACAAGCTTCAGTCTGCGATTCCCAACCCCGACCTGGAACCCGAACACAGCAGAAACTGGGATATCGGCTACTCGCATGCCTTCGGACTTAAAACCGTTGCTCAGATTGAGTACTTCAACGAAAATCTGCGCAATGCGATTGAAAGTGTCACCATTGTGGACCCTGCGCACCTGTGCCCGGGCAACACTCTGGCCGGATATTGTTCAAAGAATGTGAACATCGGCAAGGAAGTGCACCAGGGGATGGAATTCAGCATCCGCACGACTCCCATCAACCGGCTGACGCTGGATGTCAACTATAGCTATCTCAACCGCAACCTTAACTACGATTTCGCCGGTAACGTCAACGTAAGTCAGATCAACACGTCAATTTCGATTCTGCCCACCGGGATTCCTAAAAACAAGCTTTTGGCAAACGCGACCTTGAGGTTGCCGCGCGAAATTCTGGCGCTGGCCAGTGTCCGGTACGAGGGCGGAATTACTTTGCAGGATACCTACTATAAAACTGCCCCCGGGAACCTTATGTATGGAGCGGCATATGGAACGATGGATCTCGGAACTGTCGTCCCCATTTATGCCGGCATGTCGTTGCAAGCGGGGGTAAAAAACCTGTTCGACCGGAATTACTATTACACGCCTGGGTTTCCTGAGCCCGGCCGCAATTGGTATTTCAATTTCCGTTACCGGTTCTGACAGCTTTTAAAGTCCGGCCGCGAATTGCACCCATCCGCAGACTTGGACGCGTGCAGTTCGCGGCTTTTGTTTTTGCCTCGTTCTCGACCTCCTTCTTCCATCTGATAATATCCAATGCCCAGATAATGCCTTCCCTCAGCGGTGTCGGCCTTCCCACATTGATCCGGTAAGGCCCGTAGTGCATCCTATAGTCATGAGAAAAGAGGCTCTCTGGCTCGGTGCCCTCCTTTCCGCCGCATTATGGGTAACGCAACTCCCCGCGCAGCAGCAACGGCGATTACAATCTGATGAAAGCGCTTATAGCTCGAGATTTTTCGATCAGCTGCGCACAATTTTCGGCAGATTCCAAAATTCGGACCTCCAGCGTGTTTTCGGGGAGGCTCAGCCGATCCAGTGCTCCGAACTGGTGGGGCGCCAGGGTGAATGGAGGACGGTTGCTTTTTTCAATGAAGATCGCGCCTTGGGTGACTGGTTCCGGGAAAGTCTGGAGGAAGTAAAGGCCGACCTGGCCGTATATACCTTCAAAGGGGCTTGTGGAGACCCAGGAAAGGTCCAGGTTGCGACGGAATTTCCCACCGCTGCGGGAATTGATGCTTACAATGAGCGAAAAATCGAATTGGCTCAGGTTGACATTACTGTCAATGATCCTGTAAATGCAGTCCTGAGCCCCAAGACAATGGCGTACACATTCGATCTTCCGTACCTGTTCTTGAAAGAAAGGAATCCGAGGAGAATCTATAGTCTCATTGCGCCGGATCGGAACTCTGCTTACGCTACCGATGTGGCAAGCCGCTGGGAATGCAAAGCTGTTTCCTCAAAGGATGTGACGTACCGGTTTTTGATTTGCCGTGTCGCCACCATTCCGCAAGGCAGGCTTTCCAGGAACGAGACGTGGGAACCAACCTTCGGCTCCTCCGCTTTCTTTATTTTGTCTGACGGCACCGCGGTGCATACAAGCGTGAATCTGTCTTTTGGCGATGCGGCACAGCCCAGTGACGCAACACAACCGAAGGAAGAGCCCGCGGATTCAACGCCTCCTCCCATTTCTTCGCCGCGCCCTACATTGAAAAGATGATCAGCTTGCGTTATAAGCTCGCACCTTCATGGGGCCGCTATGGTTAGACGGAAAAGGACGTCCCCGGATGCCCCCTTTTCCCGGTGAGCGCTGAGCCGATTTAAGAACTCTTTCTGATCATTTGCCAATTATTTAGCGAACCGGGCAGTTCGACTTCAACCCATTTTTCTTGATTTTCCACCCGAAAGCTTTGAGCAATTTTCCAGCTATTTTCTTCCCCTGATGCCAGTCTCCGAAGTCCTCCCCTTCGGAGCATCCGTAGAGAAATTTGGAAATTTGACCATCCCTGCATTTTTTGCTGAACATTCCGCCCGTTCCTGCGTAGCGTAGAAAAGCGGAAAAACAATGAGGGCAAGTCAATGATTCAAGCAATCGTCGAATCATCCGGCCGATCCGTCAAGGATATTTATGTCAATCACGCGATCTCCCTGTCCTCCCTGATCAGCGAGCCTTCCAATACCTTCCACTCTATGATCCCAAGCTAGCATCAGTGGGGCTCTTACGGCGCCAATGTTGATGGAAGGTGCCAGCGGCTTAGTTCAAACGGCGATCGGGGAAGTAACTCCGGCACCCCGGAAGTCGGGATGCCATCCGCAGGATTACTTCCGCGAACACGCATTATGGACAAATGGTGCCATAGCGAATAAAAAGACCGCCCCGAAGAGCGGCCCCTTTCTGCGCAAATGTGAACCAGTTTTGACTACTGTTTCTCTAGGAAAATGTTATAGGTGAAAACCTGATTCTCGACTTTTGCGCTCCCGGTACTAGTACTCGTCTTCCCATCTTTGGAGACAACCCATTTTCCGCTGGCAAACTCTTTCCCACTCTTTTTGAGCACGTAATTGATTGTGTCAGGGTTGGCCTTTTTTAAGGAAACGGCATCCATCGTGGAATCCCCTTCAACCGGATAGTCCTTGCCATCAAATTTTGCAGCCCACCTGCGTTGAACGGCATTGCCATTGGCGGGGACTAGATCTTCGACAACCTTAATTCCGTTATCCTGACCCTCGACTTTTGATATGAAGCTCCCTTCCAGTGGATATTGTGGATAGCTTGTCTTGGACTTAGCCGGATTCATCTTCCATGTTCCGACGAACGGATCAGCCGCCCACAGCGCGCCTGCCAATCCAAAAACAGCCAGCAAAAGGATCAGCCCTTTTCGCAAAACACATGTTTCTACGCGCAAACCTCTGTTCATTTCAGTATCTCCTTATTCGGATTTTGAGCCTGGAACATAAACTGTAGTATGGAGGTCAGCGGTTTGGCGGACTGCGAGGGCGAATTTCGAAGTGATATGCGGTGTAGACAAGTTGCTGCGGATTAAGAGAAAAGACAAAGAGGATTTCCAGAATGAGGATCAGCGTAAACGTCAGCAAGAGCGGCAGGAAGATTGCCGGCAGGATTATCGCCACGACTACAAAGACCGGGAATAAACACCAGATCCCGATTTTCCAAATATCCCGACTCTCGATTGACATGAAGAATCCTATTTTTACAAATATGAGATTCGTCGTGGAGAATGTCAACTAATTGTTCTAGACAGGCATCGAAAGTACGCCACCCTGTGACCTCCACATTTTGCCTTCTTGTCGCGACCGGAAAGTGAATTATGCGCTTATCGGGCCGTTAAGAGGCCCAATTAACATTATGGCGCAATTTCTCATATCGCGACTTCAGGCCCGGAACCATTGCTGAGCCATCGATGATTCGATGAATGATCGTGGCAAGTCGGGGGCAAGATGATTGTTTCGCAGATTGTTGGGTGCTCACAGATTTCGCAGTTCCATCG
>Ga0187874_10001799_pt1 | contig 18006 bp, 16 predicted proteins | sample June2016WEW_16_1_3_FD_132993 | JGI IMG/M metagenome (GOLD analysis project Ga0187874, IMG submission 132993) | Peatland microbial communities from SPRUCE experiment site at the Marcell Experimental Forest, Minnesota, USA - June2016WEW_16_150 | ecosystem: Environmental > Terrestrial > Soil >... | reverse complement strand
GGCGGCGATCTGGTGCGCATGGCATGCGCCGAAACGGAAAGTTCTATGGCTGCTGTTGGCCAGTCTGGCTTATGGATTGGCGATCGGGTCGCGACCCTCATTGTTGTTTGGGGTAATAATCCTTTTGCTGCCGGTGGCTCAGGCATGGCGTGCGGCGACGGAACCAGGTTCACGTCGGCGGGTTGGGTTGTTGTTAGTGGCGGCGGTCGGTCCGGTGATGCTGATTGGGTTGGGGCTGATGCTTTACAATACGCTGCGCTTCGGCAGCCCGTTCGAATTTGGTTGGAACTATCAGTTGTCAAATTACCAGAATAATGCCGCCCAGCAATTCAGTCTGCATTATTTCTGGTTCACTTTTCGTTTCTATTTTTTAGAACCAATGCGATGGAGTGGTCATTTCCCCTTTTTGCAAGCTGGCCCGCTATTGCCTTCGCCATCGGGTTACACTTCGGTAGGAAACGCGTACAGTGGGATACTGAGCAACTATCCGCTGGTGTGGCTGGCCCTGGCCGCACCGTTGGTCTGGCGAGGCAGGCCGGTGGACGAGGTTTCCGTCTTACGCTGGTTTGTCGCGGCTGTATTTTTGCTTTTTGTGACTTGTGCGTTGATCCTCTGTCTTTTTTGTTCAGCCAGCAGCAGTTATGAGTTGGATTTTCTACCAGCCCTGATGCTGCTGGCCGTCATTGGTATTCTGGGTTTGGAGCGTGCACTGGTGGGATCGCCGGTCTGGCGGCGGATCGCCCGCTGGGGTTGGTGCCTGCTGCTGGCCTATACGGTTGCATTTAACCTATTAGCGAGTGTTGAAGCCCATGCGACGACCAACTGGCTCGCCGGCAATTTTCTTCTCAATCAAAGGCGAGTGGACGAGGCGGTTGAGCGTTTCCAAATGGCCCTGGCACTTGAGCCTGAATCCGCGACTTTCCACTTTGCTCTTGCCAATGCTCTCTGCCGAGAAAGACGGATGGATGAATCAATTATTCAATATCAAAAAGCTTTGGCAATCAAACCGGACTTCGCAGAAGCCCATAACAATCTTGGTTATAGCCTTCTCCAGTTAGGGCGGGTGAACGAGGCAATTACTCATTTTCAAAGAGCACTGGAAATTCAGCAAAGTTACGAAGCATATTACAACCTCGGCTTTGCTTTTCATCGAAAAAGGATGGTAGCCGAAGCCATGGCCTGTTATCAAAAAGCCACCGAACTTCAGCCCCAATTTATCCCGGCACAAATAGACCTAGCCTGGATGCTGGCGACCTGGCCGGCGCCGTCGGTTCGCAATGGAAGTATGGCCGTGGCCCTGGCCGAGCAGGCCAACCAGTTCACCAAGGGAACAGACCCGCAAATTCTCCGCACTTTGGCAGCGGCTTATGCGGAAGCGGGGCGATTTGGCGAAGCGGTAATGACGGCCAAAAGGGCGCTGGCATTGGCGGCGGCTCAATCCAAAACGGGGTTGACCAACGCCTTGGAGACGGAGATTGGACTTTATCAAACCAATTCCCCGTGCCGTTCTACAAACAATTGAATGTTCCCCTACCGTATCAGTGACCGGATACCAACAACCCGAAGCGCGCATTCCTTTACACCTTGTCTCAAACACATAGTCTCAACCCCAACCCAGCCAGTGTCCGCCGTGCCAGGTGAGGAAGGCCAGAATCCAGGCGAGCGCGCCCATGTAAAACCATTGGAACAGCGGCCATTTCCACGAATTCGTCTCGCGCCGCACCACCGCCACCGTGCTGGCGCATTGCAGCGCGAAGACATAAAACACCATCAGCGTGACCGCCAGCAATGGCGTGTAAAGCGGCGAACCATCCGGCCGCGTTTGCATCCGCAACGTTTGTGCCAGCGCCTTCCGGCCGGATTCGGATTCGTCCGCGTTGCCAACGTTATAGACCGTGGACATCGTGCTCACGAAAACTTCGCGCGCGGCAAACGATGAAATGATCCCGATGCCCATCTTCCAATCAAATCCCAGCGGCTTGATGACCGGCTCGATGAAATGTCCCATGCGACCAGCGAAGCTGTCACGGAGTCTTTCACCGGCCAGTGCAGCCGAAGAGGGAGTGCTGGAGATTTGGGTTGTTGGGATGCTGGAGTCGCGCAAAGCTTGTTTTTCCATCACTCCATTTTCGGTTTTCGGATACGTCGCTAGAAACCACAACACGATATTGACCCCCAGAATCACCGTGCCCGCGCGCCGCAGAAACAGCCGCGAGCGGTCCCACATGTGCCGCAGCACGACGCGCAACAACGGCCGTTTGTAAGGCGGCAGTTCCATGATGAGCATCGGCGTTTCGCCCCGCAGCAGCGTTTTTTTGAACAGCCACGCCATCAGCAACGCCACGACCGTCCCCAGTAAATACATCGCCAGCATCGTCAGACCTTGTAGCTTCAGAAAGCCCAGGATTTTTTTATCGGGAATGCACGCCGCAATCAGCAGCGTATAGACCGGCAAGCGCGCGGAGCAGCTCATCAGTGGCGCGACCAGAATCGTCACCAGCCGGTCCTTCGGCGTTTCAATCGTGCGCGTGGCCATGATCCCGGGAATCGCGCACGCATACGAACTCAGCATCGGTATGAAGCTTTTGCCGTGCAACCCCACCTTGCTCATCAGCCGGTCCATCAAAAACGCCGCCCGCGCCATGTAACCGGTGTCCTCCAAAAAGCCGATGAACAAAAACAACAGCAGAATTTGCGGCAGGAAAACAATCACCGCGCCGACGCCAGCAATGACGCCGTTCACCAGCAAATCATTCAAATCGCCGGGCGGAATCAATTTGCCAACGCCGACACCGGCCCAGTCCACAATGGCTTGCAGGGCGTTCATCGGAATTTTGGCGAACGTGAAAATGCTCTGGAACATCAGTGTCATCAGCCCGACGAAAATCAGCGTGCCCCAGATTTTGTGCGTGAGGATGCGGTCGAGTTTGTCGCTGAACGTTTCGCCCGGCGGCGCGAGTTCAACGGTGGCGGCCTGCTGGATTTCCGCCACCCGCGCGTAACGCCATTCAATCGGCGCGCCCCGCCAGTCAATCCGGTGCGCTTCCAGCCGCTTGCGCGCGGCAGCCACGGCATCCTGGATTTTTTGCGGATAATGCTCCTTGGACGAGGCCAGCGCCCTTTCGTTGCTGAGCAGCAGCAGCGCCTCCGCCGTCGCCTGCAACCGCCGTTCCTTGAACGTTTCGGCCAGCAAATCGGCCAGCCCCGTCGCCTCGATCCGGAACAAACCGGGCAACTGACAGAACAACTTCGGTTTTATTTCAGTTTCGCTCTGAAGCAGCGCAATAATTTTCGCGCGCAACTCCGGCACACCCGCGCCGGTGCTGGCCACAATCGGTACGACCGGCACGCCGAGTGCCGCGGAGAGTTTTTGTTCGTCAATGCGATGGCCGTTGTTCTCGGCCACGTCCACCATGTTCAACGCGATGATGGTCGGATGGCCCAGCTCGACGACTTGCGTGGTGTAATAAAGGTTTCGCTGCAGGTTCGAGGCGTCCACCACCACCACCATCAAACTCGGCGGCGGCAGTTCGGCCAGGCGATGAAGCAGCACGTCGCGCGAAATCTGCTCGTCCATCGAATTGGGGCTGAGGCTGTACGTCCCGGGCAAATCAAGCACCCGGACGTCCATACCAGCCGAGGCGCCCAACAGCCGGCCTTCCTTGCGCTCGACGGTCACGCCGGCGTAATTGCCCACCTTCGCGCGCAAACCCGTCAGGGCATTGAAGACCGTCGTCTTGCCGGAGTTCGGGTTTCCCGTCAGGACGACATAGGTCGGCGCGGAAGTTTTCCCGACGGATTTTTTTTTGTCCGAGGCGGCGGCGGAATCCATGTTAGTCTTGCTCTTCGTCGGCACGGTGGAAATCGAAAAAGGTCTGGATGTCCGTCCGATGGGCAAAGCCGCGCGCACGTTTCATTTGCTCCAACTTTTCACTCGTCTCATCCCGCCAGCCGCGTTTGGCCAAGAATGAGTTGAAGAACAGAATCTCCTCATCCGTTGGCTTTCGTCCGTTACGTATGCACCACCCGAAAATTTGTTCGTCGGTGCCACCCTCCTGCACCCGTCGAACCAATCGCGGATATTCAATGCCCAAAAAACGACAAACACGCGCATCGAAGCCGGTGCCGCGATTATAATCCGCAGGCAGTTGGCCCTGTGTGTGCAATCGGATTTTATCGAGCGTCCGGCCAAAGAAAACGACGCCGCCAATTTTTTCCTCAGAACGTCGCAGACCGGGAATCTTCATACAGAATTGACGTGCGATCGCGGGTTAAGGATTCACCTTCACCAGTATCTGTTCCGCCTCGCTTTTACGGATGGTGAGGTTATAGCCGCGGACTTTGATTTCCACCGGGTCGCCCAGCGGCGCAAACCGGACCAGCTCAACCGGGGTGCCGACCAGCAAACCCATTTCCATCAGGCGCGGCCGGCATTCGGGCGGGAGTTTGATTTCGGCCACGGTCGCCGTCGTGCCCACGGCAACCGAACTGAGTGGTTGGGGAGCGGCTGCCATAAAAAATTTCAGGCGGCGGCGGATGAAGGCAACGGTTCGACCAGAATCGTTTTGGCCAGCTTTTCGCTCAAAGCGAGGCGGGCGTTGCAGACCTGACAGATGACGTTGGCTTCGCTGCTCAACAATTTCACGCGTTGTTCCTCGCCTAGCCCAAGCTCGCGCAGCCGGTCGCGGACCTCGGGCGACACGGCCAGTTCCTTGATGCAGACGGTGGTGCCGGCCTTGACCCGGCTCAGCGGACACACCGCCGGTCCGGCACACTCGCCTTCAATGACTTTATACGCTGTGACCTTTTTGTTCACCGGTGGGCAAGATAGGTTAATGTGACGGGCGTCGCAAGCGGGTTTTTGGCGTGGAATTTGCATTTTTTGTTTCCGCGCGCTGCCCGGTTCGGGCAGGATGCGGGGCGTAAATCCGGAAATCCGAATGTATCGCGAAAAAAAAATTGTCGTCGTGATGCCGGCGTATAACGCGGCGCAAACGCTGGGCCAGACTTACGACGAGGTGCGCGAACAGGGCATCGTGGACGAAATCATTCTCGTGGACGATCACAGCCACGACGACACGGTGGCCATTGCGCGGTCACTGGCCGGCCTGCGTGTGCACGTGCATGAACGCAACACCGGCTACGGCGGCAACCAGAAAACGTGCTACCAGCTTGCGCTTACAGCGGGCGCGGACATCGTCATCATGCTGCACCCGGATTATCAATACACGCCCAAGCTGATTCCGGCGATGGCTTCGATCATTGCCAATGGCCTGCATCCCTGCGTGCTGGGCAGCCGCATTTTGGGCGGCTATGCGTTGCGTGGCGGAATGCCGTATTGGAAATACGTGTCGAACCGCCTGCTCACCTTCGCCGAAAACCTTTTGCTTGGTGCGAAACTTTCGGAATATCACACCGGCTACCGGGCGTTCTCCCGCGAAATTCTGGAGACGCTCCCGCTGGCCGAAAATTCCGACGACTTCGTCTTCGACAACCAGATGCTCGCGCAGATTCTCTGGCACGGGTTCACGATTGGCGAGGTAAGCTGCCCGACGAAATATTTTCCCGAAGCGTCATCCATCAATTTCCGCCGGAGCTTGAAATACGGTTTCGGGTGTCTGGAGACGGCGCTCGCGTTCCGGCTGGCGAAGATGCGGTTGTGGAAATCAAAGCGGTTCAAGCTGCGCGGTTGAGCGCGGCGGCCAGACGGGATTTCTTGCGGTTGGCGGTGGGGCGGGGCAGCACACCGGACTTGACGGCCTTGTCAAAGGCCGAATTGACGCCCGGCAGCAATTGGGCGGCTTCATCCCTTTTGCCGGCGGCCAGCAGCGTGCGGTAATTTTTCTCCAAGCGGCGCAGGTGTGATTTGACGCTGAGATTGTGGAGACGCTTGCGCTGGCTGTTGCGCATCCGGCGTTCGGCAGACTTGGTGTTGGGCATATTTCGTTTGGCTTAAAAAGGCCGCCACAATAATCAAATCTGGCCCAATGTCAACGGCGAAAGCTGCTCGTTTCAAGGCTTTTGAGCTTGAAAAAACGGGTGTCTTTGGGCGTATTACTGGCACCGGGACTGCTGCTTTTTTGAAAAATGGCTCAAAAGAGTGATAGTGGGGAACAGTGAGTAAGCGGCTGCACATCCTGCATTTGGAAGACGAACCGGATTTTGCCGAGTTGGTCCGGTCCTTGATTCAGCAGGACAATCTGGACGGGGAGATAAAACAGGTGCGGACCCGCGCGGATTTGGAAGCGGCCTTGGACTCCGGATCGTTTGACATCATCCTGTCAGATTTCCACCTGCCGTCGTTCACCGGTTTGGAGGCGTTGGCGATTGTAAAGAAGAAGTGCCCGGACATGCCGTTCATTCTTATCTCGGGTACCATTGGCGAGCAGGCAGCGGTTGAAAGTTTGAAGGCCGGGGCGACGGATTATCTGCTCAAACAGCAGCCCGAGCGGTTGCCGTCGGCCATCCGCCGCGCCGTGCAGGAAGCCGAGGAGCGCGCCAAACTGCGCCAGGCGGAGACCGAATTGGTCCGCCGCGAAAAGTATTTCCGCACCCTTACAGAAAATTCGCTGGATGTGCTTTCCATTTTGAGCCGGCAGGGAAACTTCCTTTACGTCAGTCCTTCCATCGAGCATGTCGTGGGCTACACGTCGGAGGAATTGCGCGGGCAGAATGCCTTCGCACACGTGCATCCCGAGGATTTGCTGCGCGCGTTGGAGGCGCTCCAAGCCGCGATTGATCAACCGGAACGCCCGTTCAAAATTCAGTTGCGCTATCAAAGGAAAGACGGCGCCTGGCGGCACCTGGAGGCCGTGGGCCAAAACCGCCTCCAGGATCCGGAAATAGCCGGCATTGTGCTCAATTCCCGCGACGTGACCGACCGCTGGTGTGCGGAGGAGGAGGTACGCGCCAGTGAAAAGCAGTACCGCCTGCTTTTTCAGGGCAATCCCAACCCGATGTGGGTCTTTGACCTGGAGACGCTGGCATTTTTGGAAGTCAACGAAGCGGCGACCAAACATTACGGTTACTCGCGAGAGGAATTCCTGGCGATGACGGTTGCGGATATTCGGCCGCCGGAGAAGAACGGTGCCTCCCAAACCGTCCCGTTGAACCTCGCCGAACACGGTCCCATCTGGCGGCACCGTCGCAAGGACGGCAGTCTCATTGACGTGGAGATCATTTGGAGCCCGATTGTTTTCCATAACCATTTCGCCGCCCTGGCGATGGCCACCGATGTCACCGAACGCCGCCGCGAGGAGCATCGCAACGCGGTCTTTTCCAAACTCAGCCACCGCCTCAGTTCAGCCACGACTGCGTCCGAGGCGGCAAGGGTGATTGGCGAGGCCGCCGACGCGTTGTTCGCATGGGACGACTTCGCACTCGATTTGTATTCTGCCGAACGCGACGAGGTTTTCTCGCTGCTCAACTACGCCACCGTGGAGGGGCGGCGGGTCGAAATCCCCTCATCGCCGCAGCCTAAAACCGCCAATGCCCTCATTCGGCGTGTGGTGAAAAAGGGCGCGGAGAAATTGTCGCCGGCCGAGGAAAAGGATTCTTCCGCTTCCACCATGATCGCTCCCATTCGCAAAGGCGAGCGGGTCATCGGCATACTGTTGATTCAAAACCGCCTGGCCGGGGCCTACACGCAACGCGACCTGGAAACGCTCCAAACCCTGGCCGATCAATGCAGCGGCGCGCTGGAACGCGTCCGCGCCGAACAGGACCTCCGCGAAAGCCAGCAGCAGTTCCGCGACTTGTTTGAAAATTCGCCCGACGCGATTTTTGTGGAGGACCTGGATGGCAACGTGCTGGACGTGAACATGGCCGCCTGTGCGTTGCATGGTCTCAAGCGCGAGGAATTGATCGGTCGGAACGCCCTGAACGATTTGGTTACCCCGTCCCGCCGCGAGGAGGCACGGCGTGATTTTCAGAAACTGGTCAACGGTGAATTGTTCCGGGTGGAAGGCGAAAGCGAACGCGCCGACGGGCGCGCCGTGCCGGTGGAAATCCGCGCCAGCCGCGTGGAATACGCTGGCCAGCCCGCCTTGCTGCTGCACGTGCGCGATGTCACCGAACGCCGCACAGCGGAAGCCGCCCTGCGCAGTTCTGAAACCCTGTTCCGGTCCGTCTGGGAAAATTCTGCCGACGGAATGCAGTTGACCGATGAAAAGGGTGTCATCGTCGCGGTCAACGGCGCCTTCTGCAAACTGGTCGGCCTGAGCCAGAGCGAATTGGAGGGCAAGCCGTTCACCGTGATTTACACCGACTCCAGCGAACGGGCACAAATACTGGAGCAGTACCACGAACGTTTCGGCAAGGATGGCGTGGAGCACAAGCGGGAGCGCAACTGCAAACTCCACAATGGACACGAAGTCGTTTTTGAAATTGCCGATTCACTCGTCGAATTGCCCGGCAAACCGCTCCTGTTGCTCAGTTTGTTTCGCGATGTCACGGCCCAACGGCGTTTGGAGAACCAACTGCGCCAGTCGCAGAAGATGGAGGCCATCGGCCAGCTCGCCGGCGGGGTCGCGCACGATTTCAATAATATTCTCACCGTCGTTCATGGACACGCCTCGATGCTCATGGCATCCAATCTTGACGAAACGGCGGCGCGTTCGGCCCAGCAGATCAGCCAGGCCGCCGAACGCGCCGCCGGGCTGACGCGGCAGTTGCTCACGTTCAGCCGTCGCCAGCTCATCCAGCCCAAGCGTTTGGATATGAACAAGATCATCGGCAACATGAGCGAAATGCTGGGGCGGCTTTTGGGCGAAGACGTGGCGCTGCATCTGAATTACAGCCAATTACCCGCGATGGTTGAGGCCGATGCCGGCATGATGGAGCAGGTCCTGCTCAACCTCGCCGTCAACGCGCGCGATGCCATGCCGCGCGGCGGCCAGCTCACCGTGCACGTTGCCATCGTGGACGTGGACGAAGCCCACGTGCACCGGCATCCCGAAGCGCGCGTGGGCCGTTTCGTCAGCATCAGCAAATCCGACACCGGCAGCGGCATCCCGCCCGAATATCTCCCGCGCATTTTTGAACCGTTTTTCACCACGAAGGAGGTCGGCAAAGGCACCGGTCTGGGCCTGGCCACCGTCTATGGCATTGTCAAACAGCATCAGGGCTGGATTGAAGTGGAAAGCGCCGTGGGCAAAGGCAGCACGTTTCGCATTTACATCCCTTATGTGGGCGAACAACAGCCCGAAGTGGAAAAGCCGACGGCCCCAATCACCATTCGCGGCGGCACGGAAACCATCCTGCTGGTCGAGGACGAAAAGCCGGTTCGCGAACTGGTCGCCCGCGTCCTCGAAAAGCACGGCTACAAGGTGTTGCAGGCCGCCACCGGAGTTGAGGCTGTTGGGCTCTGGCGCCAACACAAACAGGAAATCGCCCTCCTGCTCACCGACCTCGTGATGCCTGAAAACATGAATGGCCGCGAGCTTGCCCAAACCTTGTGGGCTGACCGCGCTGACCTCAAGGTCATCTTCAGTAGCGGGTACAGTGCTGACATCGTGGGCAAAGATTTCAAGCTCGAACCGGAGTTGAATTATCTGCAAAAACCCTATCAGCCGCAAACGCTCGTCGTGGCCGTGCGCCGCTGCCTGGACGGGAAACTGAATTCCGACGGCGCGCTGGAGTAATGGAATGTTGACCGCCGGCTGCGGTCACCATTTTTCGCCTTCGCAATACCTGAATGCTCCAACACTCCCACCCTCCGTCCCGCGTCGTTATTTTCCGTCTTCCATCCTCCATCCTCCATCCTCTATGCTCGCGGGCATGATTATCGCGCCTTCGCTGCTCGCTGCCGACTTTACCCGCCTCGGCAAGGAGGTCGAACGCGTCAGCCGTTCCGGCGCCGACTGGCTGCACCTGGACATCATGGACGGCCATTTCGTGCCCAACCTTTCCTTCGGCCCCAAGTTCGTCCGTGCCGTCCGTCCGCTGACCAAACTTTTCCTCGACGTGCATCTCATGTGCTCCCAACCGGAAATTCTCCTTGAGCCTTTTGCCGAAGCCGGCGCGGATGAAATCATCGTCCACATCGAACTCGGGGAGCAGGTCACGCCGCTGTTGTGGAAAATCAAAGCCCTTGGCAAAAAAGTCGGGCTGGCCATCAATCCGCCCACGGCCATCACCGCCGTCCAGCCGCACCTCGACCAAATTGATTTGCTGCTGGTGATGACGGTCAATCCCGGCTTTGGTGGACAGGAATTTATTCACGAAACGCTGCCGAAAATCCAGCAGGCCGAGGCGTGGCGACGCGAAAAGAAGCTGCCGTATCGCATCGCCGTGGATGGCGGCGTCAATTTTCAGACCGCCGCCGAATGCGCGCGCGCCGGGGCGGACACGTTTGTGAGCGGCACGACCTTGTTTGGTAGGCACAATCTCAAAGCCGCCGTCACAAAAATGCGGAAAACCGTCAACGCCAATGACCCGGCGCTGGCGGACTTGGCGGTTTGAAAAATCGTGCCGCTTCTCCGAATGTGTTGGCACATTCAATGATTTTGTAGACCCCTCTCCCGCCTGTGCGGACGAAGCCGTTTCGGCGCGGCAGCCGGTTCAGATACTGCCATCGGGCCGGCAGGTGATAACAGGGCGTCGTTTCACGCCGGGTCGGAAACCGGCGCTCCCAGCGCTGGCGCGGCGCCGCGGATTTCAATTTCGCCGAATTCTTCGCCTTGCGCGCAGACGAGTTGTTTGAGGCGGATCAATTCGAGCAGCGCGAGAAAGGTGCAGACGACTTCGGACCGGCTCGCGGCGGTCTCGAACAATTCCGAGAAGTGCAGGCTGCCGCGTTCGGCCAGCACGCGCAGGATGAATTCGATTTTTTCGCTGACCGTCCATTTGTCCTCAAAAATGGCGCTGCCGCCTTCGCGCCGGCCGAACCGTTTAAGAACGGAATTGACGGCATTGAGCAGGTCGAATATCGAAACGTCCGGTCTCGGCGGCGGCGCGGCGCTTTCCAATTCCAGTTTGCCGGGCAGACGCGGGAAAATGTTTTCCTGACGGGCTTCGAGCGTTTGCAATTGCGCGGCGGCGTCCTTGAATTTCTTGTATTCGACGAGTTGGCGGATGAGTTCCCAGCGCGGGTCTTCGCCTTCCTCCTCGCCTTCGACGGCGACCTGCTGGTCGGCGGGCAGCAGTTCGCGGCTCTTGATATACATGAGCGTGGAAGCCATGACGAGGAATTCGCCGGCCACCTCGAGGTCGAACTCGCGCATGAGGTCAATGTATTCGATGAACTGCGTGGCCAGTTTGGTGAGGTTGACCTCGTAGATGTCCACCTCCTCCTTTTTGATGAGATAAAGGAGCAAATCGAGCGGGCCTTCAAAGACCTCAAATTGAACTTTGTATTCCGCCATGCGCGTCAGCCGATGGAAAAATTCTAAGACGGTCGGGCCGGGTTTGCAACGTGCAAACGGGTGGGCGGCGGTTGCCACTCGCTGTAGTGGGCGCTGCTTGTCGCGCCGTCGCCAAGCGAAGGCTGATCCTCAGCGCACTGTCGGCCGACGCTACAGTTCAAACTGACCCACTACCAACGGACGAGCAACATTCGGATTTGCTGTGGCTCGAATGAATCGGCGCACAGCGCCGACACAACAACCCAAACTAAGACAACACCAACGGACGGGCGGAATTTGAAAACCGGCGGCACTTTAAGCTTTGAACTCCGCGTCGGGGATTTAGATTGGTTGCGTGACGGTTCTCGAAGCGATTCAGAAGAGCACAGATTTTCTGGCAAAAAAAGGCGTCGAATCGCCGCGCCTGCAAACCGAGCTATTGCTCGCGCATCTACTCAAGCTGCCGCGCATGAAATTGTATCTGAACTTCGAGCGCGTGCTCACACCGGCGGAAACGGACGCGCTGCGCGAATTCGTCAAACGCCGCGGCCAGCGTGAACCGCTCCAGCACATCACCGGCTCGACTTCGTTTTGCGGACTGGAAATCGCCGTGAACCGCCACGCGCTCGTGCCGCGCCCCGAGACCGAACTTCTTGCCGAACTGGGATGGAATTTTCTCTCAACTCTCAACTCTCAACCCTCAACTTGCCTTGACTTCGGCACCGGCACCGGCTGCATCGCCATCGCGCTGGCCGTGAAATGTCCAACAGCAAAAATCGTGGCGACGGATGTTTCTGCGGATGCACTGGCGTTGGCGATGCGAAACGCGGTGCGGAACGGCGTCGCGGAACGGATTGAATTTTTGCAGGGCGATGGGCTTGCGGCGCTGCAAAACGTGGGACAGGCATCTTGCCTGTCTCTATCTGATGAAAAAAAAACAGGGACAGGCGGGACGCCTGTCCTACGTTTCGATTTGATCATCAGTAATCCGCCGTACATTCCATCCGCGGAAATCGCGACGCTCGAGCCCGAGGTGCGCGACTTCGATCCGCGCGGCGCACTGGACGGCGGCGCGGACGGCCTCGATTATTATCGTTTGCTGTCGTCACAGGCGCCGGCGTTTCTGAGACCGGGCGGAAAAGTCATGCTGGAATTGGGCGACGGCCAGGCCGAGGCGGTTCGGAAAATTTTTGAAACGGAAAAGTGGGTTGTCGAAGCGGTGAAGGAAGATTACAGTCACCGGCCAAGAATATTGATTGCACACTGAAAAGAGTTTTTAACCACGGATGAACACGGATAAACACGGATTTGCCCTCACCCGGCCTGCGGCCACCCTCTCCCATCCGATGGGAGAGGGACAGTGTGTGGGCTTTGTTCGCTTTTCATCTGTGTCCATCTGTGTATATCCGTGGTTACGATTTAATTCTACATGGAAAGTTTTTTGATCAAGGGCAGCGTGCCGTTGCACGGCGAAGTGGCCATCAGTGGCAGCAAAAACGCGGCGTTGCCCATCATGGCGGCGACCCTGCTCACCGATGAGCCGTGCGTCATCCGCCGCGTGCCGGACCTGAGCGATACGCGGTTCATGGCGCGGATTCTGGAATCGCTCGGTGCAACGGTAAAATTTGAGCGCGGAGCGCTGACGGTTCACGCGCAAAAAATCCGCGGTTACGCCGATTACGATCTCGTTCGCCAGATGCGCGGCTCGATTTGCATCACGGGGCCGCTGCTGGCGCGGTTGAAAAAGGCGCGGGTGTCATTGCCGGGCGGCTGCGTCATCGGCGCGCGGCCCATCAATCTCCACTTGAAAGGTTTTGAGGCGCTCGGCGCGAAAATTGGAATTAAAGGCGGCTATGTTGACGCGACGGCGAAAAAATTGATCGGCGCGACAATGTTTCTGGGCGGACGTGCCGGTTCGACCGTGCTCGGCACGGGAAACGTGATGATGGCGGCAACGCTGGCCGAGGGCGTGACGGTGATCGAGAGCGCGGCGTGCGAGCCAGAGGTGGTGGATTTGGCGAAATTTTTGAACGCGATGGGAGCGAAAATATCAGGCGCGGGCAGCCCGACCATCACCGTCACCGGCGTAAAAAAATTGCACGGCGCGGAACACGAAGTCATTCCCGACCGGATTGAAGCGGCGACTTACACCATCGCCGCCGCGGCGACGAACGGCGAGGTCACGCTGAAAGGCGCGCGCGCCGACCACCTGCGCGCGGTATTTGACAAATTGAATGAAACCGGGGTGGCGATTGAACGACGCGGCACGAATCTGGTGGTTCGCCGCCACAGCCGGCTCACGGCGGTGGACGCGACGACGCTGCCGTATCCGGGTTTCCCGACGGACGTGCAGGCGCAGATGATGTCGCTGCTCACGCTCGCACCCGGCATCAGCATCATCACCGAACGGATTTTTGAGTCGCGCTTCATGCACGTGAGCGAATTGGCGCGGCTTGGCGCGGACATTGAAATCGAAGGGCCGAGCGCGATTGTGAAAGGCGGACGGCCGTTGAGCGGCGCACCGGTGATGGCGAGCGATTTGCGCGCGTCGGCGGCGCTGGTAATCGCCGGCCTGGCGGCCAAAGGCACGACGCAGGTAAACCGGATTTATCACCTCGACCGCGGCTACGAGAACATGGATGTAAAGCTACGGAAACTCGGCGCGCGAATTCAGCGCGTCGAAGAAAAATAATTCGGAGGGACGAGTTACACGAATCCCGATTTTTCGTTGATGGAAAGTGGACTCGCATAGCTCGTCCCTCCGATGGATGGGGTAGCGCGGACAAGCTGTCCGTGCCCCCGTGTTTTCCCCACAAAACCCAAAAGGCGTGGCGAGAAGCCGTTGGCGCGGGCGCGAAAATACTTTCGCCCGTGCAAACGGCCTCCCGCACACGCCCGTCTTCGCGGCCGAACCGCTTCGACGCGGCAGGCCGGTGTCCCCACTTCAAGTTGATGCGGTTGCATCAACGTTTCGTCCTGGCGCGAGGAACTCATACGGCGAGCAGTTCGCGGCTGTTCGCATAGATGCGCGCCTGGCGTCTGGCCTGGCAGATGGCAGCCCGGGTTTTTTCTTCAAACAACACCGGAAACACCAGCAAGGGATAAAATGTCACCCATGCCAGTGCCGCCGCCTCGTTGGCTGCGTGCCGCAGCGGAGTATTCAACTCCGGTTCGGTGGTGCTGGCCAATTGCGCCGCCAGCAGCCGGTTTTTGAGCCGTTCAAGTTCGGTTTCCTGAAGCGCGCGAAACGGAGCGGGCGGGGTGGGCCGCAGCTCGAAGCGCGTCTCGGGGTCGAACTCGGTCGGCACCCGTTTATGGTATTGGTTCATGTTTTTGCCTTTCGTTTTTTGGTTTTGGTCTAACAAACAGAAAACCCGCGATTGACGGACAATCGCGGGTTTTCTGAAATCTGTTGGTTTTGAACTTACAATTTCGTTCCCACGATGCCCAAACGACGGGAGTCGCGCTGCCCAATGGCCGTGCCACCGGCGACGGGCGCGTGCTTCAGTGTTTTCGCAAACGTGGTTTTCATTTTCTACCGGCGGAAAGAAACACCATTATGTTGCATTTGTCAAAGATTTTTTTGCCTTGAAAAACGTCCCTTTTCAAGGCTTGTCGGCGGGGCGGACGGTGGTAAATTGAGCCAAGCATGAGCGACACACCATTACGCATGGTCACGTGTCCGGGGTGCGACGCGAAGGTATTCATTCCGAGCGACCTTCCGCCGCTGGCCACCGAACCGTGCAAGAAGTGCGGGCACGCGATCATGATGCCGATGCAACTGCGGCAATTCGAACTGCGCAGCAAAATCGGGTCGGGCGGCATGGGCACGGTCTATCGCGCCTGGGACACGACGCTGGAGCGGATGGTGGCGGTGAAATTGATGAAGAAGGACTTGCTGCAAGACATAAAGGCGTTGGAAAGTTTTGCCCGGGAGGCGCGTGCGTGCGCGCGGCTCAATCACACGAACATCATCCACCTTTACACGTTTGAAGTAACGGAGGACCAGCGCTACCTCGTGATGGAACTGGCCGACCGCGGTAGTCTGGATGCACGCATCGAAAAATTGCACGTGTTGCCGGAACTGGACGTGCTCGACGTCGGCATCAAAATCGCCTCTGCGCTCGACATGGCGCTCAAATACGATTTGCTCCATCGCGACATCAAGCCCGGCAACATTTTGTTCAATGCCGACCACGAGCCAAAGCTCGTTGACTTCGGCCTGGCGCGCAAAACCGACGCGGAACAGGACGCCGAGGACATCACCTGGGGCACGCCGTATTATGTCGCACCGGAAAAAATCAAACGCGAGCCGGAAACTTTTTTGTCCGATATGTACAGCCTTGGCGGGACACTGTATCACGCCCTGACCGGCCACGTGCCATTTGATGCGCCCACGGTGGATGAGGTGGTCGTGGCCCAGGTGCAGGAGCCGCTCACGCCGCCGAACCTCGTCGTGCCGGAAGTCACGCAGGCCACCAGCGACGCGCTGGTGCGCGCGATGGCAAAAAATCCGGCGGACCGTTTTCTCAGCTATGACGAATTCATCATGGCGCTCACGGCATCGCGCAGCCAATTGCTGGTGCAACAATCCCAGACGCCGCAAACCAAGCCCAAGAGCCTGACCAGTTGGTGGAAACGGGGATAAAAAGAAGGCGGGCATTGCCGCCCGCCGTGGAGGGGGCCCGTAATTTTAGGCTATGGCTTCGATTCCGCCGCCGGCTTCTTTCCAACATTGATCGTCGTGGCGGTGAGCTTGTCGTCGGTTTTCTTGTAGGCGCCGCCAACCTTGTCGCCCACGGCGATGTCGCTCAAAATCGCCGGCTTGCCGTCCTTGGTGATTTTGGTCTCGGACGTGACCTCGAAGGTGCGCTTGGCGACCGTCAACGTCATCGCCTTGGCGTCCACGGCGCTGACCGTGCCGCGGAAGACAAGACCTTCATGTTTTTTGGGCTTGGCGGGTTCGGTTTGAGCGGGAGCCGCCGGAGTGTTGGTGCTGTTGTCCTGCGCGCGGGAAAGCATGGGCGCAGCGATGATGGCCGTTGCGAAGAGACTCAGAGTCAGTCTGGCAATTTGTTTTTTCATAATAAGGTTGATGATTGGTTGTTGTTACGAAAGACGTAACAGGATGGGCGGTGGTCCCGGCGGAAGCAAGACAATTCTACCACGCGCCTTCGGTGAGCAATTCCACGGTGCCGCGCGCCAAATCTTCCGCGAGCAATGGCAGGGACTGGCGTTCGGCATCGGCCAAATCCGTGCCGACGTGGACGAGGGTGTACCCGCTCACGTCCTTGTCGAGCAGGAGTTTGCCGGTGCTGCATTCGCGCGCCGTGACGTGGGCGGTGACGCCGACGCGATAATTTTCCGCGGTCGCAACATCAGTGTTCAAATAACTCAAGCCTTCGCGATGGTAGCGCGTGATGACGCCGGTGACGACAATGTCGCCCTCGCCATGCGCGGCGAGATGATAAGTGCCGTCGGTTTGCAGTCGTTCGCGCAGCGCCTGGGTCACGGCGTCGCCGAGCCGTGGCTGCAACGTCTGGTTGTTGAACGGAAGGACTTCAATGGATTTTTCACCCCCGGCACGGGTGTCGGGGTTGACGGGGCCGAGGTGATATCCGGCGCAACCAGCCAGCAGCGCCGCCGTCGCGCAGGTCAAAAAAAAATTCAGCGCGCGCATTTCAACCGGCCGGAGTTTGTAGGCGCGGTTTGAGCGACTCGATTCGCTGGCGCGCATGCGCGGCGTAGCGCGAGTTCGGATCGAGTTGCAACACTTCGTTGTAATAAACCACCGCGCCCGCCCACTTCTTGCTTTTTTCGTAAAATTGTGCGGTTTCAAAATTGCCGCGCACCTGCTCGGCCTTGAGCTTGGTGATGGCCCATTGCGCCCGTGGCACGCGCTTGTCGCCAGGGAAGAGGGTGACGAAATCCGTGTAAGCCGCGATGGCGTGGCTGGCGGTGCTTTGGTCGTATTCGGCGGTGACAGCCTGTTTTTGATACGTGATGCCTTGGCGATAGAGCGCATCGGCGGCAATCACCGGCTGGTTGTGATAGCGGTCGGCGGCGGTTTCGTAAGCCTTTACCGCCTCGGCATAATCCATCTGCTTTTCACGCGCGGCACCGATGCGCAATTGCGCATGCGGGGCCACATCGCTGTAAGGGCCGTTGTTCACAATTTTTTCAAACATCTTGGCCGTTTGATCCATCGAGGTGTAGAGTGGGATGTAACCCCACAACTTGAACCATTGGCCGTGGAGAAAACGGCTGGCAATGGCGTATTGCCGCCACAACACCTCATTGTATTCCGTGCTCTTGGGATATTTTTGGATGATGTTCTGGTAGGCATTGAAGGCGGCCTCGTCCTTGCGCCGGATCTCCAGGCAGCGGCCCATCAGGTATTCGGCGCGCGGGGCGTAGTCGGACAGCGGCCACACCCGCAGGACGCGGTTGGCGGCATGCATCGTAATCGCGTATTCCTTGTTGGTGAAGGCCTGCTCGGCCACGTCGAGCTGGTCCTTGGCACGCGTCCGCTGCCATTTGGTGTGCGTGCCATAGCTCTCGTAATACCACCCTTCGCCCGGCACAAAGATCAGCGGAGCGGGCGAGCGTGAAGGCCACAAAACCATCACCGCCAGGAACAGGGTCCAGAGTGCAAACCGAAGCT
>Ga0187874_10001797_pt1 | contig 18032 bp, 18 predicted proteins | sample June2016WEW_16_1_3_FD_132993 | JGI IMG/M metagenome (GOLD analysis project Ga0187874, IMG submission 132993) | Peatland microbial communities from SPRUCE experiment site at the Marcell Experimental Forest, Minnesota, USA - June2016WEW_16_150 | ecosystem: Environmental > Terrestrial > Soil >... | reverse complement strand
TTCAGACGCTGATCTTTGTTCTCTGGAAAAGCTGACTGAAACTTATCGCGTTGATGATCCTAACACTCCGGGCCTGGAACGAAGCTTTGACCAGGATTTGGACTTTCATCTGCGTATCGTTGCTTCCGCCGGCAATAAACGATTAGCAACAATCCTTAACGATGAGCTTTACTATCTGCTGAAGATTTACAGGCACCGCTCTAAGTCAGTGCCGGGGCGGGCCCAGCAAGCTCAGCAGGAACATCGCGATATCATCTCGGCCATGAAGGAGCGTGACCCTAATCTCGCGGAAATGATGATGCGCCGCCACATTCGGAGTGCACGAAGCAATATCATGAAAGCATTCGAAACGCCTCCGGATGGCAATACCTCATCAGACCAGCTCAAGTGAGTACTTGGCAGGCCACACATAATGTCGACCTTCATTGCTGAGCATGAATCGCTCTTTTCCTGGTCCGCCTTCGAGAGCCTCGCAGCCAAGGCGCCGGGTCAGGTCACGACTTTCCGGAATAGCTTTTCAGCGGAACTGCTGTAGGAGAGAAAACGTGGATAGTGGAAAAGATATCTCGGTTGCAACTAGGTTGGCGTCATTCGTGGTTAACCTCGAACTGAAGGACCTCCCACTCGACGTGGTTAAGAAGGCACATCGTTGTCTACTTTACGGCCTTGGAATTGGCCTCTGTTCGTTTCCAACGCCGTTCGCTCCGGTCGCAGCCCAAGCGGCGGAAAGGATCCATCCAGACTGCAACAGCGGCACAACGATCTGGTTCAGCGGGCGCAAGAGTTCGATTCATGCAGCGGTGATCGCCAATGCCGCACTGCTGCATGGCCGTTGTCAGGAAGATACCTGCGGAACCGCGCATCTCGGTGTCGTCGTCGTTCCGCTCCTGCTGGCGCTGCTGGAGACGCGAGGTATAGCCAGTGATCGTTTGCTCCCCGCAATGATCGCCGGGTACGAGATTGGCGGACATCTTGAAGCGGCACTAGCCAAGCGGACTTTAGCGTCTGGGTTCCGGGCGTCGCCTTTGTATGGCACATTTGCCGCCGCTGCCTCGGTCTGCAAGTTGCTAGGCCTGCCTGTCGAAGCCATCCGCTCCGCGCTTGTTCATGCCGCCGCTTTCACCGGAGGCACTTTGCAGTCGATCGGCGAGGGCTCGGATGAGTGGCGCTATCAGGTGGGAATCTCGGCAGGTGCGGGCTTCACTGCCGCGGAATTAGCCCGTGCCGGAGCGAAAGGAGCCGTACACGGATTCGAAGGCAAGCAAGGATTTGCTCAGGCATTTGCAAGGACAGATCTGCCTGAATCGCTTTGCGAGAAGCTTGGCTCCGAATGGGCGATCCGTCGCGTCAGTTTCAAACCCTACCCAGTATGTGCACACAACCAGACGGTAGTGACAGCCGCGCTTCGGCTACGCGATCTGGTTGAGCATGATCAGATAGAGCACGTCGACATTCACGTTGATCCCTATATAGTCCCTGGCATGGAATTTCAGGGGCCATTTTCCCGGGTGGCGGAAACGCTGATGAGCACCTCGTTCTGCGCTGCCGCGGCCCTAGTATGTGGCCGGGTGGATATGTCGGAACTGCAGGCGTTTGACAATCCCGCGATCATGGGCTTGGTGCGGAAGATGGCAGTTGTATCCGATCGGGAGGTTGTGTTCCCTGCGTGCACGCTAAAGGCGCGGCTCCGGTCCGGACAGACGATCGTGCACGAAGAGCGGGCCACCGTACGTGATTACGATCTCACGAATGGCCAGATTGGGGAGCAGCTCCGGCAAATGGCCGTCTATAACAGCGTTCCGGAACCGGCGATCGCGAAGTTGGAAAACTTCGTTGAGCGGTTGCCCCGGAGCAATGTGAGCGAGGTGTCCGAAGTGTTTGCTCAGGTGCGGGCCGCGCAATCCGCCAAGTTGGTTGGAGCACTATGACCGAACCGGCGGAGAGCATCGACCGAGTTTGAGAACAAACAAACGCCGCCAAGCTGGAACGATTTGTCGCGGCGCCCGCAGAAACTAATAAGGTGAACTTATGTTCGCACGCATGCGGTGGTTGATAGCTTTCTTGCTTTTTCTTGGTGGCGTGATTAACTATATCGACCGATCGGCACTTTCGGTGGCCGCCCCCCTGGTTGCAAAAGACCTCGGGCTGAAGCCAGGAGCGCTTGGTGTTGTTTTTAGCAGTTTCTTCTTTGGGTATGCGATTTTCAGCTTCGTTGGCGGCTATGCGGCCGACCGCTTCGGTCCCCGGCGCGTACTAACCGTTTCCATGACGGCGTGGTCGATATTCTGTGGACTAACCGCCGCGGCTTTCAATGTTACAACCCTCTTGATATTCCGCGCACTTTTCGGCGCGGCAGAGGGTCCCTTTCCATCGAACGTCAATAAGACCGTCGGGCGCTGGTTTCCTCAGCGCGAACGAGCCAGCGCATTGGGCGTCGGCAATTCCGGTACTCCGCTCGGAGGCGCTCTGGCGGGCCCAATCGTAGGATACATCGCGGTGGCGTTTGGATGGCGTATTTCGTTTGTTGTGGTGATGCTGCTGGGGCTGTTCTGGGTGGTAGCCTGGGTGGTATTCTCCACGGATTCGCCAGAACAAAACCGGCGTGTAAGCAAGGAAGAGCTTAGGGAAATCTTGAGTCAACGGGAGGCGGGCGCAGCACCCGGGACCAAGCGGTCGCTCTGGCAATACCTCCGCAACCCCGCCGTGCTGGCCACCACGTGTGGCTTTTTCGCCTATACATACCTGCTCTACTTTTTCCTGTCGTGGTTCCCAAGTTACCTGACCATGGTGCAGCACCTCAGCATACAGCGGATGGGGATTGTGAGCGCTATTCCCTGGCTGCTTGGATTTCTGGGCTTTCTGGCGGGAGGCTTCATCTGCGACTGGATCTTCCAAAAGATAGGCAATGTAGTTCTCGCCCGAAAAATCGTGCTTGTCACGGGACTCTCTGTTGCCGGTGCCTGTGCCGCCATGGCGGGGATGGTTACCGGCGTAGTCGCGGCCGTGACGCTGATGGCGGTATCCATCTTCTTCATGTACGGCGCGGCGCACACCTACTGGGCTCTCATCCTTGAGCTCGTCGAACCGGACAAGGTCGGAACTGTCGGCGGGTTTGCGCACTTTATGGCTAACTGCTCTGGTGTTATTGCGCCAATCATTACCGGTTTCCTGGTGCAGTGGACCCACGCGTTTACGAGCGCGTTCATCCTCGCAGGAGTTATTTCAGCCATGGGTGCTCTCTCCGTCGCCGTATTCGTGCGGTCGAAGACCCCCTCAAAGGGAGCTTCAGTACCTGTCCTTACGCATTAGCGGATTTTTTCGCGCCGGACGGGGCGCACTCGGAAAGAGGTCGTCACACTCTCATCCAGTGTGTAAGAAAGGAGCTAGGCTATAAATGGAAGTGAAAACAAGGGTTGCGAAACCTTTTCGCCCTCCGCTCGACATAGAAGCTTTGCGCCTGAGTGCGATCCGGAAAAATACATTGCGGCTGGTGCCCATCCTCGCGGTGGCTCAGTTCTTTAGCTATCTCGATCGTACCAATGTGGGTTTCGCTGCCTTGACGATGAATCGCGATTTGCATTTGACAGCCACTCAGTTTGGCTTGGCCGCCGGTATCTTCTATATCGGATACTGCATTTTTGAAATACCAAGCAATCTTGCCCTCTATCGATTTGGCGCGCGTCGTTGGCTCGCTCGAATCATGATCTCGTGGGGGTTCGTTGCAGCCGCGACAGTCTTTGCCGTAGGCCCCAAGAGTTATTCATTTCTGCGCATGATGGTTGGAGCCGCTGAAGCGGGTTTTTTCCCGGGGGTCATCTTTTATCTCTCGATATGGTTTCCTGTTCAGCATCGTGCGCGTGTGCTTGCCTGGTTTCTGGTCGCAATCCCGATCTCGTCCGTTTTGGGTGGGCCATTATCTGCACTAATCCTTCAGATGAACGGGTTCCTCGGCCTTAGCGGATGGCGTTGGATATTCATCATCGAGGGTATCCCCTCATGCGTGTGCGGTTTACTTACGCTATTTATGCTAGCGGATACACCCGAGGACGCGAAGTGGCTAACGCAGCAGGAACGTGATGCACTAACGGCGATGCTCGGAGAAGAACGGCGAGAAAGAGAAAAGCGCTCTTTCCTTGCTGCAGTTAAAGATCCGCGAGTACTCCTGCTGACCGCCAACTTATTCTTCTGGATGATTGGCCTTCTGGGAATTGGCATGTGGCTGCCGCTGATTCTGAAGGGCCATGGACAGATTTCTAACCTGCAGATTGGATTCCTTTCGTCAATCCCTTACATCGTCGGCAGTGTTGTTATGATTGCCTGGGCACGTCGGGTTGACAGGAGCAGAAAGTACATCAAGAATCTGGCATTGGCACAATTGGTCACGGCGGCGGGATTCGTATTCTCGGTTATCTACTCCTCTCTAATACCCGCTTTGATCGGGATTACAGTAGCGGTAGTCGGTCTCTGCTCAATTAGGCCCTCCTTCTATGCTATTCCCTCACGCTTCTTGTCCGGCGTTGCCGCTGCGGGCGGTATCGCCTTTATAAATGGATTCGGCCAACTGGGTGGGATGGTGGGCCCGACCATGGTGGGCTGGCTAAAGGATGCGACTGGGTCTTATACAGCCGGCATGCTCGCAATGGCGGGTACCCTGGTGATCAGCGCTTTGCTTACAGTCTCTCTAAAGTTAGTGGTCAGGCAGGAATGAGAAAGCAACTACAACCCAAAGTTTTTTTTTAACACTCAATAGGTTTTTCGTGTTGATTATTGGGACAAAGAACGCTTTTGCCTTACGGAGGAATCTATGAATCCGACTTTATTTTTTGGATGCAAGCTGGCACGTGCAATGCGGCGCGCCATGATGCTAACGGTCTTCGTTGCTTTGGTGATACCGGTTGCGGCGCAAATAGCGGCGGAAGGTACTGCGGCAGCCAAGAATCGGGCGCAACGGCCTAAGTCGGTACGGCTGTACGTGTTTGACTGCGGCCGGCTGAAGGTGGAGGACCCGATTCGGTTCAATTTCAAGAAAGAGGAACTTGCGGTTCTGGACCTTTCCGTGCCGTGTTTTCTGGTGTTCCACCCGAAAGGAATCCTGGTGTGGGATACCGGTGTGATACCCGACGACGCGTTCAAGCCCGGCGGGGGATCCGCCACAAGGTTATACGCCGTCGCGACGAAGCCTTTGAAGCTTCAGTTAGCTGAGGCCGGTTTTACCCCGGCTGATGTCACTTATCTTGCACTGTCGCACGCTCATTGGGATCACGCCGCCAACGCCAGCGCGTTCGCCAGCGCTACGTGGTTGGTGCGACAGGTCGAGCGCGATGCGCTGTTTGCGGATCCACCCCCTCCACGTACGAATTCCGCCATGTTCGAAGCCTTACGGAGCACCAAGACTATTCTCCTCAAAGACAATGACTATGACGTCTTCGGCGATGGCACGGTCATCATTAAGTTTACTCCTGGTCACACGGCGGGCCACCAGGCGCTGCTTGTTAAGCTGGCCCGGACCGGGCCTGTACTGCTGTGTGGTGACCTCTACCATTACCCGGAAGAACTCAAGGTGAAGCGAGTTCCGGCCGGGGACTTTGATAAAGAGCAAACACTCGCATCCAGAGTAGCAATTGAGGCGTTCTTGAAGGAGACCGGTACGCAGTTGTGGATCCAGCACGATCTTGCAGCCTTCGACAAACTCAAGAAGGCTCCCGGTTATTACGATTAGGGCGGTTCCCTGAAAGGTATATACCGGAATGTGGCGGGTACAGAGCCGCACCACGATCTGTGGTACGCAATAATTTCGTCCCGCATTCCCAACTTAAAGAAAAAGCTGCCACGTCGACCATCGAGTCCTCGGCGGTACCTTCCTTTTTGGGAAACGGGCATTGGGTTCGTGAGGAAACTTCTTTTCATCTGGGTTAATACCCGCCATTGTGAAAGATCATGCCCCGTTCCCAGGTTCTACAGGCTGTCTCCATCCTCGGCAATCTGCTCCTCGATGTTGGGCGTTTTCTGCAAACGGCCGTCCGTTCGCGCGCGGCTCTGAGCGCAGAAATCCTGTTCCTACGCAAGCAGTTGGCCTTCTATCAGGAACATGAGATCAAGCCGAGGAGGCTTACAGACTCGGCCCGAGCGGCCCTGCTTGTCTTCTCCCGCCTGTTCAACTGGAGGGATGCTTTGGTCATCGTCAAACCGGAAACGCTGATCCGCTGGCACCGCCGGGGGTTCCGGCTGTTCTGGCGTTGGAAATGCCGGGCTGGGAGGCCGCGACTGCCTCAATATATCCGCCAGCTCATAGCTCAGATGGCAGTGGAGAATCCGACTTGGGGACAGGCGCGGGTGGCAGCAGAATTGATGTTGAAACTGGGAATCTGGGTGTCTCCGCGAACAGTGCGTGCATATTGGCCGCTGGAACCGGAACGGCGAGGCTCAAAAAGAGTTTCCTCGTTACGGTGGAAGACCTTTGTTGAACCTGTTGCGGCCTCCTTGTTGAACGCTATTGAACTTTATGTTTTTTGGGTGCTTTGACCGCTACGTTTTCGTCTACATCTGAGTACCTCCTGAAGGGCGTTTCGCCGACAATTTCTGCACGAAATGTCGCGTGCGAAAATCAAAATTCAGGGCCACGCGAGATTTTTGCGCAGCACAGCTGCTGATAAGATGATTAAGGTGGCCCCTCGGCGTACATGCACCTGCGCCATTGCAGCCGCAGCTGACCTAGAGCGAATGCCACCGCGGCTTGCGTTGGTTCGACCACTGGAATACCCAATGCTGTTTCCAACGGGTCACGATATCGTGCCATGCCCGCACATCCCATTATGATCACATTGGCGCCATCGAGATCCCGTAGCTCGCGACCTACCTCGATCATCCGTTCCAGCGCCCGGACCTGGTTCCCAAGCTCTGTAACCCCCAGGTCGATCGCTCGTTCCCCAGCCATTCGCGTACTGACGCCCATTGCCCCAACAGCCCGAAGATGGCGCGGAATTGCCTTACGCAGTATGGCGATAGTGCCGAAGCGAGCGCCTAGCGTTAGAGCCGTCAAAATTGCACCTTCGGCGATCCCGATTACCGGCTTCGAAGTGACTTCACGCAACGCGTGCACGCCCGGATCACTGTAGCAGGCGATCACATAGGCACCTGCTTTGTGCCTTGCAACCGCCTCAAGCAGTAACGGCACCACACTCTCCACATCGCACTGCGTTTCAATCCCCGGTGGTCCATTCGGCAGGTCCATAACATCGATGGCGGGTGCGCCCTGAAAGCGAAGACAGCCTACCGCCTCATCAATGCCGCGAGTGACAGCTGCGGTCGAGTTCGGATTGATCACCAGTATCCGATCCTGCATTGCCATGCCTCAAACTTCCTGCGGCGGTGGTATCGCCGCGGTACGCTCGGTTATGAGCCGGTAGTGCTCAATTCGACGGTGCTTTGCGAAATTAAAAACGGTCCGCTTGATGTAGGCACCCAGATCCAGATCGGCTCTTACAACGATCACCTCATCGCCTTCGGTCAATGCCTGAGCCGCTATCTCTCCAGTAGGTGCGACGATACATGATCCCCCAATCATGGCGTACCCATCTTCGCGGCCGCATTTTGCGGATGCCACGACCCAGGTGCCGTTCTGATATGCGTTTGCCTGCAAAGTTACCAGGTGATGGAACATCCTCAGGTGCGCAGGTTCAGGATGATGAATATTCTCGGTTGGCGTGTTGTAGCCGAGCAGTACGATCTCGACATCCTGCAGGCCCATTACCCGAAATGTCTCCGGCCAGCGGCGGTCATTGCAAATGCACATCCCGACATTAGCGTCCATCGTGCGCCAAACCCTGAACCCCTCATTTCCTACGTCGAAGTAGCGCTTCTCCAGGTGTTGGAAAGGCGCCTCCGGCTTATGATCCGAATGCCCGGGAAGGTGGATTTTACGGTACCGGCCGACCAGACGACCTCGATTATCGATCAGAACTGCTGTGTTGTAGCGCCTGACAACAGCGTCTTCTTGCGTCAGCTCAGCATACCCGAGGTAAAAGCCAACACCAAGCTCGCGTGCCGTCTCAAACAGCGGCGCAGTTTCTTTTCCAGGCATGTCGCGTTCGAACCAAGCATCGATTTCTGTCTGGTCAGTCATCCAGTAGCGCGGGAAAAAAGTAGTGAGCGCCAGTTCGGGAAATACAACGAGGTTGGCGCCGCGACCATGGGCCTCTTTCAGCATGCTGACGAGCCGGCAGACAACGCTGGCGCGGGTGTCGGCGCGGTTTACGGGGCCAAGTTGCGCGGCTGCCAAGGTCAAGAATCGTGACATTGATTGAGATCTCCTTGAACATGAACACTAGATTAAGAAAAGCTTAGCGCACTCGAGCTTACGCAGCTCAGGAACCTTGTGGCCCAACGGAACCGCGCTTTGAGGAGGCGCGCAAGGCAGGAAACAACCGGAACCACGTGCAGCTTTCAGCATGCCTTCTTCCACAATGATTCGACCACGGCTCAGCACCATGACGGGCCAGCCCGTCAGCCGACGACCTTCGTACGGCGTGTACCCAACATTGTCGTGAAGCATCGCGGAGCTAACCGTGACCTCCAGCCGCGGATCCCAAATCGCCAGATCGGCGTCAGCGCCGACGGCAATCGTGCCCTTGCGCGGGTGTAATCCATATAACTTAGCGTGGTTCGTCGAAGTAAGGGCGACGAATTGGTTCAAGTCCATTCGGCCAGGGACGACCGCTTCGCTGAACAACAGCGGCAGACGCAGTTCGATGCCAGGGACACCGTTTGCCATCTCCTTGAAGGTGGTCTTTTCTCCCTTCGGCAGCTTCCCACTCTCGTCGAAGCGATAGGGTGCGTGATCGGAAGAAAAGACTTGAAACGTGCCATTGAGAAGGCTGCGCCAGGCAGCGTGTTGAGATTCTGCATCGCGTGGAGGCGGGCTGCAGCAATACTTCGCACCCTCGAGCCCATCGCGGTCGGCGTCGTCGGATGTCAGAAAAAGGTATTGTGGGCAGGTCTCCGCATAGATTTTCAACCCCCGTGTCTGTGCGGCCCGAATAACATCCATCGCCTCGCCACTGGAGACATGAACGATGAGCAGAGGCACGTCGACGAGTTGAGCTAGTTTAATTGCACGGTTTGTCGCTTCGTCCTCGGCTATCCGCGCGTGCGCTACAGTGTGATAAATCGGGTTCGTCAGGCCACGGTCGAGGAGCCGCTGTGCGAGCCATTTGATCACATCGTTATTCTCAGCGTGTACCATGACGAGGGCGCCTTGCTGGCGTGCCGTTGCCAGCAATTCGAGCATTTGGCCGTCGTCTAACTTCAACCGATCGTAGGTCATGTAAATCTTGAATGACGTGTACCCTTCGCGGATGAGCGCCGGCAACTCCTCCTTCAACGCAGTTTCGCTAGGGTCGGACACAATCAGATGGAAGGCGTAATCGATGATCGCTTTGGGGGCGGCGGCCTCGCGATATTCGGTGACCACTTTCCGCAACGACTGGCCTCGATGCTGGGCGGCAAACGGAATCACTGTCGTAGTGCCGCCGAAGGCAGCGGAAACGGTTGCCGAATAGAAATCATCCGCGCACATCACGCCCATGGCTGAACGCTGTTCGATGTGGCAATGGCTGTCGACTCCGCCAGGAAGCACTAGCCGTTCTCGCGCATCAATCTCGCGCGCTCCTGTCGTAAGACCGCTGCCGAGCGCGGTAATAATGCCGTTTCGTATACCGATTTCAGCTGTGAAGGTATCACAGCCGGTGGCGACAACGCCGCCGCGTATCACAAGGTCGAATTCGCTCATATTCTACTCATTCGCTGTAACTATTTGAGTTACCGAGGTGCTCTAAAGGCTTGGCATCTGCCGATGGAAATCCGTCGTCTGCTGATAAAGATGCGCCACTCGCAGCAGCGTAGCTTCATCAAACGGATGCCCCACGAGCTGGAAAGCGATCGGCATGCCCTTCCTACAGAACCCGCAGGGCACGCTGATTGCAGGCAGTCCGAGCAGGTTAACAGGGCGGGTTAGCCGAGTCAGCTCACCAACCACTCTCAAAACCTCTTCGCCACTTCGGCGCTCTATGTCAGTTTCATGGATCTTGGGAACGCGAAACGGAATAACAGGCAAGTACAAAGCGTCTATTCCTGCCATAGTTTCATCTAGAAACCGCGTAGTCAGGACGACGCGCAGCCGCTGCGCGTCAATGTACTGAGTCGCTGGAATCAGCAGCCCTGCTTCGATTCGAATGCGTACATGGTTTGAGTACTCTTGCTTGCGATCCTTGAGCCATGCGCGATGTATGGCTGCTCCTTCCGATTTTACCAACACCTCTGCAACCTGAAACATCTGCGCAGGGTCAGTGAACGGCACGGTCCGCACGGTTGCGCCAAGGCTCTCCAGCGTCTTCTTGGCTCCCATCAGAGCAGCTGTAACGTCGGCATCAAGGTCCCCGAGTGCTCCGTCGGTTGGGACACCGAGGCGCAAGCCCTCAAGTCGCGTTTGGCTGAAGATCTTATCGATCGGCGGCAGCTCTTGCACACTGCTTGACGCATCCATCTCATCATAGCCGGCAATTACCTGGAGCAAGATGGCGCAGTCTCGGGCCGTTCGTGCAATTGGACCGACATGATCAAGGCTCCATGAGCGAGGAAACACGCCATGGCGACTCACTCGACCGTACGTTGGCTTTAGTCCGGTAACGCCGTTTGCCGCTGCCGGGAGCCGTATGGAAGCTCCGGTATCGGTACCGAGCGCCCCAAATGCGAGCCGGGCGGCAACGGCGACCGCCGAGCCACTCGACGACCCGCCTGCCACGCATGTCCTATCGAACGCGTTACGACAATCGCCGAAATGCACATTGTGCCCCGTTGGGCCAGCTGCGAATTCTGACATGTTCAGCGTGCCGAGGTCGACCGCGCCAGCTTCGTCGAGCCTCCGTAGAACAGTTGCTGTGAAGTTCGGCTTATAGTCACGAAGAATCCCGCTTCCGGCCGTGGAGATTCGGCCGGCACGATAGAACAGATCCTTGTGGGCAAGCGGAACTCCGTGCAACACACCGCGCCGATGGCCGCGGGCAAGTTCAAGATCGCATTGGCAGGCGGTCTCGAGGGCAGCTGCCTCGTCCATGCGAATGAAGCAGTTCACTTCGGGCTGCCACTGGCGGATACGAGCAAGACAGGCTTCCGTAACGGCGAGTGAAGTAACACGCCGTTCGGCAATGGCAGTAGCGATGTCGCTCAGGTCCATCAACGCGAAATCGGTACTCATCTGCTTCGCCTTTCGAGCAGGCCGCGAAAGTCAGCCGGATCATTATTGAAATCGAGACAACTGCTGGCGTCGAGTACAGTTCCGGTTAGTCGCGCGATTTCTAATGCGAGCTCAGCGCATCGCCTTTCGTCGATCGAAAAATTCTGGAGCTGCCTTCCCATTTGCTCGATGAGCTCTAGCGAAACATTCATGGAAATACCCCCTTTAGCCATTGTGCTGAACCGCGCTTGACGCAAGCCCTTCGCTGCCCGGCACGGTTCCGGCGGGGAGCGACGCACAGTGAGCGTAAATATCGCGCGGCCGGGAAAACCACACATTGTCTCTTTTGGGGTGCTCGACGATGTACTTAAGCGCGCGGCGAACGGCACGAAGACGGTAAGGCTGGCCGCAAACCATGGTGTGCAATGAAATGCCGCAGACCAGCGGCTGCTTTTCCGACTGCTCCATCATCTCCTCGAACTGATCGATGATCATCTGCTCGAAATCTTGCGCGGTATGGCGCCGAACTATCAGTTGTGGTGAATCGTTGATTTCGAGAGGGTATGGAATAGACATGATCCGGCCTTGGCGGGTCTTCAACCAGATCGGCTGATCATCACAGGGCCAATCCATAAGAAACTTGAATCCTGCTTCGTGCAGCAGGTCGGGCGTAGTCGCGCTCTGCGACATCCAGGGACCCATCCAGCCGCCAGGCTGCTGGCCGCATCTTTCGATTGCGTCGCGCACCTCGGCGATGAGACGCGCCTCATCTTCCTCCCACATCTGTCCCTGTCGCTCCGCATTAGTGCGCCCGTGCGCGATGATCTCGTCGTTGCGCGCTCGAATCCGCTGTATAATTTCCGGCGCGTAATCGAACACCGTCGCATTTACTAGGCAGGAAGCTGGCAGCCCAAGCTCATCGAGCAGGGCGAACAAACGCCACACGCCAACTCGATTGCCATAATCGCGCCAACAAAAAGTGCGCGGATCCGGTTGCGGTAATTCAGAGGAAACGGAATGCCCCAAGCCCGTGCCGTATGCGAAATGTTCGATGTTGATCGCGACATGAACCGCTAGTCGCTTGCCGTTCGGCCAGCTGTAATCGGTTCGGTGAATAATCGGGGAATACTCATATCGGCCGTGATGTGGCAGGCGAAGCATGAGTGCCTCCTTTGAGGTTAGTTAAGCATGGGCAGTCACCAGAACCATGACTGCCTGCATGAGTGAAATTCCGAAGCCAAGTTCTAATATCAAAAACAAAATCCGCTTTGCAGCCGTGGATGAAGCGCCTCTATCTGCTTGTGTACCCATAGCTCTGATCGGGCTGCTTCCGTCGGACCGAAAGAACGACCGTTACTTGCCGGGAAGGAGTTTGGTACGGATGGTCTCCTTGCCGCCCTTAACCTCGACGATCCAAAATGGCAGGTGTAATTGATGATTCACTCCATACTCAGCTTGGCCCGCCCAAACAACCGGGCCGTACATGCTGGTCTGATAGCCACCTAGCCGCTCAATCGCATCTCGCACCTTGTCCGTATCGAGGGTACCTGCCCGGCGGATTCCCTCAAACAGGATCTGCGCCCCGGTGTAAAAGATTGGGGTTTCCGCATTGATGATACCGCTCCACTTCTTGTGATACATCTGCTCAAACTTTTTACCCTCAGGGGTAGAGAAGTCAAAAGTATCAAGAGATATGAATCCTTCCGCGAGGGGGCCAGCAACTGACATGATCTCTTCCACCGAAGGGCCGCCCACCTGCCAGATGAGCCCTTTGTAACCGGCAGCGCGAGCTTGCTTCACCATCAATCCTGCGTCGCCTGGAGCGTTGCTATTGAGGTCAAACACATCAACGTTCTGGGCAATCATGCGCGTTAACAACGGCGTGAATTCCTTCGCGCCACGATCGTACATCTCGGTCCAAACTTCAAAGCCATTCGCCTTGTACATTGCCACTAGCGGCGGCACAACGGCTTGACCGACAGCATCATTGGGCGCTATAAGCGCCACCTTCTTGAACTTCGGATAATTCTGCCGCAACCACTTGACCATCGGCGGCCCGAATTCGATATTGCTGTCCATAATGCGAAAGTTATACGCAGCATGATAGTCGTTAGCGAGAATTGCACGCGCGTAAGCTCCCGATAACAGGATCACTTTGGCAGGCGTGGTTACAGGCAGGATCGCGAGAACCGACGGTGAACCGGTCGGGCCGACGATAAACTTCGCCTTCTCAATGTTGATCATGCGCTCGGCTGCAGTATGTCCGCCCGTGGCGGCATATTGGTCATCAAGCATGACGAGCTTAGGCATGTAAGTCTTGCCGCCTGCTTTTAGGCCGCCTGTCGCTATCACGTCATCGATCGCGAGCTGGATGCCGCGCTGAGCGGCGATGCCCCAAGCGGTCCCGCCACCAGATAAGCTGCCGATCCCTCCGATCTTCAGCTCTTCCTGTGCAAACATCGTGTTTGCCGGAAGAGCAAGCAGTGCAACCGTCAACACGAATCTCAACATCACCCGAATCCCCGCCATAAGATACCTCGCTTTCCTATTGAAATTTGCTAGTGGATACATACAATTACGAGCCTTCCATCGTCGCCACGCCACAACTTCCGGCTCACTCCTAGATACCAAGATATGCGCTCTGAACCTTGGGATCTTCCATAAGCTGGCTCGCCGGGCCATCGGCTACATTGCGGCCTAATTCGAGAATGACAGCCCGCTGCGCCACGGTCATAGCCCAAAGGGCATTCTGCTCCGCAAGTATCACTGTGAGCTTTTCTCGCTGCTGGATTTCGATGAGGATATCGCCGATCTTTTCAACCGTGATGGGCGCGAGACCGAGCGAGGGCTCATCCAGCAGGAACAGCTTTGGCCGGCACATCAGTGCGCGCCCAATAGCTAGCATCTGCTGCTCACCTCCTGACATGCTGCCGGCGCGTTGCCGGGAGCGTTCACGAAGTCGTGGAAAGTAACCGAAGACCTCCGCCATCCGTTCTCTTACTTCACTCGCCGAACGCGTGTAGCCTCCCAGCGTAAGGTTTTCGGCGACAGTCAGGTTTTGGAAAGGGCGTCGTCCCTCAGGAGAAAAGCCAATTCCGCGCCGTATTATCTCGTAAGGTTTATAGCCCCTGAGAGTCTCTCCGCACCACTGAATATTGCCGCAAGGATAATCGACCATGCCGAGAATCGCTTTCAGCGTGCTGCTCTTACCGGCGCCATTCGAGCCCACTAGGGCGAGAATCTCGCCCTCTTCTACAGAGAACGAGACGCCGTGCGTGCCGCGAATGCGGCCATAGCGCACCTCAAGGTCACTTACGACGAGCAGCGCCATGGCTTCTCCCCAGATAGGCTTCGATCACACGCGGATCGCTCAGCACTTCGCGCGGCACACCTTGGGCTAGCTCCTGGCCATGATGCATCACCACTACCCGGTCGCATAGGCCAGAGATGAATCGCATATTGTGGTCAATCACCACTACCGTGATCCCGCGCTCGCGAACACGCAGAATCGTGTCCCGCACATGGTTTGATTCCTCGGCGCTTAAGCCCGCGACCGGCTCGTCCAGTAGAACGCAGGTCGGTTGCACGGCCAGCGCGATAACAATGCCGAGCAATTTCTGATACCCATACGGAAGACTGCCTGCAATATTGCTGGCGAGACTATTGAGGTTGAGCCATTCGAGAAGCTGAGCGACATGCACGTCGGCATCCTGCTTCATGCTGCGGGCACGCCTCGTCCCAAGGAGGCAATGTATGAACCCGGGATACAACCGCAGGAACGCGCCGCGAAGTGCGTTTTCGTAAACCGTGCGGCTGCCATACACCACCGTCGACTGGAAGGTACGCGCCAAGCCGAGCTGTGCCAGCCGATGTGGCGGCAGGCCGGTTACATCCGCGTCGGCAAACTCCACCTTGCCGCTGCGTGGACGCAACACGCCACTGATGAGGTTTACAACAGTAGTCTTACCCGCGCCATTGGGACCAATAAGTCCCAGGATCTCTCCGCGAGCGACTTCGAAGCTTAGTTCGCTCACCGCCTTCAGACCGCGGAACTGGTGCGACAGGTTAGCTACCTTCAGTAATGTCATGATACCTGCTGCTCCTCCTCCTTGGCCTGTCCGGCGCGCCAGGATCGCAGCCGCGCAACCAACTCGACGATGCCGCCTGGCATGGCGGCCATAATAATGATCAAAATGATGCCGAACATCACGTGCTGAACATCAACGTAACCGCGAAGCAATTCGGGTAACGTGACGAGGAAAACGGTACCGATCAGAGCTCCCGCCAGGTGTTCCATGCCGCCGATAACGTTCATCACGACAAAGTTCATCGACTGCACGATGGTGAAGGAGCCTGGATCGATGTAGTGCAGCAAGTAGGCGTGCAACCCGCCTTGGATGCCGACCAGGCTGCTGGCGATTATGAAGACAACAACCTTGAGCCGAACAACAGGCACTCCAGAGCAGCCCGCGAGTCTCTCGGATTCACGGATCGAATCAATGGTGCGGCCAATCTCTGATACCAGTATCCGCACGACAAGGCCAACGCAGAGCGTGGCACAGCTGAGTGAAAGATAATAAAAACCTCTTGGAGTATTCAGCGACGGCGACGGTGGTGGAATGTCAAAGATTCCATTCGCTCCGCCAGTTAGAGACGTCCATTGCAGAAAGACCAGGCGAATGATTTCACCCAACATAAACGTCACCAACACAAAATACTTTCCCGTAAGACGCAAAACGACTGGCCCGATCAACAGCGCTAGTATTGCGGGAGTAGCCGCCGCCGCAAGGAGGTTGAGCGGAAACGGCAGGCCCAATCGCATCAACGTCAATACCGCCGTGTAGGCGCCAATCCCCATGAAAGCGGCGTGACATAGTGAAACGTGACCGGTGCGAATCACCAGGTGCAGACTGCTTGCACCAATTGCGTTCAGAACGACGAGCGTCCCAATGGTCACCATGAAGGGGTTCGAAAAGACAAAGGGCCAAACTACGGCTACCGCAAACACTACGGTCGCGATAATCCAGAGTCGGCTTCCAACTCCAACACCCTTGCCGATGGGCGTGCGAGCACCCAACGATCTTCCTTCGGACTTACTCACAACTTGGACGGGCTGCTGCACGGTTGGCTTCTCCATCACGAACGCTCCGATTCAGGAGTACCGAGCAGTCCCCACGGCCGTAGGATTAGCAATATGATTACTACGCCGAAGGACACGAACGAAGACACAGCCGCGCCGTAGAATGTAGAGATAAAGCTTTCTGAGAATCCCAGGATTACACCACCAAGGGCCGCGCCAGGAATGCTGCCCATGCCGCCCAGAACAACCACCACAAATGCGACCATCAACGTTTGCTCGCCAACAAACGGAGAGAGCGAGTAAGTCTGGGCATATAGACCGCCAGCGAGTGCCGCCATAAAAATGGCTATAAAGAAAGCCAAACGGTAGATAAAGCTGGTGTTAATTCCCTGTGATTCAGCAGTCTCGACATCCTGGGCGGCCGCCCGCATCGCCAGCCCGTGGCGGGTGCGCGTCATAAACAACCAAAATACCAGGAGCACAATTAGCGCAATGCAGATGATCATCAGGCGATCATTCGGTATCATCAGACCGCGAAACGTCAACAGGCCCTCGAATGCTGGTGGGATAGACCGTTCGTAAACGTCCCAGATCAACACCGCCGAAAACACCAGCGCCATATTGAGTCCGAGGAGGCCGATCATGCTCTGGAGCATCTTGTGGTAGAACCACCGGAAAACGAGCAATTCCAAAAGGAGGGAAGCCGTCGCTACAATGAGTGCCGAGAGGGGCACTGCCAGCGGGTAGGGGAGCCTAAACGTACCATAGAGATAAAACAGTGCGTACCCACCGAGCATGACAAACGCACCATGCGCGAAGTTGACCACTCTCATAATGCCGAACAGGAGCGTAAATCCGAGCGCCACAAGAACATAAATAGCGCTTAGGCTGAGTCCGTTAATGATCACCTGTTCAAGGACGGCGCGGGTTAGCATTGCACTCCGTCTACGGCTTGGATCTGCCGGTGCTTACATGAGGTTTACAGAAGCTTGGGATGGATGCTACAACACAGGCGATTATCAGTCAAACACCGCACGTCATCCTCATTGAGCCGGATCAATGCTGGTTGTGAAAAATGATGTTGCAATTGCAAGGGCCCACAATTTTAGATTCTGCGAAGTGGAAATATTATCCGAGGCCGGTGGGAGACTGAAATCATCTCGGAGGGAAGGTCATGGCGAACAGCTTCGAGGCGAAGTTGCTGGGCGTACTCGGCGGCATCCGGCATCTGGAGCCAGGCAATGGCGCAAAAGCGATTGTGATTCCATGTAACAGCGCCCACATGTGGTATGACCAGATGGCAAGTGCAGCCCGACTCCCCGATTCTGCACATCGTCAAGGTCACCATCGACGACCTGCAGAATCGTGGCGTGCGGCAAGGCAAGATCGGGGTCATGGCGACGGCCGGAACATTGAAGACTGCAATGTACCAACAGGCAGCGCCCCGATTCGTTTTTGCCGATCCAAACAACAGGAACGGGGGTTAGTACCAAGTTGACAGCTCTCTTTTCCGCCGAGCTCAGGCAAGGTCGAAGCGATCAAGATTCATCACCTTGTTCCACGCAGCCACGAAGTCCTTCACAAACGCCTCCTTCGAGTCGCTGCACGCATAGACTTCTGCGAGGGCTCGGAGCTGGGAGTTGGAACCGAAGACAAGATCAACGACGGTGCCCGTCCACTTGCGTTCGCCCGTCGCCCGAGCGCGCCCCTCCAACACGCCTT
>Ga0187874_10001794_pt1 | contig 18080 bp, 23 predicted proteins | sample June2016WEW_16_1_3_FD_132993 | JGI IMG/M metagenome (GOLD analysis project Ga0187874, IMG submission 132993) | Peatland microbial communities from SPRUCE experiment site at the Marcell Experimental Forest, Minnesota, USA - June2016WEW_16_150 | ecosystem: Environmental > Terrestrial > Soil >... | reverse complement strand
TTTTTCCGCAGTGCGTCCTCTTCTTCCCTGAGCCTGCGGAAGATCAGGTCGTTTGGCCGGGTTAACGCCACGACAACGATCGCCCGGTAGAAAAAGTAGAACGACAGGAGTTTGAAGATGTGGCCGAACATGTTCATGAAGCCATACACACTGATGTATGACGTGAACGCCAGTTCTCCGGCGATAAGGAATATTTGTCCGATAACAAGGAACTGCCATACCTTGGGATCGAGGAATCTGCGCCTGATCACGAGCATGACAATGGATGCGATCAGGATGAGAGAGATGATATACTCGCTTGCAATCTTGAACGGCGTGAGGCCGACTCCCTCGATAAAACAGGCAGGAAAGATATGCCAGACAAGAATGCTCCCGAGCAGGAACGCGGTGACGGCGGCGCCGAGAGTGACGAGAATGGGGGCATCATATTTCCGGTCCCGGGTGAGGGATTTCCCGATCAGGAGCGCGGCAATAAAGAGCGTGACACTCTGGAAGTACCGTGCGGCAATCCAGAGCTGGGTGGGAAGATCCGCACTGTTTCCCGGAAAGATCCCCATCCCTTGGTATGCCAGCATGTGGAAAAAGTCGATACTCCCGGAAAAAAGAAATGAAACCCCCACAAGCAGGAGGAAGGTATCCGCGACCATACGCCGCGTATTCCAGATGATGACAAAGATCGTGACAGCGACTATAATACAGGCAGTTTCTATTATCCCGTGGAAGAGCAGGTAGTTCTGCAGGCTGACAAGGTAGAGTCCGATGAGAATAATTGCAGCAACTGCAGTCTGAAGGATATTTCCAGGAGAAAGGAGTCGTCTGAATGTGTCGGCACTTTTGTGGAAAAACGCATTCATCGTGATCTCCCCGGGTTACGGATATGTCTTTTTTGGAGTTCTGCATGATAATAATTCGTGTTTCAGCAAACGGGAGGATACCGGTGCTGCTGGACGGATACCCCCCTTTAGGTTTTAAAAAGATTCCAGCCGGTCAAGATCATCAGCCCGGTTTCAGTGCATGCCGGACCCGCCGGGTCGTTTTGACCTGGCATCACGCTCCGGTGTCGGCCCAGGTCTTGTCCCGGTCGGGGAACCGCGCCATGACGTTTCGTCACTCATCCATGTCCGGCAGGTTCCGCCAGACGTCCATAAAATCTGTATACTTCGTAAGCAGGTCGACCACCATCGGCAGCGGATCGCTGAAGATCCGTTCAGGTCCATCTTACCCGGCTCTCAGCAAAAAAGCAAGATGTTCCTCCGGAGGATTAAACTCCGCGTGCATATCTGCCCGGTACCACCCGTAGTGTCCGAGCCAGACTGCGTTAAAACCGTGCAGGTAGAAAGTGGGGCCGGTATCGCCGTGGTTTTAGGCGCTGGTAGCAGAGCCCGGCGGGAATGCCGTTTGCCCGGAACGGAGCGGCGATCAAATGGCTTTTTGCAAAACACCAGACGGTTGTGTGCTCCAGCACTGCGGAAGCGGAGAGCGTGACCGGGTTTGCTTTGTAGTCCCAGCTGTGCCGGATCCCGTCGCGGACAAAGGTAAAACAGGCCTGTGCGATCTCCACGTCACCCGTGCAGCCTTCCGCGAGGGCAAGGGCTTTTTCCCGCACGGCCGGGTGATCGTGGTCGATAACGGGGTTTGCTCGGAGAAATTCTTCGTGGCCGGAGCGCTTCATTGCCGGGAGTGTGGGACACGGGAGGGTAAAATAAATGCAGGTGCCGGGTCCGCGCCCGGGGTCAGCAGAAATCCTCGGTGATATACACCTTGTCGTCCGAAGCTATGGCAACCCCTATCCCCTCGCTCCCGAAGGTGGTGGTCAGGATATTTTTCCGGTGTCCCGCGCTGTCCATCCATCCGGTGACGGTGGACTGCGCGATCGCTTCCTGCGTGCTCCACGCGTAGGAATAGACACCATTTGTGTCTGTCACCGAGGTGTAGAGGTTGTTCTGGAAGATATTTTCCGCGATCCCAAACGTGTAATAGGAACCATAGTCCTTGATGCAGGTATACCCATTCGCGTTTCCGCAGGGGTTGCTGACGTCACGGTGACGGTCGCAGCCGGAGTCCCGGGTTCCGGTGTCGCGGATGCCGTCACGGTGCCTGCTGCGGTATCACCCGCAGGCTGCACGCACCCGGTGAGGATGAGGAACAGGAAGATGAGGAAGAGAAGCCCCACAACCACGACGGCGATCCTGAAATAAGGGTGGTTCCATATCGGGACCCGCCCCGGTTTTTTTCCTTTCAGCGCCGCCGTATACCCGCCGCCATACGGGGTGGCCCCGCCCGACCCGTACCGGATGCCCACACCGGGTGCCGTGGTCTTTTTTCCATGCCGCAAGGCCAGCACATGCGTGGTTGGGCGGCAACCGGTGCTCGTCGCAGAAATTTTTGCCGCAATACTGGCAGTGGAACGGGAGCGAGACATTTTTCCCGCAGAAGTCACAGCGTGGCATTTCTCGTTCTCACTCTCGCCCGGAATCATATAAGAGCTCCGGTGACCGGGCCTGCATGGGGGATGCTGATTCCGCAGTTTTTTTTGTTTTCAAAAAATTCCGCTATTTTATCCTGTCCGCCTGGACCACGCAGACCCAGTGATCGTAGAACGCGTCCCCGGAATTTTCCTGCACAGTGACCTTCCGCCCGGCCTTTTCCCCCCATTCCCTGATAAGAATCGTTTCAGGTTCCGTGCCCACCGTGATCAGCGTCTCATCACTGACGGAAAAAAGCCCGGCCGCGATCTGGTGCCACATTTCGGAGGAAAATGTGTTAATCTCGCCCATCATGATCCCGATGCCCCGGGGCACCGGGTCGATATATGCAGCAACCTGCGTTGCGTCAAGGCACATCGTCTCCTCCGGGAGCAGCCGGCCCTTTTCGATACCGAGCGATAGCAGCGTCGGGTCGTTGTCGTACGAGAGGGGGGTATACCCGAGCTCACGGAGCACAAGGGAGCCGACGCCCGAACCGCAGCCGCAGTCGATGCAGGTCTCCCCGTCACCCCTCCCCCAGACATCGCTAATCACGTCCACGAGAATACCCTTTCGCGCCGGATTGAGATCCTCCATAGCCGGTGGCACGTCCTTTGCGAGCTGCAGCGAGAAATATTCCCGGACTGCCACCGCCCACACCGCCCGGTCCTCTTGGTAGATCTCACCGTTCACCTGCTCGAAGGCATCGATCAGGGCGACATTGGGATGCCGGCAGAGAAACGAGCCCGCGATCCAGCCGGACTTCTCATGGAAAGCGACTGCTATCGGCTCTTCGTGCTCGTCCACGAGCAGCCTGCTCTCGTCCCCGTTGTCTGTTGCAAGCAGGTCCGTATACAGCGGGTCGGTAAGTGCGGAAAACGACGGTTCAATAAACGCAAGGGTGTCCACTTCGAGAATGGCGGCAGCCTTCACGGGTATTCCTCACCCCCACCCGATGTGCATTCCGTGCGGGGCCTCGATGATCCCGTCGATTTTTGCCTCTTCGTGAAGGAAGATCTCCTTTGCGATCACGTCTCCGAGAATATGGGCGCCCTTTTTCACGTACACCTTCCCGCTGCTCTCAACATTCCCATGGACGGTCACCCCGCCGGCAACACTGATAGTACCCCGAGCCCGCAGGCTGCCGAAGATCACGGTGTCTTCAAGAACATCGATCGAACCGGCCCGGATGTTGCCGTGCAGCCGGCATTTCCGCCCGATCTTCATCGAGGATGGAACCGAGAATACCTTCATGTTCAGCCGGGACCGGGCAGGGATCATGAGCGGGATCTCAACCTTTTCCTCGTCATCGGTAAACAGGTTGTCGAGGAGCCGGTCGAGTTCCTTCTCGTTCTGGATTTTGAGCATCGTCATGAGGTAGATGAGAATGAAAACAAGCACCGGCATCGGGTTTCGTACCGCGATTTCTCCGGTCGCCTCAAAGCCCTGGGCGATCTCCACTTTCTCGCCGATATCAAGCGCCCCGCTCACGACCAGTTTCCCGTTGATTTTGACGCCTTCGCCAATATAAGCGTCCTGTTTTGCGATCACGTCGCTCCCTATCTCGCAGAGGTTTCCGATGCGCGCATCGCCGCTTGCCCAGACATACTCGCGGACCTTTGTCGACTCCCCTACGTAGACATCCGCACCCCGCAGGCCATAATCGATCTGGCAGAACTCGCCGACCATGATATCCCGGTCTGTCTTGATGCTGTGCTCCTGGAGCTCCGTCCCATCGGGAAGGAGACAGTGCTTGTGCCAGTTCTTTACCGATTTCCCGCTCATTGCTCCCCCGAAGGTCTCCGTTCTCTTTTATGCCCCGTACTTGTGCGCCCGGTCTATCAGGTCGAGGGCGGTTGGCAGGAGCCCTGCACCTGTGATCCGGCAGAGGCCACCCTTTGCACAGGAACGCTCCCCGTACTCGGTGACATCGTCCACCCGGACACCTTCCCCATTGATAAGCACCGGCACCGGATCGGCGCTATGGTCCTTGATGCAGCAGGGTGTGGAGTGGTCGGCGCAGATGACAATGATGCAGTCTTTGAGTGCCAGGAGCGGTTCAAGCACGACATCGACCTTCTCGATGAATATCTTCTTCTGGGATGCAAACCCGTCATGGCCTGACTCATCCGCTCCCTTAATATTCACGAGGACAAAGTCCTTTGTTTTCAGTTCGTTCACCGCAGCCGCGATCTTCCCTCTGATATTGCTGTTCTGCGACCCGGTGATCCCCTCGACCGGGACCCGGGCAAGGCCGACTGCGTTCCCGATGCCGGTGATGAGACTTGCGGCGGCGATCACGCTCCCTGACAGCCCGTACTTTTTATCGAACGGCTCGAAGTGGCCCATCTCGCCGGCGCCCCGCATCAGCACGATGTTTGCCGGGTTGAGGCCCTGTGCGAGGCGATCCCTGTTGAGCGGGTGGTCAAAGAGGATCTTCTTTGACTGCCGCACAAACTCGTTGCACACCTCTGCAGTCTTTTTGTCCTTTTCCAGATCCCTGACCGGGGTGATGGTGAGGGGTGCTACGTGATCCTTTTTCGGGTCGTTCGAAGAGACGCAGTAGCCGAGCCCTTCACCTTTGAGGGCAAGGGCAGCCCGGTGTCCTGCCCCGGACCGGAACACGAATTCCACGCCGAATTTTGAAAGGTCGACCCCATCCTGGATCGCCTGCGAGAGGGTGGCAGTATCGTGGATCCGCCCGGCCCGCCGATCGGTTACGAGGCCCTCGGGCGAAAGCGTCGCATAGTTGCACCGGAAGCCGATCATGCCCGGCTCCATATGGATGCCCGATCCCTCGCATTCGAGCGGGCCCCGGCCGGTATAGTAGGTATGGGGATCGTAGCCCAGCAGGGCGAGGTGTGCCGTGTCGGAGCCGGGCCGGATGCCGGTCGCTATCGTATCCATTATCCCGCACACGCCTTCTGCTGCAAGCCGGTTGAGCGTGGGGTGGTGCGCCGCTTCAAGAGGAGTAAGGTTGCCCAGTTCCGGGCAGGGCCGGTCTGACAATCCATCAATAACGAGGAAGAGGATCTTATGAGCGGTCATTCGTATGGATTGTTGGACGCGCGGATTAATTATGTTTCCCGGTTATCGTTTCGGGAAACAGCATGCCGTAACCAGCGGGAATTCCCAATAACTCCATGAGCCGGCAGACACCCGGGAATAAGAACCGGATCAGATCGGATGAAAAATCAGCTTGGGAAAAATCCAAAAAGACAAAAAAATGTTATTTGGTGGAGACCGGTGCTGCGACCTGCTCGACCTTGGACTTGATGATCTCGACCCGGCGGGTGGGGTAGAGGGTCTTTACGACCTTGAAAAGGTCGCGGGAGATCTCGCCCGAGACAATCCCGTTCACGAGCGTCGTCAAATCCCATGCCTGTGTCTGAGTTGCAAGGCTTGCGAGGATCGCGTTTCTGAGCGCATGCTCCTGTGCGATGTTTGCCCGTGCAAAGGTATAGCAGCTGATCGTGAGCCGTACTTTCTTGTTGTCTTTTGTGATAACCTGCACGTGACAATCCACGCGGGAACTGCGGCGCTTGACAAGGGACCGCAGGTAATCGCGGGTCACTTCATGACCGACAAACTCGGTGTATGCCGCGTCACCGGTGACTTCTGCGATCTTGAAGCTCATCTTGATGTGCTGCTTGGCGTAGTCGTTCGTGATCTCACCTAGGGTCGACTGCATGATCCTGCCCCTGACGGTTTCAACATCGTTTGCAATGGTGTCTCCGATATACGCCTTGCCGAGGTTGTCGGGGGTGTATACCTTGAACCAGCTCTTGGCTTTCCAGCCTTCAACTCTTCTTCCAACCTGTTTTTTCTTTGCCATAGTATCAACTCTGGATTTTTTTGTATTCCTCTCGTCTCAGATTCCTGTCTTTTTTCGCGGGAGCGCTGTAGTCTCGTCCGCAATTGCCAGATTCATCAGGTAGTCGTCCACTGATGCAATGACCGACCGGATCTGCGCACCGTGGATCACGGTTGTGACCCGGTCGCCCTCTGCGGTTGTGGTCATGCCCTTAAGGTTGTCCGGTGCAAGTGATGACGCCACGCTCTGAGCATCCGTGTGTAAGGTGGTGATGAGACCATTTACCTGTATCATGCAGCAAGCGCCTCCTCCCACCCTTTCACGAATGCTCGGACTTGGTCGCAGGGAACCGTTGCTCCTGCCCGGGTGTGATGCCCCCCGCCGTTTCCGCCGCATGCTGCGGCAAGATTCCGGACGAGCGGCCCGAGATCGGTCGTGACACCGTGGGGGGATCGTGCCGAGATCCGGCAGGCATCCCCCGAGCGTGCATACACGAGCACCGGTGCCTGGTGCAGCCGGTCCCGTGCAAGCACGTCGGCGATGTCGCTTGCAAGCGTTGCATTTTGGATTTCGTAGACTGCGTCACCCTCGTTTGCGGGACGCGCAGATTTCAGCGCGCCGATCACCTCGAGGTGGTGCCGCCGGGCAATCTCCCATGCCTTTTCGATCTCTGCTGACGAGCGTAAACAGAGTGCAACCGCAAGGTCGCCATGACCTGATTTGCCGCAGGCATCGATAACGGCGGTAAGCGCGTGGGCGTCCTCGATCACCTCGCGTTGGAGATGGAGGGTATCGCCGTAGAGCAGGGCTAGGCCTTCAGCGGATGTCTGCGGGGCGGATTTAAGCACCGCAAGGCTCATCAGCACATCGAGTTTCAGGCCGTTGGTGCCCTGTGCCTCGGTAAGCAGGTCAGCGACGGCGGAATCGTCCCCGCTGATCCCTTCAAGGTACGGGCTTGTAGCGAGCAACCACTGTTCGGCCATGTCGCGACCGGCAAGGGTCAGGCCCCGGTCCGGGACGATGATCCCGTTTGCCACGCCTTCGTTGAAGATCCCAAGGTTTCTGCCGGCAAATTCCTGGCCGTCACCGATGATACCGGGTATCACGAGTCCGGCAAGGTCGCGGTTATCCCCCATCTCATGGGCGACGATATACGCCATGCCGGCAGCGGAGAGTTCCCGGTCACCGTCGATCTTATCGAGCCGGGGGTTTGCGTGGAACTCGCCTTCAAACAGCGGAAGGTGGTGATCCACCACCATTGTTTCAGGGGGCAGGTTCTCCATGCCGGACCCGAGATCGCACAGAAGCGATGCCGAATCGTGGGAGAGGCCGGCGGACGGGATCTCCGCACAGACTCTCAACCGGAACCGTATGCCCGTCCTGAGCATCGCATGGCAGAGAATAGCCCCGGCTGCGATGCCGTCAGCATCGTGGTGTGCATACACCTCGACGTACTGCTGGCGGCGGATCTGGTCGGCGACGGTTTTTGCGGCTTCTTCAAGTGACATGGGGATCGGCAGACGATATACGGGATTATCTGGACAGCAGGATTTCGGTAGTCTCCGGCTTGTAGGTAAAGTCTGCGGGCAGCTTTTTCGTGCCGGTGTAGTACTTCACGAGCCGGCGAATCTTGGCCTCGACAAGGTGAAGCTGTCTTTTATTGTGCAGATCCTTTGCATTGTCTCCCAGGTGCTTGCGCAGCTTAAGCGCTTTTATCATGAGGTCGCGGAGATCCTCGGGGATCTCGGAGCTGACCTTGTTCTCTTTTAAGATGTCGCCGATACGCTTGCCGGTGACCATCTTGACATCGGGAACGCCATAGCGGTCCCGCAGGATAAGGCCAATCATACTGCCCGATGTACCTTCCTTACGGAGATCGACGATAAGTTTCTCGATCGCTGCCTTGTCCGTGTTGGACCAGGCAGGCGCTTCTTTCCGCGCAGGCCGCACAGAGCTTGACTTTCCTCTTCTTCTGGCGTGCATTCGTGCCATAGTTATACCTCCGGTTACGGTTATGTAAGTCCAGAAAAGTGCAGTATGCTTACTGACTCTCTGTAATCCCAAAGCCATGTTTGAGGCCGTGCCAAAAACGGCACGTCGGACTTACATCTGTCAGCACTCTTTTAAAAAGTGCTATCCTATTATTGACTCCTGCAAATATTAAGGGTATCTGTGGCCGGGCCGCGCTCATCGCAGTGTGCCCGGGATATCCGGCACCACTCCTGCCCGTATCTTTTTACCGTACGAAACAGAAACGGGATGGTACGATGGACGAGAAAAACCGGGAGCTGCCCGATGATGGGATCGTTATCCGGTTCCGTGACTGTTTCTCCGTGCGGTATATCCAGTCTGCCGCCCTGCTCTGCCGGTTGGGGTACCAGCTGGAAAAAGAATATGCCAAAACTGGTACTTTGTCCGCGGAGCTGCGCCTCCGGCACGAGGCATTTGTCCTCAACGCGCTCTTCTCTTCGGTTGCATTTCTCGAGTCTACCATCAACGAGCTCTGGTCCGACGCGGCAGACAACGCGTATTTCTTTTCTGATGAAAGGAACGAGGCGTTGTTCCAGGCTGTCGGGGAGAAATGGAAGAACGAGAACTACTTTGATCGCACACCGTTGCCGAATAAATACCAGAAGATCCTGGAAATAGGAGAAAAACCCCTTTTCGATGAGAACGATCAGGTATTCTCCGGTATGCGGGACCTGATCGGGATCCGGAACTACCTGATGCATTACCGCCGCGAATGGGTGGTTATCCGGACAGACCGGACACCCGGTTACCACGTGGAGACCCATGCGGAAAAATTTGAGCGGCTTCTTAAAAACCGGTTTGGCGAGAACCCGCTGGCCCCAAAAAACCTGCCGTTCTTCCCGGACCGGTGTCTTGGCCACGGGTGTGCCGAGTGGGCAGTAACGACCAGCCTTTCCTTCACGGACCGGTTTTTCCGGAATCTTGACCTGCCCGCGCCCTACGATGGGATACGGGATGAACTTACGACGCGGTGACTGGGCTGGGATACCGGATCCTTCTTGACGCGCCCACCCGGGAGTTCCTCATGAGAGATATACTTTTAGACAACTGATATTTCAGGCAATCCTTGCGTACCGAGAAAAACTGCGTGAAGACTAATCGAAAACTATCGGGCGAAAAAAGTTCCCGGCTGCCAGCCTTGGGGTCCTTACCTTTTTTTAGCCTTTTTCTTCTTTGGTGTGTCCTTTGCCATGGACATCAGATCGATGATATAATTGCCCTCTTCGCCGCCGATACTTACGATCCGCTCGTCGCTCTTTGCCATCTTGTCGATGTTGAGCTCGTAGGAGCCCGGGCCCACGATCCGGATCGTCTCGACCCGGTCGAACATCTCGACTTCTTTTTTTGCCTTACCCCTGACCTTGGGTTCGACAACCTCGAGGACTTCTTCTTTTGATTCTCCGGCGATCTCCTCGATCGATTTCTCTTCGAATACATCCTTGTTGATCTCAGACTCCTTGACGTAGAGGAATTTTTTGCCGCCGCAGCTCGCGCAGCCTTTGAGGATCTCGGTTGACCCGTCCTTATATTCCCTGCCGCATTTCGTACACTTGTGTGGCATGATTCCTCCAGCAATCAGGCGAAGTTATGGATCATCTTCTCGTACAGCTCTTCCGTGTTCCGGCCCTCAAGGCCTGAGATCGCAACGACCGGGTGCTGGGGGAAGGCGCTCCGGATCCGTGACGGGGTAGCCTCGGGCAGATCGATCTTGTTTGCAACAATGATCACCGGCAGATCCCGGCTCTCAATGATCCCCACCATCATGATATTGACCTGCATGAAGGGATCAAGCGTCGCGTCCAGCATGTAGATGACCCCGTCGATATCCTCGCGCAGCCAGTGCATCGCTTCGGCAACTCCCTCGGTCGCTTCCCGGGCCCGGATGATCGCCTCATCTTTCTCCATCCCGAATTCCAGAAACTCGTGGTAATCGATCTTCGTCGTAACTCCCGGGGTATCGACGATATCGATCGTTACCGTATGACCGTTAGCCCCCGAGATCACGATATCTTCGCGCTTGCGTGCCCTCCGGGTCTCGTGCGGGATCTCGCTCACCGGCCCGACCGCATCTCCGGTCCAGTCCCGGGCGATCCGGTTTGCAAGCGTGGTCTTGCCGGCGTTGGGCGGCCCGTAGATCCCGATCCGGGTACGCTTCTTTTTGAAAAACCGCTTGAGAAATACGGATAATTTCTTTTTTGCATTCCCTAATCTCTTGGAAAATGTCGTCATAGGGCCTCTCTTTTTGTCTGTATGGTGTGCTTGTACAATCGATTCACCATTTAGCGTTAGTAATGTTTGGAGAGGGTTCTTTATTATGTTTCTCGTACCGCCCGTCACGATGCTCTCGTAATATCCCTCCGGATGATTTTTTCTATTACCCGGCCGCATGGGCTTGTGTCGCTGCCAAATTGTATTTATACAAGGGGCGGAAAGGATGCTAATTGTAATCATCAGCCAGGCATTTCAAGGAGGTGACTCATGAAAAAGACAACCAACACGATCCGGTTTGAGACCCGCGTCCCATTGAGCGAAGTGATGAAACGCAACCCGACCATGGTCAGCAGCGAGGCCACTGTCGCAAAGGCGGCAAAAGCCATGTGCCGCGAAGAGGTCGGGAGCGTCATCATCCTCCAGAGGAACAAGCCCATCGGCATTGTCACGGAGGAGGACATCAACTGCAAGGTGGTGGCAAAGGATATCAGGCCAAGTACAGTTCAGGTAAGTACAATCATGAGTACGCCACTCATTACGGTGAGTGCGGACAAGACGGTAGCGGATGCAGCCCAGATGATGGTCAAGCACAAGGTCAGGAGACTTCCCGTGGTCGACAAGACCGGCAAGGTCATTGGTATCGTGACCGTCCGGGATCTCCTGACCGTCTCAAACGAACAAAACGAGCTCCTGACCGATCTCATCGAGATCAACCGTGAGGAGCATATCGAGGTGGGCATGTGTAACCGATGCAGTCAGATGTCTGATGATCTCAAGCGTGTGGACAGCGTCCTTCTCTGCCCCCGCTGCCGTGAGGAGGATACCCTTACATGAAAACGGCACGGAATTTCATGCTTGAGATTCCTGTGCTCACCTTTCATGACGGGATAACCAAGGCACGACAGATCTTAAGAGACGACCGGTTCCGTGAGGTCTATGTCACCGGCATCAAAAAGGATCTGCTGGGGTATGTCGATATCACGGATGCACTGCGGGTTACCGCGACAAAGTCGAACGTAACCGTCGAGGGATTCGTGAAGGATGCAGCATGCGCCGGCCCTGAGGCCTCCATCGAGAGCGTGGCAAAGGTCATGCGGGAATTTCGTACCGACAGCGCCGCCATCATTGACGGGAGCCGTCATATCCTTGGCGGGGTGTTCCTCTCTGACCTGTTCCCGGTCATCATCTCCCGGAACGAACTTTCGGGCCGGGTAAGCACCCATATGTCAAAGAAGATCACAGCTGCGGACCCGGCTGACACGCTCCAGCAGGTCTACGCGAAGATCGTGGAGAGCGGGTTTACTGCGTTCCCGGTGATAAAGAAAAAAAGGCTTGTCGGCCTCATCTCCCGCCGTGACCTTATCCGGTCGGGCGGGGTGCGGTCGGCGATTGCCCAGAGCAGCACAAAGACGGTTGAGGACGTTATGGCAAAAGAAGTAATCACGGTCTCGGGGGGGGTGTCGTTGTCCGAGGCGGCCCGGCTCATGGTCGACAACGATGTGAGCCGGCTCCCCGTCCTTGACGGTGTGACCCTTATCGGGATCCTCGACCGGCACGACGTCCTTGCCGGGCTTGTGTAACACGGGCGGTATCCGCAAGACAAGGGGACAACGATGCAATCGGGATCGGCACGCGATGAAGGCACGATACAAAAACCACGAACGGCACGATGCACAGGAAACCCTGTAGACAACCAATACCAGAATCAAACGGGCGGAAACGAACAGGATAAAAAAGAGAGCCGGCGGGATGCAGCACCCGTATAATCTATGCAGATGCCGGTTACGGCACTAAGCTGGCAGATAATTAAAAAACGGAGGAACGTTGACGCACCAGAACGGGCGGGTCATCAAGCAGGGTGACCGGCTCTTAAAAATGCAGGGAAAATTCGATCGGGGTCCGGTTGAGTTCAAATCCCATATCGTACAGCAGGAGGGCGAGGTGATGGCGATCGCGACACGGGACGTTATGTCTGTGCCGCAGACGCAGAGCATTATCAGCGCGGTGGCAACGATGACCGAATGCGGGTTCCGCCGGCTGCCGGTCACCGATGCCGGGACAAAGAAACTCCGGGGGATTGTCACATCGGGCGACGTGATTGACTTTATGGGCGGGGGCGACAAGTACCAGCTGGTCAAGGTCCGGCACAACGGCAACCTTCCCGCGGCGGTCAACGAGAGTGTGCGCACCATCATGACCGCGCAACCCGAGACACTCCCGCACGATGCCCATATTGTCGATGCGCTGAAAATTATTGTGGGCAAAAAGATCGGGGGGCTCCCAATTGTCGATGATAAGGGGGTGCTCGCCGGTATCGTGACTGAGCGGGACGTGCTCAGGATGCTTGCCGCGGAGCACAGCCCGCTCTTTGTCGAGGATGCGATGAGTTCCTCCCTGCGGGTGACCGCCCCAGACAGCCCGATCGCGGTCGTGACACGGGACATGACAACGTTCCGGTTCCGCAGGCTGCCTGTGGTAAGTGACGATGTGCTCTTTGGCATCATCACCGCGACCGATATCATGCGGTACCTGGGGAGCCGTGAGGTCTTTTCCCGCCTCACCACCGGCAACATCGCGGAGGTGATGAATCTCCCGGTGCGGACGCTCATGGCCGGCACCCTGTTCACCACCACCCCGGGAACACCGGTGAACGAGGCTGCACGGGAGATGCTGAATAAGAACATCGGGGCGCTGCCGGTCATCGAGAACTCACGCCTTGTCGGTCTTGTAACGGAATTTGACCTCGTGCGGGCATTTTCTGAGGAGTGATCGCCATGCCAGCCAGATACCTTACCGCACGCGATGTGATGAGTGCCCCGGTCTTTGCGGTCTCCCCCGGTGACACTGTGGCCCACGCCAGGAACCTGATGGTGCGGCACAAAATCTCGCGGGTTCTTGTCATGGATGCGGGAAAACTCAGCGGGGTACTCACGAAAAAAGATCTCGGATACCATCTGCAGCAGGAAGCGGCATGGCGGAGGCGCCCGCCAGACCAGACCACGGTGTCCGAATATGCGACGCCAGGCCCGGTGGTCGTCGCGCCCGAAACCCTGCTCCGGACCATCGCCGGGATCTTTCTCGCAAAAAACATCGGCTGCGTACCTGTGGTGGATCATGGCACAGTTACCGGTATCGTTACCAAGACCGATCTGATGAAGTCTGCTTTCGCTACCGGCCTTTCCGGCACGGTGCGGGACGTGATGGAGGATGCAGTGACGGTCAGCCACTGGCACTCGCTCGCCCACGTGATCGGGCTCATGAAGGAGCGGGACAAGAAAATGGTGGTGACCAATAGCGATGGATCGGTGGCCGGTATCATCACGGAGACTAATCTGGCATTCCATGATGAGAACCGGAGACGATCCGGAGGGATGAATAACGAAGAACCGGTCAGAAAACATGAAAATGCCGGCTTTTTGAGCGGACCGGGTTCTCCTGTGAATGTCCCGGTGACCGCAGGTGACGTGATGACCAGCCCGGTAATAACAGTCGCCCCGGAGAGGCCGCTCCCGTATGCAGTCGGGCTGATGCAAAGCAAAAAGGTCAACAACCTTGTTGTCGTCGAAAACGACACTCTTGTAGGGATTGTAAAACGTGATGATATCCTAAAGGAAGTGGCGAAATGACAAAAGAATTGTTTATTAAAGATATCATGGCAAAACCAACGACCATATCCAAATCGGCAAAGATCACCGAGGCGCTTGACAAGATGCTCGATGAGGGAATCGATCCGCTTATCGCACTCAATAATACGTCTGTTGTCGGCACAGTGTCACGGGAGGCCATCGCTGAGAAACTGGGCAGCAAGCAGAACACCGCCCTTGCGCCGGCCGCCATCCACGTGGCAAGCGTGGTCGAGGAGGATTTCACGAGTGTCTATCCCGACGAGAGCACGAACGTGCTCGTCCCCCTGCTCCAGCGGTACAAGCTGGTGGTCGTGTACGACAGTGACCATAACCTGATCGGGCAGGTGACGGCCATCGACCTGTTAAAGAAGTACCCGCACGACGGCAGCATCAACGGAGCGATGGAACGTGCGGTCACCATCGATGCAGAGGAGCGTGTCGTCCACCTCCGTCGCCGGATGCTTGACGATGCGATCTCCCGTTTTGTCGTGACTACCAACGACAAGATCACCGGCATCGTGACCGAGACTGACGTGGCGGTTGCGATGCGGAAGTTCCGGGAGACGGTGAAAGACCATCATCAGGATCACCGGATCCGCAACCTGCTGGTCAGGGATATTATGAGCGCCCCGCTGATCTCGCTTGAGCTCGGCACGGACTACCGGGAAGTGGTCGATCTGATGGTGGCAAAGAACATCAGCACGGTGCCGATCACCGACAAGGGAAAACTGGCAGGACTGGTAACCCGGCGGTCACTGGTCAAAGCCCTTTGAACGGCTGGCCGGCCCGAAAAATCCTTTTTTAGTTCCGTTGGGTGCGGCGCGAACTTTTTATGTCTAGTGTTGTTCTCCAACCCCTCTTTTTCATGGGTAGGAATCGGGCAAACACCCATCAGATGAATAATTGGATAAGGAAGTACAGCCCGACGGCAGTCCCGATAGTGACAATAGTCCACCGGAGCTGGCCCGGGTCGATCCTCCCTGCAATACGCCCGCCGATGGCTCCCCCGATCAAAGCCCCAACTGCCATCACGAGCGCGAGCGGCCACACGATAAGACCAGAAAAGAGGAAGAATACCGCTGCAGCGACATTGGTGCCAAGCGATATGCACTGCTTGAGTGCATTAAGCCGGGTTAACGAGTCATCGAAGAAGAGTCCGAGCACCGCAAGGTAGATCACGGAAAGCCCCGGCCCGAAATACCCCCCGTAGACTGCGGACAGGCCGACCGGGAGGGCTGCAATTCTGCACCTCCTGCCATCGGTTCCATCTTGGCGGGTGTGCCGGTTGATCCAGTCCCGGATCCGGTCTTGGATGGCCAGCAGGACGGCAGCGAGCAGGATCAGGAACGGGACGAGCAGGTGGAAGACCTGTTCGCTGATGCACAGGAGCAGGATCCCCCCGATAATACCACCAATGATACCGGCCGGGACAAGCAGTACGAGGCGTTTTTTCTGCCCGAGAAGATCATTCTTCTGGGCAAGTGCACCGCCGAGATACCCCGGGCAGAGCGCCACGGTGTTGGTAATATTTGCCGCGACATCGGGCACACCGAGCGCTACAAGGGCGGGAAACGAAATAAGGGTCCCCCCACCGGCAAGGGCGTTTACCATCCCTGCGGCAACGGCCACAAGCCCTGCGAGTGCAAGTTCCGATCCGAAAAGCATGCGTGTTTTTCCGTATGATTTATCCTGAGGGAGGTCGGCGGGTGGTTATCCCAGTGTCCTGATGAGTGCCTGTGCGTTCATCATACGGACGCCGATGTTTGCCATATCGCGGACGTTTGCGCGGTGGATCTCATCCGATTGTGCTCCGGTCGCATCATCTACGAGGATGACCGGGTAGTTATACGCGACGGCATCAAAGACCGTGGTGCGGATGCAGTTGGGGGTCTGGACACCAGTCACGACAATCTCCGTGATCTTCAGGGTCCGGAGCATGAGATCGAGTTCGGTGCCGATAAACGCACTCATCCGGGTTTTCTCGATCACGTACTCCCCCGGAAGCGGCGCCAGTTCGTCAATCTCTCTCGCACCCGGGGTGTCCTCAACGGCAAACGGGTGTTTACTAAAAAGTTCCTGCCGGGTGATTTCAACATCAGAGCCGTCCCTGCGATGGATCCGCAGGATGTGGAAGACCGGGAGGTGCTTTTCCCGGAAGTACCCGAGCACTGCCTGAATTTTCGGGATGACTACCTGTGCCTGGGCGACCCGGAGCAGTGCCCCCTCACGGACAAAATCGTTCTGCATATCGATGATCAGCAGTGCGGGATGTTCCATGGATGATCATCTAAGACAATGGGGATGAGGTAATAAGGCTTGTGCGCTGGCAGGGAATAAGGATGATGCGGGAGGGGTTCGCATAATGTCCCCATGCGACCTCCCTCATACTCCGGATAGAAATCACGTAATCGTTGTACCTGCTCCATGAACCGGTGCTGGGAAGTCGGGGTGCCATGCGGGTGGGTGCGATCTGGTTATGACCCTTGCATCCCCCCAAACACTTATTACCCCACCCCTACCATAGTATAAAGCACCATTCATGGAGCAGCGGACTATCCGTTGCGAGTGTCTGTAGAAGATGCGAGATTCCTCTGTTGAGGTAGCCAAGCCTGGTATGGCGCAGGTTTGCTAAACCTGTGTCCCCTTGGGACTCGAGGGTTCAAATCCCTCCCTCAGCGCTTCAAAGAGACAATCTCAAAATCGAGGGGATTGGATGGCTCAGGAACAAGAAATAAAATACTTTGTACGGATTGGCACGACCGATCTGGACGGCACGAAGTCTGTGCGGGTGGCACTGACCGGCATCACTGGTGTCGGCAGGCATACCGCCATGGTTATCTCCCGCATGGCCGAAGTAGACGAGTACGCAAAGCTCGGCCTTATGGACGAGGTGTCGATCAATCGGATCCGCGCCGCAGTTGAGAAATACTCCGGGAACATCCCGCAGTGGATGGCAAACCGGCCAAAAGACCTCTACTCCGGTGAGACCAAGCATCTTGTCGGCGGCGACGTCGCGCTCGCCCGCGATGAAGACATCAACATGATGCGGAAGATCCGCTGCTACAAGGGCATCCGGCACGAGACCGGGCAGAAAGTCCGCGGGCAGCGCACCAAGTCGACCGGCAGGACCGGTATGACTGTCGGTGTCAAGAAGACCAAAGAAGGAGGCCAGTAAGCCATGGGATACCCAGGGAAGAACCACAAGTCCTACCAGACGCCCAAGCGCCCGTGGGAGAAGACCCGGATCGAGGAAGAGACCCGACTCGTCATCGAATACGGCCTGCGCAACAAGCGCGAGGTCTGGAAGGCGCAGAGCCACTTAAGGAAGTACCGTAAAGCCGCCCGTGAACTACTCGCTCTCATGTCCAACAGCACCGATCAGGTGGTTTTTGATGCAAAAAAGACCGAGCTCATCGGCCACATGCAGCGTGCAGGGCTTCTTGGCCCCGACGCGGACATCGACAACGTGCTCTCGCTCAAGGTTACGGCCCATCTCGAGCGCCGGCTCCAGACCCTTGTCTACCGGAAGGGTCTCGCCCGTTCGCCCAAGCAGGCGCGCCAGCTCGTCACTCATGGCCACATCGCAATTGCCGGCCGGCGTGTCACTATCCCGGGATACCTTGTACACCGCGGTGAAGAGAACGATATCGCCTACTATGGCAAGTCGCCGTTCGTTGATGCCGCTCACGCAGAGCGCACCCGGATCACCAAGCCTGCCGGTGCAGGCGCAGGAGTGAATTAAGATGGCGGCAAACGAGAAGGAAAAGTGGGGCATTGCGCACATCTTTGCCTCCTTTAACAACACGATCATCACCATCACGGACCTCTCCGGTGCAGAGACCGTCACCAAGAGCAGCGGCGGCATGGTCGTCAAGCAGGACCGGAACGAGAGTTCCCCGTACGCGGCCATGCAGATGGCAGGAAACGTCGCCG
>Ga0187874_10001791_pt1 | contig 18105 bp, 9 predicted proteins | sample June2016WEW_16_1_3_FD_132993 | JGI IMG/M metagenome (GOLD analysis project Ga0187874, IMG submission 132993) | Peatland microbial communities from SPRUCE experiment site at the Marcell Experimental Forest, Minnesota, USA - June2016WEW_16_150 | ecosystem: Environmental > Terrestrial > Soil >... | reverse complement strand
TGACGTCACCGCCACGTTGACTTCCACCAGCGGTTCCTACTCGAACAGTTCAGGGGCATACTATACGCTCACCAACGGCGACTTGCTGGGTGCCGGCAACGGTTTGACCTATTCCCAGCCGGGTGCTGGCAGCGGCAACGCGAACCAGGAGATTTTTATTTTCACCAATGGTCCTGCCAGCACCGACCAGATTGTGTTGGGGAAGAACCGTCAGTATGCGGTGGAGGTCTGGGCGCCAGCAACTAATGCCAGCGAAATCGACTGGCTGCGCACCGCCGGCACTACCCCTGTGGATGCGAACGCCGGTGGCCAGGCGATGTCCGGCTATGACCCGGGCGGAACACCGCAAGCGCAGCGGTTAACCCTCGTCGGCAACGGTCAGGCCGGCAGCGCGCCGCGAACCTTCGCTTTGGCGCTTTACGGTTCCTCGACCATTGCTCAGTTCACGGTCAATACCAACCCGCCCATCATCAGTCCCGGGCCACAGATAACCAACGGCGTTTGCACGGTGGACTGGAACGATGTGCATCAGCGGATCGATGGCTTTGGCGCCTCTTCGGCCTGGCGGAGCAGTTGGAGCACGGCCCAGGCTGACATCTTGTTTTCCACCAATAACGGCATCGTTTACACCGACAACCTGAGCCAGAAATCCACCAACAACGGTATCGGCCTGTCGCTGTTGCGCAACCACATCGTACCCGCCGGCTCAACTTCACCGGCCGATACCCCCACCACAGTCGAAACGAGCATCATGCAGATGGCCCGGGACCGTGGTGCCAGGGTATGGAGCTCGCCTTGGACGCCGGCGATTGGATTTAAAAATACGAACGACCTCTATGATAGTAATCACGCCCTGTTCGGCGGGACAAATGGCGGCAGTTTCTGGGGTGGCGATGCCACCAATCGGGCCTACGCCAGCCAGTTGGCCAACTACGTGGCCAGCATGACGAACACTTACAAGGTTAGCCTCTACGCGATTTCCATTCAAAATGAGCCGGATGCAAATGTCACCAACTACGAGGCGTGTCAGTGGACCAATACGGCGATTCATGATTTTGTCACCAACCTTTACAATGCCATGTTGGCCTTGAATGTGACTTCGACCCTGATCATGCTGCCCGAAGCCCAGAACTGGCAGGATCCCAAGAATCTCGCCGTCAATGCCATGACCGACTCGGTCGTGGCAGCGGACGTGGGTATCGTCGCCAACCACAATTATGACGGCTGGTACGGCCCCGCCACCTTGACGAAGAACAGTTACGGAAAACCGCTTTGGGAAACGGAAGTTTCCCTGCTCTCCGGCAGCGACAGCAGCATTGTCAACGGTGTTTACTACGCCTACCGGATTCACCAGTTTATGACCGTTGCGCAGGCGAACGCCTGGCATTATTGGTGGCTTATCAGTGGCGCCGGCGGCAATCAAGGATTGATGGATAACAATGCCGCCATCACCAAGCGCCTGTTTACGGTCGGTAACTTCAGCCGGTTCGTGCGGCCAAATTATTACCGCATCGGCGCCACCAACACGGGCAATGCCTTCATCAGTGCTTACAAGGATTCGAACTCTCCTGCCTTCGCCATTGTCGCCGTCAACGCCAATGGCTATCCCGTCGAGCAAACGTTTTCCCTGACGAACTTCACCTCGGGTTCGGTCACGCCGTGGGTTACCTCCAGCAATCTTTCGCTCGCGCCTCTATCCACGTTCGCCTTCACCAACGAAATCTTCTTATACGAGCTGCCGGCCATGAGCGTGGTGACGTTTGTCGGGCTTGGCGCTGCCAACTCGGCGCCGACGCTGACGCCGGTTGCCAATCAGGTCATCAACGCCGGATACCCGCTTCAGGCCACCAACTTCGCGACGGATCCGGATTGGCCATCGCAGAGCTTGACCTTCAGTCTGTTGAGCAGCCCGGCCAATGCGACGCTGACCCCGCTCAATGGCACCAACGCCGTGTTTGCGTGGCGGCCGCTGGTGAGCCAGGCCAAAACCACCAATCCGGTGTCGGTGGTGGTGGTGGACGGCGGTTCGCCGGGTTTGAGCGCGACCAACAATTTTACGGTGACGGTGAATCCGGTGACCAACCCGGTCTTTGGTTCGGTGACGGTCACGAGCGGGCAGGTGAGCCTGGGGGTGACGAACTGGGGGCTGCAAGGGCCGGATTACACGCTGGAGACGACGACGAATCTGGTGATGACGAATGGTTGGCAGGCGTTATACACGGTGGGTTCCACGAATTCGCCGGTAACGCAGATGACGGATCCCAACCCGACCGGTCCGGTGCGCTTCTACCGCATCCAAATCGGGCCATGAACTGTGCTCAAAAAAAGAAAGTGAAAAGTTGTTTCAAAATTTGGGCCGGCATGACGGTGGCTTTGTCGGCGTTGACGATGTTCACAAGCGGTCAGGCACAGACGTGCTACGTAAACTGGACCAACGTGTTTCAAAGGATAGATGGCTTCGGCGCTTCCTCGGCTTGGGAGAGCAGCATGTCCACTACGCTGGCTGACCTGTTTTTTTCCACCAATAATGGCATCGTTTACACCGACAGCACCGGGTATACCACCACCAATAACGGCATCGGCCTTTCATTGTTGCGCAACCGCATCGCACCCGCCCTTTCAACTTCACCGATAGCGACCCCCACCACGAGCGAAACCAGCATCATGCAGGCGGCCCAGCAGCAGGGTGCATTGGTGTGGAGTACGCCCTGGACTCCACCGTCCGGGTTCAAAACTACTAACTCGCCAAATGGCGGGAACTATAAAGGAAGCGGAGCGAATAGTCCCACGAATCTGGCTTATGCCAGCCAGCTCGCCAACTACGTGCACAGCATGAATAGCCAAGGCATCAATATCTACGCCATCTCCGTTCAGAATGAGCCGGACTTCAGCACGACCAACTACGAATCCTGCCTCTGGAGTGGTTCGCAAATTCACGATTTCGTCACCAACCTTTACAACGCTCTGGTGGCCAAGGGCGTGGGTTCCACCAAAATCATCATCCCTGAAAGCGAGCATTGGTCGGGCGATCCCAGTCTTTATACGCTGACGCTTAATGATCCGAATACCGAGCCGGTCGTAAGCATCATCGCCAATCACAACTATGATGATTGCCCGCCTGATTATCCGCCGACCGCACTGTCCACTCCCGGACAGTCAGTATGGGAAACGGAAGTATCCAAATTGAAGTGCGCTGGCGGCTTTGATGGCAGCATTGATGACGGCATTTATTGGGCCGGTCGAATTCATCTGTTCATGACGGTTGCCCAGGCAAACGCCTGGCATTATTGGTGGTTGATTTCCGGGAATCCGGACAACGAAGGGCTTACCGATAATACCTTCCCTAATCCCGTTCTGGCCAAGCGCATGTTTGTGCTCGGCCAGTGGAGCCGCTTTGTCCGTCCTGGTTACTATCGCATCGCGGCCGGCGATTCTTCTGAGCCGCCGTACTGCAGCGCCTACAAAGATACCAACTCCAACCTGTTTGCCATCGTCGCGATCAATTCCAGCTTTACCGACGTAACCGAGGTTTTTAATCTGGTCAATTTCCCGGCCGTTAGTTCCGTGACGCCGTGGATTACTTCCGGCAGTCTTTCGTTGGCCCAACAACCTGCTTTCAACGTCACCAACACGTCTCCCAATCCCATCAGCACAACGAATTATCCATCTTTTGCTTATGAATTGCCGGCCAGGAGCGTGGTGACATTTGTGGGCCAGGCCACTAACGCGCCGCCGACGCTGATGCCGGTTGCCAACCAAACGATCAACGCCGGGTTCCCGCTTCAGGTCACCAACCTGGCGACGGATCCGGATTTGCCATCGCAGAACTTGACCTTCAGCCTGTTGAGCGCCCCGACCAATGCGACGCTGACCCCGCTCAATGCTACCAACGCCGTGTTTGCGTGGCGGCCGCTGGTGAGCCAGGCCAGCAGCACCAATCCGGTGTCGGTGTCGGTGGCGGACAGTGGCTGGCCGATTTTGAGCGCGACCAACAATTTTACGGTGACGGTCAATCCGTTGACCAACCCCGTCATTGGTTCAGTAACGGTCACGGGCGGGCAGGTGAGCCTGGGGGTGACGGACTGGGGGTTGCAAGGGCCGGATTACACGCTGGAGACAGCGACGAATCTGCTGGGCACTTGGCAGGTGTTATTCACGGTGGGTTCCACGAATTCGCCGGTGACGCTAATGACGGACACCAATTCAACCGACCCGGTGCGCTTCTACCGCATCCAAATCGGGCCTTGACCGGGCAGGGGGCCTCACCGCCGATGACCGGCGGAGGCTGCGTCTCCATTGGTAAGTGGCTGGGCAGCGGAGAATTATCCATCAAAAACAAGGGAAAACCGGAGTATCATCCATTCCATAAGATGGACAACGGTGATAAGATGAACGCCAATAGCGGTCTGATCAATATCAAAGTCTTAGCGACAAATTTTTTTTCAAGCCGTAACTCAGAGCAACAGCCGTTGCCAATTTCAAGGCGGCGGCTGTTTCGCTTTTATTGAGTCTCTGGCAAATTCCCGTAGGAAACCAGGTAACGAGTCTCTAACCGAATTTACGATATTGGATTTACGATTTGCGAATCGCTTCCAGTTCACTTGTTTCGCTAAATCGTAAATCGCAAATCAAAATAAGCGGGCACTTGGCTCTTGGTGCGCTTGGCGCATTTTGATAGTAATCAGACCATGTCCCGTCGGCGGTTTGTATGTGTCTTGCTCGCGTTGGTCACACTGCTGGTCTATTGGCCGGTGCGGCATTTTGCCTTTGCGAGCTATGACAACGGGTTGTATGTGGCGCAGAACCCGGTGGTCCAGGCCGGACTGACGTGGACGGGAGTAAAATGGGGCTTCATTTCGCTGGCGTATGTGTGCAACTGGCATCCGCTCGTCTGGCTGTCGCTCATGCTCGACTGCCAGTTGTTCGGCTTGAACGCCGGCTGGCTTCACCTCGTTGATGTGTTTTTTCATGCCATTAACGCCGTCCTGCTGTTTCTGCTTTTGTTGCGCCTGACCAGCGCGCTCTGGCAAAGCGCGTTCATCGCCGCCTTGTTTGCCTGGCACCCGTTGCGGGTGGAATCGGTGGCCTGGGTGACGGAATGGGAAGACGTGCTCTTTCTCTTCTTTGGGCTGCTGTCGTTGGTGGCTTACGTCCGATACGCCCCCCCAAACGGTCAAAAATCGAGCGTCAAAAGCCAAGTACGAGGGGTGCAATTTCTACGCCCAACGCCCAGGGACTGGCGCGCGACTATGCTTTGGCATTGCTGTTCTTTGCGCCGGGGTTGATGTCCAAGCCGATGCTGGTGACGTTGCCGTTCCGCGACCTCAGCCTGACAAATGTCCCCGCGGCTTTGCGCGGCCTTGAAACCAATTGATACGAGTCAAATAACCTGAGAACGTGTCTGAAAGTAAGTTTGTGTCAGACCCCGAAGCCAAAATGGCGGCCAAACAATGACAACTGTCCGCATGCCATACAGTGAAGCGAATTCGACTGCGAGCTGGCCTCAGCTTTGGTTGAATGATCGGCTTTGGGGCGTGTTCCTGATCGTTGTCACCCTGGTTGTTTACCTGCCGGCATGGAATGGAAAACCCGTCTGGGATGATGATGTTCACCTGACCAGACCGGCACTGCAATCATTGCATGGTTTGGTTCGCATCTGGTGCGACCTCAAGGCCACGCCACAATATTACCCGTTGGTTCACAGCGTCTTCTGGGTGGAGCACAAGCTCTGGGACGAATTATTTCTTGATTATCATCTGGTCAACATCTTGCTCCATGCCTTTTCAGCCGTGCTGCTGCTGAAGGTTTTGCAGCGATTGGAAGTGCCAGGGGCACAGTTCGCATCCGCCATCTTCGCGTTGCATCCGGTGAATGTGGAAGCTGTAGCCTGGATTTCCGAGCTGAAGGATACATTATCCGGCGTGTTGTGTTTGGGGTCGGTGCTGGCCTACCTGAGTTTTGATCGAGGCCGAAGCAGGAAGTCGTATGCCATTGCTCTGGGCTTGTTCCTGTTGGGATTGATGTCCAAGACGGTCATTGCCACCCTGCCGGCGGCACTGTTGGTGGTTTTCTGGTGGAAACGGGGAAAGGTGGGCTGGAAAAAGGATGTATTGCCGCTGGGTCCGTACTTCCTCGCCGGGCTTGTCGCTGGATTATTTACCGCCTGGGTCGAACGGAAATTCATCGGTGCTCAAGGCAAGGCATACGATTTCTCTGTCATCGAACGGTTCCTCGTTGCGGGACGCGCGTTCTGGTTTTACCTGGGCAAACTCTATTGGCCCGAAAATTTCATTTTCATCTACCCCCGCTGGAACATTGATCAGACGATCTGGTGGCAATATTTGTTTCCTGCGTCGGCGTTGGCGCTGCTGGCGGCGTTGTGGCGCCTGTCGCGTCGTTATCGCGGACCGTTGGCGGCGTTTCTCTTTTATGCCGTGACATTGTTTCCCGCGCTGGGGTTTTTCAACGTGTATTCGTTCCGCTACTCATTCGCGGCCAATCATTTCCTGTATCTGGCCGGCATCGGCCCCATAACACTGGCGGCGGCCGGAATCACAGGACTGCTCGACCGTTTTAAGAACCGACAACCGTTCCCGAAAGCCGGGTTTTACGGAGTAGTACTGCTGGTGCTCGGAGTGTTAAGCTGGCGGCAGAGCGGGATGTTCGTTGACAGCGAAACGCTTTGGCGGACGACGATCAACAGGAATCCCGATTGCGCCATGGCTTACAATAATCTCGGTGTTCTGCTTCAACAAAGAGGGCAATTGGATGAGGCCCTGGCTGATTTTCAAAAGGCCGTGACGTTGCAGCCTGACAGCGCCGAAGCTTGGACTTCCCTTGGCCGCGCCTTGTTCCAAAAGGGCCAAAGAGACAAAGCCGTCGTCGGTTTGCGAAAAGCCCTGGAAATCCGGCCTGATTATGTCGTGGGCCACAACAATCTCGGTTGCGCCTTTTTCGAAATGGGCATGCTGGATGAAGCCATTATTCAGTTCCAAATAGCTGTGGAACTCCAACCTCATGATGAAACGGCTCAGGCCAATCTCGGTAACGCACTTATGAAAAAAGGCCGGTTGGATGAGGCATTGCTTCACCTGCAAAAGGCTCTGGAAATTAAACCCCATGACCTCGCGGTCATGAATAGTCTGGCGTGGATTTTGGCCACCTCACCCCAAGTCCCCTTGCGCAACGGTGTCAAAGCGGTCGAACTGGCTCAAGCGGCGAATCAGCTTGCCGGTGGCAAGGACCCGATAATCACCGGCACACTCGCTGCCGCCTACGCGGAGGCCGGCCGGCTTTCTGAAGCGGTCACAACCGCCCGGCAAGCCCTGCAGTTGGCTACCGCCCAAACCAACACTGCGGCCATCAACGACCTGCGGGCTCAACTCGGATTATACCAGGCAGGTTTGCCGTTTCGTGACCTCAGCCTGACAAACGCGCTTCCTGCTGAAAGCCGGCCGTGATTTGGTTAATTAACACGATTGAGAGACTTTCCGGGTGATGTCCATAAACTTGTGGCTGGGTTTTGGCCCAGCTCCTGCCAAAATTCTTAGAAACAGTTTGACAGAGAGCGGTCGAATTTTTGTATTGTCAGGCGTTATGAACTCGTCGCCCGCGGTAAAGGCTGCCGTCACGTCGTTTGTCATGCTGTGCAGTGGCATTCCGGCGGCACAGACGCTAGCGGGTCTGCCGCCGAACCATTCTGAAGCTCAATACCAAGGCTCGAGCGCACCCCAATACGCCTACGCCCCGCCCACGCCGCCGGACTTGCAGAAAGGGCGGAAAGTCATTGATGCAACGAATGGCGTTGACGGTTCGGGCGCCTTCACCACCGGCCATTACCGCAATCTGTTTGTTGAAGATGGGCACTCGCAAAGGGAGGTGAACCGCAAAATCAAAGCCGCCTTCCAGCAGTTGTTCCATGGCAATCCAACCAACCAGACGGTCTATTATTCCGCCGGAAGCAACTCGAACGGACCGCTTGCCTATGTCACCGATATCAAGCACCACGACGTCCGCACCGAAGGCATGTCCTACGGCATGATGATCGCGGTGCAAATGAACAAGAAACCCGAGTTCGACGCGATTTGGAATTGGGCCATGACCTACATGTATCACGACTCGCCCACGCATCCGTCCTGCGGTTTTTTTTCGTGGTCGTTTAAAACCAACGCCACGGTCAACAGTGAATATGTCGCGCCGGACGGTGAGGAGTATTTTGTCACGGCACTTTACTTTGCCGCGAATCGCTGGGGCAACGGCAAGGGCATTTACAATTACCAGGTCCAGGCTGACCGGCTGCTGACCAACATGCGGCATCGTGCCCGCATCACCGGCCCGGTTTTCTCGTTCCGTTGGGGCACAAACAGTATCACTACCGTGACCGCCGGGCCGCTCTTCGATGCCGAACACAAAATGGTCCTTTTCTCGCCAAGCTCTGAGCGTCCGCCTTTTACCGATCCCTCGTATCATCTGCCCGCGTTTTACGAATTGTGGGCGCGCTGGGGGCCGCCGGCGGACAGGGATTTCTGGATGGACGCCGCCGCGGCCAGTCGTGATTTCTTTCAACGCGTGACGCATCCCGCGACGGGTCTCGCCCCGGATTACGCGAATTTTGACGGGACAACGGTCAGTAACGCCTGGAACCGGGGCGTGGTCCATTTCAGGTACGACGCGTTCCGGGTGGCGGGGAATTGGTCGGTGGATTGGTCCTGGTGGGGCAAGGATGTCCGGGAAAGGCAGTTGAGCGACCGGTTGCAGGCGTTTTTTGAATCGAAAGGGATGACGAATTACGGATGCCAGTTCACGCTGGACGGTCGGCAACTGGACAACCGGCACGCGCAGGGACTGGCGGCGGTGAACGCCGTGGCCAGCCTCGCGGCAACGAATCCGCGTTCAAAGGAATTCGTGGAAGCCCTGTGGAACATGCCGATCCCGGATGGAATCGAGCGTTACTACGAAGGTTTGCTGTACATGATGGCCCTGCTGCATTGCAGCGGCGAGTTCCGCATCTGGTCGCCGCAATAACGGCGGCAACCAACCGGTCGGCCACCGCGATGTGTTCGATGGGAAAAAATCAAAATTGGTCCATGTCAATTGCCGAGGAGTTGCAGCAGGTGGCAAAACGGATAAAGTCCGGGCTGGGTTCAATCCTGGCCTTTTTTTCAACCGGATGCCGGAGTCTTCAAAACTCCGGGATTGGCGCGTTTGCGAGCGGACGTTACCGCAATCTCTTTGTCGAGGCCGGTCATTCGCCGCAGGAAGTGACCGCCAAAACTGAAGCCGCCTTCCAACAATTATTTCATGGTGCCCCCGACACCCAGGCGGTTTGTTTTCCCGCCGGAACCAATGCCAACGGCCCGCTGGCCTGCATCCACGATATCGGCAGCGAGGACGTGCGTTCCGAGGGCATGTCCTACGGGATGATGATCGCGGTGCAGTTGAACCGGAAAGCCGAGTTCGACGCGATTTGGAATTGGGCCAGGACGTACATGTATCACAGCTTGCCGAATCATCCTGCCAGCGGTTTTTTTTCATGGTCAGTGAAAATCAACGGCACGCCCAACGACAAGATGCCCGCGCCGGACGGCGAGGAATACTTTGTCACAGCGCTGTACTTCGCCGCCAATCGCTGGGGCATTGGCCCCGGCATTTACAATTACCGGGCTGAGGCCGATCGGCTGCTCACCGACATGCGGCACCGGGCGCTCATTACCGGCCAGACGGCCAAAGGACCGGTGACGGCGGGCGCATTGTTTGAACCGGAGCACAAAATGGTTCGCTTCACTCCTGTCATAGGCAATTTGAACCACACCGATCCGTCGTATCATTTGCCCGCTTTTTACGAACTGTGGGCGCTTTGGGGTCCGGCCAACGACCGGGCTTTTTGGGCGGAAGCAGCAGCGGCGAGCCGCGATTTCTTCCAACGCGCGGCGCATCCGGTCACGGGCCTCACGCCGGATTATGCCAATTTCGATGGTACACCATGTGCCAGCGACTGGAACCCGCACAGTGCTGATTTCCGGTTCGACGCCTGGCGCACCGCGATGAATTGGGCCGTGGATTGGTCGTGGTGGGGCAGGGATGCCCGGGAAAGGCAGTTGAGCGATCGCCTGCAGGTATTCTTCGAATCCCAGAGCATGTCCATCTACGGAAACCAGTTTACGCTGGACGGCAATCAATTGAGCAGGGATCACTCGCCCGGATTGGTGGCGATGAATGCCGTGGCCGGTCTGGCGGCAACCCATCCACGCTCACGGCAATTCGTCGAGGCTTTGTGGAACACGCCGATTCCGGCGGGGCGACACCGTTATTACGACGGCCTGTTATATCTGCTGGGCCTGTTGCATTGCAGCGGCGAATTCCGCATCTGGACTCCGCAATAGCCGTCGAAAATGCCGCTGCAAATTTTGCGGGCAAAAATTAGCGCAGCCTGGCTTTGGTTCGCCTTGGTGGACTGTCATGGGAGCGCATCCGGCACGGGATTTGGTTGAGTTTGGTTTCAAAGTGCGCAGAGATTGACGTTGCCCTTTCGCTGGCATACGATGTCGCAAGTCGAACACATATTTATTCCCATGATTATCATTGAGTCTCTCCCTTTCGCGATGCACTCCTCGCTCGCTCATGGCCGCAGACAAAGGTCGCCTTTGGCGGCAACAACTTTGGGCTGGGCCATCCCGCTGATTGCCCTTTGCCTCTTGGGTTTTCCGCTTTGCGCCCGTGCTCTCGGCCAGCCGCAATACGTCGAGAACGTTTCCCGTCCGGGCAGTTTTCCCATAGTTCAGGATGGCACCACCGCGGCCATTTATGTGGATACAAATGATTGGGCTGGCGTCATCCGTGCCGCCGGCGATCTGCAGGCGGACGTGGCGCGGGTCACAGGCCTTTCTCCGGTAATCGGGCACGAGAAAAAGAATCCCGGAAAGAATGTCATCATCGTGGGGACCATCGGCAAAAATGAGACTATTGACGGGTTGATCCACGAGAAAAAAATTGATGTCTCTCAAATCGCCGGCAAGTGGGAATCGTTTCTCATCCAGGTCGTGCCGGATCCTTTACCCGGAGTCGCGAACGGACTGGTCATTGTTGGCAGCGACAAGCGGGGAACCATTTACGGCATTTACGATCTGTCCGAGGAGATGGGCGTGTCCCCGTGGTATTGGTGGGCGGACGTGCCGGTCCGGCATCAGGACGCCCTCTTTGTAAAGGCGGGCAAATACGAGCAGGGGCCGCCGGCAGTCAAATATCGCGGCATCTTTATCAATGATGAGGCGCCGGACCTCACCGGCTGGGTCAAGGAAAAATTCGGCGATTACAACCACACATTTTACACGAACGTCTTCGAACTGCTGCTCCGACTGAAAGCCAACTACCTCTGGCCGGCCATGTGGAACAACTGTTTCAATGAAGACGATCCGTTGAATCCCAAACTCGCCGACGAATACGGCATCGTCATGGGCACTTCCCACGTCGAACCGATGATGCGGGCGGACAAGGAATGGAACCGGCTGGGGTATACGGCCGAGGAATGGAATTATCTGACCCATTCGAACCTCCTCGACTCGTTCTGGAAAGATGGCGTTGAACGGAGCAAAAATTACGAGAACGTCATTACCATCGCCATGCGCGGCAAGATCGACACGCCCATGTCGGAAACCGCCAACATCTCTTTGCTGGAGGAAATCGTGGCCGCCCAGCGCAACATCATCGCGGAGGTTTATCATACCAACGCGGCCGCTGTGCCGCAGGATTGGGCGCTCTACAAGGAAGTCCAGGAATACTACGAAAAGGGCATGCGCGTGCCCGATGACGTCACGCTGCTTTGGTGCGACGATAACTGGGGTGACATCCGCCGTTTGCCATCGGCGGAAGGCCGGAAACGCGCCGGTGGCGCCGGGATTTATTATCATTTCGATTACGTCGGCGGGCCGCGCAATTACAAATGGCTCAACACGAACCCGACCACCAAGATTTGGGAACAGATGGATCTGGCCTACCATTACGACGCCAACCAGATCTGGATTGTGAATGTGGGTCACCTCAAGGGTTACGAACTCCCCATCGATTTTTTCCTTAGTCTCGCCTGGAGTCCGGAACAGTGGCCGAAGGAGAAAATTTCTGAATTCACCCGCCTGTGGGCCGAATGCCAGTTTGGCCCCGAATACGCGTCACAAATTGCGGATATCCTGTCCAAGTACACGAAATATAATGGCCGGCGGAAGCCGGAACTTCTGGATCCAAACACTTTCAGTCTGGTTCACTATCAAGAGGCGGACAAAGTGCTCGCCGATTGGAAATCGATCACCGCCCAGGCGGAGGAAATTTACCAGAAACTGCCGGAGAACGAACGCGGCGCGTTCTTTGAACTCGTGCTTTACCCGACCAAGGCCTGCGAACAAGTCAACGACCTTTACATCACCACGGCGAAAAATCGTTTGTATGCCAGCCAGGGCCGCGCGAGCGCGAACGACCTGGCCGCACAGGCGCGCGCGCTGTTCAAGGCCGATGCGGATTTGTCAGACTACTACGACCATACTTTGGAGAACGGCGGGTGGGACCACATGATGGATCAGACGCACATCGGTTATACGTCCTGGCAGGAGCCGCGCCGAAACATAATGCCCAAGGTTGTTACTGAAACCGAAATCCCGACAAATGCCGATATGGGCGTTGCCATTGAAGGATCCTCTGCTGCCTGGCCCGGGGCCGCCGATGAACCCGTTTTGTCGGTGTTTGATGTCTTCAATCAGCCGCACCGGTTCATTGACATATTCAACGAGGGGCAAACGCCGTTTGAATTTTCAGCCGTTGCCGGCTCTCCGTGGATTGAGTTAAGCTCGACCCATGGAACCGTCAAAAAAGAACAGCGTCTTTGGGTCAGTGTGGATTGGAGCAAGGCGCCGAATGGTTCGGCAAACAGCGTTGTGACCATCACCGGTCCCGGCACGAACGTGGTCACCGTAAAAGTGGACGCATTCAATCCACTGGAACCAAAGAAGGATTCCCTGAAGGGTTTTGTGGAAGCCGATGGCTGCGTTTCCGTCGAGGCGGCGCATTACACAAAGAAAATTGACGCGGGCCCGGTTCGCTGGGACGAGATTCCCAATTTGGGACGAACTCTGTCGGCCATGACCATTTTTCCCGTCACCGCCGCCAGCGTGACGCCGCCGGAAAATTCCCCCTGCCTGGAATATCAGATGTATTTGTTTCACCCGGGAGAGGTTGAGGTTGAGGCGATCGTTGACCCGACGTTGAATTTTGTTCAAGGTCGCGGCCTCCGCTTTGCCCTGTCATTTGACGATCAACCGCCCCAAATCGTCACGGCCGTGCCCGAAAATTACACTGCCAGGGACGGAAACCGGGATTGGGAAGCTACCGTGAAAGACAGCGTCCGCAAGGTCAAAACCACTTTCACGCTGGCGAATCCCGGTTATCACACGTTGAAATTCTGGATGGTGGATCCGGGCGTTGTGCTCCAAAAAATCGTGGTCAACACGGGAGGCGTCAAACCCAGCTATCTCGGTCCGCCGGAAAGTTATCGCGGCGGCGGGCAGGGTTAAAAGACGTTGCGGTTTGGTCAAAAATTGCGCGCACCACCGGAAGTTGGAGCTTGACATTGGCCAAGCCAGAGCTTACTGGTATTACCGTATCCAATTTGTAATTAGAGCCTTCTAAAAAGTCATATCTTCTCCATGAAAACAGTATGCGCGTCTCATTCACCCGTCCTTTCGTGTCTGATTTTTCTGGCGTTGCCCGCCGCGTTGCTCTTGCCGCGTTCCACGCAAGGCCAGGCACGAGATTTGGTTGGCGGAAACCTGATTCAATTCAACGACAACGGCGCGTGGACCTGGTATTCGGACGAGCGGGCCATCGTTGATCCAACCGGCGGCAAGCTGGTGGTTGGTTCGGACGCTACCCCGGCCGGTTTGGGCGGTACCACTCGCAATGGATCGATTGAAGCGACCCTGTTCGATCTTCCGAGCGGGACATCACAGCGGGCCGCTTTGATAGCAGCTATGCCGGGGGGTCCCGACGATCACAACGGACCAGCGTTCCTGGTGCGGCCGGACGGCAAATACCTGGCACAGTGGACCGGTCACAACGCCAATTATTTAAGCTATTTCCGTATCTACGATGGAACCAATTGGGGCTCGCAAACGACGTTCGACTGGACCACCGTGGGTGCTTCCCAGCAAAATGAGCTGGCCAGTTATTCGAACCCCCATTACCTCCCGGCGGAAAAAAGAACCTATACTTTCGTTCGATGCATGGATAACCATAGTCCGTGGATTTTGATGTCAACCAATTACGGCGACACCTGGTCCTTTTATGGGAAATTGGTCAGGTCATTTCCTGGCGCCGGCTACAACCCCGGCTATTTCAGATATTCCGACAATGGCTCCAGCCGGATTGATTTCATCTGCACCGAAGCGCATCCGCGTGACTATCTTACCAGCATTTACCATGGTTACGTCAGCAACGGAATGAGTTTTAAGACCGATGGAACCGTCGTGGATAGCGATCTTACCAATACCAATAATTCCAATGTTCCTTTTTCTTACAATTTCACGCCGGTTTTCACCAATGGCACCATCATGCCGCCGGGCATGACAAACTTTCGCTGTTGGAACGATGACGTGCAGTGCTACGTCGACGGCACAATCGAATGCATCATCAGCGCGCGGATCAACCAAAGTCTTTCGGGATCATACCCTTTCGACACCAACATCAATCCCAACCACGCCTTTATTTTCTGCCGGTACGACCGTACCAATTGGACGTTCACCTATTTGTGCCAGGCCGGGTATAAGATGTATTCCTCCGAAGCTGACTATGTTGGTTTGGGATGCCTGAGTCCCAACGACCCGAATACCATCTACGTTTCAACGGCGTTTGATCCCCGCGCGGTCGTGCCCGGGCTAACTGACACCAATCCGCAATATTCGGCGAATCGTGAAATCTGGCAAGGTGTCACCACCAACCACGGCGCGAGCTTTGCCTGGAGGCCCATCACGCAGAATTCGGTTCGTGACAATTTTCGACCGCTTGTGCCGGCGTGGACAAAAAACGACACGGCTTTGATTTGGTTCCGCGGAACCTATTTGAGTGCACAGAGTTATGATGCAGCCCCGGTCGGGATCGTGGAACACCGTTCGGAAGTCGTCGGGCAAATGCACTACGTGGATGCCACAGCCGGAGCCGGGGGCAATACCACTTTGACGAATGGTTCGACATTGGTCTTGAGTTCCGGAGCCAACCAATGGCACCTGCAAACAGGTGTCGGCAACGGCGGGACTGTAATCAGTTCGGCGGATTCTGCCGCCGAAAATGCGACCAACCTCATGACGCAGGTGACAGTCCCCGGACCCGGTACTTACGACGTGTGGGTCAATTTCTGGGGGATGACGTCGACGAACGAAGCCGACTGGCGGATCAAAGCCGGCCTCACCGTGGGTAGCATGCAGACGTATCGGTCGGAGAAATGCGAAGAGGTCCAGCCTTGGACGCAGGACACCAGCCTCGTGCTGACCAACACCAGTCCGACGACTAATTATCTCTATCAAGCTTATGTCGGCCGGGTCGTGGTTTCGAATAATTATACCATCAACGTGCTCGTGGATGATAACGCGATCCAGACTGGCGGTGACGGCAGCACTCTTGTCGGCAACACCAATCGCACGTGGTATGATGGCATCAGTTACGCCAAAGTGGAACCATTCCAAATCCAGAAGGTTTACCGCAGCGGGCCATCGGCGATGACGCTCGTGTGGAATTCGCCTCCATCGGAGATGTCGTTGACGACACCGACTTACACGGTGCAGAAGACCAGTTCTTTGGTTCCTCCGATATCGTGGACCAATGTGGTGACGGGAATTCCAGCCATGTCCAAGGCATACGCCACCACCAACGTTGACAATTCCGCCACCGACAGTGCGGCGTTTTATCGCGTTACCTGGCCGTAAGTTGAGTTGCTGCCGATAAAGCCCGGATTCGGATCTTATTGGGAAATCACTCCGGTGCCAGCGTGAGGACCAGCACGTCGTTTTCGCGCAACGGCAATGTTTTGTCAAAGCGCCCGTCCGCGCCGATTTTCACACGCCGCTTAAATTCCGGTTTGCCCGAGGCGGCATCACGCAATTGTTGTTCCTGCGCACGGGACAATTGCGCGGGTGAACCCATTTTCAAGTAGGCCGAGTAGGCGTCGTTTTTCTCAAAGCCCACCTGCCAAAGGGTGAGCCGGTATTTTCCGCGCGGCACGTTGGTTAGACTCACGCGGACGTTGCCTTTGGATTGGGCGGGATTCAATTTGCGGAAAATGGCCTGGTTGGGAACCGTTGGGTCGGCTGGACGCGTCAGGTCCCACAACAAAATCTGCGCGCTGCCCTTCTCATCGCGGCAAACCCAGGAGGCCGCATCGTCATTCTTCAATTCCGTCGGGCCGAGCTGGTTCAAAAATTGATACGCGAAGTAAGCCGGTTTCTTGATGCCCTGCACCGTGAGCAGGCCAAAACCGCCGTGAAATGGCGTCATCGGCGGGCCGGCTTCCTCAAAAATGTCGGTGAAGACCCAATAGGACATTGAGGCGATGCCCTGTTCACTGTGCTTGAATTGCTCCAAAATATACGGCGCGGAAAAATACGCGTCATGCACCGGGTCGCGCGGCGAATACGACGTGCTCCATTCGGTGATATGAATCGGCAGGCCGGGCCGTGGGGAGGCGTCAATCGGCCGGCGCTCTCTTACTGCGGTTTCGGCGGGCGCGCGCAGGTCCGAACCGAGATAATGCAATTGCTCCCCGTATTCGTCCAAGCCACTGGGGCCGCCGCCCAGTCCATAGGAATGAAAGCTGATGAAATCCAATGGCACGTTGTTCGACTGGCCGAATTCGATGAGCGGCAGCACCCAACCCGTGGTCGAACCTGCCGGGCCGCCGATGCGATACGCCGGGTTCACACTTTTGACGGCAGCGGCGGTGTGCGCGTAAAGCTCGAAATATTCTTCGCGCCGGCGATTCGGATCGCGCGGCCCGAAGAAGGCGGGATAATCCGCCTCGTTCCAGATTTCGAAATACCATTGTTTCACCTCATCCGCCCCGTACCGGTCCGTCCAATGTTGGACCAGGTCTTTAATCAGGTCGTCCCAGCGGTCATAAGCTTTGGGCGGCGTCACGTTCGCGCGCCACCAGAAAATAGTCTTGTTTCCGCTGGCGAGCCCCGAAGGCATGAAGCTGATTTCAACGAACGGACGGATGCGCATCGCCAGCAGCGCGTCGTAGAGCTGGTCAACGTATTGCCAGTTGTGGCGCGGCTGGCCGTCTTTGGTTTCGCCATAGACACCCATGTCATCGCACAACAGGCCGTGAAAGCGGATATATTTGAAGCCGATGTCGTCCTGGCACATCTTCAACTGGCGCTGCCATTCGGCGCGCAGACCCTCCGCCGCCCGGCCAGCCCCGATGCACTCGTGGAACATGTCCGAGTGCGGCCCTTTCACGTTTTGCCAGTCCGCCGCGATTACCCGGACAGGCGGTGGCGCATTTTCACTGGCACGGACGATTTTCATTTCCGACGACCATGTGATGATGGTCAACAGGGAGACAGTGACGATTTGCACGGATTTTATCGGGTGGCGCATACGGGAAAAATAAGAAAATGTGGCCGCGTTGGCTACACAATGATGATTGGTAGACATGAATGGGTCACATTTTGGCGGCATGTGGCTCAAATGGAGTATTGTGGGGCGAGCGCCTGTCGCGCCGTAGCCTGGCGAAGGCTGATCCTCGCGAGCCGTCTCGTCGGCAGGTTCATTCCACCTTGTATCCCAGTTCGCGGAATCGTTGGAGCTTGTAGAGCAGCGCGCGGCGGCTGATGCCCAGCGCCCTGGCGGTTTCGGTGCGATTGAAATCGTGCTGCCGCAACGCCTGCAAAATGGCCTGGCGCTCGATTTCCGCCAGCCGTTCCACGTCACCGGTTTCCAGCGGTGGTAATTTCTCCTCAGCGGCATGCACTTTCGCGGGGAAATGTTCGGGGAAAATCAATTCGCCTTGGGCCAGCAGGGCGGCCCGTTCCACCGCGTTGCGCAACTCGCGCACGTTGCCCGGCCAGGAGT
>Ga0187874_10001790_pt1 | contig 18106 bp, 14 predicted proteins | sample June2016WEW_16_1_3_FD_132993 | JGI IMG/M metagenome (GOLD analysis project Ga0187874, IMG submission 132993) | Peatland microbial communities from SPRUCE experiment site at the Marcell Experimental Forest, Minnesota, USA - June2016WEW_16_150 | ecosystem: Environmental > Terrestrial > Soil >... | reverse complement strand
CCGACCGCCTTGCCGAATGCAAGGCGCATACCTTCCGATACACGGTCTGCCCCTGCACCGGTTGCCTGCTTGTTCTCACGGAGTACATGGTGCGGGAAGACACGGACCTTGAAGTGGAAGTTCGTCCTTCCGACATCCTTGAGCAGTTTCCTGTTGATCGAGATACGGGATGCCTCAAGGGCACTGTGCCGGATCTGGCAGGTCTCTTCAACGATCAGGTCAACCTCCGTCGGGAATTCCTGGGAAAGGTTTCCCATCTCGAACTGTACTATCTTGTTGCCGGGAACCCCGCCCATATACTCACGTCGGGTATAGGCTTTCTTTGCAAGGTTCCTGTACATCTTTCCCGGTTTTCTTACCATCGCGTCCTACTCCTAGTGTATGAATCGTAAAAGCAGGCACGAAAAAGCGTATATTTTGTGGCCATCGTGCCGGCACACTTCACAAACTGCTTTAATAAAATAGAGATGTGGCGTATTAAACCTTACTGGACGAGATCTGACTCCTCCTTGATCATATCGAGCAGGTGACGCCGGATCTGGCCGAACTCGTCACTCGTGCGCTCGCGGGGACGGACACTCGGGATCGTGACGATCTCCTTGATCCTGCCCGGACGTTGTGTGAGGACGACGATGCGATCGGCAAGGAACACTGCCTCGTCGACACTATGGGTCACAAAGAGGATCGTCTTTTTTGTCTTCTCCCAGATCCGGAGAAGTTCGTACTGCATCCGGTTGCGTGTCTGGGCGTCGAGCGCCCCGAACGGCTCATCCATGAGAAGGATTGATGGTTCGATGGCGAGCGCCCGTGCCACGGCCACCCTCTGCCTCATGCCCCCGGAGAGCTCATGGGGGTACCTGCGTTCGAACCCTTTGAGACCCACAAGATCGAGAAACTTCTCCGCAGCTGTCACGCGGTCCGGTTTATTCACCCCTCGTAATTCAAGGCCGAGCATCACGTTCTCCTCTACCGTCCGCCACGGGTAGAGGGAATACTCCTGGAATATCATCGCCATTTTCGGGCTGGGGCGGGTGACCGGTATACCATCAACGGATACCGACCCTGATGACGCGGACTCCAGTCCGGCAACAATACGGAGCAGGGTGGTCTTGCCGCAGCCCGAGGGTCCCAGGATGCAGATGAATTCCTCGTTATTGACAGAGAGCGATATGTGGGAGAGTGCATCGATCGTTTCTGCATCATCTGAAACAAACGTCTTTGAAACGTCGTTGATGGAAAGAGTCATCGCTCCAGCCCCCTCCACCCGAACCAGCGTTTTTCCACTGCCTTGAACCCCTGGTCGACCACGAGGCCAATCAGGCCGATCACGATGATGCCGGCGATGATTACGTTGATCTCCCCCAGGTTGTAGGCGTACATGATCAGGTAACCGAGGCCGGAGGTCGGGCCGGGCAGGAGCTCTGCGGCGACCACGCACATCCACGAGATCCCGAAACCGACCCGGAGGCCGGTCCAGATGGTAGGGGCGGCACCGGGGATAACCACCTTGGTAAGGACCTGGCGTTCGCTTGCCCCAAGCGTCGTACCCACTTCGATCCAGGTATTCTTGACTCCCCGTACCCCATCTACAGTATTGAGCAGGATAGGGAATATTGCCCCGATAAAGATGATGAATACGATAGAGACGATCCCGATCTTGAACCACGCCAGCGCAAGAGGCACCCAGGCAAGGGGAGGCACCGGGCGGAGGATCTCTAAGGTTATGTCAAAAAAATCGTTCAGAACCGAAAACCTGCCCATGCCGATCCCAAGGGGGATGGCGACCGCCGCTGCGAGGGCAAACCCGAAAACCACCCGCTCGATACTGACAAGGGCGTTGTCCACAAGACTTCCGGTACCGAGGACGTCTGAAAACGGGGAAAGCAGCACCGGAATTACCGTCTCAAGTTTTGGCAGGAAAAAAGGGTTGTTGACGATAATTGCCACAACCTCCCACCCGATGATGAGGAGAATGGGCAATACCAGTCCGAGACGCCGCGTCATTGTTCCTGAATATAATGACACGCGATCCTAATCAAACCTTCACTTCGGTGACGGCAAACCCGCTGTTCTGGAGTGAATACCGGATCATGACATCCTGGATGGAGCCTTTTCCGGGGGCTGCAATCACCAGCGGTTTGCCGGCATCGGAGCGCTGCTTTGCCCATGCGGCAAAACTCTGCCAGTCCGTGGCGGATGAACCTTTTGTTACGACAAGGCCGCTCCCGAGGTTGTCAATCGGATAGGCAATGGTGATCGGGATACCCTGGTCAATTGCACTGATCGCCGGCGGGACACCGACATAGGACATCTGGATCGCATTTGTCGCCGCAAGCTGCATCAGGCCGGGCCCGGCATTTGCTGATACAAGTTTGACCGTGGCGACTTTCTGGCCGTTCACGAGGAAGTCTGCGACATCCGGTTTTGCCTTGGTAAGGTCTTCGGGTTTGAGGGCGATGCCGTACGTGTCATTGAAGTACTGCCAGTCCTTGACCGCGACAAAGAGTGCGGAATGATCCAATGCCATGAGGTACCCGACATTCACCGTGTTCTGCAGGGGTGCAGGGGTGGTCACGTTCTTTGCGGCGATGATGGCCGAGGCGCTCTGGTATGGCTGGAAGTTATAGAGTACAGCATCACGGTCTGAACTGTTCTTGACAAAACCGTTGATCGTTCCAATGCCGATGAGTGCCTGCACGAAATCCGAAGTACTGGACTTCCATGAGTCAGAGGGATCGTTCGTGAACTCAATGGTCGGCAATGCGTTGCTGACCACGGTCACCGATGAGACGCTCACGTTCCCGTACGTAAAGTTCTGTTTGCCGGCCAGCCAGTCTGCGGCGATACCGGCGGATTCCTGCGGGTGATCGTTGATGTATTGGGTTGCCGCCAGATTGAGCGCGGAGAAGTCGTTGACGAAATCCGGGTTCTGGGCATAGAAGTCCTTTCGCACGATAAAGACATTCTGCGGGTGGTTGCTCCATTCGCCGGTGGGCGGGAGGTCCTTGGAATAGACCGCTACCTGACCGATGTTGCTTTCCACTCCTGCCTCGACAACCGGCTGCCAGGCAATATACCCGTCGATCTGGCTGGTCGCGAGCAGGGACGGCATCGGGCCGACACCGGCCGTTTCGAGTATTCCTACGGTTCCGTTCGTGGCTGTGGCAGATGTGGCAGCGGCGGTACTGCCGGTACTGCTGCTTGAAGTACCTGCAGACTGCGTGCAGCCGGCAGTGAATACTACAAGCACAAGGGCAAGTGCGATGAGCGCAATTGCTGTAATCTTCAGGATTTTCATAGCACAGGATTATTCGGCCAATAATAAAAAAGTGTACTATTCGGGCAGAATATTTTCCTTTTTGGCTGTTTTTTGGGTATTTTCGTCTACAATTGGAGAAAATTTTCACGTGCATTGTCCTTAAATGTACGCTTGGTGGACCCGGGCCCATGCTTTTTTTGGACAACAGAGGAAATATATTCCCTTGATTAATCCTATTGTATCTTTAGTATGGCACATATGGACCCTATTGACCGGCTCATGCGCGCAGCTCTCAATTCAGATGGGGAGTTTGTCGCAACATTAAATGACCTCTTAAAGAACGATTTGCGGATAAGCGTCCGGGATCTTGCAGAGCACTGCGGGATTGCCCAGAGTTCGTTATACAAGATCCTGCACGGGAAACGTTCGCCTAACCTTTCGACCCTGCGGGAGATTGTAAAGGCCCTGCGCCAGTTCTACCACGTAGGAGATGAAAACTTCATCGGCCTGATCGCTGCCCGGCCGGTGCTCGAAAGTGTCGAGGAACGCCTTGCCGATGTGGACGGCCACCATATGCGGGTCCGGGAGTATCCCGTCCACACAATGGAGGATGCCATTGTTGCTGCTGTCCGTGCCGAACGGGAAGGAGCGATCGCAATTGTCTGTGCGCCGATTGCGTCCAGCATCATCGAGCAGCTGGTCCATGTTCCTGTTGCGACGATTATCCCGCGCGAGTCGGTCCAGCGGGCGATCGAGCTTGCTGCCCGGAAGGCGTGGATTTAATCGATCCGCGCACAAACATGAGTGTAAGAAAGAGGGTACTCCTGAGGTGAACGGATGCGAACCGATGTAGTGAGGCTGGGACGCCTTTCAGGTGAGAGGTCGGGAGAGATGATGCGTTTCCTCTCATCGATGCGATCCGACCGCTGTATTGCCGATGCCGATGTGCTGGTAGATATCGCCCACGTGCTGATGCTTGAACGGCAGAAGATCATCGGCACCGATATCGCAAAGCAGCTCCTGCCGGCACTGCTTGAACTCAACAGCGAGGGCGTTCCCGAGGAGGTCTTTGATGACCGGTTCGAAGACGTCCATGCGGGTATCGAATCGTTCCTGATCGAGGCCGTCGGCGCCGATGTCGGCGGCCGCATGCACATGGGCCGGTCGCGGAACGATGAAGTTGCCACCTGTATCCGGATTAAGCTGCGCGAAGACCTGCTCAAGCAGATGGCAGCGCTTTTAAAAGTCCGGGAAGTGCTCATCGCTCTTGCCGAGGCGCACCGGGAATCGTTCATGCCCGGTTTCACCCACATGCAGCACGCCCAGCCCACTACCCTCGCCCATCACCTCCTTGCCTACGAGCAGCAGTTCTCCCGCGATTTCGATCGGCTGCGGGACGCGTATGTCCGGGTCAACCTCTGCCCGCTCGGCGCTGCCGCGTTTGCCTCCACCGGCTACCCCATCGACCGCGAGTACACGTCAAAACTGCTTGGGTTTGATGGCCTTGTTGTAAACACCATGGACGCGGTGGCGACACGGGACTTTGCGCTCGAAACACTTGCTGATCTCTCCCTCCTCATGGCCAATGTGAGCCGGCTCTGTGAGGAACTGGTCATCTGGAGCACTTCGTTTGTGAAGTTTGTCTCGCTCGACGATGCGTTCTGCTCGACCTCGTCCATCATGCCGCAAAAGAAGAACCCGGATACCGCCGAGATCATGCGGGCCAAGACCGGCTCGGTCTTCGGGGCCTATACCGGGGCGCTTATGACGGTAAAAGGTCTGCCGATGAGTTACAACCGCGACCTCCAAGAACTCACGCCCAATATCTGGCGCGGGATGCGGGACGCAAAGGAGAGCCTCCGGCTCCTCATCGATATGCTGTCGAGCGCGATCTTCGACACCGACCGGATGAAAGAAGAGGCCGGCAAGGGCTTCTCAACGGCGACAGAACTTGCCGATACGCTCGTGCGGGACTACGGCCTGCCATTCCGCACCGCCCACAACATCGTGGGACGGTCTGTCCAGAAAGGCAGCCTGACCCTAGAGACCCTTGAAGAGTCGGCAAAGGAACTCGATCTCGGGATCTCGCTTGCGGGGAAAGGGCTCACGCAGGACCAGATCAATGCGGCGCTGGATGTGGCAAACTCGCTCGGCCTCCGGAAGGCAACCGGCGGGCCGGCCCCGTTTGCGACCAAGATCGCCATCGCCGACTGCAAGAAGCAGCTGGATAAAGACTCCGCCCTCATCGATGAGCGGCTCGCAAAGATCTCCAAAGCAAAGGAAGACTTGCTCTCCGATGCACGGAGGATGGTAGCATAAGCGCCTCTTTTTCTGCAGGGGATCTCGTCACCTGCACCTATAGCGGGAAGTCTCTTTCCGGGACCTACATCACCGACCGCGACGGCATGGCAGTCGTAAAACTTTCAAGCGGGTACAATATCGGGGTGGAGAAGGCGTGCTGCACGCTCGTCTCCCCTGCCCCGGTCTCTGCCCCCCACGGGGCGCCGGTCCGGCAGGACCCGGACCTCCCCGAGCTTGCCATCATCTCGACCGGTGGCACCATTGCGAGCCGGATCGATTACCGTACCGGGGCGGTCACCAGCCAGTTCGATGCGGACGATATCCTGACCGCGATCCCGGCCCTTGCCGAGATCGGCCGGTACCGCACGAAGGTGCTCTACACAATCCTCTCCGAGAACATGACGCCGGCGATCTGGCAGGAACTTGCAAAGGCCGTGTATGATGAGATCAAGCACGGCGTCACCGGGGTTATCGTCACCCATGGGACAGACACGATGGCCTACAGCGCGGCCGCCCTCAGTTTCATGCTCGATACCCCGGTCCCGGTCATCTTTGTCGGTTCGCAGCGCTCGGCCGACCGCCCCTCAAGCGACAATGCAATGAACGGGGTCTGTGCGGCGCTGGCAGCAGAAAGTGATCTCGGGGAAGTGGCAGTTGTTATGCACGCGACGACAAACGACGATTCCTGCGCCATCCATAGGGGGACAAGAGTCAGGAAGATGCACACCTCCCGGCGGGACGCCTTCCGGAGCATCGGGATACCACCGATCGGGACGGTGGACTACGCGACCCGGACGGTGACTCTCGACGATATCGCTGTCCACAGGGGCACACGAAAACTCGCCCTGCACGACAAACTCGAACCGCACTGCGCCCTCATCCAGTTCTATCCCGGCATGTCCCCCGACCTGCTGAAAGCGTACGAGGGATACAAAGGACTTGTTCTTGCCGGCACCGGCCTCGGGCACGTGAGTACGGCGCTGATCCCGCCGATAAAAAAACTGATCGCGGGCGGGACGCAGGTCGTGATGACCTCGCAGTGCATGAACGGCCGGGTCTGCGACCGGGTCTACGATACGGGCCGCGACCTGCTGGCCGCAGGTGTGATCGAAGGCGGTGACACGCTGCCCGAAGTGGCGCTCGTCAAGCAGATGTGGGTGCTTGCAAATGAACGCGACCCCGCAAAAGCGGCGTTGCTGATGAAGACAGACGTCAAAGGCGAGTGCATGCGGAGGAGCGCCCATGGATTATAAGAATGCTGGGCAAGTGGTCTTATCCATCGTGGATGAAAAACTCGTCCTGCCGAAAACTAATTATAAAGATGTGGGCCTCGTGGCCGGTATCTAGATCCACCAGCAGCTGGACACGAAAGAGAAGCTCTTCTGCCACTGCCCGACCACGCTGCTCGATAATGCCGACCACACGGGCGAGTTCTTCCGGTACCTGCGGGCGACCGAGAGCGAGATGGGTCAGATCGACCGTGCCGCACAGGAAGAGATGAAGCGCGTGCGGAAGTTCCATTATTATACCTATAAATCCACGTGCCTTGTCGAGAACGATGAGGAGCCCCCCGCGCCGCTTAACGAAGAAGCACTTAATCTCGGCCTGACGATTGCGAAGCTCTTCGACATGACGCCGATCCCGCAGATTCACGTGATGCGGAAGCTCGTGATCGATGGCTCCAACACGAGCGGGTTCCAGCGCACGGCACTGGTCGCCATCAACGGCGTCCTCCCCAACGGCGGGAGCATCGAGACGCTCTGTATCGAGGAGGAGGCGGCGCAACGGGTAAAGGACGACATCTTCTCGCTGGACCGGCTCGGCATCCCGCTTGTCGAGATCACGACCTCCCCCTGCATGCACACGCCCGAAGAGGTGCAGCAGGTGGCCGAGTATATCGGGATGGTGCTCCGGTCGACCGGCGCGGTCAAGCGCGGCATCGGGACGATCCGGCAGGATGTCAACATCTCGATCAAAGACGGCGCCCGGGTCGAGATCAAGGGTGTGCAGGAACTTGACCTCATTGCGGAAGTCGTCCGCCGCGAAGTCCAGCGGCAGCAGAGCCTGCTTGCGATCCACGCGGAACTGGTAAAACGCCACGCCAGCGTCGGAACAGAGCAGATCGATGTCACGGATATCTTCAGAGAGACAAAATCTGCGATCCTCAAGAAGTCAAAGAAGATCTTCGCGCTTGTCCTGCCGGGCTTTGCCGGCCTTGTCGGCCGCGAGATCCAGCCCGGCCGCCGGCTCGGGACCGAGATGTCGGACTACGCCAAGAAGTGCGGTGTCGGCGGCATCTTCCACACCGATGAACTGCCCGCGTACGGCGTGACCGCGGAAGAGGTTGCGCGGCTCCGCGGGCATGTCCACGCGGGCGAACAGGACGCCGTGATCCTCGTTTCCGGCGCGAGCGCAAAGCAGGTGGACTGCGCCTGGCACCAGGTCGCCGGCCGGGCAAAGGTTGCCCTGTCGGCAAAGCCGGTCCCCGAAGAGACGCGCAAGATGCTCGAAGAGGGGAGCACCGCGTACATGCGCCCTCTCCCCGGGGCGGAACGGATGTATCCAGAGACCGATGTGCTCCCTGTGAGGATCGATGAGGCACGCTGGAATGAGATTTTCGTACCGGAGCTCCTGACCGTTACGGCCGAACGGTATGAAAAAGATCTCGGGCTTGCACCCGTGGTTGCGCGGCAGATGGCCTTCTCCGAGTACCGCATTCTCTTCGAGATGGCGCTGGTTGCAGGGGTCAAGGCAAACCTCGCGTCCCGCACGCTGCTTGCGACCATCAAGGAGATCCGCAGGAACGGTGCGGACACTGATAAAATCCCGGACGATGCGATCATCGCAGTACTCGAAGCCGTGGAGAAAGGCGCTGCCGCAAAGGAAGCGGTCCCCGAAGTCCTCACGGCCATTGCCGGGGGGAGCACGGTCGAAGCGGCCATGGCAAAACTCGCCCCGACCGTTTCCCGCGACGAACTCGAAGCGGTGATCAAAAAGATTGTCGCTGAACGGGCGGAGTTCATCGCCGAGAAACAGAAAGCCGCTCTCGGTCCTCTCATGGGCGTAGTGATGGCGGAGGTCCGGGGATCGGTGGACGGGAAGGTCGTGAGCGAGATTCTGAGGAAGGAGATTGCGAAGGTGCTGGGCGGGAAGTGAGGGGGCAGGTCTCACGCTCCTGTTTCAAAAGGTAATCTCATTTTCTTAATTGTAATTGCTCCCCGGTTTACGGAATTTTTAGAAGAGCGTGCTCTTGTGGGCTTCGCCCCCGCCGCACGGGTATCCCCTGAGTGCGATGATGCCACACTACGGTTGAAGGGGGTTTGTGCTGCGAGGATGTTTTCCCGGAAATCTATTCACTTGCCCGCCGTGGGGGCGCCCCGTCGGGGGCGGCGGGAGGCATCGTACCCGAGAGGAGTGGGGGGATATCAAACAATTTGATGAAGTGGGATAATCCGCAATAGAGGATAAAGTGGAAATATTAACAGTGCAACAAAAGTATATGGAAAGTGAGAGTATGTTCTTACTGTGACCGATTATTTGTAAGGAAACGCTCGAAAATGTGAGGTTCGTAGAGCACTATAAAAATTAAGATTAAAACATGAATTTATGAAGTCATTTGATAATCTGACAAATATTGGAAAAATCATTTGTATATGTGGTTGTTTTCCATTTATTATTGGATTAATTTTAATTGTGCCATTAATTCCGGTAGCATTCTCTCATTTTACAATTATCACTGGTACAACCTCATTTGATCCTAATCAAATGACAGCCGGTTTCTTGAATCCTACTGTAATTGATGGAATTGCCTATTGTGGTCTGGGTTTAAGCTTCATTGCAATTGGTGCACTTTTTCAAAAACCTGAAAACCATGAGAATATTCCATAAACTCTGATAAGTAGTTGCAATCTTTTTTTACATCCAACTCGTATTTAGATAAATTTCTGGTTTTTACTATTTAGAAAAAAATGACTTGGCAGCTATATTGTTTAGAAACCCTCATCTCTAAAAATTCAGAAAAAATCCCCCCCCTCTCCTGATCGATCCGGAAAAATTCAGATTGCCGTACACAAGCAGGCACCCCCCTCCCCCCCGACCAACTTTTCTCCAGCCTTGGACCCCTCTCCCCTCCTCCCTCAGTGGGATGGGGGACTACCCCCCTTGGTTCCAGCACTGCGACCTTTTGTTCGCGTGGAGCATCCGTCGGAAGAGGGGGTACCCCCTCCGTACCCTGAGGGTGGAGGGGGCCGGCCGATCGTGAAGTGGGAGGGGGTACCCCCTTTGCTTCCGGGTTGAGGGCCCCCACCCCCCCTCTTTCGTGTCTGCAAAAAATGGAGGGGGGTCCCTGATCAGCAAAGTGAAGGGGGGCCCCCTCCCCCTCAGGGTGGATGCCCCCGGTTTTTTGGAGGGTTGTCCCGGAAAAAAAGATGGCCACAGATTCATCCGGTGACAGGATCTCCCGGGCGGGCGATGGATTCATGGCCCGGAAAACACCCCGTACAGAACACCGCTAAAGGGAAACTATTTCTCAAATATATTGGCGTATTTTTTCGATTTCGGCGAGATAGCGGGACTTTTCCTGTGCGGTGAACAGCGTTATGCCCGGATCGTGTCCACCAGAGTACCCTGCCGGGAAACAGGGCCATGTACGGGCCCGGATTTCCGCAGGGGTCTGCTGGTCCGGATCCGATCCCTCATAGGTCATTATCACGGGGTGATTCCGGTGTGTTCTTCGGGATTCCGACGGTTGCACCTGTCCGCAGTCCGGGCATATCCGCGCAAAGGGAAACAGATGCAGAAAATCAGGTAAATTAATCGTGTTTTCCAAAAAAGTCCGGTACGGTTCGTGAACTTTCCGGAAAAAAACGACTCAGCAGCTGAACATTTCCAAAAATGTCCAAATCCCCGGCAGGCAATTCCGGAAAAAGAACGGCCCATGGGTGTACCCTGTCTGGTGTAGTCCCTGTGAACGACTTCGCAGTAATCTGCCCATAAAGTCACGGAAATGCCAACCTATTTTATTCCACGAAATGATAGTAGGGTAAAGCGTACCAGTCGTTTCTGGAAGCGCCACACGACTATACGGGGGTTCTTAAGCATGGCAGACAGGAAAACGGTGAGTGCCTCAACAGATCCGGAGTTCATACAGGAATTATCCGAATATCTGGAAGTACTCTCCAACCCGGTGCGGCTCAGGATCCTCAAGGTTATTGAACGGGAGCCAAAGGAGATTAGCGAGATCTCCTCCCGGATCGACACCAGCTACGCAAATACCAAAAAGCACATCGATCAGCTCGTCCATATCGGTCTCGTCAAAAAAGAGGCTGGCTTTGGGAGGGAAACCGTAAAGGGTATCCACCCGGTCTGGAAATTTTCCCTTGCCGAAGGCAGCCTTGAGATGCTTATCAGGAACCTCGGGGTCTTTTCACGGGTGAACATCCCTATTGGGTTTGGCGGGATACAGGAAAAACTCGAATCAGTGCGGGCGGCTGTCATAAAAGAATCGGGAACGAATTACCCGGCACTTCACCTCATGAGCGGGAGCAGGGCGGGCCAGACGTTCCTCTTGAAAAAAGATCACATTGCCGTAGGCCGGACCGATCCCGATATCCCTTCGCGGAGCGGCGAGAACGACATTGTACTCCCCGAGGAGTATGTTATGGTTACCCGGATCACAAAACCACATGCGGTCATTTCCCGGTCATTAGGCGGCTGGCAGGTCGAGGATCGCGGCAGTTCCGGGGGTACCTACGTGAACACGGAGCTCATCGCGCCTATGCACAAGACCGGGCTCAAAGACGGGGATATCATCGACTGTGCTCTGGGAGAGAACGCGGCGCGGTTTCTTTATATCGCAGACAAGTGACGGGTGATTCGCGGGCCCGGGGCTACCCGCGCAAGAAGTGTGGAGGAGTAAGATGAAAGAGGCACGACAGATCGCCGTTTTTCTATGCATACTCCTTGCCGTTTTCCTTGCCATCTCGCCAGCCTCGGCAAAAGTCGTCACGTACGACGGGAAAGGTGCTGCCGGGACGATCCAGGACGTGATCAATAACGCAAGTAACGGTGACAGTATCTTCCTTGCCGGGGGGACGTATGATGAAAACATCGTCATTGACCGGTCCCTTGTGTTTGGTGCGCTCGATTCAGGTAATCCTCCCCGTATTGTTTCCAGCGGGTCCGGTGCAGGGATAATGCTTTCTGCTGACGGTATCACCATAAATGGCGTGACAATCACCGGCAACGCATCCTACGGCCTTCTGGTTCTATCGAACAATAACCGGATCAGTTCCACCACGATCATGGGACATGATCTGGGAGTTGGCCTGAAATCCGCATCCAATAATATCTTCTCTGATAACACCATCACCGGCAACGGCGTTGGCATCGATCTGGATCGCATGTCCGATTTAAATACGTTTTTCCTCAATTCCTTCAATAATACGGTCGATGTCCTGAGTCAGTCTGCTGATAATGCCTGGTTCTCGGCCCGGCAGAACTACCAGTATCTGGGCAAGGATTTTTCCGGCCCTCTTGGAAACTTCTGGGGTGGAGCCGGTGCGACCGACAGCAATGGCGATGGGATCGGGGATGAGCCATTTACCCTCGCGCAGGCCGGGCAGAATAGTCCCGGTGCAACCGGAATAACAGACATGGCGCCGCTGGTCAGTTCTCCTGCAGCATATACGCTCACAAAATCCGCACTTACAGTTAATACCTCACGGTCGGGCGGTCTTGAACCACCCGCGGGATTCAAGTCCTCCCTCCTGCCGGATAATGTGCAGGCATCAGTCACTTCCGGCTCTTCCCTGTCACCGTTCACCGGTGCGCTCCCTCCATCAGGAGAAAATCCGCAGGGGCAGCCTCCCAACCCGGTGATAGGCTTCCTCATCCAGTTCTGGTGGCTGACCCCGGTCGCCCTTTTGATCTCCGCTGTGGGCGGGATCTGGTTTGAACGGTCCCGCAGGAGGGGACAGGATCGCCTCCCTGCCGATCAAACCCCTTATGAGTCACGGAATGCGACTGTTGTAAAAAAACCGGCTGATACATCACTTGCCGGGGAACCCGGACAGGACTATGCCGTCCGCCTGCCCGCAGCACTTGAGAAAAAATACCCGGGAGCGGAATATATAGCGGAGGGCGGGGTTTCCCGCGTATTCCGGGTACGGGACGAGGAAAACAACCGCTATGTCGCGGTGAAAGTCCCGATCCGGTTCGATGAGGTGACCGGGTCCCAGTTCACAAAAGAACTCACTATCTGGGAGGGGCTCCATCACAAAAATATTGTCGAACTCTATGGTGCAAACATCTTCCCCCGGCCGTACATCGAGATGGAATATGTTGCCTCATCCCTTGCGGAGATGCATTTTCCCCTCGATGAAAGGAAGGCTGCTGCAATCATTACCGGGGTTGCGGAGGGACTCCTGTACGCCCACGGACAGGGCATTGTCCATAGGGATATCAAGCCGGGAAATATCCTGCTTACCGCAGACGGGACGCCGAAAATCACCGACTGGGGTCTCTCCAAGGCACAGGGGACAAAACAATCGGGTCTCATTGGTTTTTCCCTGGAATACGCCGCGCCGGAACAACTGGCGCCCAACCTCTACGGCGAGCCCGGGCCGTGGACGGACATCTACCAGATGGGTGTCCTCTTCTACGAGATGCTGGCCGGGCATGTACCGTTTGCCGGGGATGGTATGGGAGAGGTCACGCATGCGATCCTGCATGATGAACCGGCGCCGGCGTTATCAGGGGGCAGGAACGCAGATGCCATCAACGCGATCATCGTAAAATGCCTCCGGAAACGGCCGCAGGACCGGTACACCACGGTCGCAGATCTTCTCAAAGATCTCAACCAATCAGGTCTGGCAGAGTGACCGGCAGGCGGGATAAAAAAAGCATTGATCGTTCCCTTCCTCCTGACACTGCCTCGTCTCCTGTCGTCTTTACTGTGTTGCCGGAGGGGTACCTGACGGCATTGTCCCTGATGGGGGAGTACCGGATGGTGCCGTGCCGTTCATCTGTCCTCCCATCTGTCCGCCCGGCGGAGTGCCGGAGGGTGCTGTACCGTTCATCAGTCCGCCCGGTGGTGTACCCGAAGGTGCGGTGCTGTTTGTCTGTGCACCCGATGAAGGGGTGCCGGACGGCGCCGCACTGTTTCCCCCGGATTGCAGGGTGTCCGTCGGGACTTGAGTGGATGACGAAACCGCGTTGTCCCCGGACGGTGTGGAATTACTTGTGGAACTTTGCATACAACCCGCAATCATGATTCCTGCGATGAGGATGGCCGATGCAATCAACATGAGTATGCTGCTTTTTTTCATGGAATAAATCACCTGTGGCTTCCGGATACCTCTCCTTCCCGGGGAGGCATCCCTTTCTTGTGCGATTACCCTGCTTTGATAAGCGTCTCAGGCCTCGCAGAGGTATTCTGTATGCGGCACGGCTGCAGTACCTTTTTCTCCCTTGTGCGGGGGGTGCAACGTACCCTGCCATGCATTCTGGTCATACATGATTTTTCGCCGTAATTTTTATCTCTCATGATCTCCTGAATGGGGGAGAGCATTCTCTACCATCATGATTATCCGGGGTATTATAATCGGTGCATGGGGGAAGTGATACCCTGAATTCAAAAATGATTATTTGAACCGGCTGGTTGAAGCTATCCGCTTACTTACGTAACTCGTATCCTGTTCGCGTTGCTTCCTTGCATATACCTGTGCTAAAAAGAGGGTAGAAGAGGGATCAATGATCCTTTCGCGGTCCGGGAAACCCGGTGGGCACTGCAGGTTTTGCCCCCATCGGGTTTGAAAACGGTGACCGGTTATCTCATCTGCCTGGTACATCAGGGAGATCATCGGGTAAGATCTCACCTGTTGTTGTATAGCATCGCTGCTTCGCGGTTGATACCACCTGCCGGTATCCGGGTATTTCTGCCTTTCCTGATCGTATGCTCTCAATCGTGCTCCATCGTCCGGACTTTTTTAGCCCTGTTTGGTCCGTGGATCACCCGCAGTGCCGGACGCAAGCTGGTACCGGACAGGCCGGTTTTTTTCGTGTCCCTCATACGAACACGGGGCTCCTCACGCCGGGGTAAGTATCGTGCCTGATTCAATAGTACGGTTTCTTTTCGCGTCTTTTACGGTTCACCTCCGCCGGTGACTACCCTTTCCGGCACTCACCACGCATGCCGATGGACGCGGACGGTCTTATATTCCCATCATTGACGGAGTGAAATTATGTATCTTTTTTGGGGATTGATTAAACCCCGGGGTGTAATATATCCGGTTGATGAACGATCGGCTCAAAAAAAGCGTGGTGACAAAAAGTGCCTGTCACTATAAAAAAATTTAACGGGGTCTATGCTCTTTTTTTTCCTTTGCCCGGTTTATCTTTATCATGTTTGGCACGACTATTTTTGAGATGACCCTCATGACATAATACTTCAGCAGCGCGGACATGGTATTCCCCGCGTATGGTTGCCTTGTCTCAGCCCGGCCATTTTATTATTCACTCCTCAGCGCATCGATGGGGTCCATGTTCGATGCCCTCCATGCGGGATACACCCCGGATATGACACAGACCACCACGCCGATAAGCATGGCGGCAGGGACGTACAGGATACTTGATGGCTGGAAGAAATACGCTGTCGTGCCAATCATTGCCTCCACGACAGAGTATCCTATAATCAGACTGCTGATCCCTCCGATTCCTGCCCCCAGGAGCCCGAGAATGAATGCTTCATATATGAACATCCGGCGCACTTCGCCTTTCTCTGTCCCGATGGAGAGCAGGATACCGATCTCCTGTATCCGTTCACTCACAGACATCATCATCACGTTAAAGATACTCACGGCAGCGACAAGAAGCGCTATTGCGCCGATTGCCTCAAGGAACTCAGTCTCTGTGCTCAATGTTGCCGTCTCTGTTTCCAGCTGCGATGTGGCGTCCGTGATCCTGACCGCCGGGGTTTTCGCGTTGGTGTTGATCTTTGCGTCAAGCGCACTTTCTATATCATTGATGTTGTCAACATCCTTGACAATGACATTGACCTGGCTCCACTCATTTTCCCCGCCGTACTGGTTGGTATACCATTTACTGTTCACCACGATCCCGTTATCCGTCGAAACACCGTCAGCAACAGTTCCCCGTGCCTTGAGGACCCCGGCAATACGGAGCTCGGGCCGGGATGACGATGAGAACGACCCGATTTTAATGCGGCTTCCCACCTTGAGGTTAAATTCTTCGGCAATAGTTGACCCAACTAGGACTTCATTTACCCCGAGATCAGTTGTCCCGTTGCCATACGTCTGGTTCAGGGAGAGGAACTTGGAGATGTCGTCAGGGTCGATACCGTAGATAGAACCCCTGCCGGCGACGGAACTGATCGTAAACTCACCATTTGTTGAATAGATGGGGATTACCGTGCCGTTTGATCCCACGACCGATGTGATCTTCGTGAGTTGACTTTTGGTCACTCCTGAAGCCGTCGATGAGGAGGGGGTGAATCCGGGCGGACCCATCCTGACCGTGTCCGATGAGATGACGATGGTGTTTGCGCTGGAGGAGAGCTGGTCCTTGACTTCCAGCTGCATGTTGGTGCCGAGCATTCCCATGGAGGCAATGGCGACGACACCGATCACAATGCCGATGGCGGCAAGCATTGATCGCAGGAAATTTAAGCGGACGCTCCTGACCGAGAGATTGAAGAAGATATCTCCTTTGATCATGATTCTGCAATCCTCCCGTCCACCAGCCTGATGGTATGGTGAGCATACTCCGCGATCTTCGGGTCGTGGGTCACGAGGATAACCGTCTTCCCGCTCTGGTGCAGCCCGCAGAGGATGTCCATGATCTGGTACCCGGTCCTGCTGTCGAGATTCCCGGTCGGTTCATCGCAGAGAAGGATCTTCGGTTCGTTTACGAGCGCCCGGGCAATGGCCACTCGCTGCTGTTGTCCCCCTGAGAGCTGGGTGGGCCGGTGTGCGCTCATGTCCCTGTCAATGCCGACTTGTTCGAGCAGCGCTGATGCCTTGCCGGTCGTGTCCCGTTTCTTGTACTTCAGGATGAGCGGGTACTCCACGTTCTCGTATGCCGAAAGGAGGGGGATCAGGTAGAATTTCTGGAAGATATACCCTATCGTATCCCTGCGCATATGTGTCCGCTCAAGGGTTGACATTTCAGCTACATCTCTCCCAGAGATGTACAATTTTCCCGATGTGGGGACATCGAGAATTCCCAGCTGGTTCATCATGGTCGATTTGCCCGAACCGGAAGTTCCCATAATGGCGATAAAATCGTTTTCCATGATGTCGAGGGAGACGTGATTGAGAGCGGTAAAATCTCCGCTCTCCAGATAATACGTTTTTGTCACGTCGACAAGCTGGATAAGGGGGGTATCGGTCATATCCGATCCCCTCACTGTTGTTTTTTCAGTTTGTGAGAGATCCATTTCCGCTTTGTCCACAGGATGATACCGATGATGAGGATGATCGCTCCGGCGATGACCGGGTAGAACGAACTGATGCCGCCGCCGTTGCTGCTGGTGAAAAGCGACGTGCTGCTGCTACTGCTGCCGCCGGGGCCACCGCTCATTCCACCGGGGCCACCACTCATCCCGCCGGGACCGCTCATGGAGCTCGCGGAGCTGGATGTAGTTTTGGAACTGCTGCTGGCCGTCGAACTGCCTGTTCCTGAAAGTGAGTTGAGATTGAGCGTCTTAGTGGTGCTGTAATCATTACCACTCGCATCTTTCCAGCTGATAATCACCGGGACCGCAGAGAGATCGCTGCTGGTAAAGGTTAATTCGAAACTACCGGAATCATCCGCTGCGATACTTCCGATGGCATATACGGGATAGGTCCCTGTACCGGTTGCCGGCGACCCGACGTTCACTATCACGCCATAGGCATCTGTAATACCGGCATTGGTGATATCACCGGTGATGTCGTAATTTGAACCTGAAGTCGTGAGGGCAACATCGTTGAGAACAGGCACTGCTGCCGTTTTGTCCTGTCCGATGTTGATCGGTAATACTACCTCACTGTAATGCGTGTTTGCTCCATTCTGGTAACTGATATTAAAGGTGAGGTTCGATGCCGCATGGGGTGTAATGCCGAAGGTAACCGCTGTGGAACTGCTGGGTGCTAGAGAGGAAACGAGCTCCATGGTCGGGTCTGCATCAATACCTGATCCCACAGGCGTAATCACGATATTCTGTACTTCCCCGTCACGGGTGTTCATCAGGGTGAGCGTCACGTTTTGCTCGGCTTCTGGTGCAAACGAGGTTGGTTTTGACGTGACCGCTGCCATGAGACTATTTGAGTCCACATCGATCAATATCGGATAATGGATGGCATTGCCGGTTTGCGTTCCGAGGGTAAACAGTGCGGGATAGGTGCCATCCGGCGGCTTTACGGTGAAGCTGACCGAGTATGTGATCGTCGATCCGGCACCGATAAAACTCATGGTCTGCCATGGGTCCTCCTGAACGCTGAGGTGGTCGCTGATGATATCCGGATGGGAAAGCCCGATGGCAGATGT
>Ga0187874_10001788_pt1 | contig 18118 bp, 10 predicted proteins | sample June2016WEW_16_1_3_FD_132993 | JGI IMG/M metagenome (GOLD analysis project Ga0187874, IMG submission 132993) | Peatland microbial communities from SPRUCE experiment site at the Marcell Experimental Forest, Minnesota, USA - June2016WEW_16_150 | ecosystem: Environmental > Terrestrial > Soil >... | reverse complement strand
GGGTCCGCCGCTATTTTTATTCCTCGTCCGCGTGCGCCTATAACACCGACCTCCAGCAGGACCCGAACGTCCGCGCCCTCAAGGAATCCGACGCCTACCCGGCGATGGCCGAACGCGGTTACGGCTGGGAAAAACTTATTTCCGAAATGTTCTGCCAGGAATACTGGGTTGAACGCGGGATGAAAACCCTGATCGCCCGCTTCCACAATGTCTATGGCCCGAACGGCACCTGGGACGGTGGCCGCGAAAAAGCCCCCGCCGCCCTCTGCCGCAAGGTCATTGAAGCCATTGATACCGGCAAAAAGAGCATCACCATCTGGGGTGACGGCACGCCGACCCGCAGTTTCATGTACATTGACGACTGCGTGAAGGGCATTGACATGATCATGCACTGCGATGACTTGATTGCCACGCCCATCAACCTCGGCACCAGTGAACTGGTATCCATCAACGAACTGCTCTCCAAGATTGAGAAGATTGCCCGTGTGAAGCTCAAACGGCATCACGACCTGACCGCGCCGCGCGGCGTGGCCGGCCGCAACAGCGACAACACGTTCATCAAGCAGGTTCTCAACTGGGAACCGAACACGCCGTTGGACAAGGGTTTGGCGGTGACTTACAAGTGGATTCACGAGCAATACCACAACCGCAAAAAAGGCAAACGCGTGGTGGAATAAGCTGACCAAAGCACCGTTACTTACGCCGCTCCGATTTCGAAGCAGCCTACTCGCCGGTGTAGATCACAAGCTATATCAAATTCCCTTTGCTGCCGGTCGCGTTCGGTTGGCCCGAGTCGGGTCCACGTCGAAGTTTCATTTGCATCTGCGGAAATATCAAATCCGTAGGGAACTGTAATCCCGACCAAGTCGGTGATTAAATAGCGGTCGTGCATTCTTTCCCAAAGAAAGACAGTTGCTTTCAACCCCGCCGCTGCCAAACGATTGCTCCATGGCTCGAAATCAGCCATCCATTGCGGCAAGCTTTGAACCTGATTCTGCCCACCAACCTTATGCCAGCTTGCGCGATGGATTTCAATGAGCGGACGGCGACCATTGGCTCCGGCGCTCAAAAGCAATTGTGGAAATTCCTGGTAACTAGGGGCCAAAGGATCAATGTATGCATCAACGAACATCAACGAATTCGCGTGGCGCAAAACCAAATCAAGTGTTTGCAGATAACCTGCCGTTGTTCGGTTGACAGGTTTGGATGGCGAGCGCATTTCCCACCAATCCGTTTGGTTCAGGCGTTCAATGGATACGACCGGCGCGTCCGGATAATTTGCAGCAAGTTCCCTGTGCGTGATGATCGCGCGACAAGGGTAAGTTTCATGAAGTTTCTGCGCCTCCCAAAGCCACCATTCATCTCCTTCCGGGTCGGGTGGTAACTGGGGCGGGGTAACAATCAGACGGCGGTTTTTTTTGGCAAATGTCAGGAATTGTTTTGCGAGCGGACCAACCGCATCCGTCGCCTGACTCCACCTGCCGTTACGCATGTCGGCAAAAATCCCCTCTGCTCGGCACAGGTCATTCAAGCACCCAATGCCAAGCTCAAGCGCCGCTGTGCTTGACGAACGGGCTTCGGCCAGCGCCTCGGGAGTCATGGCAAATCGCGCAATCATGTCAGCGAAAAAGTTCGCGATAACCTTCCTCGAAAAATCCTCCCGGCCACGCTTTGACCAGTTCGCCGATTTCGTTCAGTGGCATCTCGCGAATGATGCTCCTGGCTCCGTCCGGCTCGACATACAACACGGACACGTCCTTGTTCGTAATCGGCGTGTATCCTTTCGGCAGAGTTTTCAAATGCGTTTCGCGGATGCGGCGCATGATCCGCAAAATCAGATGCTCGCTGTGAGTTTCGATTAAAAAGGTGTTCTTCCGCATGCCTAGCGCCGACTCAATGAACACGTCGCCGAGTTCCGCCTGCAAGGCCGGATGCAAATGAATTTCCGGTTGTTCAATTGCAACTATCTTTGCCGCGTCCGCATAGGCGTGAACCAGTACCGGTAACACCTGACTGATGCCGATGCCGACGTCTCGGTGCGTTACCGGCGTGTTACTACGCAAATCCAGAAGAACCAGTTCGTCGTATTTTTCGCCAACTCGCTGCTGCAACATCTTTAGAATATTTTGCGCTTCGGCTTGTGGATTCTTGACGCCGAACCCGGGCTGTTCGCCGTCATACTCGTGGCCGGCGGAATCAACTCCCGGCTGTTCACCTTTCGTTACTTGTTCAATTGGCAATCCCTCAATCGCGTCAGCGAGCGGTTGCTCCATTGCCTCCATGGCGCCAAGAGTGCGTATTCGCAATTGGTAGCGCGTTGATAACACGTCCGAACTCAACCAGCGGTTCACTGCTGTTCGTACCGTTTCGCTTGTCCGCACCGTATCCCAAGCGTAACCGCCGCCAGCCAGCCAGTTGCGGCCGCGGTCGTCACTGAATGCCAAATGGCGGGGTGGAAATGACCGCAATGGGCCAAGGTAGCAGATACGTTTAAGCTGAGCCCGCAGTGATTCGTTTACACCAACAATCAGTTCCTCAATGGCCCGCGGAATGAAAAGTTTTGCCACGGCCACCAATTGTGGCATCCGATCAGCCTTGGGAATCGGCATCAGTTGCGGCGGAGTGGCGGCTGCATACTGCTCGCCCAATAGGCGACCCGGCAAAAATCCCTGCGCGCCAAACCGCAACGTCGGAATTAACTCTTCGACCGCCTTTTGCAGGCCGGCCATTTCTGTCGTCGGATCAACCCGCACTGTGGTCGTGTTACTAAGGATCACACCATTAATCAATGGTTGCAGCGTCTCGCGCTCCAGCCGGTCCACGTGCATTGTGCCGTCCGGACGTCGGCTCAAACGCACCACCACCCGCTCGGCGGATTCCACCTCGTAGGAAATCAGCCAAGGCCGTTCGTTCGGCAATGGCTGGCCGTGGTCATCCAACGGCACGCCAAAACTCACCGTGACTTTCGCGGTGCTTGTTTTATCCAGCAATTGGCGCGCTTGGCCGCGAAGGGCCCCCGCGTTCAACTCTGCCGTCCACTCCACCCGCCGGCTCATATCACACCTGTGGAGATATTGGCGGAAACCGCCAAGATCCACCGAATCGCCGCCGATTTCAGTCCGGGAAACGTCAAGTTGGCCCGTGTCTACTGCATGGCGCGCCAGCAGGAAGCCGTGCAATACGCTCGATTTGCCTGCACTGTTCGCGCCGAAAATGAGCGTTATCGGGCGGATGGGAATATTCTGCGTCTCGGCAAATGCTTTAAAATTACCCAATCCTAGTGCGCGGAAACCTCGATAGAATGATGCAGCCAAATCCTTCTCCAATTCTTCGATGAGAAATTCCGCTGAGATTTTGTCAAGGCTGCTCGACGGCACTCTGGCTGCCGCGATGCCAAGCGATTTGGCCTTGGCAAGCACCTGCCGGATTTCGATGCCCAATTTTTTCGAGATGTCCCAGATGCGGATTGGCATAGTTATGAATGGTTAGTTTTTCCCACCGGTTGCACGGAGCAGCCGCGCCTGCTGTTCCATTTCGGCGAGCAATTCTTTCAGGTGCGCCTCGCGCCACTTCGCCGTCAACTCGCCGGTGAACGCGCGATGGAGCATCGTGGCAAACAAATCTTCCAAATTCTTTTCCGAGCTTTCACTTTGACGCGCAAGATGGCGGAACGTCGTGGTATATGCTCCGAATTCATTCAGCAGATTGTCTGGCGGACGCGGAACAGCAAGTGACTCCAACTCTCTTGGCGCAAGATTAGGCTGGCCGCCGCCTTGCATTTCCATTGTGATGAGGTTTCGAGCATAGGGTGACTGAAGCAAGACTTCCAAATAATCCAGCACGGAACGCGGCGCAGCACGCACTAAAAAACGTCCGACTCGCTGGTTGAGCAAGGCTTGGACGTTTTCAACATCGTAGCGAGCTAGTTTTCCCGTCGTTGCTCCGCTTAATGCGATGAGTAAATCACCCAAGGCAAGTCTGAATGTTTCGTGACGTTCATAGAAATCACGCGGCAAGAATGCTGATCCTTCACTTATTCTCACCGCCCCATCAACCAAGTTACTAATCCGAACCAGCAGCACCCCGTCCGCAACAAAATCGTCACTCTTGAAAGCATAGCCGCACTGGACTTTCGTTAATTTGCCGAGCGGTTCAAGCGGCCAGCCTTTCGGGTTCGTGGCAGGGTCGCCGAACATTTTGTGGAAGAGGGCGGGCAGGATGCGGTCGGCCAGTTGATCCGCTTCGGCGCGCTGCCGCCGCAGCCCATCCGCTTGCTCCAACAACTCCACAATCCGCCGCTGCTCGCGCGGCGCAGGAAACGGAATTTCGGCGCGCTTCACAACTCCATCGCTTACCGCCGGGTAATTTGCGCCGCGCATCTGTGAAACCAGAGAGCTGACAAATTCAGAAGTCAGGCATCTGTAGAAAATAAATTTGCCCTCGGCAATTTTTTTATCCGCGCGCAGAACACAGAACCCGGTCGAGGCAATCTGACCGTCCAAATCCTCTGGCACAAGTGCAACCGCGTTCAGATTTGGCCGAACCGTCGAGACTAGCACATCGCCCGCCCGAACTTCCTTCCGCGCCCTGCTCGGCGCTTCTGCTCCCTGCATTTCAAGCGCGGCAGTGATACGCTTGGCGTCCTTATCCACCGACGCAATATCAATGTAACGAAATGGCGAATCGGGCGACGCCGTCGGGTCGCGTTGTCCAGTCGGCACGCATAGTTTGCCGATGCTGGTGACAGGCCATTTCATTTTACGGCCTCCACTTCCTTCAAAAGTTTTTCCAAACCGTCTGTGATGTCGCGCTCCAGCTTAAGTGTTTTGTTGATAAGTTCCGTCGCATCTTCCTCCGGCGGTTTCTCGCCCACTTGCGGCTTGTAGCGTCCCGCTCCGAGATTGAATTCGTCCTCCGCGATCATGCTCACCGTCGCCCACCAACATTTTGGTTCGTCGCTGCCCGGCGGCAACCTCGTCTTACCCTTCTCCCCCGGCGGCGACTTGAATCCAGAATCCTTGTAGGCTTTCCACTGGCGCAGCATTTCTGGCAGTTCGTTTTTCTCCGGCGTCTCCGGTCGCCCGCCGCCCGTGATCTTGTCGGGGTCGTAACCGTCATTTTTGATTTCGTAGAACCAGACCTTGCGGCCATTTTTCTTTTCCGCTTTCCGCTTTTCTGGTTTTGCAACTTCCACTGGCTTGCGAAAAATCAGGATGCCAGTTTTCACACCTGCGTAAGGTTTGAACACGCCCGCCGGAAGTGAAATCACCGCGAGCAGCTCGTAATCTTCCACCAGTTTCCGCCGCAGTTCGATATGCGCGCTGGTCGAACCAAAAAGCGCGCCTTCCGGCACAATCACAGCGCACCGTCCGCTGGGCGCGAGCGCGTCCATCGCCAAGCCAAGGAAGAGCAGTTCACTTTTCTTCGATTGCGTCGGCAAATCCTTGCGGATGGAATCCGTCGGCAACATTCCGGCAAAAGGCGGGTTGGACAGGATGACTTTGTATTTGCGGTTGAGGTCGTCATCGCTCAAGCCGCCGAGTTCCGAGAGCGCGTTGGCGCGTTTGACGTGGGCGTTGCGGATGCCGTGCAGCACCAGGTTCATCATCGAGATGCGCATCATTTGTCGCGACACTTCGATGCCGTAAATGGAGCGTTCCAGCAGTTCCCAGTCGGGAATCTTTTCGCCCGCGCCTTTGCGGTAGGTTTGGAGATTGGGAATATCCTTTTTGGCCTGCGCCAGCGTCAAACCCCGGTCGTCGAGCCATTCTTCTCCGTAAATTGGCACTTCACGCGGCTCGGTTGAATACTTGGCAAGGATGTGTTCCAGCGCGTCAATCAGGAAGCCCGCCGTGCCGCAGGCGGGATCGTAAATGGAATCGCCGAAATCGGGGTCGAGCATTTCCACCATAGCCACGCGAATCTGGCGCGGTGTGCGGAACTGTCCCATGTCGGACTGCGGCTGCCGGGAGAGATATTGCAGCAGGTATTCAAAAATATCGCCCTTCACGTCCGGGCCGAGCTTGGCAAAGCTGAATCCGTCCAGCCCGTCAATGACCTCTTTCAGAACGTGCGGGTCATCAATTTCCATCTTGGCGTCCTGGAAATAAATCGCCACTTGCGGCTCTTCCTTCAGGAGCGAAGCCATGTAGGGGAAGACGTCGTCGCGCAGGAAATTGCGGAGTTCGTTGCCGCTTTTGAACCGCCAGTTGCTCCAGCGATAGCGCGACGCCTGATCGGGGAACAGCAGCTTGCCATTGCCGTTCTTGCCTTTGACCAGCCGCGATTTCAATTCCAGTTCCGCCTCGCGCTCGTCCAGCAGCTTGAGATAAATCAGGTAGGAGATTTGCTCGACGAAGAGGGTCGGCACGGCGAGGCCGCCGGACCAAAGAATGTTGCAAATGCGGTCGAGTCGGCTGCGAATTTCCTGGTTCATGGTCGGTTACGCGGCAAAAAGGGCTTCGTTCAGGTCAGCGACTATTTCCTGCAATCCCTGCTCGCCAAACAATTCCACGCCGACATCGGCGGCGTTGAGAATGGAAAGCGGCGGTTCGAACAAATCTTCGATGCGCACTTCGCCGACGGCCACGCCGCGATTTTTCAGCAACGCGAGATATTGCGCCTGTTCCGGTGTGACATTGCGGGAGACGAGCCAGGCCTGGAAATTCTCGTTGATTTCCTCTTCCTTCGTTTTGAGTTTTTCCAGACCGAGCGCGTGCCGGATGAATTCGATAATGTTCCCCGCCGCGCGCCGGTAGGCCAGCCGCAAATTTTCCTCGTTGAAATAATTCTCCGGGCGGTTCAGTTGGTCGGCGAGGCGGTGTTCTTCCAGTTCGGTCAACGGCTGGTTGTCCTTGATTTTCTGAATCAGCGGGTCGTCCTTGACCGCCGCGCGGATGGATTCCTCCCAATTGCTGATATAGACCTTCTTGTCCACGCGTTCGCCGTTCGGCCCGACTTCCACATACGCCAGCGCGTCCAGCCAGTCGTCCTGGATGCCCAGCTCGACCAGTTCGCCGCGCGTCCCCGGCGGCGGTGGTTTTCCACCCCCGCCGCCGCCAGCACCCGCCGGCCCCTCAAAAATGTCCGTCTCACTGTCGTTGAAATACTCGTGGTTGCGGAAAAAGTCGTAGATGACGAAACGCTTCTTGCCGATGTGCGGCGCGATGCGCGTGCCACGTCCGCGAATCTGCTGGTAAAGAATCGGGCTGAAAATTTTCCGGCACAAAACGATGTGGAGGATTTCACGGCAGTCAAAGCCGGTCGTCAGCATGTCCACGCTCACCGCCACCATTGGGTAAATCTCCTTCTTGAAACGGCGGATGGCGGCGGCGGCGTCCGGGATGTCCGAAGTAATCACTTCCGCGTATCGCCCGTCGTTTTCCGGGTGAAGCTGATTGAGGTAGTAGCAGAGCCGCGCCGCGTGATGTTTCGTCAGCGCAAACACGATGGCCTTGCCCGGCCCATCCTTCTGTTTCGGTGCCAGTTCCTTGTAGCTTTCCCACGCCAGCCGGTCGAATTCCTGCATCATCTTCCGGTTCGTGTCTTCGTTCGTCCATGTCCGTTCAAACTCGGCGGGGTCGTAATTGTCCTCTCCGATTTTCGCCCCTTCCGCAATCAGATGCGTGATCCTTTTCGCAAAACGGTAAGGAACAAGGTGTCCTTCCTGAATCGCCGTGACAATGGAATGGGTAAAATCCGGCTGGCCAGTCTTGCACTGGTAAAACTGGTAGGTGTTGCGGTCAATGTAAGCTGCCGGCGTTGCCGTGAGACCGATGTGAAACGCATCGAAATGCGTCAGCGCCGCCTGCCATGCGCCGTAAATGGAACGGTGACATTCATCGGCAATCACGATGTCGAAGTAGCCGCTCGTGAATTCGGTGTAGCGGCCAATCATGGTCTGGAGCAGGCAGACGGTGATTTGTTTGTGCTGAATCGCCATGCCGGGCTTCAACCAATAGCTTCCGTATTCACCGCCCATCAAACCTGTGTCTTGGAAGGCTGCAAGCGCTTGTTCAGCGAGTTGCTCCCGATCCACGAGAAATAGCACGCGCTCTGCCCGGCCGGCTTTGAACATTCGCTTGGCGTGAAGGCAGATGGCATCGGTTTTGCCAGTGCCGGTGGGCAGTTCAACCAGAAACCGCCGTTTGCCAAGCTCAACCGCCTGGTCCAGCGCCCGCAGCAAATCCTTTTGATAGGGCCGCACGATGCGCGGCTCGCCCACGCGCAGGAAATCGTCCGGAATGGGAACGGTGGCCAGCGGTTTGGCCTCCTGCCGCAGATAAAGCAACCGCTCGAGGTCGCGGCGCGAATAAAACGAACTGACAATTCGCGCATCGTCGTTGGTGTAATCCCAGAAATAAGTCAGTTCGCCGTTGGAGAGGAAAATGAACGGAGCGCCGATATATTTCGCCATCGGCAGGGTTTGATGTTTGGCAATGTAGGGATCGATTTTCGCCCTTTTGGCTTCCACCACTGCGAGCGGACGGCCGTTTGCCGACAAAAGCACGTAATCCGTCCGACGCATATCCACCTGCTCCGATGTGTCGGCGCCGGGTGGCGCGTCATGCAGAACAGAATCTCCGGAAACGGAAATTTCCGTGCGAATTTGCGACTTGTCCGCCGGATCCCAGCCCGCCTGACGCAGGAGCGCGTCAATCAGAATGCGCGCATCGGCTTCGCTGTCGTGTTTACTCATTTCTCAATCCCGTTTCCGTTTCCATCTTGCGTAAGTATTGCCTCTTGCTCTTTATTCTTCTAGGCTTTATTTCGCAAAGTTCATAACTATTTAGTCATGGTTCCTGAGTTGCTCCAACAAAGCGGGCTTTCTTTTGATCGCCTACAAAGCTTCTGTCTAGTGGCCGAGGCGGGTGGCGTCACCAAAGCCGCCAAAGGCGACCCGGCCAAACAAAGCCTTTATAGCCGACAGATTCGGGAACTTGAAGAATTCTTTGGCGCGGAACTCATCCGCCGCAAAGGCCGGGGCATTGCGCTCACGCAAGCGGGTACTAATCTCCACGCCATCGCCCGTGAAAGTTTCGCCGCACTGTCCGACTTTAAAAGTGAATGCAAGGGGCAACCGGTCGAGGTCGTCATCGGCACCGGAGACAGCGTCATTCAGTGGCTGCTGCTTCCCCGTTTGGGGGAAATCCGCAAGCGCATTCCGCGCGTCCGTTTCAAATTCCTAAATCTCCCGACCGACGAAGCGGTGAAACGACTCGCCGACGGTTTGATTGATTTCGCATTGGTGCGAGAGGACGCAATTGGCCGGCCACTTCAAGCGACCTCCCTCGGCGTCCTGGGTTACTCGTTGTTCATCCCGCAAACGCTCAAATCGGCGATTGGGCGAGCAGACAACCTGAAATTGTTGGACGACCTGCCGCTGGCCACGCTTGAAGGGGAAGGCAGTTTTCGTGGTGCGCTCGCGGAGATTGCCAGAAAGCATAAAATCAAGGTGAACATTCAAGTTGAATGCTCATCGTTTTCGCTGGCGGCGCGGGCGATTTCCGAAGGCAACGTCGCGGCCATTCTGCCCAATCTGGCCGCCGCGGAAATAAAAAGGACGGGCGGAGTTGAGGTGCGGCTGGAATTTCTACGGCACTTTGACCGGAAGATGTGCCTGGCATCGAATCCTCGCTCGGTTCGCATCCGCCCAATCCTGCAAAAAGTTGGCGCTACCCTTGCCCAAGTTTGCCAATTTTGAACCCCATGTCCCAAGGCTAGAGAACAAGCCCTGCCTTAGCGAATCTGCTCCAAAGCCTTCCGTTCGCACGCGGCGTATTTCTCGACGAACTTGTCGTACACCGCCGTCGAAGCCGGATTCGGGCGGACTTCGCTGTTGGGTATCGGATTGCAGAAACCGGCCACAACGTCTTCCCATTTCGGCTTTTCACCGGCCGCGACCAGCCAGCCGTGCGCTGCCCGCAACGCCGCGCCCAGCGCCGCGCTCTTGGAAACCTCAATCCGCAGCACCCGGCAGTTCATCACGTCGGCCAGCACCTGCAATAACGCCTTGTCGTTTGACGCGCCGCCGGTCGCGAAAATCTGTGCCGGCGACACCTTCATCCATTGCGAATGGAGCCGCAGGGACATCATCTGCGCCTCGAAAATCGCGCGGCAATTCGCGGCGACATTCTTTTCGTCCAGGTCAAAACGGTGGATGCCCGGCTTGTTCACGCGGGGGACAATTTCCGCCTCGAACCACGGCAACAGAATGGCGCCGTCGTTGCCGGGCGGCGTCGCCGCCACCTGTTTGCTGAATTCGTTCCAGTCTTGGAGGTGGTAATGTTCGCGGATTTTTTCGCGCGCGAGCGAGCCGTTCTTGAAACAAATCAGCGTCATGTAATCGCCATTGGGCGAACCGAACACGTGCCCTTCGCCGTGCTCGTCGGTCTGGCATTTTTTCATCGAGCCAAAAAACGTGTCGCTCGTGCCCAGGCTGATGGCCACCTGGCCGGCCTTGATGAGGCCGAGGCCGATGACACTGCACGGATTGTCGCCGGACCAGACCTGGATTTGCGCCTTGGGATTCACGCCGAATTTTTTCACGAAATATGGGCTGACCGCGCCGACCAGCGTGGAAGACGCCACGACCGGCGGCAATTTCTCGTCCAAATCCGGCGCGGTGGCCTTGAGCGCCTCCGGGTGCCAGGTTTTTTTGCGGATGTCCATCAGGTTCATGCCCGCGCCGTCGCCGTGGTCAATCGGCACAATTTTTCCCGCGAGCAGCGACGCCATGAACGAACTGACCAGCGCGATACTCGCCGTCTGCGCGTAAGCCTCCGGCTCGGTCTTGTAAAACTTGCGGATTTGCGGGCCGGTGAACCGCTCGAAAGCGTCCGAACCGGTCTTCTGCGCGGTGGCCTTGATGCCGCCCAGCGCCTGGCGGATCTCCGCGCACTCAGCCGCCGTCGAGGAATCCATCCAGATCGGCGCCGTTTTGCGCGAGAAAATGCCGTTCAGATTTTCAACCAGACTTTTCGCCGGATTCAGGCCGGCCAGCGCGGCGGCCACGCGGCTGTTGAGATAAACCGAGCCGTGCTGCTGCCCGCTGCCGCTGATGGCCAGAAGGTCGCCGAGCGCGACGCCGTCTTTTTTCATTTCGGCAAAAATCAAATCGAGCGCGTCGGCCCACAGCAACGGCGCGCTGTGTTTGACCAGCGGGTCGGGATTGGGCAGGACGCCGTTTTGGGTTTTGTACTGCGGCAGGGCACGGTCGAAGTTCAGTGATTTGTCATAAACGACCTTGCGGCTGTCGTAGTCAATGACTACCGCGCTCAGGCTCTGGGTGCTGGAATCGAGTCCGAGAAATAATTTGGCCATGTGATGTGGAATATTTCGATTGTTTTTGTTTCGCCCATGGTAGGGGCAACGCGCGCCAAAGGGAAGCATGTTTTGGGCCGTTTTTCACGGGTTTTTCCGGCTGACCGGTGGAATTCCCGGCCACAGAAACGCGCGGCGGCGACCGTTTTGGTGGGGCGAGTGTCCTTGCGAACCGTGTGGCCCGGCGAAGGCTGATCCCCACGAGCCGTTCATTAACCGCGGATTACGCGGACGCCACGGATTCAATCGCCACAAACGAAAGCGAAGCACACAAAAGGCTTTTACGCGAATTGACACGAATTTTGGAGGGTTGAGGTCCGCTCCTACCAGCGCCATAATCGCATCGTAGCGTCGGCGCCAGGTGCCGAACTCTCCGCCACAGGCCGGACGCGATACGCACCGGTTTCGCGTCCCTGCGAAAAAGTCGCCAAAGATTCATTTGACAAAGCCCGGTTCATTACCTACCGTTCGGTAGGTTTATGGCCAAACACGGTCCCGAAACGCGGCGGCACATTCTCCGGGCGGCGCTCAAACGCTTCGCCAATGGCGGCTACGCGGCGACGTCTGTCCAGCAAATCGTCGGCGACGCCAAGGTGTCCAAGCCGGCGTTGTATTATCATTTCCGCGACAAGGCCGGATTGTTTCAGGCGCTCGTCAGCGAGGCGCACGATGAACGGTTGCAGGTCGTGCAGCAGGCGGCGGCGCGCGGGCGCGGGGTTCGTGGACAACTGGTTGAGATGCTCACGGCGTTGTTCGATTACTTTCACAAAAACCGCGAGTTGACGCGCATCGCATTTGCCACCGCGTTTGCCGCGCCGGGCGAAGTGCCGCCGGAGTTGCGCTATCTTGAGCGGTGCCAGCGCAATCTGGAGTTCATGCATTCCCTCATCAAACGCGCCCAGGCTGCTGGCGAACTGGATGACCGCTTTGACAGCCGGGACCTGGCCTACGGTTTTTACGGGCAGGCGCACCTTTACGTCACCTCGCATTTGTTGATGCCAAATTATCGTTTGAATCGGCGCACCGCCGAGCGCATCGTGGATTTGTTTCTGGCCGGGGCGGGTGCCAAAAAAAGGAGACGGTGAAATTGTGAACATTCGAACGTTGAAAACCATCCTGTGGGGACTGTTCGTCGTTTCGGCGGCGGCGGTGTTTTTTTCCGGCTGCGGCCGGAACCGGGCCGGCGCCGGTGCTTACAACCCGCCGACGCCGGAGGTCGGCGTGGTCACCATCGCGCCGGAGTCCGTGGCCCTGACGACGGAATTGCCGGGACGGCTTGACCCCGTGCGCGTGGCGCAGGTGCGCGCGCGGGTGGACGGCATTGTGCTTCACCGGGAATTTCGCGAAGGCGCGGAGGTCAAGGCTGGCGAAGTGTTGTTCCAGATTGATCCCGCGCCGTTCCAGGCGGCTTACGATAGCGCGAACGCAACCCTTGCGAAGGCAGAGGCTAACTTGAAGCAGGCTCAAGCGCTGGCGGACCGCTACCAGCCGCTGGTCGGCATCAATGCCGTCAGCAAGCAGGATTACGACAACGCCGTGTCGGCGGCGGCGCAGGCCGGGGCCGATGTGCAGGCGGCCAAAGCGGCGCTGGAAACGGCGTCGTTAAATCTCAGTTACGCGACCGTTACCTCGCCCATTGACGGACGCATCGGCGCGGCCCTGGTCACCGAAGGCGCGCTGGTCAGCCAAACCGCCGCGACGGAAATGGCGGTGGTGCAGCAGTTGGACCCGATTTATTGCGATTTCACCGAATCGAGCACCGAAGTGTTGCGGCTCCGGCGTGAATTGGAAAACGGCACGCTCAAAAGCGTCGTGCCCGGCGAAGCCAAGGTGACGTTGCTGCTGGACGACGGAACAACTTACCCGCAATCCGGCAAGCTGTTGTTCTCCGACGTCACGGTGGACCCGAGCAGCGGGATGATCACTTTACGCGCGGAGCTTCCCAATCCCGACCATTTGCTCCTGCCGGGAATGTTTGCGCGGGGCGTGCTGGAGCAGGCGGTTGACGCGAAAGCCATCACCGTCCCGCAGCGCGGCGTCAACGTCGGTGCCGGCGGCATCGCCACCGTGATGGTGGTGGGTGCGGACGGCAAGGTGGAAGCCAGAGTAGTTAAAATCAGTCAGGCCGTGGGGAACAAATGGATCGTCACGGACGGATTGAAAGCCGGCGAACGTGTCATCGTCGAAGGTCTGCAGAAAGTCCAGCCGGGGATGGTGGTGAAACCGGTTCCGTTTGGTTCCGGGAGCGCTGGCATCCTGCCGGCGAGTTCCAAATCCGGCGCCGGTGAAACACGCCGCCAGGATGGCGGCGCTCCCGGTAAAGAGGGAAATTGACCGGAAATTGCCATGCCGAGATTTTTCATAGACCGCCCGATTTTTGCCTGGGTGCTTTCCCTGCTCATCATGATGGGGGGAATTCTGGCCATCACCCATCTGCCGGTCGCCCAATATCCCAGCGTCGCGCCGCCGTCCATCTCCGTGAACGCCTTTTACGCGGGCGCCTCCGCGGAAACGGTGCAGGACACGGTCACGTCCGTGATCGAGCAGCAGATGAACGGCATTGACAACCTGCTCTATATTTCCTCCAGCAGCAGCGCGAGCGGGCAATCCTCCGTGACGTTGTATTTCCGGTCCGGCACCGACCCGGACATCGCGCAGGTGCAGGTACAGAACAAACTGCAATTGGCCATGCCCAATCTGCCACAGACGGTCCAGCAACAGGGCATCACCGTCCTCAAATCCACCCGTAACTTCCTGATGGTTTTCACGCTGTCGTCCACAAACCAAAACGTGAGCGCCATCGCGCTGGGCAATTACATTTCGTCGAGCGTGCTCGACCCCATCCGCCGGGTCACGGGTGTGGGCGAAGCGGACCTGTTCGGCACCGAGTATGCCATGCGCCTCTGGTTGAACCCCGACAAACTTGAAAGCTACAACCTCAGCGTCAATGATGTCATCAACGCCGTTGAATCTCAGAACATCCAGGTTCCGGTCGGACAACTGGGCGCGCCCCCGTCGGTGAAGGGACAGGAAATCAACATCACCCTGCAAGGCCAAAGCACGCTTACCACCGTCAAGGAATTTGAAGACATCCTCCTGCGAGTGAACCCCGACGGTTCGCGGGTGTATATGCGTGACGTGGCCCGGGTCGAGTTGGGCGGTTCGGACTATTCCGTGCAGGCCCGCGTGAATGGGCGTCCCGCCGCCGCCGTGGGCATCCGGCTGGCGCCGTCGGCCAACGCCGTGGCCACCGCCAACGCCATCTATGCCAAGGTGAATGAGCTTTCCAAATTCTTCCCCCCGGGCGTGCGCGTGGATTATCCCTATGACGGCTCCGAATTCGTGCGCATCTCCATCCAGGAAGTGGTCAAGACGCTGCTGGAAGCCGTCGTGATGGTGTTCCTGATCATCTTTTTGTTCCTGCAAAATTTCCGGACGACCTTCATCCCCACCATCGTCATCCCGGTGGCGTTGCTGGGCACGTTTGCCGTCATGTATGCGCTCGGCTTTTCCATCAACGTCCTGACCATGTTCGGCATGATCCTCGCCGTGGGCGAACTGGTGGACGACGCCATCGTGGTGGTGGAAAACGTGGAACGCATCATGAGCGAGGAAGGGCTGCCGCCGCGGGAGGCGACCATCAAGGCCATGGGCCAGATCACCGGCGCGCTCATTGGCATTGCGCTGGTGTTGACGGCGGTGTTCATTCCCATGGCGTTCTTCGGCGGGTCGGTCGGCGAGATTTACCGCCAGTTTTCCTTGTCGCTGGTTTCGTGCATGTTGTTCTCCATCTTTTTGGCCATGTCCTTGACGCCAGCCTTGTGCGCCTCGCTGCTGGAGCCGGTTGAAAAAGGGCATCACCTGCGGAAGAAGGGATTCTTCGGCTGGTTCAACCGCGGTTTCGCCGCCACCCGGAAAAACTATGAAGGTTTCGTGGCCCGGATCCTCAACAAAATTCCGCGCTATCTCGCCATTTATCTGGCGATTGTCGTGGCGGTGGGCTGGTTGTATATCCGGTTGCCCTCGTCATTTCTGCCCGATGAAGACCAGGGCTACTTCATCACCAGCATCCAATTACCGGTGGGCGCCACCCAGGAACGCACGATTGACGTGCTCAAGCAGGTGGAACGTTATTATTTGAGCCAACCGGAAGTGGCGGGCATGGTGGACGTGGCCGGTTTCAGCTTCAACGGCCAGGGACAAAACGCCGCCATCGCGTTCGTCCATTTGAAGCCGTGGAGCCAGCGCCATGGTTCCCGACACGGGGTGGATGCGGTCATCGGCCGCGCCTTCATGGCCTTGAGCCAAATCAAGGACGCCATCATTTATCCCATCAATCCGCCGCCGATTCCCGAACTGGGCATTTCGTCCGGCTTTGATTTCGAACTGGAGGACCAGGGCGGCTTGGGCCACGTAAAACTCATGCAGGCGCGCGACCAGTTGTTTACGCTGGCCGCGAAGAGTCCCAACATCGTCCAACTGCGCTTCCAGGGACTGGAAGACACGCCGCAACTCAAGGTGGACATTGACCAGGCCAAGGCCAGCGCGCTGGGGGTTTCACTGGCGGACTTGAACACGGCGCTCGAGACGTATTTCGGTTCGGATTACATCAACAACTTTGTGAACGGCAACCGCGTGCAACGGGTGATTGCCCAACTGGACTCGCCGTATCGCATGTTGCCCCAGGACGTCGGCAAGGCCTATGTGCGCAACAACCAGGGGCAGATGGTTGCCCTTTCCAGCCTGGCCACCCTGCATTGGATTTACGGCTCGCCGTCGTTGCAGCACTACAACGGGTTTCCCTCGCTGGAACTGGTCGGCTCCGCGCCGCCGGGCAAGAGCACCGGCGAAGCCATGACCGCTATGGAAAACCTGGTCAAACAATTGCCCAACGGAATTGGCTACGAATGGACCGGCCAGTCCTACGAAGAACGTTTGTCGGCCAAACAGGCCCCGTTGCTCTACGCGTTGTCGCTCATCGTGGTGTTCCTGGCACTGGCCGCCCTCTACGAAAACTGGTCCATCCCGGCGGCCGTGATTCTTGTCGTGCCGCTCGGCATCCTCGGCTCGCTGCTGGGCGCCACCTTGCGCGGCCTGCCCAATGACGTGTTCTTCAAAGTCGGTTTGCTGACCATTGTCGGCTTGTCCGCCAAAAACGCCATCCTCATCATTGAATTTGCCAAGGATCTCCAGGCGCAGGGCAAAGGCCTGGTCGAGGCCACGCTGGAAGCGGCGCATCTGCGGTTGCGCCCGATTTTGATGACATCGTTGGCGTTTATTCTGGGCGTGCTGCCGCTGGCCGTGAGCACCGGCGCCGGTTCGGCCAGCCGGCACGACATTGGCACCGGCGTGGCGGGGGGCATGGTTTCGGCCACCGTGCTGGCCGTTTTCCTGGTGCCGGTGTTCTTTGTGGTCGTCCGCCGCATGTTCAAATCCCAAAAACCGTCGCACACCATGCTTCCGCCCAAACCGGTCGGCTTTGACGATGCCAACGGAAACAATAACCCGGCCAAGCCATGAGCAAACTTTTTAGAACCTGTCTGCCTATCCCGTTCCTTCGTAGCCGCCGAGGTAACGAGGCGGAGAATTCGGGCAGCCATTCTATAAGCGTCCGCCTCCTCACGTCGGCGGCTACTTTGGGCGTTCTGGCTTTGGCCGGCTGCACGCTCGCACCGAAATACCACCGGCCGACCGCGGCCATTTCGCCAATCTGGCCCAAGGTACCCGGGCACGGTGCCAGCCCGACCAACGCCGCCGTCGTTCCCGCCGCCGACATCGGCTGGCGCGAATTTTTCCGCGATCCGCGCTTGCAGCAGCTTATCGAACTGGCTCTGACCAACAACCTTGACCTGCGCGTGGCTATGTTGAATGTCGAACAGACGCGCGCGCTCTACCGCGTCCAGCGAAACGCCCTGGTTCCCACCGTTGACGTCAACGCCAACGGCACGCGCCAGCGCATTGCCTACGGATTCGCCGACACCGGTGGTGGCGCGACCTTCAACCAGTTCAACGTGAACCTGGGTGTCGCCCAATATGAACTGGATCTTTTCGGCCGCGTGCGCAGCCTCAAAAAGCAGGCGTTGGAAACCTTTTTTGCCAGCGAAGAAGCCCGCAGGAGCGCCCAGATCGCGTTGGTGGCCGAAGTGGGCGCGGCCTACTTGACGCAGCGCGAACTGACCGAACAACTCGCCGTGGCCCGGCAAACGTTGATGGCGGTGCGGGCATCCTACGAATTGACCAAACGCAGCTACGAAGCCGGCGTGGTGTCCGAGCTTGATTTGCGCACCGCCGAGGGCCAGATGCAAACCGCGCGCGCAGCCGTGGCCAGCCACGAACAGCAACTCGCTCAGGCTGAAAATTACCTTGTGCTCCTGGTGGGCCGCCCGTTGCCCGGGGACCTTTCCCCGCCCCAACCGTTCAATCCGCAAATTTGTTTGTCCGACCTGCCGGCGGGTTTGCCGTCCGACCTGTTGCAGCGGCGACCGGACATTCTTGAAGCCGAACACCAGCTCAAGGCCGCCAATGCCAATATCGGCGCCGCCCGGGCCGCTTTTTTCCCGACCATCACCCTCACCGGCTCGGCCGGCACCGCCAGCACGACACTCGAAGGGTTGTTCGCCCCCGGTTCGCAAGCCTGGAATTTTTCGCCGCAAATCGTATGGCCCATTTTCGCGGCGGGGACGGCCTGGAACGAACTCCAAGCCGTCAAGGCCGGAAAACTCATCGAGGTCGCAAACTACCAAAAAGCCATTCAAACCGCCTTCCGGGAAGTTGCCGACTCCTTGGCGGTGCGGGC
>Ga0187874_10001782_pt1 | contig 18138 bp, 14 predicted proteins | sample June2016WEW_16_1_3_FD_132993 | JGI IMG/M metagenome (GOLD analysis project Ga0187874, IMG submission 132993) | Peatland microbial communities from SPRUCE experiment site at the Marcell Experimental Forest, Minnesota, USA - June2016WEW_16_150 | ecosystem: Environmental > Terrestrial > Soil >... | reverse complement strand
GTGGCGCTGGAGGCGCAGGCCCACCTCGGAGAATTCCACCAGCGCCCGGCCGGTGATTTGATAATGCGCTCCCTGCAAGACGCCGGTCGCGCCGAGCGGCAACGGAAACGCCGGCGCGTTGAAAACGGCCGCGGCGGGCGGGCGCCTTGGAGGCCGCGCGTTGGAAAAAATCCTGGTCAACACGAAACCGAAACAGGCCAGGACAAACACAGGGACCAGGAAAACCCGGTTGAATCCACGCCTGCCGTTCAAGAGCACAAAACTGGACGAACTCCATCCTTGAAGATTGAACGCGCCGGCCAGCAGACGGCTCCTGATCCTCTCGCCCGAATAACATTCCACCTCGTCGCCGGTCCAACTGACCACGATCATTCTGTCGCCGGCTTCGGCGTTGAAGTACTTCGCCAGTTGCCCGACTTTGACCCCTTCGGGCATCTTGCCTTCGGTGAAAAAGACGCGGGATTGATCGACGCGCGTCACGAACAGAGGCGTGCCGTCGAGGTTCAGAGGGTCGCCCGGGCGTTTGGTGGCGGCGTCCTCGGCGGTGATCGGGTTCTCCGGATCGAACATCGTGAAAAAGCGCCACACGCCGCCGCGCGCGGTTTCTTCAAAAACGAGCGTGGCCTCGTCGCCGCCGGCGGTTTCCAGGTAATACTCGTTCCAATAATAATTGGAGCCTGACTCGGTCACCCCGAGCACCGCGCGGCCCACGACCCGATAAGCGCGCGCGAAAATAGTCGCGGCCATGCCCGCTCGGATTCGCGTTGGATTGCCAAAGTTCATGTCACCGGAAAAAATGCGGGACAAAGCGGCTGAGATTGCCGGTGATGCGGCAATTGTCCTCGCGAATGCCGAGTCCGGCCGCCTCGTGGTCAACCACCCAGACGCCAAAGACCGGGTGCTTGCCGTCGAAATCGGGCAGGGAGGCCGGCGCCTGGTAGATGTGGCCTTCCTCGCCGTAATCGCCGCCGGTCTCCTCGACGACCACGCCGCCCTCGACCCAGAGGACGTTGTTGCCTTCCCGGCTCAGAATCGGTTTGCGCACATAACGGCCCTCCAGCGGGCCGGCAAACTCGTAGGCCGGCAGCAGATTGGGATGATCGGGGAAGAGCCGCCACAAAATCGGCAGCAGACCCTTGTTGCTCAGAGCCATTTTCCAGGCCGGTTCGATGAACTGCACAGCGTCCTTGTCCAGGTGGACGCCAAACTCCTCGTGCCACAGCCATTCCCACGGATACAGCTTGAAGCACTGCTCGATGCGCTGGAGGTCCAGGTCAACAAAAATTTCCCGGCGGGCGTCCCAGCCGATGTCCTCGATGCAGACCGGCTTGGTCGGCGCGCCGGCCTGCTCGCATGTGTCCCGCAGATAGAGCACCGTCATCTCGTCCTCGGCGTTCTCCCGGATGCTGGTGAAATGAACGGTTTTCCCCCGCCAGCGGCGCCAGGCGGCGATGAGGCGCTCGTGGATCGAATTGAACTGATCGGCGTCGGGATGCGTGTCGCGCAGCCAGAACCACTGGGCCACCGCCGCTTCGACCAGCGCGGTGGGCGTGTCGGCGTTGTATTCCAGCAATTTGGGCGGCGTCACCCCGTCGAAGCTCAAATCGAACCGTCCATAGAGGCTGAAATCATCGCGTTCCCACGAGCGCAACAGGGTGGGAACGGCGGCGGCGGGAATGCCCAGGCGCGGCCACCAATTATTTTTGATGACCGCTTCGGCGGCTTCGATGCAGAGGAAATGCAGCGTGTTGGCGGCCGCTTCGAGAACATCGACTTCGCGGGCGGTCAGTTCGTAGCAGGCCGATTCGTCCCAATAAGGGCCGGTCTCGTGCGAGTGATACGTCAGGCCGATGCTCTCGACCTTGGCGGGCCAATCGGGTCTGGGTTGGCAGCAATGGCGTTGCATCATCAGGCGTGGATCGAATGACCGCCGCCCACGCAGCCGAAGCCGCCCCGTGTGATGTCCGTGCGCATGGCGTCGGCGGAGGCGGCAGTTTGGGGTGAGGGCGAAGAAACATTGGTAATGCTCTCGAATGGCGCCGGCACCCAGCGCCCGCCGGCATAGTAGCGTTGGGTCCTGGCATCGAAATGGTTGTAGGGAAACGGATACCAGGCGCGGAAGGGCGCGTGGTAGTATCCGACGCCGGGAACGTAATAATTATTGGTATAGACGTTGTCCGTGCTGAGAGGCGCTTTCCCGGCGGGGGCGCATCCGGCCAGGGCGCCAGCCGACAACCCGCCGATGAGCAAGAGACGAATGCGTTTGCTGCGCTTGGTCCGTTTCATGGCGTCATGTCAAGCGAGGCTATCGTGCCCGCAGGGCAGGATCAATTACAACCAAGCGCGGCATTTGTAAGGGGGCGCATCCCGGCTGGCAACCCTTCTGAAAGGCGCTTGAAAATTGGTCATTGAAAATCGGGAACGGTCATTGAAGATTGGGCGCATGACGCCCCGCGACGCCGATCCCCAAGCAGCGCCTTTCCCGGATACCCGCGCTCCCTCCGTGCGCCTGGACAAATGGCTGTGGGCGGTGCGCGTTTTCAAGACCCGCAGCCTGGCCGCGGCGGCCTGCCGCCAGGGCCGCGTCACCATTTCCGGCCAGCCGGCCAAGCCGGCGCGCGAGGTCAGAATCAACGACCTCATCGTCGTGCTCAAAGACAACCTGACGCGCACGTTCAAAGTGCTGCAATTGCTCGATCACCGGGTCGGCGCGCCCAAGGCGCGCGAGTTTGTCCAGGACCAGACGCCGGCCTCCGAATTTGAGAAGGCGCGCGCGCCCGCTTTCCGTCCGATTGGGTATCGCCCGAAAGGCGCGGGCCGACCGACGAAAAAGGAACGCCGGATCCTGGACCGCTGGGCAGAGTCGTAATCTGGCGCAAGGAGCGGCCGCCGTTTGATGGGGGTTGAATCTCGCCACCGGCCCCGCTACGCTGGCGCCATGCAAATGAGGACCCTCTTTGGCGCCGGCTTCTTGCTGGCATCGGCCGTCGCCGCGCTCCCGGCGGGGATGGATGTGCCCCGGTTTTCCGTCAATAATATGGATCAAACGGTTGATCCGGGCGCCGACTTCTTCCGCTATGCCTGCGGGACATGGCTGAAGAATAACCCGGTGCCGGCCGACAAGGCGCGCTGGGCGGGCTTCGATGAATTGCAGCAGCGCAACTGGAATTTGCTGCGCGGCCTCCTGGAATCCGCCGCCGCCGCCGAGGCCGCCCCCGCCCATTCGCCCGTCCGCGAAGCGGGCGATTTTTTTGCGTCGGCCATGAACACCAATCGCATTGAACAACTGGGCCTGGGGCCATTGCGCGACGATTTGGCCCGGATTGACGCGCTGTCGTCGCCGGCGGAAATGATGCGGTTTTTGGCCGAGCTACAAACGCGGGACGTGAGCGCCATGTTTCGGTCGTCTGTGGCGGCGGATGACAGAAACAGCGCGGTCTATGCGCTTTATTTCGGCCAGGGCGGGCTGGGAATGCCCGACCGCGACTACTATCTGACGGAGGCTTTCGCCAAACAACGCGCGGCCTACGCGGCGCACGTGGCCAAAATGCTGGCCCTGGCCGGCGCGGCGGAGGAGGCGGCCCAGGCGGCGGCGGCGAAAATCCTCGATTTGGAAACCGCCCTGGCCAAAGCGAGCAAACCCCGGGCCGATCTGCGCGACCCCGTCGCCAACTATCATAAATTCACCGCGACCGAGGCCGAGGCCAAATACCCCGGCCTCAACCTGGAAACATTCTTTACAGCCGCCGGCATTCCCGCCCTGCCGGAGCTGGTCATCCGGCAGCCGGAATTCTTCGCCGCGCTGGACGGCCTGGTGCGGGAGCGTCCGCTGGAGGATTGGAAGATTTATTTGCGCTGGCACGTGCTGCGCGCCGCCGCCCCGCGGCTGCCGGCGGCGTTCGAGGAGGAGTCCTTCGCGTTTAACGGGCGCGTCCTGCGCGGCCAGCCGGCCCAGGAACCGCGCTGGCAGCGCGCCGCCCGCATCATCGACGCTTCCATTGGCGAAGCGCTCGGCCAGCTCTATGTCGAGAAGTATTTCCCGCCCGACGCCCGCGCGCGGATGAACGATTTGATTGACAATCTCAAGGGAGTCTTTCGCGCGCGCCTGGCGAAAGTGCCGTGGATGACCGGGGCGACCCGCGCCAAAGCTCTGGCGAAATTCGACCGCTTCTCCCAAAAAGTCGGCTACCCCGCCAACTTCCGCGATTATTCCAGCGTGGAAATCCGGCGCGACGATTACCTGGGCAACGTCCGCCGCGCCGCGATTTTTGAGTCCAAACGCGAGCTGGCCCGCATCGGCAAGCCGGTCGATAAAAGCGAGTGGGAAATGACCCCGCAAACCGTCAACGCCTACTTCAATCCCCGCAAAACGAGATCGTTTTCCCGGCCGGCATTTTGCAGCCGCCGTTTTTCGACATCACAATGGACGACGCGGTCAACTACGGGGCGATCGGCGCGGTCATCGGACACGAAATGACGCACGGCTACGACGACGAGGGGCGCAAATTCGACGCCGACGGCAATCTTAACGACTGGTGGACGAAAGAGGACGCGGAGGCCTTTGACGCGCGCGCGCAAAAATTGGTCGATCAATACAGCGGTTACGAGGCCCTGCCCGGTCTGCATGTCAACGGCCGGCTGACGTTGGGCGAAAACATCGCCGACCTGGGAGGGGTCAGTCTTTCCTACGAGGCCCTGGAACGCGACCTGGCCAATCACCCGGAAAAGCGCAAGAAGATCGACGGCTTCACGCCTGAGCAGCGGTTTTTCCTGTCGTTCGCGCAGATTTGGCGGGTGAACTGGCGCGAAGCCGAGCAACGGCGGCTGATCACGGTGGATCCGCATTCGCCGGGCCAATTTCGCGGCATCGGGCCGGAGTCGAATTTGCAGGAATTCTACGATGCCTTTGGCATCAAGGAAGGCGCCCCGATGTGGCGCCCGCCCGCCGTGCGCGCCGTTATATGGTGAGCCATAGGATTTTCCGGGCTCGGTTGTAAGTTCAACCAGTGTTTTTCTGGCGGCGCGCAGGTCAAGCGGCCGATCGTCTGAACTTGACTTTTCATCCAATCTGATGGGATAATCCCATTATGACATTAACTGCAGATTCAAGGGGCCGCATCGCCAGCCTGGAATTGTTTCCACCGGGCACGAGCTTTGAACCGGAGGTGGATGGCACGCGGATAATTTTGAAGCGATTGGTGCCGGAGGAGCCCAAACGTGTCCTGGGCAAACTAGTCCGGCGCAACGGCCGCCTTATGCTGGATGTTCCTGGGGAAATCACCCCTGAGGCCATCGCCAAGGCGGTCCGCGAAGAACGAGATTCGCGGGCATGAAATACGGCATGGCCACGCTCTGGCGGCGGTCAAAGCCGGCGCGGACGTGGTTCTGACTCGGAATCGGTCAGATTTCGAGGGCTTGACAGGAACAGCGGTGATTGAACACCCGTAGGCGAAAGCGCATTGCGCCATTGACAGAGAGGTCGTGAAAGGGTCGGGCCTGGGAAATTGGTGTCCATTCATTTCGTGGAGGAGAACCAACCAGCGGCCGGCGGGAAAATCGGAAACACCCGGTCAATCGGTTCGGGCAATTTCAAACTTGCCGAACACATCGCCAGGGATCGGGCCGGCAAAACAATTCCCCACAACTCGCTTGCTTTGCGCCCGCGCCATTTTATTTTCGCCCCATGTCTGAAGTATCGACTGTTCCGGCGGCGCGCGGGCCACAAACCTTCGAGCCGGCCGATGGGTTTGTTCACCGCCATATCGGCCCCGGCGCCGGCGAGAGGGCGCGGATGTTGCAGCAACAGGGCTTTGCCAGCCTTGAGGAATTCATCGACGCGGTCGTGCCGGCGGGGATCCGGCTGAAAACACCTTTGCGGCTTCCAACGGGCAAGGACGAACACGCCGCGCTCAACGAGTTGCGCGCCATCGCGGGGAAAAACCAGGTCTTCCGCTCGTTTATCGGCATGGGCTATTCGGATTGCATCACCCCGCCGGTCCTCCAGCGGAATATCCTGGAGAATCCCGGTTGGTACACCCCATACACGCCCTATCAGGCGGAGATTTCCCAGGGGCGGCTGGAGGCGCTGCTCAATTTCCAAACCATGACGAGCGATCTGACCGGCCTGCCCATCGCCAACGCTTCCCTGCTCGATGAGGCGACCGCCGCCGCCGAAGCGATGCACCTTTGCCAGAACGCCCGGCCTGAACGCCGTGTCTTCTTTGTCTCGCAATTGTGCCATCCGCAAACGATCGAAGTGGTACGGACCCGCGCGCGGCCGCTGGGCATCGAAGTGATCGTGGGGGACCACCAAAGTTTCCAGTGCAACGACTCTGTTTGCGGCGCGCTCGTGCAATACCCGGCGACCGACGGTGCCATCTTCGATTACGAGCCGTTCGCCGAACAGGCGCATGCCGCCGGCGCCTTGCTGGTGGTGGCGGCGGATTTGCTGGCGTTGACGCTGCTGCGTCCGCCGGGAGAGTTCGGCGCGGACGTGGCGGTGGGCAGCGCGCAACGCTTCGGCGTGCCGCTCGGTTATGGCGGGCCGCACGCCGCCTTCTTCGCCACAAGCGACGCTTTCAAGCGGCTGCTTCCGGGCCGGCTGGTCGGCGTTTCCAAGGATGCGGCCGGGAACCCCGCCTTCCGCCTGGCGCTGCAAACGCGCGAACAGCACATCCGCCGCGAGAAGGCCACCAGCAATATCTGCACGGCGCAGGCCCTGCCCGCCAACCTGGCCGCCATGTACGCCGTTTATCACGGGCCGGAAGGACTGCAAAGGATCGCCCGCCGCGTGCGATTGTTGACAGCGATGCTGGCGGAGGGACTCAAGCAGGCGGGCTTCGCGCCGGCGGCGGCCACGCCGTTTTTCGACACGCTGAAAATCGATTTGGGGCCGAAGCGCGCCGAGATTCTCAAGGCGGCGGAGGCCCACCGCATGAATTTCCGCGTCTTCGATGCCCGGAACATCGGCATCTCGCTGGACGAAACGACGGGAGAGACGGACGTGGCCGATATTCTGTCCGTTTTTAACGGCGGCAATGCGCCCGCGGTATCACCGGCGGAACTGGCGGCAAAAGTCTCGCCGGACTATCCGCCGCCGCTGGCCCGCGCCAGCGGGTTCCTTCAGCAGGCGGTGTTTAACCGCTGCCATTCCGAGACGGAGATGCTGCGCTATTTGCGGCGGCTGGAAAGCCGGGATTTATCGTTGACGACCTCGATGATCCCGCTCGGCTCCTGCACGATGAAGCTCAACGGGACGGCGGAAATGCTCCCCATCACCTGGCCGGAATTCGCCCGCCTCCATCCCTTCGCGCCCCTCTCCCAGACGCGCGGGTTTCAAATCCTTTTCCGGCAACTGGAGGAGTGGCTGGCGGAGATCACCGGTCTGGCCGGATGTTCCCTCCAACCCAATTCCGGCGCGCAAGGGGAATACGCCGGCCTGCTTGTCATACAGAAATTTCACCAAACGCGCGTCCAGCCGCGCCGCCGTGTCTGTCTGATTCCGACATCCGCCCACGGCACCAATCCCGCCAGCGCCGCCCTGGCCGGCTGGCAAATTGTCCCGGTGGCGTGCGACGCGGGCGGGAACATTGACCTGGGCGACCTCCGCGCCAAAGCCGAAGCGCACAAAGACGATCTGGCCGCGCTCATGGTGACGTATCCCTCCACCCACGGGGTGTTCGAGGAAGGCATCCGGGACATCTGCCGGATCGTCCACGAACACGGCGGGCTGGTCTATATGGATGGCGCAAACATGAACGCGCAAGTCGGACTTTGCCGTCCCGGCGACATCGGCGCGGACGTTTGCCACATCAATTTGCACAAGACCTTTTGCATTCCGCACGGCGGGGGCGGGCCGGGCATGGGGCCGATCTGCGTGGCGGAACACTTGGTGGAATTCCTGCCCGGCCATCCCGTCGTCAACCTCGGCGGCGAGGACCCGATTGGCGCCGTGTCCGCCGCGCCGTGGGGCAGCGCGAGCATTTTGGCCGTGCCGTGGGTTTACATTTCGCTCATGGGCGGCGCGGGGCTGGCCGAGGCCACGCGCATGGCCATTCTCAACGCCAATTACATCGCGCGCCGGCTTGACCCTTATTTTCCGGTGCTGTTCAAGGGCAGGAGCGGTTTCGTTGCCCACGAGTGCATCGTCGATCTGCGCCCCTTCAAGAGCGTCACCGTCGAGGACGTGGCCAAGCGGCTGATGGACTACGGATTTCACGCGCCGACCATTTCGTTCCCCGTGCCCGGAACGATGATGATCGAGCCGACGGAAAGCGAATCGGCCGGGGAACTGGACCGATTCTGCGATGCCCTGGTGGCGATTCACGGTGAAATTCAGGAAATCGAATCGGGCAAAGTCCCGCCGCAAAACAACCTGCTGAAAAACGCCCCGCACACCGCACTGGCCCTGGCGCGGGAGCCGTGGGAGCGTCCCTACAGCCGCGAACGCGCCGCCTTCCCGGCTCCGTGGACGCGCGAGCATAAATTCTGGCCGGGCGTCGGGCGGATCGACAACGTGTGGGGCGACCGGAATCTGGTTTGCACCTGCGGGTGAGGGCGGATTTCCAAAAAATCTCTCGACGCCAACCTGAAAACAGCCTATGATTAGCCTATGAAAGTTGCGAATCATTCGCCGCGAAGACGGAAGGTCAATTTGCAGTCGGACAGTTTCAGCCTCAGCCACGCGAAGACTTACTTGGGGCGGCTGCTGGAAAAAGTCAGGAAGGGCGAAACCGTGTACATCGCGCGTGGAGAACACCGCTTCCTATTGCAGGAAGTTCCCCCGATTGACCCCATTCCCATCCGGCCGGCGGGCTATTTCGCCAACTGCTACAGCAGAGAAGAAATCCAGGAACAAAACCGGCTCGCCAAAGCGTCCGTTATCCGCGCACCCGCGGACCTTGATGTAGCTCTTGCCCAAAGCGCAATTTGCTGACCGCAAGGGCAGCGTGACCGAAGAACGGCGTTATTTGATCGCCCGCAAGATCGTGGAAGTCTTGCGATTGCCCATCCATCGCAGATAAACCGAATACCGAGGCACAAACGCTTTCAAGGCCCGGGTGGGAAGAACATGCGGATTTTTCAATCGGGCGCGACTTGAATTCCCGGATTTTTCTGCCAAGTTGTAACGTGTAAAATGGGCGAAAGGGACGATACTTAATACGTTGTATGCCAGACCAAGCTCAAAAAAACAGACCGATCGCGCCGCCCGGCGGCGGCGGCGGCGAGGGGCCGAGCGCGCCGAAAGTCGATAAACCCAACACGGAGGAATTGCTCAAACGCATGCGCAAGGTCGATCCCGACCAGGCCCGGCGTTATCGCCAGCGCACCGGCCAATGAGCCAGCCGCTCCCGATTGCAGGCGATTTCCTTTCGCTTTTGGCGGAGCGTCGCCTCGCCCCGGCGCCCGCGGCGTCGTCGCCCGGCGCCCCGGTGCAAACGCAGGCCACCACCGTTTTCGCGTTTCAATTCGCCGGGGGCGTTCTGATGGCCGGGGACCGCCGCGCCACGGCGGGCAACGTCATCGTCACGGACCGCGTCGAGAAGATTATCGAAATTGATTCGACTTCCCTGCTGGCCATCGCGGGGGTGCCGGCGACGGCTTTTGAAATGGCCCGGGTGCTGCAAACCTCCTTTGAATACTACCGGCGCAGCCAGCTCCAGCCGTTGAGCCTGCCCGCGCGGGTGCGCGCCCTGGCGCGGTTGCTGCGCGACAACCTGACCCTGACGATGCAGGGCATTGGGATCGTCGTGCCGCTCTTCGCGGGGGTGGACCATTCGGTCGCGCCGCCCAAACCGCAGATTTTCTTTTACGATCCGCTCGGCGCGCAATTCCAGGCGGTCGGCTACGCCGCCTCCGGCTCCGGGTCGGCGACCATTCGCAGCGTCCTGAGTTTTCAGGAGCGGTACGGACAACCCGCGCCGTCGCAAATGAATTTGCGCGAGGCCGTGCGGTTTGGGTCGCGTTTGCTCTCGACCGCCTCGGAGTTTGATTCCGCCACCGGGGGCGTCAATCCCTCGACCCAAACTTACGCCACCATCAAGGTGTTGCGGCCGGCCGGGGTCGAGACCATCACCGACGAGCAGCAGCGGGAGTTTTTGCATGACTGAGGAACCCTATCGCTGGCTGGAGGCGGTGGCCAACCGCCGCGAATACGTGCGCGAGCAGCTCAAGGGCGGCTCGCCGGTGTTCGCCGCCAGCCTTCCCGAGGGCATCCTTCTGCTGGGCGTGGGCGGGGGCCAATCGAAGGTGTTCGAGTTGTTTGACCGCCACGCGCTGGCCGGGCTGGGACATCCGGCGGACATCGAGAAGATACGCCAGGCGGCCATCGACGCCGCGCATATCGAGGCCTTTACACGGGCGCCGGAGGACGTGAGTTTGCGGCGGCTGGTCGGTTTCGGGTTGGGGCCGCAGTTGAAAACCAATTTCGAGCAGATTTTCAGCGCCCCGTTCCTGGTCGAGGCGCTCCTGGCCGAGCTGGGGGCGGACCCGGCGCACGACCTGTTTTTCCGCCTCCATTTTGACGGGGCGTACCAGACGCAGTTCGGCGGCGCGATGATCGCGGCGCCCGACCCGGAAGCCGAAGCCGCCGCCCAAAAGTGGCTCAACGAGGCCGTCAAGAACAAAACCAGCCGCGCGGAGGCGGCGGAGGTTCTCTTGCAGGCCTGGTGGCGGATGTCGGAGCAAAAGTCGTGGACCGAACCGGGGCCGGACGAGGCGGCGCGGCGGGCCGGCTGGCGGGAAAGCGTCCGGGGCAAGACGGTCGAGATCGGGTGGCTGGCGCGGCAAAGCCCGCGCCCGGCGCGCTACCAGGCGCCAACGATTTCGGAACTGGGACTTTGACGTTTTTTGGGCAAGGCGCGTTTATGAACCGGATCGTTGGCCTGGAAACAGAATATGGTTGTTTGACCCCCGAATTTCCCGGCTCGGCCACCGCCGTCACGCGGGTGCGCGACTGGATTTTCAAGGAGCAGCGCTTCGGCCTCATTGACGTGCATCAGCGGGATTGGGACGAACCGGCGGGCAACGGCGGTTTCCTCTTCAACGGCGGCCGGTGCTACATCGACATGGGCCACCTGGAATACTGCACGCCCGAATGCCTGAGCCTGCTGGATGTCTTGCGCTACGACCAAGCCGGCGACGCCATCCTGCTGCAAGCTGTCAAGTCGATGCGGGCCGAGCGTGAAATCCATTTCATCCGCAACAACATCGATCATTATTTCGGCACGACCTTCGGGTGCCACGAGAATTACCTGGTGCGCCGCACCGCGCCCCTGACGGAGGCGAACGTGCAGTCGCTGCTGGCATTCCTGACGTTGCGCATGTTGTACGTAAGCACGGGGCGGGTGGGCGCCAGCCTGGCGGCGGAGGCGCGCGGCGAACCGGCGCGGCCCGGCGTGGAAGACAGTTTCCAAATAAGCCAGCGGGCCGATTACATCAACAACGACCTTTTCGAGTGGGTGCAGTTCAATCGCGCCATCATCAACACCCGCGACGAGCCGCTGGCCGATGCCCGCAAATACCGCCGCCTCCACCTCCTGCACGGCGACACCAACGTTTTGCCCGCCAGCCTCCTTTTGAAGGCGGGCACCACGGCGCTGGCGCTGGATTTGCTGGAAATAAATTGCCTGCCCAGAACGGCGCTGGCCGACGCCGTGGCCGCGTTTCGCAACCTCTCCCACCAACCCGACGGCCCGTGGCTGGTGCGCTTGGCCGACGGCCGGTGCGCCGATGCCGTGAGCCTGTTGTTCGATTACCAGCAAGCCGCGAAGGCGGAATTGCAGGGACGCGACGCCGAAACGGACCTGCTCCTGTCCATTTGGGCCGACACGCTCCAGGCGCTGGCAACAGACCCCGAGGCCTTGGTTGGCAAGGTGGATTGGATCACCAAGCGGTGGCTCTTGCGGCAATTCTGCGAGCAGGAGAACATTCCCTGGAGCCATCCGTGGCTCAAGTCGCAGGACCTGGAGTATCACCAGATTGACCCCGCGCGCGGCCTGGGCGCCGCCCTGGCGCAAAACCCGCCGGGGTGGGAATTGCCCCACAAGGAAATCACGCAAGCCGCCAGCCAGCCCCCGAACAACACCCGCGCCGCCGTCCGTTCCCGGGCGATGCGCCTGCTCAAAGACGAGGGCTGCGCCTCCTATTACATCGACTGGGAAGTCATCGGGGCCGAAGGCGGCAGCTCGCTGCACATGCTCGACCCGTTCGACGCCGGAGGCAACGGCGCCGATTACTGGATGAATCTCCCCGGCGGCTCCGCCGGGAAAAACCCCCGGCGCGGCGGGCCGGCGGGCGGCCCGGGATTCAATTTGTAATTGACAACTCCGCCCGGCGGCTGCCTACGGCTGAATGGCCCGGTAGAACGTGGCCGGGCTGGAGCCGGCGTTGGTGTCGGTATAAAGAACGGTCCCGCCGGGGTTTCCCAGCGTCGCCAGCGCGGACCAACGGATCAAGTCCGTTGAGGAGTCAATTGTAAAATTCCTGCCGGTCAAGCCTTCCAGATTCAGGGTCCAATTCCCGCCGGCCACTGGTGTCAAGCCGAGGAATTGCGGCGCCTGAACCAGCCCGGAAGCCCCGGCGCTGTAGATCGACTGAATTTGGGCGGCCGTCAGCGCCCGGTTGAAAATCATGACCTCATCCATCGCGCCCTCCAGGTAATCCACGTAATCGGTGGAACTGACATAAGTGGCGCCCAGGGTGGTTCGGCCCAGGGGAATGGTCGTGTTCAGGATGCCTTCTTGCGCGCCGTTCACGTAGAGCGTCGTCAGGCCGCCGGCGCCGCTGCCGCTGGCGACAAAGGCGAGGTGCGTCCAGGTTTGCAGCGGAACGGTGTAGTTTGAGTTGGTGAAAATCCAATCCGCCACGCTTGACTGCGTCATGCCGACTTGGTGCGTTTTACTCCATTGCTCCAGCTTGAGTGTATAAGTGCCGTCGGAAAGCAGAGCGGCCGAAGTTTGCGGCGTTTGTTGCCGGTACACCCACAGGCAGGCCGTCCACGGCACGGGAACGTCCGCCGGAGAGTTCGTCAGCGAAAGGTAACCCGTCGAGCCGTCAAAGTGAAAGGCCAGGCCCGTCTCGCCCGGAGCGTAAAAGAACCCGTTGGCGGCGAGGCCATTGCAGCCGCTGACGATGTCGATGGCGTTCCCGTTCGCCGGCCACCAATTCACCAGCCCGGCGGGGGCAATGACAGCTCCGGCCGCGTTTGACAGTGGCGCCGTCACCGAGAGAAAAGCCGGCGCGCTGCTCGCCGTCCCGTAGGCGTTGCTGATCTGCGCCGCGTAGTTCCCGGCATTGGCCAACTGGACGTTGGCAATGGCGTACTGCACGGTGTTGGTGTTGAAATTGGTCACCGCGGCCACATTCGTTCCGTCGAACTGCCAATGATAGTACAACGGCGTCGCGCCGGATACGGACACCGACAAAGTGGCATTCGATCCTTGAGCCACCGTCATGCTGGGGGGATTCGTCGTGATGCGCGGCCCGTTGACGCCGCCGACGAGGAAGAGTTGCCAGAACTGGTTTGTTGTGCCGTTGAACACATCCGCATCGCCGCCCGACCAGTTGGTGTCGGCGTACTGCCAGATGTTCCAGGAAGTCCACGGGAAGAAAGGGTCGCTCGAACCATCGCTGGGAGCGCCCGTCTGGGGATTGGGATGACTGGGGTAATCGGCGATCCACGATGCCCAATTTGTCACCGCGGTGGTCAATCCCGGATAGCCGCCCGGCTTGGAATACCAGGTGCCCGTGTACACCACCGGCCGCACCGTCACGCCGTTGGCGCGGGCGTAATTGGACACGTCATTGCACCACTGGTTGACCCACTGCGACAGGGCCGCCGCGGTGAAATTGAGGCCGGCATTGGTGACATACACGTCCTCCCAATCCAGCATCGGCATGAGATAGGCGCCGCCCCCGGTCACGTAGTTGCTGGCCTTGCTCCAAAAATACGCCGCCTCGCTCTCCGCGCTGTTCGCGCCCGTCAAGTTGGTGTCGTCGCTCGGACGGGCGTAATGATACGCTCCGATCATCACCCCGGCGGCCCTGGCATTGGCTTCGTTCAGGGTGAAATCCGCATCGAAGTAATACGTCCCCTCGGTCGCCTTGGCCCACGCAAACGAGACGCCGTCATTCTTGACGTTCGTCCAGTTGATGCCCGCGCCTTGATAGTGGGAAACGTCGGTCCCCAGCGGGCGTTGAGCCGAGGCAGGCTTCGCCATCAAAAAAAACAAGGCGGGCAGGAAGAGCCGGAGCGGGACGGGCGCGCAACGGCGCCTGCGACGAGCGTTGGCAGCGGCAGTCTTCATGGCATGATCTGACAGGGATACTGTCTCACTTTCCCGGAATTTTTCCACGGAATTCCATCGGGAACGGCCTTCGGCCCTGGGCGCGCGTCTCACTCTTTGGACACTCGTTGCTGCCGCTGGAGGGGAAGCCGCAATCGCCCGGGGAAAATGACGAATACGGAACCGGAAGCACCCTCGTCATTCGGGCTTCGTCATTGTTTCGTCATTAGAGCTTAGACATTCGTCATTCTTGCGGGCCTGTTTGCCGCGGGCCATGATCTCCTGTGGACAATGGGGTTGCCGGAAACGGGTGTGCGCCCTTGTCCCCAGTACTGGTGACTGGCGGGTTTTTCGGGATGAGGTAAGCTGTGGATAGTTGACGGGGCGAAATGCGGTTTCCGTGTGTGTGTGTCAGCGTAATGTTCCGCGGCGCTGCCTTGGTCTGCTAAACGATTTTTAAGCGTTTGTTCTGTTCTCAGTCGGAGAGGCCGGGCCAAAAACCCGGCCTCTTTGATTTTTTGCCGCAGGCGCCGAGGGCCTCTTAACCGGACTTTTGACATACATTGCCGACGGATTATTTTGACGGCATGAAAGCCGTGACCATAAGCATTTCGTTGAACCCGGAGCTGGCGGAGTTCGCGCGGGTCGGATTCGGAAGCGCACGCCTTTGATTCCATGAGCGAATACATGCGTGAGATGATCCGCCACCGGCGGCAGGAACAAATCAATCAGGATATATTCTGCAAATGCAGATTGCATTGACCATATTGAAGCAGGAGACTATATTTTGACAGAAATTATGGCAGAAGAAGCAACATCAGCCGATGCCCCCGGCGTTCCGTCTTGGCTTGAGTTCGAGTTGGAACATGAGTTCAGAGAGCTTGCCGAACAATGGTATCGCGAAACAAGAATGATGTCCTTTATCCGCCAAAAGGCGGTCCATCCGGCTTACCAGAAAATCATCGGGATGGGCAGGGGCGCGTTGCCATTGATCCTGCGAGAATTAAGAGATCGCGGCGGAGATTGGCTCTGGGCGCTTGAGGCAATTTCCAGAAGAAATCCAGCCAATGGGATCGCCAATTTTAAGGAGGCGGTAGCGGCTTGGTTGGCCTGGGGCAGGGAGAATTCTCTCATTGATTAAAACCAGATGTCGCTCCAGGCAATTGAGGCAGAGTGGCCGCAACTTCTCGTCGATGGCTATTCCAAAACCAGCGATGAGACCGACGATTACAACTGCATCGCTTGGACCGGAGACGATACCACCAGAAAGTGGGACCCAGACCCAACGTCTGGAAGGTATTGGCCTAGCGGCATTCCCCGCAGTTTGGATGTCGAAAGCTTCATAAAGCTATACGAGGCTGAGTGCGGATATATCGTCTGCGATAATGACTCGCTGGAGGAGGGAATCGAAAAAATCGCAATTTTTCGGGACCTGTTCAACCAAGTCACGCACGCGGCCCGCCAATTGAAGTCTGGCGCATGGACCAGCAAACTCGGAGACTTGGAAGACATCGAACATAATAAGCTTTCGAGCCTGCAAGGGGCGTTTTATGGTCAAGTGGCCCAAATCATGAAGCGCCCGCGAAAGCCTTAACCGGAAGTATCTGTGGGGCGTGGCTGGCCGGCGGGACATCAGAACAAATTGTTGGGCTGACGCTTGCGCGTGGGCTTGCGCGTGGGCCGGCCAGAGCGACCGAGACAGTCGCGCTCCCATTTCAATTGAATGGCGACATCTACTCCGCCGCAATCAATTCCACATAGACGCGGTGATGCTCGGGGGAGAAGCAGCAGAAAATGATTTCCTGGAGCGGATTCGGATCGGGGCGGAAGTTTCGCACCGTTTCGAGGGCGGTCTGGGCGGCGGCGCGAAACGGATAGCCGTAAGCGCCCGTGCTGATGGACGGGAAGGCGATGCTCTTCAATCCATGTTCGGCGGCGATTTCAAGGGAGCGCCGGTAGCATGAGGCCAGCAATTGCGCTTCGCCCCGCTTCCCGCCGGACCAGACCGGGCCGACGGCGTGAATGACGAATTGGGCCGGGAGATCGAAACCGGGAGTGATCTTGGCGTCGCCTGTTTTGCAGCCGTTGAGCCGGCGGCAGGCCTCCAGAAGGCGCTGGCCGGCGGCCCGGTGGATGGCGCCATCGACTCCCCCGCCGCCCAACAAAGTGGTATTGGCCGCGTTCACCACCGCATCGACGGCCAGTCTGGTGATGTCCGACTGGACGACCTCTAAAGCGGGCATGGAGTTCATGGCGGAAGCATCTTTCTGTTTATTATTTTGAAACGAAAGATTTTTCTTGCCTAAAGGCGGGGACAACGGTTGGCTCCTCATCCGATTGACTTTAAGAAAAGTTCCGCGGAATGAATCGTGAATTGCTCGCCAAGGCGAAATCCCTCGGATTCTCCGATCGTCAAATTGGCTGTTTGACCGGAAAATCCGAGGAGGACGTCCGCGCCTTGCGCAAGGAACTGGGCCTGGTCCCCAGTTACAGGCTGGTCGATACCTGCGCGGCGGAATTCGAGGCTTACACACCCTACTATTATTCCACCTACGATTGCGGGGACGACGAAATCCGGCCGGGCGGCAAGCGGAAAATCATGATCCTGGGCGGCGGCCCCAACCGCATCGGACAGGGGATTGAATTTGATTATTGCTGTGTCCACGCCGCCTTTGCGCTGAAGGAGGACGGTTTTGAAACGTTGATGGTCAATTCCAATCCCGAAACCGTTTCGACCGATTACGACACCAGCGACAAGCTCTTTTTCGAGCCGCTGACGCTGGAGGATGTCCTGCACATTTACGAGCGGGAAAAATGCCGGGGGGCGATCGCGCAGTTTGGCGGGCAGACGCCGCTGAATCTGGCGCTGGGCCTGCAAAAGAACGGCGTCAACATCATCGGCACCTCTCCGCAAAGCATCGAGATCGCCGAAGACCGCAAACTCTTTGCCGCCATGCTCAATAAACTGGCCATTCCGCAACCGCCCAACGGCCTGGCCACCAACGAAGCGGAGGCGCTGGAGGCGGCGCGCGGCCTGGGCTACCCGGTTTTGGTGCGTCCGTCCTTTGTGCTGGGCGGACGGGCCATGCAGATCGTCTATTCCGACGCGGAGTTGAACCATTACATGCGCGTCGCGGTGGAGGCTTCTCCCGAGCGGCCCGTGCTGGTGGACAAATTCCTGGAAGACGCCACCGAGGTGGACGTGGATTGCATTGCCGACGTGGGACATTTCGCGGACGCGGCGGAAGGCACGATTGTGATTGGGGGATTTATGGAGCACATCGAGTTTGCCGGGGTGCATTCGGGCGACGCGGCCATGGTGTTGCCGCCGCACACCCTTTCGGCCAAAGTCATTGAAACGATGCGCCAGTACACGCACGCCATGGCGCGGGAATTGCGCGTCATCGGCTTGATGAACGTGCAATACGCCGTCAAGGGAGAAACGGTGTATGTGTTGGAAGTCAATCCGCGGGCCTGGCGCACGGTGCCCTTCGTCAGCAAAGCGATCGGCGTGCCCCTGGCCAAGCTGGCCGCCAAAGTCATGACGGGAAAGAAACTGGCCGAACTGGGTTTCACCAGGGAGATTTGGACCCGGTACTGGGCCGTCAAGGAATCGGTCTTTCCCTTCAACCGCTTTCAGGGCCAGGACATTTTGCTCTCGCCGGAAATGCGTTCGACGGGCGAGGTGATGGGGTTGGACGCCGATTTGGGCATCGCCTACGCCAAATCGCAGATGGCCGCCGGGGCGCCGCTGCCCTTGAGCGGGCGCGTCTTCATCAGCGTGAGCGACGCGCACAAGAAACAAGTCGCCGCCATTGCCCGGCAATTCGCCGACCTGGGCTTCGAGCTGATT
>Ga0187874_10001780_pt1 | contig 18143 bp, 13 predicted proteins | sample June2016WEW_16_1_3_FD_132993 | JGI IMG/M metagenome (GOLD analysis project Ga0187874, IMG submission 132993) | Peatland microbial communities from SPRUCE experiment site at the Marcell Experimental Forest, Minnesota, USA - June2016WEW_16_150 | ecosystem: Environmental > Terrestrial > Soil >... | reverse complement strand
CTCTGATGCTATCGCTCCCGCTCTCTTTTAAGAATTTAAGAAAGACCGTGGAAAAAACAGGATTACAACGCTGCTTTTGCGGAAACGAAGAAGGAAAAAAGGTTTAGCCGAACAGGGCACCGAGCCCTGCCATGCCGCTCTCTTCTTCTGCCTTCTTGTCCTCTTCCTTGTGCTCTTCCTTTGCGGGTGCTGCTGCGTGGCCTGCTGCTGCGGGTGCTGCGGCAACGGCGACCGGTGCTGCGGCTGCCTTGCTGATGGCCTCTTCAATGTTCACGCCATCGAGTGCTGCGATAAGCGCCTTGATCCGTGACTCGTCTGCTGCTACACCTGCGGCGGTCAGTACTGCCTTGACGCCGTTCTCATCGATCTTCTTGCCTGCCTTGTGCAGGAGAAGTGCTGCATAGATATACTCCATCTTAAATTCACCTCAATAAATTTTATTTTACCAGGGTCTTTAACGCCTGGCTTTCTCTCTGGGCTTTACCAATAATCGCATCGACAATATCCCTCTCATAGATTGCCGCCTCGATCGCAAGACCGCGTGCATCCCTGACGGCCTTTGTCAGGATCGGTGCCATGGTCTCTTTCGTCGGGATCGCTGCGTTCACCGACAGGTTGAACGCCTGCTGGCCGGCAAGCTGGAGCTGGGCGAGGAATTTCGTCTCGTCCACTGCGAGCACGGATGGCTCGTAGAGGTTGCCCTCGTGGAAGGCTGCCTGGAGGGCGAGCCCCACATCCATGGGCTTGATGTCAAGCTTGATGAGCACACCGGCAAGCTTCGCCGAAATGACCCCGCCTTTCTTGACGACGGTCTTGGTCTCCCGGATCTTGACCTTGCCGCCTTCAATCGCTGCGGGAATGCCGGCCTGCTGGAGCTCGCCGACAATCGGGCCGGGCTTGAAGCTCGTGGGCCCCTTCTCGATAACGATGTCCTCAGGGGCGGTCTCGCCGGCCTTTGCGGCCATCTTGGTCTTGGTCTTCTCGAGCTGCTTGTACAGCTTGAACGGGTTGTCGTTGGAGAAGATCATCGCGGAATGGCCCGAGATGTACTTGGTGAGGCCTTTCGTGTCCCCGCCAATCTCGGCGAGCGCGTGCTCGATCAAGGTGTTTCGTGTCACCTTGATGACGGCCTTGCCGCGGAGGTTCCTGCGGATCTGCTGTACCTGCTGTGCGGGGATGCCGTACATGTCGACAAGCCCGATGAGCGTGTACTCTTTCGCGTGCTTCTTGATCTCCGCGACCTCGTCCTTTTTCCATGCGGGCAGGTGGTGGGTATAGACTGCCATTATACCAGCCTCACGGACGGACCCATCGTGGTCTTCACGAAGATCGAGCGGACGTTTAAGTGGCCCTGTTCGAGAACAGATTCGATACGTTTGACGACCGCATCGATGTTCTCGGCGACCTGCTCCGGTGTCATCGCCGTCGATCCTACCTTTGTCGAGAAGACCGTCTTGTCTTTCGTACGGATCTTCACCGAATTTCTCAGGCGTTCGACGATCGGGCGGATATCGGTCTGCCCGGTAATCGGCATCGGCATCCTGCCCCGCGGCCCGAGCCGGGGACCTAAGAAACGACCGACCTGCGGCATGACCGCGGTCTCGGCAAGGAAGTACTTGTAGGTACTTGCGACCCTGCGTGCCTCACGCGGTGCGCCACCGAGCCGTTCTACCTCTTCAGGGCCGATGATCAGATCAACCTTGGCCTCTTTTGCCTGCGTGACGATGTCCCCTTTCCCGATGACACAGATACCGGTCTTCTCGCCGGTTCCATGGGGAAGAAGTATCGTCTCGTCGATACGATTTTTCGGCTGCGCCATATCGATATTCTTGAGATTGATGGTAATATCGATGCTCTCAGAGAATTTCCGCTTTGGCGCCTTTTCAATCGCCGTTTTTACGGCGTCCAGAATTTTGGCCCTATCAACCATCAGATTCCTCCATAGTTCGCGACCGAACCCTTCGATCTCCTATGGTGTTCTTCGGATCTATTTCACAAGGACGCTGTCATACTTGCCAGCTGCGATGTCGGCGAGCACGTCTTTGGCGCGCTTGCCGTCAACGGTGACTCCCATGCTCACGCACGTGCCCACGACCTCTCTGACTGCAGTCTTGAGCTCGTAGGAGAGCATTCCTTCGAGTTTCATGTTGGCAATCCTGACAGCGGCCTCGAATGGCAGATTGCCTGCCACTTTGACGTTGGGCTCTGCGGATCCTTTCTCGATATTGGCCTCTTTCTTGATGAGTGCCGTCGTCGGTGGGATACCCACCGAGATCGTGAAGTTCTTCTTTGCGTCGACTTCGATCTTGACCGGGACCTGCATTCCGTTGAATGTGGCGGTCTTCTTGTTGATCTCATCGACTACTGCCTTCACGTTGATACCGAGTGGTCCGAGCGAGGGTCCTAATGGTGGACCTGCTGTTGCCTTTCCGCCGGGTACTAAAACCTCGACCACTTCTGCCATAGTCTTTGCACCATGCCGTCCCGTATAAACGAGTTCCGAGCTTGGGTCTGTTAAATTTGACGTGATGGGAAATAAAGGTGATCGTGGGTGGGGTAGGAAGCACTGGATGATGAATAGCAAGGGGATTCAAATCTATCACAATTTCGTCAAGCCGCACGAAGGGTTGACGGAAAAACCCCGGCAGAAGCGTGCGGGATCACAGTCAATGGAGATACCCCGCCGGATAGATGGAAACGTGCGGCCCATAGTAAGAGTGCATAACCTATGCAGGTTTTAGAGCTCAGGCTGCGCGGGATGTGAAAATGAAGATAATATGCGATCAACGTACGACTAATCAGAATTCAACGAAGCGAAAGTAATATCTCTTCAAAAATTTTTCAATCAGTAAGCAACCCATGACTGGAAAAGGCAGATATTTAGAGAAATTTGTCGAGCTTCTTGAAAAATTTGACGTTGAAGGGGCTACAATTACATCCCCAGATCATATTATTGACAAAGTGACCAACGTACCTCGTGAAGTTGATATATCAGTAAAGTTTCAAAAAGGATCTCATAACTTCTTAATTGTTTTAGAATGCCGTGATAGGAAAACAAAGGGCGGGGTTGAATGGATCGAGCAAATTACTCAAAAGACGCGCGATATTGGAGCGAACAAAGTTATTGCCGTATCAACTTCAGGATTTACAAAAGGTGCGATTGAAAAAGCCAAATTTAAGAATATAGAATGTAGAACTCTCAAAGAAGTCACCCCAGAAGAATTTGGTTCTTGGTTACTCACGCGGGAAATCATGTGCTACACCAAAAAAGTAAATTTTTTAGAGATAAATGTAGTTTAATTAATCCCCTCCCTGTTGGATTTATCCCTCCCGATTTGACAATAGACGAAAAAACAAAACAACCGAGACGGGATGTTCAAACTATCGCATATTTAAATAAAAAGGATGGAAAATCAATCACTTTCTGGGATATATGGCAAGGTTCTAAAACTGATTCAATATTCAATTCAATACAACCAAATGCGGAAAGGGTAAAGCACGTAATAAACATTAAAATAAATCCCGAATTTCCGATTGCACTTATTGGAAAACAAGGGTTTGCAGATATTGAAGGTTTTACAGTAATTGCCGAATTTTGGATCGAAGAAAAAAGACAACCATTAACCTGTCGAAAATATGAGGGAAATGATGGAATTGTTAGCGAAATGGTTGAAGCCGAATCGATAATAAATGGGGAACCGGGGATTTTTGCAATTCATAGGAAACCCGAAAAAGACGGTAGAACAACATTTTCAGTTTCAACCAGATCCCTTAAACGGTAACAACTCATTCTGATATGATTCACAAGCGCTTGCTGCCGGACCCCATCTTTGGTTAAAAATGTCATCTTATCACCTGCCGATTTTTGACAGAGACTTTTGTTTTAGGTTACCCACCGACAACTTGACATAACCCAAATCCGCAATCCCTATATATCACCAACTTTCCCGCCCAGCGAGGCCCCGACGAGGCGGCCGAGCGATCCCGAAGGGGTGGGCAACCTCATACCGATCGCAGGTTCTCGGCCCCACTGGATCGTCCCTCCCCTCTCCCAATCCGGGCCCCATTCGGCCTCCGTTTCCCCTCCATAATGGCTGGTGGACAGTACATTGAGGCCTTTGTGTCCGCCGCAGGAAAAAAGTCTGCAATTTTCCGGTTAAATCCAAAAATAACGCATTAAAAGAGATTTATATTTTCCTTTTAGCGGTGTTCTGTACGGGGGATATCCAGATGCCCATTTGGACTCCATGACCGGCCGTGGAGGGCCGTTAAAGCGGTCGATCCCGGCACTCTTGGATCATCAAATTACCCCCTCTGACCTCCTCCATCACCTCATTCACCTTTTCCGACAATTTTACTATCGTAAATGAGCACCATTTTATCCCCGGTTTTTGCTCTGCTTGAGGGAGAGTCGGTGGGGGAAATTTTGAAAACCGGGACCATTGGTAAAGCAACATGCCCATAAATTTATGACGTTAAATTCCCGGGCAGGCCCTCCTGCAAGGGATCAGACTGTACCCATCCGACCCCCCTGCATACTGGCGAAAGTACAAACAGCCTTCACGTGCAGGTGGCGTATCAGGTAATCGCGAAAAAAAGATACGCTTGAAATTATTCCTGGTCGGAGAACTGCTCTACCATGTTGCGGTACCGTTCCTCGCTCAACCGGAGGGCCTTTTCCATTCGTTTATACTCGGTAATATCCCTGCCCACAGACTGATATTCCACAAGGGCTCCGCTCTCATCATAGATCGCACGGTTCACCCAGCTCTGCCAGCAGATTGATCCCCCCGGCATAATGATACGATAATCGATTGTTGCAACCGGGTATTCCGGTGTCAGCCATTTAAAGTGGTGAACAATGAGTTTACGATCTTCTTCGGGAATCTCCGGTGTGAAAATATGACCAATGATCTCCTCCCGGGTCTTATTGAAATACCGGCAGTACGCATCATTGACAAAGACATGCGTACCATCGGGGCGGAACCTGCAGATAAGCTCGGTCTGGTCCTCGACAACAGTCCGGTACCGTTCCTCACTTTCCCTGAGAGCCTGTTGGCTTTTCGCAAGATCCTCGAAATTCGTCCGGAGTTCTTCCTCGGTCGCGGTCAGCTGCTCATACGCCGCGTGAAGCAGTTCATTCTTTTTCATCAGGTTCAGTTCGGCAATCTTGACATTGGTGATATCCCTGCCCACGGACTGGTATTCCACAAGGGCTCTGCTCCCATCATAGATCGCACGGTTCACCCAGCTCAGCCAGCGGATGCTCCCGTCAGGGAATATAACCCGCTGACGGATGGATCCCACGGGGTTTTCTGGTGTGAGGGATGCGAACATCTCCCGCACCTGCTTCCGGTCATCAAAGAAGAGTTCCGGCTGGAAGTGGTGCCCGACGATCTCCTCCCGGGTCTTATTGAAATACCGGCAGTACGCATCATTGACAAAGACATGCGTACCGTCGGGGCGGGACCTGCAGATAAGCTCGGTCTGGTCCTCGACAACAGTCCGGTACTGCTCCCTGCTTTCACGCAGCTCTTTTTCGAGTTTTACCAGTTCATCATAATTATTCCGCAATTCTTCTTCCGTTGCCGCAAGCTGTTCATACGAAGCGTTCAGCTCACTATGTTCACGGGCCAGTTCATCTTCCCTGAGCTTGCGTTCAGTAATATCCTCAAGCGTCTCGACCGCTCCTATGGCATCTCCGTTCCGGTTATTGATGAGTCCTGCCGTGAAATGGAGCCATTTCCCCTCCCTGCCCATCTGGGGGAAGAAGTCCGTTGCTTCGTATGCGTCGTTGATAAGAACTGATTTTTCATACTTATCTAGGTACCATTCCGGAAGCTTATCCTGTGCATTGTCGACGAGGAGGTCAACCAGACACGGACGTTTGGAGGAGTAGAAGGCCCTCCATTGCTGATCTGTTCCGATCACGTCATCTGCCGCTATCCCGCTGTACGCAGCAAGCGCATGGTTCCAATAGAGGATCTTGTGATTCCGGTCAATCACGAATTGCGGTATAGGGGATTCCTGAAGGATCGCATTCAGGGTTATTTCCCGGTCTTCAAGAGTACGCTGACTCATTGCAAGATCAGTGTAACTGGTCCTGAGCTCTTCTTCTACTGCAGTCAGCTGTTCAAACGCGGCGCGAAGCTCATCATTCTTTTTCACGAGGTCCAGTTCTGCAGTTTTCCTGTCAGTGATATCCCTGCCGACCGACTGGTATTCGACAAGAGTGCCGGACTCATCGAAGATTGCCCGGTCACTCCACTGGTGCCATCGGACAGAGCCGTCCGGTAAAATAATCCGGTGCTCTACTGTTCCCAAGGGCCTGTTCCGGGTCAGTGATGCGAAATGCGAGCGGACGGTCATGGCATCCTCTTCCGGTATTTGAGGAATAAACCGGTGACCGATGATATTCTCTTCCTGCAAACCGAAATACCGGCAATATGCGTCATTCACAAAAATTTGGATTCCATCCGGTCTGAACCGGCAGATGAATTCATTCTGGTCCTTGACGACATTCCGGTACCGTTCCTCACTCTCCTTCAACGCCCTGTCTGCATGTCGTTTTTCGACTGCCAGTCTGATTTTATGACCAAGTTCCCTGAATTGTGAATGGATATCTCCCCCTTTCTGGACATAATAATCCGCGCCGGCATCGAATGCCTGGATGACAATTTCTTCCCGCCCTTTGCCGGTAAAGAGAATAAACGGAAGATCGGGATATCGGGAACGAACTTTTTTGAGCAGCACGATTCCATCCATCTCCGGCATCTGGTAATCGGAAATTAAACTATCATAATCTTTCTTTTGCAGCAAAGCAAGTACTTCCGAAGAAGAATCCGTAGTTTCAACATCAAACACACCACCGCGCTCAAGGAATTTTTTTCCCAGATCTAACAGGGCTGGTTCGTCATCAACATAGAGAACGGAAATGTGATTGCTGGATATAGGCACGAGGAACACCTAGAAAAATACGGAATACAATCAATTCATTCCATGCCAATCATAATGCCCGGATGATTTGAAATCTGATAATTTTTTATAATCTTTTAGGTCATTCATCGAATATCTATCCATAGAAAATTGCGTTTTATCATTAACAAAAATCAATCTATTTACTATATAAATTTTTTTACATTTAGTTATCATAAGAGCACATAAAAATGCTTCGGGTGACAATGATTATTTCAAGAACAGGAGATTACTTCTATTGGTTATCCAGCGTCTTCCAGACAAACCATTGAGGGAGGGATGATTCTGGACGAGGAACACTACCGGAAAATAATCGGCCTTTTAAGGGATGCGCAAAAGGGGCTGACTATCGAAGAAATTTCAAAAACCACAAATCTGAGCAGAGTTACCACGACAAAATATCTCAATTCCCTCTTCGTTTCCGGCCAGGTAAATATGAGAAAAACCGGCCCTGCGAAATTATATTCCCTCTCGACAAGGCTCCCGGCCGAACAGATCCTCAGCCAGTCGTCAGACCCGATCCTTATTCTTGATGAATCTTACACCATCAGGGAAGTCAGCGATTCATTTCTTCTGGCATTTGGGATCAGTAAAGACGATCTTACAAACCTGAATGTCACCAGAACGGTCATCGGCCCCGGACTGATCGACCGGATCCGGGACCCCGTGAGACAAGCAATGGCAGGGAAAGAGTCTGTCGTGAATGCATGGATTCCGGTACAGAAAGAGTGGCGGGCATTCCGTATCCGCATAATCCCTCTTGTATTTGGCTGGGGAGACAAAGGAATTGTCGTTATGCTGGAAGACCGGACTGAGGAGATCATGGCCCAGGAAGAGAACGCTCTTCTTGCCGACCTGCTCAATACCTCTCCCGCTGCCATTACCGTTCACGATTTTGAGGGAAATTTTCTGTATTCGAATAAAGAGAATCTCGAACTTCATGGATATTCAGCGGGCGAGTTCCTTAAGCTGAACCTCAACGATATTGACATTCCTGATTCTGCAAAACGTATTGCCAAACATATGAAAGAGATCAAAAAAACCGGTGAGGCATCATTTGAAGTTGTTCATTCCCGGAAAGACGACCGGCATATCCCGCTCGAAGTCCACGCGAAAGTCGCCACGTGGGGAGACAGGGATGTAATCCTAAGTATTGCCACTGATATATCTGAGCGAAAACGGGCAGAGGGTGCACTCAGGGAGAGTGAACGCAGGTTTGCCGACATCATCGGTTTTCTTCCCGATGCCACGCTTGTCGTAAACCGTGAGGGCACCGTTATTGCCTGGAATCGCGCCATTGAAGAGATGACCGGAGTTATTGCCGGTGATATCGTGGGAAAAGGGGATCATGCGTATGGCATTGCCATATACGGGAAGCAGCGCCCGACCCTTCTCGATCTTATCTTCCATGATGATCCGGAGGTGAGAATGCACTACCGGCATCTTCGGAAAAAGGGGAGTACCTTTACGGCAGAAACGGTCCTGATCAGTGCTGGTGGTGGAAACCGCGTCCTCTGGCTGAAAGCTTCTCCTTTTTATAACAGGGACGGCAGGATTACCGGGGCGATAGAATCCATCAGGGATATTACCGAGCGAAAACGGGCAGAAGAAGAATTGCGCGAATCGGAGCAGAAGTTTGCTACCGTCTTCCAGAGCAATCCGGTTGCGCTTACGCTCGTATCGGCAACCGATGGGGTATATGTCGAGGTTAATGACACGTTCACGGCACATACCGGATATGCCCGGGAGGAGATAATCGGCAGGACATCAGAGGAACTGGGAATTTTTGTTGACAGAGATGCCTATGCACAGTTTGTCTCCCTGCTCCGGAACCTGCGTCCCGTTCAGGGCATGGAATTACAGTGCCGTATAAAAACCGGCGAAATCCGGACCTGCCTGTTTTCATCCCGTGTTATTAGAATGGGCGGAAAACCTCACATTCTCTCTACGGTAGAAGATATAACGGAACGCAAGTGGGCCGAAGATGCCCGGCAGCGACAAACCCGGGAGCTTGCAATTCTCAATACACTGGCAATAGAGCTGGCATCGATGCCATCAGGAAAACCTGTTGAAAAGATAATTTTGAAAACGCTTATGAAGATGTCCGGCGCTGTTGCGACGTGGTTCTCCGACTATGATCCGGTTCACCGGACGCTTCGGGTAACAGATATGGAGATTGCGCCGGGCATGCTGGAGAAAGTCGTCAATCTTCTGGGTAAACGACCTTTTGATTTGCGGATGCCGGTGAGCGATGAAGTGTACCGGGAGATTACCCGGGATATCATTGGGAAGAAAAAGACGCTGACCGAGGTCAGTTTTGGGCAGATCCCGCCACTTGTCAGTACAACCATCCAGAAGTTGGTTGGCATCGATCGATTGATCGGAATAGCATGCGTTATCGAAGGCCAACTGTACGGTATTTCGATGCTGGCAATGAAAAGTGGCCAGCAGGATCCGTCAACCGAACTTCTCGAATCGTTTTCTCATATTGTTGCCGTTTCCCTCCGCAGGAGGCGTGCGGAGAATGCGGCGCGGGAAAGCGGGGAGCGCTATCGCCTGATCCTGAAGAATGCAAATGACGGCATACTGGTCAATGAACTGACATCGATTGGACCGGGAAAATTCATCGATGCCAATGACCAGGCATGCCGAATCCTCGGCATGACCCACGAAGAGATGCAGGATGTATGTCTTGTCGATCTCGACACTCCCGAAATGAGAGACAGAGCTCCTGGGATTTTCCAGGAGATTATAAAAAACAACCACACTGTTTTCCAGACCAATTATCGGACAAAAGATAACCGGGAAAAAATTCTTGACATAAGTGTCAGTCTTTTCGATCTCAAGGGACGCCCGACCATGCTGTCGTTCGTCCGCGATATCACGGAACGCAAGGCTGCGGAGTCGGCGTTCCAGGCAATGGTTACGAGTATGGTGGGAACGACGGGAATAGAATCGCTGGACCGGATAACGGAGAGCATCGGTGCCTGGCTGGGGGCTGATTGCGTCATGATTGGCGAGATCACGCCGGATCGCGAACGCGTACAGGTACTCTCCATGCTCCTCGACGGTAAAAAGATCCCGGATTTTTCCTACACCCTGAAGGGCACACCCTGTGAAAATACCGCGGAAAAAGGGTTCTGTATATATCCGGACGATGTTGCCAGGCTCTTCCCGGAAAGCAGGGACCTTCGCGAGTTCAATATCCGGGGCTATGCCGGGACGCCGCTGCGCAATTTCGAAGGGCAGGTAGTGGGAATCCTCTGTATTATGACACGAAATCCACTCAATCTGCCACCTTCTGCCCGGGAGATCATCAACATCATCGCTGTAAAAGCGGCTGCCGAGATCGGGTTTAAGAATGCCCGGGAGACCCTGCATGAGAATGAGAGATAAGTCCCGGACCTTTCTCAAGAACAGACCGTAACAACTTGCGATCAACAGCATCCCGATAATAACAATCCTGATGTCAGTGCAACGTTCTTGACAAATATCGGGTAAACGTAAAACTGTATCTCGGGCCCTGACGGGAAAAGAGGGAAGACCCGCACAATTTGCATAAATAAACTCTGCCTGCCCCTTATGTGAGTCACAACCAAATCGTTGCCGAAGTCGAAGATTGTTTCACAATCTTCTCCAGTCTGCCCTTTCCTACAAAACGGCAGATATCCTTCCGACCCCGCACGTGCGAAAGGTAAAAACGAGAGTAATAACGTGTGCCTCTTCTCTGCCTTCTCCCGGTGTACAATGTAATTCCCTGTACAGACCTTCCGTGGGTATCCAGGGAAGGAGTAACAGATACCCTCATATGATACCATTCGGTAACAATGTATAGGAAACCATACATGGATGTCATCGAAGCAAAGAATCTCAGCAAATCATTCGGGTCTTTTAAGGCGGTTCATGATGTCAGTATTGCCGTAAAAGAGGGGGAGATCTTTGGTTTTCTCGGACCAAACGGTGCCGGGAAGACCACCACCATCCGGATGCTGACCGGTGTGCTCACCCCGGATGCCGGCGCGGCCCGTATCTGCGGGATCGATATCGGCAGGCACCCGCTCGAAGCCAAACTGAAGATGGGGATCATACCCGAAAATGGCACGGTCTACAGTGACCTGACTGCCGAACAGAATATTCTCTGGACGGCGAAATTCTACGGCCTGGACAGCGTCACCCGCAAAAAACGGGCAGAGGAGATCCTCGCCCGGCTGGGGCTGCCGGAACGCAATGACGACATCGTCCGCACCTTCTCCAAAGGGATGCGCCAGCGGATCAGCATCGCCTGTGCCATCGTCCCCTCGCCACCGGTGTTATTCCTTGACGAGCCCACGGGAGGACTGGACGTGTTCAGCCGCCGGCTTGTGCTTGATACGATCCGCAGGATGAACGATGAGGGCAGTACTGTCTTTCTTACCACGCACAACATTGAGGAGGCAAACGAGCTCTGTACGGTCATCAGCGTCATCAACAAAGGCAGGATTGTGGCAACGGGCAGCCCCGAGAGACTCAAAAAAACCTTCGATACCGCAAAATACGTGGAGATCGCGTTCGAGCAGCCGGTGAAAAAAGAATGGCTTGAAACCGGGGGAGTCTTCCGTGTGGAGAATCACGGCGACAAGTGGAGACTGTACACGGATGACCCGGACCCTGCCGTAAAATACCTTGCCGCCCTTGCTGAACGGGAACACCTGAAAATAATCTCGGTTGCGACATCGAGCCCGACGCTCGAAGAGGCATTTGTCCAGCTCACGGGGGATGCGTGATGGATCCTAGGCTTTTTGCCCGGAGCGTGCTTCTGGTAGCCGAGAAGAACATGCGGATTTATTATTACAAGGGGGCGGTCGTGATCTTCGGTCTCCTGTTTCCCTTCCTGATGTTCCTGACCTTTTTTATCGGGCGGAACCTCAATCTCGTTCTCTTCTTCCCGGCATTCCTTGGGATGATGCTGTTCTTCTCATCATCATCCACCGGACCGCTTATTACACCGTGGGAGAAACGGGAAAAGACCTATGAGCGCCTCCTGTCCCTGCCGGTAACGCTGGAAAGTATCATCCTTGGCGACATCCTTGCAGGGGCACTTTTCGGGATCGTTATCACGACGATCGTCTGGAGTGCAGGAACACTTCTTCTGCACCTGCCCCTCGCCCATCCCCTGCTCCTGGCGGTAACGCTCATCCTTGGGGGATTTACCTTTGCAGCTCTCGGGACCCTGCTCTCGTCCCCGGCCATGAGCAATCCCTCAAACGTGATGATGGTCTCCAACCTGATCCGCCTGCCCCTGATCTTTGTCTCGGGCATCTTCATTCCGCTGAGTCAGCTCGGGAGCTGGGCATGGACAAATGAAATGTCCCCGCTTACCTACCTTGTCGACCTGTTCAACGGGGCTATCACCAACAATGCGGTCTATCCTCCGCTCACCGATACGATTATCCTTGGTATGGTTATTGTGGTATTCGTCGCGGCTGCAAAACTGATCCAGCAGTATAACCTTTCAAAAGGGATCTAGGAGGGAGTACCCGGGTGAAACCTCGTTATATCCCGGGGCACAGACCTGCGTATCCTCCGGGTCCGGACCGCGGTCGGGAGATATGAGGATGGTATGCGGGCGTATCAGGTGATATCCACGGCCACGTCCTCAACAGACTCCGGTCCTTCATCCGTTTTCCCGCGTCCTGCCTGCTCTTCGTGGACGAACCGCGAACCGGTCATTGAGGCTAATACCGCCGCGATGACGGAGAGGAGTGCACCGATATAGAAGGAGATCCGGAGCGACGGCATGAAGGCATGTGCAAGCGTCGTCGGGAACCAGGTTGTGCCGGTCAGGACCGTGACAGTCGCCGGGCTGATCGCGGCGACGGCAGCCTGCGGCAGGGAGACGAGGATTGTGTGGACCGGGTTGTAGCCCAAAAATGCGGCGAATAACGCGCCGGTCGGCGGGATTGAGCTCATGGGAGCGACGAGACCCGGCGCCCCGGCGCTCGCAAGCGATGTCGCGAGTTCCGGGGGGAACAAGTGCGTCAGGCTCACGATGACGATGGTAAAGAACAAGGCCATGGAGATGACCATGCCGCTGTTCTGCAGCATCGACCGCATGCCTGATGCGACACCCCGGTCTTCCGGGGGCACCGAGTTCATGATGGCCGCGATGTTGGGCGAACCGAACATGCCGTTCCCTATGCCCATGATAAGAAGTGCGACGGCAAAGATGGGGTAGTCGAAATCATAGGGCAGCATGGCCAGGATCATGAATGAGAGCGCGATAAGGAGAAGGCCGGACGTGGCAAACCACCGGGAGCCGTACTTGTCAGAGAGCCATCCCGAGAGGGGGCCCATGATAACAAAACCGGCCGTCAGCGGCAGCATAAAGATCCCGGCCCAGAAGGGGGTCGATTCGTAGCTGTACCCGTGGAGCGGCAGCCAGATGCCCTGCAGCATCAGGATCAGGATAAAAAACATGCCACCCCGGGCAAGAGCGCTCAGGAATCCGGCGGTGTTTGCGAGGAAGAATACCCGGATCTTAAAAAGGTTCAGCCGGAACATCGGGTCCTCGACCCTGCTTTCGATGATGGGAAAAGCGATCAGGAAGAGGATACCGATGACGATCGCTGCAAGAACCCACGGATTGCCCCATCCCATCGGGTCCGTTCCATAGGGGAGGAGGGCATACGTAATGCCGATCAAAAGGGTCGTGAGGCCAGCGACAAAGGTAACGTTGCCCAATACATCGATCTTCCGGGCCCGTTTGGGGAGCGGGGTCTCTTTGAGTTTCAGATATGCCCATATGGTACCAAGGATGCCGACCGGTACGCTGACGAGGAACACGTACCGCCAGTTATAAAACGCGAGGATGCCGCCGAGGATCAGGCCCACGAACTGGCCCGACAGGAAGGAAATGGTATTGAGTCCCAGCGCCTTGCCCCGTTCGTCGGGAGGAAATGCATCGGTGAGGATGGCCGCGCTGTTGGAGAAAGTAAAAGACGCACCCACACCCTGAACGAGACGGAACACAATAATCTCAAGGGCGCCTGCGCTGCCTTTGTCCGGTGTAAGAAACAGCAGGATGGATCCAAGGGTAAATATGGCAAACCCGAGATTGTAGAGCTTCACCCTCCCGTACATATCCGAGAGCCGGCCGCAGGAAAGGAGCAGGGTGGCGGTGACGAGGCTGTACCCCATCAGCACCCAGATCAAATACTGGAACGACGTGAGCGGGTCGATGTTGATGCCATTGAAGATCGCGGGGAGCGAGATGAGGGTGATGCTCCCGTTCACGGAGACCATGAACATCTCGATTGTCGTAATAGAGAGGACGACCCACTTGTAATCGATCCTCTTCTTTACAGACCCTGCCTCGATCTTTTCTGTCTGTGTCTCCATGTACCCGTGCTGCCCCCGGTGCCCTCCGGGCATCTGCCGGAGGATGTAAAATACAGTTTACAACATGGAACCTTGAGGACTATAATGATTGCAGTTCCCGCACGGGAAGCAGGTATGGGCGGCCATAAGGAAACATTGAAACATCCCCATGGTGGATTACTCCATCAGGGTGATATGCATGAAATATGCCGATGTCGACAGGATTTACCAGACCCTCCCGCTGGAGAATATCCCCTGGAACAGTGAGACTCCTCCCGATGCGCTTGTCAGACTTGTACAGGAAGGGGTTGTCCGGCCCTGCAAAACCGTTGATCTCGGGTGCGGTGCCGGCACCTATGCAGTCTACCTCGCCGGTCTCGGGTTTGAGGTCACCGGTGTCGACAGTTCTCCCACCGCAATAAGGATTGCAGGAGAGAATGCAAAAAAACGGGGAGCCCGGTGCAGGTTTGTTGTCGCCGATCTTCTCGGGGACCTGTATGAAATGACGGGCACGTTCGACTTTGCCTATGACTGGGAATTCCTGCACCATATCTTCCCGGAGGACCGGGAGGTCTATATCAGGAATGTTTATAAAATCACCAATCCGGGGGCCACGTACTTCTCGGTCTGTTTTGCGGAGAGCGACTCCCAGTTTGGCGGGACCGGAAAATACCGTTCGACCCGGATCGGGACGACGCTTTATTTCTCGTCGGAATCCGAAATAAGGGACCTCGTTTCGCCGTATTTCACCATCCGGGAATTAAAAACCATGGACGTCAGCAGCAAATTCGGCCCGCACCGGGCCGTGTACCTGCTGGCTGCCCGGCGGTGAATCTTTTTAAATAAACGTACGAGAAGGTCTGCGTACATTTGATTTTAAAATCCTGATGGAAATATGCAAACAGATTGATTGTACTGAAATTTTCCTTCAGATTTTAACACTCCCGAAAATATCACAAGTCGATCGCTGAACGACTCAAAGAATGTCTCAGTGATCATGCTCTCTTACTTGCTTATGCGAAAGAACTGGAGATTTCCGGATTCTCACGGGCTGCTGATACCATCTACCGGTTCGAGCATGGCCTGGTGAATTACCGGGCATTTCCTCCGGCACACTGGAAAAAGATCCGGACCCCCAATCTCCTGGAACGCGTTCATAAAGAACTCAAACGACGGAGCAGAAAGATCGGGGCCTTGCCGACTGATGCTTCGCTGATAAGACTCACCGGTTCGATTCTTATCGATATTAACGAGGAGTGGATCACGGATAACCGGTATTTATCTGTGATGAATGAGATGATCTCTCTGGATACAGGTTGTGCTGATTTTACAGCATTATAGGGACACTACCGGGAAATCTCACATTATTCCTCACTAAATCAGGCTGCATAACTACGATAAAAAAACGAGTCATGGAAACCAGGGAAGACAACAAAGAAGAGAGGCATGAATCTTCCACGTTCACGTATTCCGCGGAGGATGTGGAGCAGATCAAGAAAGAGTACGACGCCAAGCTGTCAGCACTTGAGTCCAAGATCCATGTAATGGAAAAGCTGTCAGCACTTGAGTCCAGACTTCAGTCGATAGAAATTGCGGTCCTTCCCAAATCCCCGGTGGAACGTCATCAACATGCATCCATACCGCAGTCCATAGACTCCTTGCTTGAGCGTGCTACCCCCCAGCAGCTGCTTGAACTGTTCGAGTCCTCACTGAACGGGGGACCCAAAAAACCGGATTTCCGCATACTGACCTTTGCCTGGGGCGTATTGTTTTCTTCCTTGTTTTTATCCCCCATGGAAGTGCAGAGCGAGATCCAGAATAAGATCAGCACGGAGAACCTGGCGATGTTCCGTGAAGTTGTTAAAGCCGACTGTGCACGGCAAGGCAGGTTCGTTTTTAATGTGATAAAAAAAGGCGGGCAAATCGACCGGTCGGCACTCATCATGATTGCAGACCTCCAGGACCTGGCGGGAATTGAGCAGGATGGCGAGCCTGCGATCCATCTGCTCACCAAGGCATGCGACAAAAGCATACGTCCTGTCCTTATCGAGAGGGCAGGGAAACAACTGCTCTCCAGTGTATTTGACCGCGACGGGTTGCCAGTCTTCTTCACTATCCTGGGTATGGGCAATCTCAGCACATATGATCTTGACGCGATAGAGAAGGTGTTCTCAAAGGATGACCTCCGCCAGGTCATGGTCCAAAACAGGATGGGAAGAAATGGCCTCGAGGCATTCACCGAGATCTCGACACGAATGCGGGAGAATCTGGCTCTCCAGCGTAATAAGTTCACCGCCCGTCATCGCAAAGCAACTGCAGCCGATAAGGGTGTTGCCAGATCGCCGGAAAATCTCCCTGTCCCGGATGGGAAGGGTAAAGGAATGTTGGTGGACGAGGAAACCGGGAGCCCGGCGAAACCGGGTGACGACAGCAAATCCGCGATCTGTCAGCAAGACGCGTCATCAACGACCGATTCCGGAGATACCGGTAATAAAAACATAAAAATCCTCATCGTTGATGACAGTCAGACCATCCGGCGCATGTTATTGCAGCGGCTGAAAGATCTCGGGTATGAGAACTGCGTTCTGGTAAAATCTGGCGATGAAGCGGTGAAGATTGCCGAAGAAGCCAGACCTAATCTCATATTCATGGACATCAACATGCCGGGAAAACTGGACGGGGTTGCTGCGGCACGTGAAATCAAGGCACATTCGGATGCACGGATTATTTTTATCACCAGTGGCTGCAACAGTGATACCCTTGAACGGGCGATGGAAATTGATCCAGATGGATATATCCTCAAACCCCTCACCGAGACAAAAATCCGCCATGCACTGAAAATACTGGAGTAAGGGTTCTCACCGGATAAATTCCCGGCAGCCGGGTCCCTGGCGGGATCTTCAGAGGTAAATGAGGCGTCAGCCGGGGAGTGTACTCTGCGAGCGGGCCGGCGCTTGGGGATTTTTTTCTCGTTTTCTCGAAGAACACTGATGGAAATACGCAATCCGTGGTAAAAAAGGAATTTTTCAATTCTGGTGATGTTTTTGGTTTTGTTGGAACTGAAGAAAATACCTTAATTATCCGGTTGTAAAAAGCATTGAACCATTGTTGAAGGTGTTTAATTTTTACGAAAGGGCACGAATTTAGCGCGCCTTGAGATGTTGACGCAAAAAGACAAAGTTTTAAGGCGTTTACTGTAAGTTTTTTAAAAAAGAGGGCCTGCTACCGTCCCCGATGGTCTTACCGTACCGCATGACTGGGAAATGCCACCTGCGGCCGCCGGGTGATAAACGAGGCGTCGAGATTTTCCGCCATCCGGGCTGCCATCTCCCCAGGGATCCCGAGCGCCATCATATCCGGCGGGAGGGAATGGTTCTGCGTGGGGTCCTGCGGGCCCATGAACGCGGTGTTTTTCGGCGTCTTCTCGGCAAGGCCCGCCGGGAAGGTGATAAAGGTCGAGCAGGACGAGCCCCATGGGACGATGACCGGCGAGAATGGGTCGTCCCGGTCGAAATGGATAAGGGCCGCCATGTTCCGGATCTGCTCGCCGTTCCCGAAGATACAGAGAGAGAGGATGTTGGGCATAGGGTCGGGGAGGGCGTCACATGCCTGGACAATGAGGTACTTCCCCGGCGGGTGGATCGGCCCGGCTGCCGCTGTGCAGCGGTCGACCAGATCCGGGCTCGCCTTCAGGAATTCTGCCGCCCCGCCGCGGACATCCTTCCTCCCGGTCGAGACGAAGTACTTGATATCGTCCGGCACCGGGATATACCCCACGTGGAACAGCCCGCCCAGGCAGCAGCCCTCGTTTG
>Ga0187874_10001778_pt1 | contig 18164 bp, 11 predicted proteins | sample June2016WEW_16_1_3_FD_132993 | JGI IMG/M metagenome (GOLD analysis project Ga0187874, IMG submission 132993) | Peatland microbial communities from SPRUCE experiment site at the Marcell Experimental Forest, Minnesota, USA - June2016WEW_16_150 | ecosystem: Environmental > Terrestrial > Soil >... | reverse complement strand
GAACCCAACCAAACGGATTTTCAGGCAATTGCTCGGTAATTGCTCGCGCAACTTCTGCGGCCATTTCCCATTTTTTGGCTGTTGCGTAAACGTGCCAGCGAACGAGCAACACCTCGGGATGCGCCCGCATCAGAGGAGTGATTTGCTCCAATTCTTCATTCGCTTCGAACCAATTCCCAAGCCCAAGCCAGCCCTGTGCCCCTTCCAAGTGCCGCTGGTCGCTAAGTTCTAGCTTTTTCATTCTCAAATTCTCTAGCCGGGCTTTATACATTCCGGCGAATCGTTTTTGGCGCTGTTCACCAGCTTGGAAACGCGGTAATGGCCCTGAACGACCACAATTTTTGAAAGTTTGGCTCTGGTGTCACGTATTTACTACCAAATTTTGAACAAGGTTTTGCCCGGTCGTAACCCGACCGGCTTATTTGCATTGGAGGCCGGAGGGAACATTCGGAAATCAATTCAGGTTACGACAGATAAGCCCGGACTGGCTCAATGCCAACGATGTCGCGGCCAGCGGATTTGACTTGGCCCAATTGAATACTGATTTGAACGCTCTGAAGAAATGAACAATCTGGCGAAAGGTTGAATTTGAAAAAAAATTTCAAGACTGACACCGATCTGGCACGGCACATCATCGAGTTTGATCCCGAAGTTCCCGCTACACACGCCAAGTGGACGTTGCCACAAGCGGCAGTCATGGCGCGGGCGACCATGAGGCCCATCCGGTGGCCGTCGGGCCTCGCGCCGAAGCCACAGCCGATTTCCAGTGCACCCAAGCCGGCTGATGTGTTGCCAGCCTGCGATTATCTGGTGGTGACCTGGACGGTGGCCGAAGCGCTCGCCTTGGCAGACGTACTGACTCCGGGATACGGCAGCAAAAGCGATTGGTATAACTACGCCAAGGATTATGCCTCCACCTACAGTCCCCTCATCCGCATGGGAGCACCCGCTTCACAAAGCAAAAGGCTGGGCAGTTACTTTGTGACCAAAATCGGCGGCAAGAAAGTGCTGTGCTTCAAATCCGAACTGCACATGAGCCAGGATGGCCCCAAATTGCCCATCAAACTATTGTGGAAACAGTTGATTGCTGAAACCGGGGCCAAACTGATCATCACCACCGGCACAGCCGGAGGCATTGGCAGCGCCATTGAATTGGGGGATGTGGTCATTGCCAAGTCAGTGCGGTTTGATTGCACCAAGACCTTCAAGAATTCGGCCTTTCACAATGGCGCATACGTTTGCTCGACCGTAAACAACAAGTATATGAAAACGGCGGTAAATCAATTGATGCCGGCAAACACCAATCATCTCCCCAATCTCCCCACCGCCAAACGCACGCCCAATGTCTTTACCAAGGCCACAGGCTCAATAAAACCACTCGACGTCGTCACCACGGACTTTTTCGCCTTCGACGACACGAACGACAATTATGGATTGCGGGGGCTGGGTTCGGCGGTGGAAATGGGCGACGCGGTCTTGGGCTTGGCGGTGCAGGAAATCGGAGCGACCGCTCCACGGTGGACGGCAATTCGCAACGCATCGGACCCGCAAATTGACGGCTCGCAAACCCTGGCCGAACAAAAGACGAACGCGGCGCAAATCTACGAAAAATACGGATACTGGACGACCGTTTGCAGCGCCATTGCGACCTGGGCGGTGATTGCCGGTGATTAGAGCACTTGCGGTCATTGTTCCTTGAAGCGGGCGATTTATCAGAGGTAGTTTGGAGGGGGCGTATTCGGAATTGCGGCGGGTTGGCGTGTGTGGCGGACGAATGTGAAAAATTGGCGATAATTCTGAATCAAGCCGCACACGCCAACCCGCCGCCACGTTTGGGATTGCCCCCCGTCCAAGGGATTCTAAACTGGCAGCAGATGTTCGTAACTACTTATCTGAGTTTGGGATTGCCCCCCGTCCAAGGGATTCTAAACTAAATCGGCGACAGCAATGCTGCCCAACAAAGTTTGGGATTGCCCCCCGTCCAAGGGATTCTAAACTCAGGCTCAATCTATTTCATGACGTTCTTCCGTTTGGGATTGCCCCCCGTCCAAGGGATTCTAAACTCGACGCGTCAATGACACTTGAGCGGGACCGGTTTGGGATTGCCCCCCGTCCAAGGGATTCTAAACTATGGTGTTGATATTTTAACCCTATGCTTGAGTTTGGGATTGCCCCCCGTCCAAGGGATTCTAAACTCCAAGCAACAGACGACCCCGGTAGTGCTGTGTTTGGGATTGCCCCCCGTCCAAGGGATTCTAAACTGCAAAAGGAAGCTTCAAATCGACAGCCAGCGTTTGGGATTGCCCCCCGTCCAAGGGATTCTAAACTTCAGCAAAACTGCGTAAGCACTTTTTGTTCGTTTGGGATTGCCCCCCGTCCAAGGGATTCTAAACTATATTGACGGCGGAAGTTGTTTGCGGTAGAAGAATGGGCGAGACGATAGCATCCTTTGGACGGGGGGCATCATCTCAAATATGTTGACCAACCTGCGGCACTGAAGTAGTCGTGGCAACACGGCGAGCACCCGCAGGATACGAGGTCTTGAACGGCACTGATGAAAGTTAGTGCCGTTCTTTTTTAGAAGAACTGCATCTGCGCCGGCATTTTCTCGGCCTCGGTTTTCTGCCGGCTCCGCATGATGATCATCCGTCCCCACTGCGCGTCAGAAATCATCAGGCCGCGAACTTCTCCATGTGCCGGGATTTTGGATTTGAGTCGGCGCACTTGTGTTTCCACGCGGTCAGCCGTTCCACAAGGGCGCGCATAAACGCTGAACTGCACCATGAAAAAACCGTCCTTGATCAAGTCTTTGCGGAAGTTGTTCGCATCGCGCCGTTCATCCGGCGTGCCCACGGGAAGATCAAAGAATACAAGCACCCATGCCATACGATATTTGCTGCACACCGGGTCGCGTCCTTGTCTGCCACGGGAACGACGGCGAGCTGGGGGATCGGCAGCGGTTGAGGGTTGAAGGTGGAACGGTTGGTTTAATTGGATCGAAGATTTTTCCCACGCTTTGCCTGCTGTGTCGGCCTCATCGAATCTTGAGCGACGCGGGCGTTCGTCCGGCAACAATTCTTCCTCTCCGGGCGAATTGTCGGGTTCGTCGCTCACGGCAGCATCGGGATTTTTAACGCCAGCGGCATCCGCGACATGGCGGCATCGGCAAAACTTTGCACATACACGTCAATGGCGTTCAGCAGCCGCATCTTGTTCCGGTTGAGGGGAACCTCCAATTGCAAAACGCTCACGGCCTGTCGCATCCATTCCTGCATCGGCCTTTTGCCGCCTTGCACAAACTGGCGCAACTCTCGGTCAATCCACGGGCGCAGCGGTTCCATCACGTCATCCGCCAGCGCAAAACTTCCGGCTTTGGGCGCGTGTGCAATTCCGATGGCCGCGATGAATCCATGCGCGGCCAGCGAGCGCAAAACCGCCGTCCGCAAAATCGCATAGCCATAATCCAGCATTCCGTTGACTCCTTCGCGTGTGCCGGGAACGCGGCGTTTCTCATCCGTCTCTTGCCATTCGCTCAAACGCGGCAACAAATGTTTCCAGTAATGCCGCGCAGCGCGCGATTCGCAGGCGTCAGGCGAGTTGGATAAAAATTCGGCCCGTTTTGATGCGGTGAGGGTGGCGACGGAAACCTTTTGCGCGGGAACTTCGCCACCTTTTTCGCATCGCTTTGCAATTTCATCCAAGACCGTATGCGCGCGTTTTAAGTGTGCGAGATTCGCGGCCTGATTGCGGACTTTGGCGGTGATGATCTGCCGCCACATGGCGGTCTTCCATTCCGGCGTCCATTCAATCTGGCGGCGGAGCAATTCCGTATTCGTAGGGCGATAATAGGGCAGGGTAATGGCGCACGGCTCAAACTTCTCATTGCAGATCAGCAACAGGACATTCAGTTCCGCCATGCGCCGGAGCGAACTGCTGGAAAACTCCGTGTCCCGCGTCGCACAGACGATTACCGCCACATCCGCCAGTGGCACGGATTTATCCGTACCGCTATCCAAGTCTGTGACATGAAGCTGATCAAGCTTGATGCGGACTTTCAGATTATGGCTTAACAGATGGAGGATGTGGTAACTCATGGCCAAGAACACGAATGAAATCTGCCCACATTGGTTGAATCCCTTTTTTTCCTAGGCCGAATGAAACAATTGCATCCTCTTTATTTGCGATGTGATGAGGCAATAATTTTAACTGCAATTGACTTGTTACCAGCACACGATATTTCCCGGGCGGTTGTCCCGCAGAAAACGCTTTTTTAGTTTCTACTACCATTCCGCGCCTAATGACAACAACGGGCTTTGCATCCTTTTTGATCGGTTTTTCGCAAACCAGTTTGTCACCCTTCCAGTAAGGAATGAACACCGGCACGAAAGATTTTTTATCCTCAGCAAGATAAACCTGCACTTCCTTGAAGCCAGTGCGCTTTACAAAAGCGTGCGTGCCGGGGCTGAATGGAACAACCGCGGTGTCGTCTTTCACGGAAATCAGCCGGACGTTGCGGATGGGAATCTTTATCTCTTTTGGCCAGCTAAATTCCGGGCAGTCATCAGCCCGCCATTTTTGGAAATGAGCAAAGCACAGTTTTTTGGTGAAGTTCTCCGGCACATTTCCCTTGGTCTTTTTCAATTCTCCTGCGAGGTCTGCAGATTCGTCAGAGTAGCGCCGCCATGCCGACTCGCAATAAGACGCGAAAGCCTCCGGCCAGATACTGCCAAGATTCTTTGGCGTGAGTGATGTGAAAATCTCGCGGGCAACATAAGTATCTTTGGCTTTCTTTGCGTAAAGTGTCGTGGCATAAGCTTGCTGGTGGTTGCTTCGCGAGACATGATGACGCACGACTACCTTTTCGATCTCTGTTTTTACCACGTCGTGCATCTGGCCGTCGTTCGGGAAAATAGGGTTGGCGGCTTTGCTGCGTTGTTTCTCGTCTTGTGTCCACCAGCCGTGTCTGCCGAATTTATCCGTAGCGCCGTGGGTGCGGTGCGCCAGCCAGGGCAGGGTGCAGGCAATTACAATCGCGTCAAGCGCGTGATGTCGCAGATCGCCACGATTCTTTTCGGTGAACTGATTTTGTTCTGTTTCGGTAAGTTCATCCCAACGTTTGTCTGGCGGGAGTGGATGCAAAATCTGGTTCAAGCCCCAAGCTTTCCTCAACCGGCTAGTCAGTTGCCCGTTGGTAACTTGGAAACTCAACGCGGGATTTTGTTTTTCGGGTGTCGGGTCGCGGCCTTGATCATCCAACCAGCCGAGTTGAATCAGCGAAATGTGACGGATGACCCGCGCGATGTAGGCGGTGTGTTGTAGGTCAGATTTTTGCTCGATCAATTGCTCGGCATTGGGACTTAAAAAGATTTCCAGCTTGCGCCCAATGAAACAATTTTCCGCGTTGACCTTTATTCCTTCCCACTGTGATGTGCCGCCGAAAGCAGCGAGCGGAGTGCGGTCGCCTTTCAATTCACGGTTGCATTTGATGTGAGCGACGGTGAGGTTGTAAAACTCGTTGCAATCCACGACGGAACGCGGAACCAGATGTTCGATGTCCGCGCCATGCCCCAAATCTGTCCGCTCAATTGTTTGCAGGCAAAACGGGCAGCGGCCTTTGGCTTCTTGCCATAGCCGGTAGCGTTGAATTGCCTTGCGTGAAAAGGATTCATTATTGGATGAAAGTTGTTCGCGCGCATTTTCACGTTCCTTGCGGAATTGTTCGTTGCGCTTGTTCAATTCATTTTTGGCCTTCTGGCCGAGGGCGAGGCTCCGGACAGCTTCGAGAACTATCATATCTGGCTGGCCGTAACGCGAAGCGAGTTGCATCAATAACCGCCGGAACAAAACCAAGCGATGCCGCACGAGCGGATGCTTGATGTCCGCCAGATAACGATTCAACGCCTGTTCCGCATTTTCGCCTTTCCGTCGTAAAATCGGCTGGGGCGGGTCAACCCTGCGGCCTTCGCCGATTTCTTTGCGGATGAGTTCCAGCGTGGGCGAAGAATACCGTGCCCGGCCTGCCCCGGTTTCGGGTGTGAGCGGTTTCTGGTCTTCGATCAGCAAAAACTTTTCTTTGAATGGTTCGGCCAGCTTTTTGAGCCGTGCTTCTGTGACCTTGCCCTTCTTGTTCCATTCGTTGCGAATATTTTCAATGAAGATTGGAAAGTCGGTGCGCGGATCACGCTTCTGCCGCGTCTCAAAATCCAGAACTCGGAAATTCATTAAAGCCAGTTCCCATTGTGCTTTTGTGAAGGCTTCTTTATTTTTGCGAACGACGTGCAGCGGACGGCCTTGCTCATCCACAGGCTGCAATGAATCCAGTGCCGGGCCGCGATTATCGAAACGTGGCCAGCGCAAACCTAGCACGCCGGGGTTGCGCGCCTCAGTGGTTTTGAAAAAGACATGGAAAGTTTCACCGTTCTTTTCCTTCGGTTGCGAATCACCGTAAAGCAACCAGTCGGTTTTTTCCGCCAGCTTTGGAAAGTATTTCTTTTGGGCGGCGACTATGGCTAGAAATTCATCCCGCAATGCTTCGCGCGGCCAGTAAATTTTGCGCGCCCAATTTTCTGTCGGACTTTTTCCAACTTCCACTCGGCGTTCCGCCAGTAGTTGGCAGGGATGTTTGTCACCCAACTCTGCTTTAATCTCTTTTACCTTTTCTTTGATTACGCCTTCCTCATCAGCCTTCTTTGGCTTGCCGGTTTCTTTCGCCGTTTTCTCGACATTCGCCCAAGGCACTTTACTGTAACCACGCCGCTTGAAAAGATGCGTCAGCGCGGTATAAAGTTCTTCCGGCTTTAAAACTTCGCCATTGAGCGCACGCAGGCGGAGTGCAATCGGATCGTCCAGCGCCGTTTGCGGTTTCGACAGGCCGAGCTTGATCAACTCCTTGGCAAACCATTGTCGCCGATATTTTTTACTGCGGAGCGTGCGGCGTTGGCGGCGCAGGTCGCGGCGTTTGCTCAAGTCGCTGCCTTCACTGTCGCAAATCAGCACGCCGACATCTTTGAACTCGCTGCCCTTGCGTACGGCGTAGCCAATTGAGCCGGTGCCGACATCGAAGCCGAAGACGAGGCCGTTGAGGAAGGAATCCTTGCCGGAAGGGGCTTGGTTAGCATCTTTCAGAACGTAATCTTTCATATCCACTTTTCCCGTTTGAAGTTGTAAGTGTAATTGTGCGCCGAAGATCTATCAGTGTCAATGACGCCATCGTCGTAGTTGGGCGATGAGGGCATTATCACCGTCGCCCGCGGCGCTTTCGAATCGGACAAGACCGTCTGTCTGTTTGCCGCCAGGCCACGTCCATGCGATGTCCTCTCCACAACTCTTAAACGGCGGCAAAATCTTCATTCATCGTCCATGCGTGTCTGCTGCACCCTTTTTGAATGCCAGCGACAAAACGATTGTCGGTGGATGTTATCCCGTAATCAAAGCCGGTTTCATTTAACCTGAGACAACACCGCCGCATCTGCATCAGACGGCGCAGCTAATTTAATCACGCGTATTTTAACTAAGCCTGTTTTACTGGGCTTGTCGGGGTCAACCGATAATGCAAATTTGTCAGGGTCGTGCGCCATCGTTTCGCGGATTTCTTCCGGCGTCATTTTCAGGAATTTCGTGCCAGCTTGGATCACGGTGTAGATGCCGAACCACGGAATGGCGTTTGTTTGTTCAATCACAAAGCCCCGGTTGGCGTTGTATTTGATGTTCAGCCCGGCCACGTTGGTCACAATACAGTTCGCCCCAACGTCGAAGCTGTTGGTGCTGGAGACGACCAGTGTCCCGACGTAGCAGCCGCGCAGGATGGGGCGCGGACAGGCCGCGATGTCGCCCAGCGACAACTGGCATTGCCCATTAGTGATCTGGCTCAACAGGGTATCGTCATAAACAAACACCTGCCGCAGATTGGCATATTTCAGGTTAAAGGCATTTTGGGTATTCAGATTGGCCCCGGCCTTGCCCACGCCAATGGCTGACGCCCAATTGAACGGCACGCTCACGTCAAATCCGAAGGTCTTGCCCCGGAATATTTGCGGCCAAGGCGTGAGGTCGTTGGTGAAAATGTCTTCGGGTGCGAATTGACAGCGCCGGTCGGGGCTGACGCCGTTGGTGCCATAAAACGTGGTGCCGAGCGGGTAAATGGCGCCGGTGATGGCGGCGATATTGAAACGCGGGCCGCCGTTGTATTTGTTGAGCACTTTGGCGATGTCTTGTTGTGTCTTGAACCATGTGTCATACGATGTGGAGACCGGCAGAGGCTGAGTATGGCAGCCAGTGAGCATACAGACCGAAACTGTTAAAGCAGATAGCAGAAGTGTTTTCATAGAGGCAGGCGGCCTTCCCCGTTTTTCGAGAAAGGCCGCCGGGGTTGGGGGCATGGGGCAAACTATTTCGCCGGCGCTGCCTGCGGGGTTGCCGCGGGTGTCGGTGTCGGCGGTGTCGGTTGAGTGCCGCCGTGCCCACCGCCAGTGTCCACGATGATGCGGGCGCGTCTCCATGCTTCCTTGAAACGGTTTCCAGTGTCGCCACTGTCGAATTGCATAACCAAATCGTCCATATCGCTTACCAGTTCGACAAGCGCGGCGATGTCGGTTTCAACTTCACGCAAGAGTGCGCCACGGTTCGCAATCTGGCCGCGCGGGCTGCTCATCACCTTGCTGAAAGCGTTGATCGCGGCAGTTAGCACAGCAACGCGGTCGGCGGTTATGCCACGGTCAGCCGCGCCGGTTTCGCTAACGACAGCGTTGCCGATGTCGCGAATGGCGGTAGCTTTATCCACGAGTTCTTGCGTCCGCAATCTCACGATTTCGCTCTTGTTCACGTTTACTTTGCCGAGACGGTCGAGGTCACCGGCTTTTTTCAAATGGTTTGCCAGAGCGCGGGCTAGAACATAAGCGGCATCTTCGAGGGCGGTTTCCGCCGCAGCCTTGGCGTCACCACCGCCGCCTGTGGCCGCATCGGCTTGGGATGCTTTTGCGGTGACCGCGCCGTAATTGGTTTGGAGGTTGGCCAGATCCGTGCCGAAATCGGCAGGTGGCTTGCCGGTCCAGACGGATTTGTAGTCGTTGCTGTTGGCCACGTTGAGGCAGGCGCCAACCATGTTTAGCTGATTTTGCAGACGGATGTTCATTTACTTGTTCCCTTTCCCTTTTTTTCCCGTTTCCCGGGGGTTTTGTGTTATACGGTCATTGTTTCCGTTACGGCAGTCGCACGTATGTGAACGGCACGGACGGAACGACAAATACAACAGTGAGACGTGGGAGAATTAACAGTGCTGTAATACGTGTCAAGCATGCTTTTTTCTGTCAAATCAGCCTAAAATGCCCCAAAATAGGCTTCTTCTGGTCGTTGCAGGGCTGCGCCTGCCTGTGCGGAGACTGTAAATGGCGATTTTCCGGCTGTTTGCGTGGATTGCACGCATGTCGGCGGCGATTGCACGGTTGTCTGCGTGAATTGCACGCCTGTCGATGGCGATTGCATGGCTGTCGATGGCGATTGCACGGCTGTCGGTGGCTATTGCGCGGCTGTTGATGGCGATTGCACGTGTGTCGGCGACCGTTGCACGACTGTCAGCAGAGATTGCACGTTTGCTGATTGGGATTGCACGGCTGTCAATATTCGCGGAAAGGCTGATGCTGGCATTGGTGGAAAACCAGGTCCCCGGCTCCACCCCGGACAGCTCCACCGGAAACGGCCTGCCCACGGTCACGTTCACCATTGCCCGGCTGCTGAATTGCGAATCATCGGCGTTGAGTTCGAATTGGTAAGTCCCCGGCTCGGAGCAGAACGCGCGGGTCGAGGGTTGCGTGGCGTCTTCAAATTGAACATCGCCGGGGCCGCCGAGGAAAAACCAGTGCACGTTGAGGTTGGTGCCGGCTGGACGTCCATCGTCACTGACCGTCCCGTTGAGTTGGGCGGTCAGGCTGAATTGCACCGGCTGAGTGTCAGCGGTGGAGACAATCGGCGGCGCGTTATCCGAACTCGCAAGCCAGGTGTTGGTCACAGATTGCTTCAAATCCACGAGCGTCGCCGTGATGACGTCCACGCCGGCGTTGGCGCCGGTATATGAGAAAATAGCGTCACCGAAGCGCGAGGTAATCGCCCGGCCTGTTGCCGCGTTGGCGCCGTCAGCGGCAAAACTTACTTCGACATCGGGAAGGGGAAATCCGCGTCCGTTGGTGACTCGCGCGACCGCGTTTTTTTCGTGGCCGACGGCGGCGAACGGCGTCGGTTGCGTCAATTCCAATCTGGTGTCTGATTCAATTGTCTCGGAATAGAAGCCGCCCATGAAGGCGTAAGATTCGTAAAAGGCCCAGCCGTAAACGCAGGCGCCAAACGGGACGGGCGCGGAGAGATGATGCACGCCGGGATTCACGGGTATTTGAGCGCCGGCATATCCGCTGTTGCCAATCAACTGGAAGCAATCAGCCGGAACGGGGACATCGTCCAACAAAATTGTTCCCGCTCCATTGGTGCGGACAGTCAGGTTGATATAGTTGTTGGTGTAAACCAGCCGGGGTGGGTCTTCGTAAGAATAGGTCGCCATCGCCGTACTCAAAATATAATCACCGCCAAATTGTTCGAACGGCGGGATGAGCATCATGAAGGGATCGCCGGTGGTGCCGTCGAAATCCGAGCCGTTGGCATACTGCGCCACCAGGATGGGTTTGCTGGCCAGAATTTCCGCCGGGCCATCAATAATTTGTTCGTAAAATTGTCCGCGATCCAGAGACGCCACAATTTTGCCATTGATTGCGACGCGGGTGCCATTGGTGGCAGCCAGAAAACGGAACGTATCCTCCCTTGGCACGCGTGGCCAGCGGCATGGTGACGAAGTGACGTCCCCAAGTGTTTACGGGTGGAAGTTGTTCGACCAGATGATCGCCGGCGGGTGTGCTGGGCGGTATGAGGGCGCAGGCATGTCCGCCCAAAACGGCAACCGGCTTGTGCGACTGAATCGTGGTCCCGGTGAAATCGGCGTCCGAATCATCGAAGTTCATGAGGCGATAGGTCTCGCCTTTCTGTAGAATAATTTCGTAAGGAACACCCGCGACCCGGGAATCGGTTGTGGCGGAAGGCGTGATGGTAACAGAGGTGTCATCTTCGGTGGCCACCACGGCAAATTCGGTTCCGCCGACGATATGTTCCGGGTCGTACCAACTGGGCGAGTTCTGATATGCCAGAACTATGTAATCGGTGCCCAACATAGCCGTGGGCAGGGCAAGATAACCATCGGTGGTGTACGTGTAATAATTAAGCCCATGAACGGTCACAGGATGGTCCGCGGTGACATGAATGGCGTTGGCTTGAATGGCGTCCGAGACGGTCAAATCGCCCGGATCAATTTTCACTCTCGTTGATGCACCGCCACGGACCTGGAAGCGCCCGATGTCATAGCCCCCTTCACTTACATCGGCCACCGTATCCGCATCGGCACTGATGTACAGGTCGCAGCCTGCATATGGCGGGTCGTACAGCCCCGGTGCATTGTACAGAAACGTCAGCCAAAAATCGGTGCCCCGGTTTGAGCGCGCCGCTGTCAAACGGTTCGGCGGAGCCGGAAGCACGTCCACCGTGAGCGTGTCACTGCGTGTTCCTTCGGCGTAAGCGACGCGCAGTTTGAGTGTGTAGCTGCCGGGTTCGCTGAATTGCGCGGTGGTAATCAGCGCATTGGGCTCGGGAAATTGCGCGTCGCCCGGCCCGTCGAGTTTCGACCAGGTTACATTGGTCCTCGCGCCGCTGACCGGCGTTTGGATGACCACCGTTCCGGCCAGGGCCGCGGAATTGGGCAGGCTGATGATCTGGTCCGGCCCGGCCTCGACAGAGAAATCGCCGCTCTCCGGTTCCACCACGGAAATGACCACGTTTGATGAAGCTGACGTCGCTCCGCTGTCATCCGTCGCGGTGGCGGTGATGACGTGGTCTCCAAGTGCGGCATTGGTCCATACGACAGTGAAAGGTGGCACGGCCAGTTCTGCCAACGGAATGCCATCCGCCAGAATTCGCACCAACGCCACATTCCCGTCCATATCGGAAGCCGTCACATTCACGTCAATAGCTTGGCCAATGGTGAATTCGGTCTGGGGGGCGGGGGATGTGATCACAACCGCCGGCGGCAGGTTTTCAATGACGGTGATGTCGGAATGATTGGTGGCGATGCTGTCGTCGGCTGTCAGGCGCAACATATAAATTCCGTTGGTGCTGAAAATGGCCGAACTGTTCGTCGCCGCGGCATTTCCAAACACGACCGTCCCCGGCCCGCTGACCTGGCTCCAAAGGACTGTCAGCGTGCCATTGATGGGCAGGCCGTCGTCACTGGCAGAGCCAGACAATTGCACCGTTCCGGGGAACGTGTTGGTTAAGGCTGGACCAGCGTTGACCGTCGGCGGGGCATCCTCCGTCACAAAGAGTTCATTGCTGCTGCTCAAAAAGGAATCACTGGCGTACAGGCGCAGGCGATAAACTCCATTGGTGTTGAAGGTCGCCAGCGTCATGGGGTTTGAAGGATTGCTGAAGGTGACGCTGCCCGGCCCGCTCACCTGGCTCCAAACGACCGTATCCACCGTGCCCGGAAACGCGTCGAAGACAATCGAACCGGCCAGGCTCGCTGTGTTAACGGGCAGTATGATCAATTGGTTGGGCCCCGCAACGACCTGCGGCGGATCGTCCACCGGCTGGTTGGTGATGGTGACGGTCGCCGGAGCGGAATTGCTCACGCCATCACTCACCTGGAAGGTGAACGCATCGTTCCCAAAGTAGTTTGTCGCGGGCAGATAAGTCAGGTTGGGCGCCATCCCCCTCAAGGTGCCATGCGCCGGCGGCGTCAACACCCGGTATGTCAGTGCGTATCCTTGCGGGTCGTAGCCGGTCAAAATCACCGGCAGGACGGTGTCTTCAAAGTTCGTCAATGACCGGGAATAAGCCACCGGCGGGTAATAAACCTGCGTGATGATCAGGGAAATGGTTGCGGGCACCGAATCAGTAACGCCATTGTTCACTTTGAACGTGAACGCGTCGCCGCCAAAATAATTTGTGGCCGGCCGATAGGTCACGCCAGCCGGCGCGCCGCTCAAGGTTCCATGCGCCGGCTGCGTCAACACTGAAAACGTCAGTGCCAGTCCCTGCGGTTCATAACCGGTGAGGGTGATGTTGGTGGAACAGTTTTCGGCGAGGGTGATAGTTTGATTCGTGGCCACTGGAGGCTGAATGGTCTGCGGGGACGAACCGGCCCAGCGCACTAAGCCGCCGCCATTCAATGTGAATTGGTCGCTGGCCGAGGTGCCAACCAGCATGGAATTGCCGTTGACAATCACCGTTCCATTTGGGGCCGCAACCAGGCCGTAAACCGTGCAGCCACCATTGAGCGTCAACCCGCCACTGGCCACCCGGATTTGCACCCACGCCGGGTTGTTTGAAGCGCCCACACTGCCGTTGGCCGTGAATCCATTGGCCACGGTCAACACCACCGGCCCCGCCACTTTTAACCTGGAACTGCCGTTCAAGTTGAGGTTTTGCAGATTATAGTTCACCGCTTGAAGTCCGCCGGCGACCCCCAGTACCAGTCCCGACCCGCCGTTGGCCGTGAAATTGCCATAGGTGCCCGGCGGCACGGTAACCTGACCGACATTGCCGTTGAGGGTGAGATTGCGGAGCGTGGCCGGGTCGCCGATGGACTGGCCAGCGCTGTTGATTATGACATTGCGCGTGCCGGCGGGTTGGGGCGGGGCTGTCACCGTGGGCAGCGTCACCGGATTAATCCGCGTGCGCAAATAGTTCAGCGAACAATTGCCGTTGAGCGTGATTTGATAGCCCGTGGGCGAGGTGCTGCCGTTGCCCGCAATCGTGCCGGCAAAGGCGGGCTTGCCGTTGACGCGCAGCGTCGGCGTGCCGGGCGCGAGCAGGTCGCCGGTCATCGTGAACCCGCCGTTGAGCGTCGTGTTTTCACCCAGCAATTGTTGCAACGACCCTTCAATCCGCCCGTTGCCGTTGAGGCTGGGCGCGTGGCGGACGGTGACGGCGAGGTTGGTTTGCGCGGTCTGCGCCGGGGCCGCCAGGGCCAGACTGAGGATGAAAATCAAAAGCGAGAACAAGAACGTGAACCAGCCTACGCGAAGACGCTTCGGCACGGCAGGCGAGGACGAGCCATCTCCGTTGCACTTCCGTCTTCTTCGCCTGGCTTCCGTCTGCGCACGGCTTCCGTCTTCGCGTGGCTTCGACGAGACGAGCCGACGAGACAAGTCAACACGACAAGCTGGCACCCATGCAGCGTTGAATAGTTTCATACCCCGAATCCCTTCCCAAACGACGATTGTTAATGGCCCTTCGCCCTGGGGAGCCCAAGAAGCACTCCGTTGCCGCGAAAACTCCGGCCCGCTGAACGTTCAAGCTTTGCGCGCCGGTATATACTGCACCCGGCGGGAGCCTGGCAAGACATACTTATTCACAAGGAGAAGGAGGTGCCGGCTCAAGGCTCGTTGGGTATGGCAGGTGCTGAAAAAGTCGTCTCGAAATTCAGCCGAATGCAGAATGTAGAAATGTGCCCCGTTTTCCCTTACGCGACAGTGTTCGCTTTGTTTGGCCCCTGCGCATGTGGACGCCGGGTCCGAGGCGGGGTCAGGGATTCCATTTGGCGCGGTAAAACATTCTTGGCTGTGCCGCCGGCGCGATGGTATAAGTCCACACGCCTGCCTGGGGCATCACAAAGCTGGAAGTTGTCAACCAGTCAATGAGGTTGGTGGATTCGACGAGTTGATATTGGGCGGCAGGTGTCCCCCAAATGGAAACCACGTTCTCGCTGCCGCCGGCGATCCTGAGCACGGGCGTTTGAGGAGGCCACAACTTGAAGACCGCGCCATTTCCATGATCGCCACCGCCGGCGGACGCGCCGTAAAACAAGTTGTCGTTGCCTCGAACCAGGCCGCCGCGTGGTCCCAACGGATCGGTCCCGCCACCGAAGGTTTTCAGGACGGTGTAGCTGCTTCCATCCTTGTTCAGCATGAACGCGACTCCGGTGTTGTTTGTTCCTCCGAAGGCCGTGGTGCTGTACAACGCGCCGTCGGCTCCCTCGACGAGGTCACCATCCGGCAGTTGGCCATCGTCGGGAGTGACGCCGAAACTATGCAGGACCTGGAAGCCGGTGCCATCCTTCTCTACCCGGAACACCGTGCCCAAGTTGGTGGTTCCGCCGCGGTAGGTGGTGCCATAAAGCCGCCCGTCGGCGCATTCCCGAAGACGGCCCTCCGGACCACCGCCCGAAAGTCTCTCGGTGACGCCGTTGGTAATGCTGACCAATGTAAGATAGCCGCTGCCGTCTGGATTCATCTGAAAAATCCCGCCCGAGTTAGAGCTTCCGCCGTAGGCGGTCGATCCATAGAACAGGCCATTGCTGGCCAGGCAAAGCCCGGCAAGAGGGTAATTCAGCTCCGGACGCGGACTGAAGGTGTGGAGCACCGCGTAAGATCCGCCGTTGTGGTCTAATTGGAAAACGATTCCGAGATTGTTACTTCCCCCCAGGCATGCTGTTCCATACAGGAACGCGTCCGGGCCTTCGATGAGTTGTCCCCGGGGATAGGTGCCGTCCGTGCCCGAGCCGAAAGAATGGAGGATCGCATACCCGCTGCCGTCATGGTTCACCCTGAACACGGTGCCGCAGTTGGTGACACCCCCGTAATAGGTCGTCCCGAACAGCACACCGCCGGTACCTTCCGAGAGTCCGGCCCAAGGTTTTTGCCCGTCTCCCCCGGAATTGGAGAAGTGATGCAGAATCTGATAACCACTCCCGTCTTTGTTCACGCCGTAGACTGTGCCCAGGGTGTAGGTACCCCCCTCCCACGTGGTGCCGTACAGGCGGCCATCGCTGCCCTCCACCAATCCGGCATAGGGCTGTCTCCCGTCTCCACCGTCGGTTCCATAGAAATACCTCAGGATCTGGTAGCCGCTGCCGTTCTGATTCAAGGTGAACAAGGTGCCGGCAGTATTATAAGTGCCGCCGTATTCAGTCGTGCCCACCAGCACGCCGTTGGTTCCGATCCAAAGCGTAGCCTCTGGCATCTGGCCGTCGGTGGAAGCCATGAAGCTATGCAGCGTGGTGTATCCGGTTCCATTTTTGTTCAGTTTGAACACGGTGCCAGCACAATTACAGCCCTCCGTTGTGGTTCCGTAGAGCGCTCCGTCCGTGCCTTCGGCCACAGCCGCTCCCGGAACTCCGTAAGTCACTGAGTCGAACTGGTAAAGCACGCTGTAACTGGTCCCATCCGGTTTAATCCGGTATGCCGTGCCGAATCCGTACGAGCCGCCATTCGGTGAGGTGCCATAAAAATATCCATCGCTGCCGAGCAGAAGCTCGGCGCTGGGAGATCGGGCATCGGAGATGCTGCTCCCGAACACGTACAGCGTCTGGTAGCCGGATCCATCCTCATTCAATTTAAAAACGGTCCCCATGTTGTTCGAACTGCCGACCGAGGTCGTTCCGTACAACGTGTTCCCCGGTCCCTTCACCAGGACGGCCCGCGGTTGCTCGCCGTCCTGGTAGTCATGCGTGAAAGTGTGCAAGAGCTGGTAATTGCTCCCGTCCCGCGCCAGCCGGTAGACGGTGCCGGCATTGTTGGACCCGCCCTGGGCGGTCACGCCGTAAAGCATTCCATTGGCGCCTTCCGTCAGGCCGGCTGCGGGAACCTGGCCGTCAAAGCCGGCAGAGGTGAATTGGTGGAGCTCCTGGTAACCGCTCCCGTCTTTGTTCAGTCGGAAGACCCTGCCGAGATTATTGCTGCCGCCGTAAGACGTCGTCCCGTATAACCTGCCGTCGGCTGCCTCAATCACTCTGCCCGGAAACATCTCGCCCCCGTTGGCTTCGAATCTGTGGAGGACTTGATAGTTGCTGCCGTCGGTTCCGACCCGGTAGACGTTGGCGAGGTCGGGGGCGCGGCCCGCCGTCGTTCCGTAAAAGAATCCATCTGTTCCAAGAATGACGGGTGTCGTGGGACGAGATCCGGCCTGCTCAGGCATGCCGAATGACTTGACCTTCTGGCAGCAAACTTCGGCAGTTGATTGTTCGACAACGGTCAAAGCCAGGACGGAGAGACAGCCACAAACGATCACGCATCGGAGTGCAAGCCGCGACCGCCAAACGCTGGCGGCAGGCGCCATGCGGACACGCTGGTGAAGCGATTTCATGGAGAGCAGAGCTATGGTAACAATTAACCCCCGGGAACTGCAAGCTAAAATCCCGTTCCCTTTCTCGGAGTCAGCACCAGACAAACCAGAGAGGCGCACCGGCATTCCTGCCTCGGTTCCCGCGTATGCACGCACTCAAACCGGCGTCTTGATCCGAAGCGTCCGGGCCGCCGCGCCCCGTCGCAGTTTCCCGCGAAATGTCGCGGCTGAAATTTCGCGGGCCGCGGGGACGATTTACGCCGGAGTAGAAACCGGCCTCTCGAAATTCAGCCGAATGCAGAATGTAGAAATGTGCCCCCGATTTTTATTCCGGGGAATCCTCTCAACTGAGCTCGTTTCAGAGGTTATCCAGCGGACTTTTCATTCCGCAGCCGCCTTGGCCCATGACATGGGTGTAAATCATGGTGGTGGAGACATCTTCATGACCGAGTAATTCCTGGATTGTCCGAATGTCCGCTCCGGCCTGCAGTCCGTGCGTGGCAAAACTGTGACGGAAGGTATGGCTGCTTACGCGCTTCTGGATTCCCACCCGTGTCACCGCCGTCTTGATGGCCCGGTGAATCGTCGCTTCGTCCAAATGATGCCGCCGTTTCAGCCCTGTCCGAGGGTCCACCGACAAGTCCCGCGCCGGAAACACATATTGCCAGCGCCATTCGCGTGCTGCGTTGGGATACTTGCGCTACAACGCCCCCGGTAGATAAACCGCTCCAAAGCCCATTTTCAAATCCTCCTGATGCCGGAATCGCACCTTCTCCAAGTGCTCGCGCAAGACGGGAATCAGCGCCTCGGCGAGCGTCGTGTAACGATCCTTGGCCCCCTTGCCATCCCGTACCGTCACTTGCTTCATCTCCAAGTCCACATCCTGCACCCGCAGGCGCCGACCGAGTTGAGAGTTGATTGTTGAGTGTTGAGAGACTAACAAAACAGCGGCACTTAACTTTAACCTCTCAAACTTATGTTCAATTTTGAAAAACTCGATACTTGGCACGAAG
>Ga0187874_10001775_pt1 | contig 18205 bp, 23 predicted proteins | sample June2016WEW_16_1_3_FD_132993 | JGI IMG/M metagenome (GOLD analysis project Ga0187874, IMG submission 132993) | Peatland microbial communities from SPRUCE experiment site at the Marcell Experimental Forest, Minnesota, USA - June2016WEW_16_150 | ecosystem: Environmental > Terrestrial > Soil >... | reverse complement strand
TGACCGAATAGCCCCACATTTTACACAAGCAATTAGCAACGTCCCATTTTCATAAATCGTTTTCGTCTCAATGCATCCACAAGAGCATTTATTATTAGTCGTTATTTAGCGCACTCCAAACTTGCAGTTTGTTTTTCTGTGAAGTCCATGCATCCTTCGGTGAAGGCGTGGTCACAGGTGTAGCGCCCTAACTTATAATTGATGCATCGCCTAAACTTTTTGCAGGTCATAGTTATTTTGTCATCTTCTCAACTTCGCCACTTAACAAATCGTATTGGCAATTATATGCAATATGGCGATTCTTGAAACATATCAACCTGCAGAGTATCAAACAAGATAGAAAACTGCAATTCCACGCTGGAAAAACTGGAAACAAGAAAGGCAGACCTCCGCAGAAAGTTGTTTGTGTTTTAAGGTCTTATCCTGTTGCTTTTCCTTCAGGCGATTTTGTGATTGAACGTGTTGTTTATGATACAGGGTTGCAAAAACGAGGGTTTTCCATCCTCTTAGGAGGTGAATAAGGATGGATAAGTTCCCAGAAGCTTTTAGGAGATTTGAAAAGCAAGTCAGCCTCAGAAACATTGAATCATTTAGACAGTTGACTTCGGCTATGGCATCTTGGGCTGGTCCAAAATGGATGTACACAAGAAAACAGATGGAGGCTTTAGCTGCTGAAGCCAGAAAACGAGGATCCCTGTTCACGGTGAAAGAGAGAGAAGGCTTCGCTATTCTCCTTGGATTTCGCAACCAACATGGAAGTATGAGACTATCACTATAAGAGGAAAATCACAGCAACGGTACCGAGACATCAAGACGGGGAGATTCATAAAGAAACCTTAGCGACTATCATAAAATGCAACTTCAGAGGAAAGAGGTCACAAAGCTAAGAGGTAAAAACCCAATTTTCCCTTTTTTTTGTAAATATGTTAGGTAAGAGCCAGTTAAGAAATGATTTTACGAGTGTTTAATATATGACTTTCATCCAGTTAGATGTTTATGCCTACGGAAATAGAAAAGAATCAAGACTTGATTTTGAAGTATCTTCATGATTTAGCAATCAAAAAAGGGTCTGTTGAATTGGTTGGCGCACAGGACATTCAAAGAGATTTAGGCTTAGACCCTTTAAAAATCAACCAGGCAGTTGAATTTCTTAAATCAAAAGGTTATGTTGAATGGTTGCGATATCTAGGCACTGCACCATTTGTTTTTGGCTTTGTCAAACTTACCTCAAGAGGCGAATATGAGTTTCAAAGGAAATAGTCTATTCTGGAAGTTGCCACTCTTACGGGACACGAAGAAGCCAAAATAAGCTCAATGACAACGGGGCAATTAATCCAAGAGCTTGCGAATTTATCACTAACAAAACCGCCGATTCCTGTTGGTTCACCATTTGGCTTCAATGAGCAAGATTGGGAAACTGTTTCACTATGGAAAGCCCAAAAAATGTCCTTTACGTTGTATTTGGCTGCAAATTTGACTCTGCCCATTGTGTCTACAAGGAGTTAGCAAATAACATTAGAGATAGTTTGAACAAGCTGTGAACCGATATAACACTGAGAAAGCAGGAGCTAATATTCAACTAAAGTTTGAACCTCTCCATGCAGGGTATGGTGAGCATCTTTTTAATCAAATAGCTAGGGATATAATTTCTTCAGATATAGCATATAGCAGTTTTTGAGACTTCAGACATGGCACCAAATATCTTTATAGAAATAGGTGTTGCGTTGACATGGGGACCGGGGGTCTTTTTGATTAAGAACGAGAATTGTCCCATTCCACCATCAGATATATCAGGACAAACCTATGCCGACTATCAAGAGAACGGTAAAATCTTCAAGGACACCGAGCATACAGAGAAACTGTACAGAATGGTTGAACGAGCTATTCAAAAGAAAGGTTGAGAGGCATCCTACTTCTTTTTTTCTTTTATGTGTTGTTGCGTTGTGTCGTGTTGTGTTGAGGGTGTGCTTAAGGGAGTATAGTATAGTAGTGTATAGTAGTAAAGTAAGAGTAAGAGGAGTCGTTTAGTTTTTTAGCTAGCAGAGAGAAAGAAAGACTAAAATTTAGTAAAAACCCCAACCCCAAACCTCTGCTACATGCACCCACTCGTATACTCGCCTGCTTTCCTAAAACAAAAAATAGAGCGCTTAATTTATAATAAGAAAAGAGTTTTTAACTCATTTGGTTATTAATTTTTTCGATTAGCAGCTAAACCATAAATTGTTACTGCCAAGCCGATGATTGCCAAGAGGGCCCCGGCAACAGCCAAAAACTTGTCTTGAGCAACCTTATTTCGAACCGCTGAGGAAAGAGCCTGCGATATTTGACCCAGCAAACCGCCATACTGCTGCAAATCGGAATAACTAAACCAGAAAACCACAATACCCACAACCAACAGGAAAACGCCGACCGCCAATGCTCCAGCTTTCATTTTCTCCACCTCGCGCTCACATTTTCATTAAATTCATACATGTTATATTCTGCGTCCTGAAAGTAGTCGAACTACTATAATAATGATGGCAACGACTAAAAGTAGCCATATGATTGCCCCAAGATTGAAGAAGACAAAGCCAAGGAGCCACAGTACGATAAGTATCACAGCAACCACGAAAAGGAAATCGAGCGCGCCCATTTTCAAAAACCCTAGTTATCCTTAACTTGGCATTCTATTTTAAGATGTGTGACTGTGAATAAACAGCTACACTTGCACTGGGCGTGCTATAAAATTTAACAAAAAAAGAATCGTGGATTATTTCCACAGCTTTTTGCCGGTAAAAAGTATTCATAGAAAACTTTCCAACTAAGTCTAGACTACTGGTTTTAGGTACACGTGAAGTTGATCTTTTCTTATTTGTAGGAGCAGTCCCTTGTCTGTCCTGCGTATAGTCCCTTTCTCTAGGGCTGAAATGTCCAACATGTTTCGCACTCCGCCTTTCTTTGCGCCAAGCACAGACTCAGCTACGTCCTTTTCCAATTCGACTTCAAGTTGAGTTACTCGCCAATCGTCCAGATCTATTTCCATTTCTTTGACTTTTCCTATTTTCTCGTCTACCGCCCACAATTCTTTATCCAAAATCTCTTTACTTTTCGCTTTCGCACTCATACTTATCTATCCCTCCCTTTCCACGTTATAATTTGAGCTACCTTTTTAAATGGTCATTGGCGGAATTAAACGGGTGTGACTGTGAAGCCACAGCGACATCTAGGTATCAACCGAGATTTTGCTTGAAAAATGGATTATGTATAAGTATTGAATTGAGTCAGCGTTTAATGCGTTGCTTCTAACATTATGCGCCTAAAAATTTCTATGCCGTGTCTAACACCTAGTTTTTTCTCACCCAATCTTTCTCGATATTTAATGGGAATTTCCACGATTCCAAAACCTTCCAGCTTCACATGATGATTAAGCTCTACCTCAACGTCAAAGCCTTTGGATTTCACTTTCCAACATCTAAGAATTTCCGCACGGAGTACGCGTAGCCCTGTCAGCGGATCGGCTAACCAGACGCCGTTTAGAAAGTTTTGAGCAAAACCTATGAGCCGATTACCAAGGTAAAAAGCGTAATTCAGCCCCTTCATGTCTTGGTAGCCACTGAATCGGTTACCGCAAACCATACCCACATCAGGATTCTTCTCAAGCATCCGAATCATTTCAGGAACGTGTTCAGCAGGGTACGTGTAATCTGCATCTGTGATAACCACGTAATCAACTGTTAAATCCGAGTGCTCAATCGCTTTCGCTATCGCATCGCCCTTGCCTAATCCATCTTGAATTACAACGTCGGCACCCATGCTTTTAGCTATCTCAACGGTTCGATCCGTACTTCTGCCGTCAACAACCAGAACACGTGGACTAGCAAGGTTAGCCTTAAGCTCAACGATAGTTGGTCCTATGCCTTCTTCCTCGTTCAAAGCAGCAATGATAACTTGCGTCGAGGGGACACCCTGCACTTCTCCTTTCCCCACTCACATCAACGCTCTTTTTAAGCATAACTTGTTTAGACTCTTATTTAATACACTATGGAAAAAACGGAAATATATCAACACTTTCAACCTTAGCTTTTTATTCCGCATAATTGACACTCCCACGGCTGAAGCCAGTGGGATTCCGTCCTGCTCTTCTTGCCCTGACCAAGCGTTCTTAATGTACGCCTTGATCTGCGCAAGCCTTTCGGTGGATATGTCTAGCGTAATTTGTTGTTGTTGCCGCTGAACTGTTTTTACATACTCGCGGGGTTTTTCATGGTCAATATTACGCTGTGATATTGCAGTCATGGGAAAATCAAACTCCTAAATCCAAACGCTGATTTTGACATAGACAGAATAGTGTCGAAAATAACAGTGTTATGTTGTTGTTTTTCGATGGTTAAATGGTAAAGTCGCATGGAAGCGCCACAAGGCACCATTTGTGAAGTCAACAGTGTAGGGCATTTCGTTTTGAGGTACCCTACGATGCACAGGGGGTATACTTGGAGTCACACTTTCACTTTCTCCTGCATCTCCGCGTAGTTTATGGATCCTCGCGCGCTTGGCTTCAGCGTGCCTGGCTTTCTCTTCCGGCGTCCAGTCCCTGTAGGGATGCAGCTGATAGCGCCTCCTGCGGGCCGCTCTCTCCGCTTCACAATGTTTTTGGTACTGCCTCCTTGAAACGTCTCAGCACCTCAGACCTTGGCGCCTGCACATGAATGAAGTCAACGTGGTTGAAAGCATCGCCTTCGCTAAGGCCAGGCTCACTTCCTTTCATCTCAAAAACCAACTCCTGGTAAACAAGAAACACACAGATGCAGCGGAGCGCCAAAGAAAAAGAAGGAGATTGGCGGGAGATGTAAACTGGCCAAAGTGGCGATAGTTAATATAATCGTATTGCACGCAGGGTGATTTAGATTTCCGCTTATTATTCGCTTAATTCCATTTTCTCTAGTTCATCTTTTTCAGCTTCGTCTTTTAATTCCGAGATTCCATAGTTCACTTTATCCTGCTGAAAAGGAGTTGTATGGTCTTCACAGAGGAAAAGCTTGCTAAGTACACCCCCACGTTCATAGCGAATGAAGCTGCCTTTGTCCACACGCTTGACCTTGTAAACGTCAACTTTGAATTTGGCTTCTTTGCCACAGTCCTCAGAACTTCTATCACACTTCATCGCTTTCTCATCCTATTTTCCATGTTTTCAATGTTTTCCGCGAGTCTCATAGTCGGCCTCAAGTTCACGGATGCAAGAAGCCATAGAATCAGCGTTCGTGTTAACGACCACCTATTAAATGGATTAATTCGCGCATCATAATGACTACGCTGGGATACATTACGAATGCACATAAGTTTACAATAATCATTTAGTCGTCTCCTGTCTTGTTTTCCCTAAAGATTACTACTTGCTCACTTCTGCAGAACAGCAAAGAAGCCTCTCCATTTCGCTCAGACAATTTAACGATTTCAGCTTCTTAAGGCAAATTTCTAAAGTTGGAATATATCGTGTATTGGAGTCAAAAGAGGAAGAGTGCGTAGATTTCTAAATCAGACCTTTTTCAGCAGGTTCAAAAATGCTCAGGGATCTCTTCTTTCAGGTAGTAAGAGTGGTCCAAAACCCAAGTTTCTACAGAACTTTTTTCCATTCTAAAAACAACACATTTTTTAAAATCAAACCTGCAGCGAGGCTTCGGCATTAGCTAACGAACAAACTACGGGTGGATAACAGCCACCATAGATGGTATTTCAGCGTTTCAAGAAGGTAAACTGACGTTTTCAGCAAGCAATTCAAGAATTTATTTTACTTCAAAAGAAGAAGACTCCCGCAGCAAGCACACTTCTTCTTCCACTTAGGACTGGTTATCGCTATTTTCATGGATGGTGTATGTTCTCTTTATGAAAGAACGAAGTGACTGTAAAAAAGGGGATTGTATGAGGGAGACATCGCCACTGACAGCTGAATACAATCGTATTTGCACTAAGTTATCGAAAATTTAAAAAGCTTACTTAGCCTTCCCACTTGATTATGAAGACTTCTGTAAAAATTGGGTCGGCGTGGGGCATTCCCATCGAGCTGCACCTGACCTTTATCCTGTTGATAGTAGCGGTGCTGGGACTCTCAATCTACTACAATCAAATTTATTCTTTCATCCTCATAGTGTTCCTGTTTGTTTTCGTGCTTTTCCATGAGCTCGCGCACTCGGTTATTGCAAGACGATACGGCATTAAGGTCCGCAAAATCATTCTCTACCCTATCGGCGGAGTTTCCGAGATAGAGGAGATACCTGAAAACCCAAGAATAGAGTGGCGCATGGCTTTTGCGGGTCCCCTCACAAGCCTGATCCTTGGAGCAGTACTTGTGGTCATAAACTTTGTATTACCACTAAAACTGATATTTGCCCCATCGTCAATTTTAATTTCCACCGGGAACCTGCTGCTTGACTTGGGATACCTGAATCTGCTTCTTGGCGCGTTCAATTTGCTACCAGCTTTCCCGATGGACGGGGGCAGAGTTCTAAGGGCGCTACTAGCTGAACGCATGAAGTTCACCGACGCCACTAAATACGCAAGTTACATTGGTAGAATCCTCGGAATCGGCATGGCGTTTTTCGGAATCGTTTTTCCAGGGTACTTTTTGCTTATTGTAGTTGGTGTTTTTGTTTATGTGGGAGCCAGCGAAGAAGCGGAACAAACTATTGTCTCCACGACTTTGGCAAGTGTCCGTGTAAAAGATGTAATGCAATCTGAAATCGGTTCAGTTCGCCCCGACGAAACCCTTTCTGACGCCTTCGAAGTCATGTTTAAGTCCAAGTACCATGACGTGCTTGTTGAAAAAGACGGGATCTTTAAGGGTATTGTCACGTGGAATGAAATAATCAAGATTCCAAAGGATCAACGCGACAGCATCAAAGTTGAGCAGCTGCCGGTGAAGAGCATTTCAACTTTCCCAGACGAAGCGGTCTTTGAAGCGTACAAGCTGATGACCAAAGAAAAAATCGATTTGATGCCCGTTGTCGAAAAAGACACGTCTACAAAGGTTGTAGGGGTCTTAACAAGCGAAGCGGTCGCGAGCGCTTACGAGAAAGCTAAGAGTCGTTAACGACGCTATTTCCTGTGAAACCGCAATCACATGGGCCTGTACCTGCTTTTCTCGGAGAAGTAATCCATCACTCTGGTCGCGTCGAAGAATTTAGCCGAATGGGGTATTCCCGCGGGAATCAGGTATTCGTCACCTTTCTTATAGTGCCGCAACTTGCCGTCGATGTTTAACTCCATTTCGCCGTCTATTACCATGCCCCACTGTGCATAGGTATGACTGTGCGCGGGCATGTCTGTGCCCTTTTCAAACTGGAAAAAGACAAGTTGGCTTGACTCCGCCTGTAGAATCCAAGCTTTGCCACCTTCACAGGAAACTTTCGCTTCTGGCAAATGAGTTATGACGTCTGGATAACCGGAAACCTTCTGAACCTTTGCCTTACTCAAGCATTTTACCCCAAGGAGATAACAACCTGGGAAAGAGAAAAACCCTTTGATGGTTCAAGTTGATGGCAAATATTTGGGTCTGCGTTTTATGTCCGCAGCCATTTTTTGGGTTGCGAATTGTTACATCGATAGGTCAGCGGCAATGATGACGGACAGGATTTACTGTGTTGTATCTTTCACTTGCTCTTCATTGCCTTGTCGACTTGCCCCACAGTTCGGGCACTTGTCGAGCCTTTCGTCATAGACCGTCCCGCAATAGGAGCAGCGAATTTTTGAGCTTTGCTTTTCCATCTCAATCTCCAACGAGCCATCTTTTAGCACAACGTCTATTTTTTCGGCTTTAGCCCATTCTGGCCCGTCTTTGGGCGCCCTCCATCGGGTGTTGCCGTTTTCATCTGTGTATTTAGTGAAGCCTTCGAGCTCCAACAGTTTCTCACGTTGTTCGGGAGTCGCATTTTGCATGGCGCTAAACGTGCGTCGGTTGCTAGTCTGAGGCTTATTCTTTTTGGCTTTGCGAGAACTGTAAACTGCAGAAACCGCGAATATTATGATGACGAAGGCTCCTATTGCGAAAGGTAAAAAACCATAGTAAACCCAGACCACATACAACCCGATGGCAAGAATGAACAGCAGGATGCCGATACATGTGTAAATTTCTTCTTTGCCTCTTGAACTCATTATTTCACCACCAGCGACAAGAAACCAAATGTAAACAGGAAACCTGTTAGCAACCGAAGCATGTTGTTGCTTTCTCCGAAACCCGTGAGTTGGGAGGTCCCATCAATCACCATCGGCACCATCATGACTATCCCAGCAAATAAGGGAATCTGCAGGTTAAGAAGAGCTAATGAAATGAAGCCGAAAAAGCCTACTAGCAAGCCCGTGCATCGGGAACATATAGGGAATGTGTGCCCAAGAATTGCAAGGCTTCTTTCAGGACGCCTGTGGCAAAAAAACGCGAAGCCAAGCTGCTTTTTTCCGACATTTAGAAGCAGGACTGGGCCAGCTCTGGCATCCCAAATGAACTCAAAAATCCTTCTCTTGACTGGGGCTGATTGAGGGCCAATCAAAACAAAAACACCTTCAATACACTGTTACAACTTTTGATGTTTAACTCTATCGGGAAGCAAAATAGCAAAATACCGCCACTACAAAAGTTGGCTTTTTAGCGTTCAGAATTCAAATGGGTTCAGATTTGATATTTTGGTCGTTTGGATTCTTTTACCCAGAATTGTTCGTCATCAACCATTATTACTTGAACTTCAACGACGTTTCTTGGACAAGTTATTGCTGCGCGGAACTTGGGGGGTAAGTCGGGTTTTGCCAGAAACGTCATTCTAGACTCCTCTAACTGTTCTGCTATGCGCTCGGTTTTTTTGTTGGGGTAGCCGTGGTACTTTACGCTTTTCCCTTCGGTGATTGCTTTATCGAAGTCGGCTTTGCTGCATTGGATTAGTTTTGCGCCATTTCGGACGAACCAGTATGGCAGATTCTTAGACATAATAATCGTCGGCAATAGGGTTCAGGTTGACTCTTAATTAACATTGTTGTTGCTGACACAGATTAGCGCCTCAGAAGTCGAATTTGAATCAATCATTACGAAGATCTAATCCGCTTCATACTAACGTGTTTGTCATCATAGACGCTTTAAACATCAATTTCAGCAAGCAAACCAGTTTTATGAAACGAAAATTGATTTGATAAGAAAATTCTGCAGGTTTAACGTTTGATAGTGAGCGTAAGATAATGGCCTTTATGGTCAACCATCCGATGGATTCTCAATTCTTCAGGATTATGAAATTTCGCGGAACATAATCTGCACTTAAATACCTCTCCATAAATAACCTTGTTATCCAACATCGAAATCGACCTTCTCCACAAGCCTATGGTTAACAACACTAAGCGACTTATAAACAAAAGAATAATTTCAGCTTGAATCATCATGATTTTCGTTAAATAGCATTAGAAGTAAATTCTAAAGAATTCTCAAATCCAATTTTGCGCTCGCATCAATTTTCCAACACGTTAAAACTTATATAGAATATCTAATAATTTTAAATATGGTTGTCAAAATGTCGATAGATATAAAACTTGAACGCGGCGTCAGAGGATACACCATCGTTAGGAAAAAATGCCCGAACTGTGATGCCGAATTAATCTTCAAGATCCATAAGAACGCAATTCACGACGTCGGCGGAGAAGGACTCTATTACCCCGAAGAAAAGGTTGTCCGCTGCAAAGTATGCATGAGCACATTCAAATACGAAACCAAGCTCACGGCTGAAAAAAAATAGACCTAATCAAGAAATAACAAGTGCTATCGTAACCACTTCATGAGCTTAGCGCAAAGACTTGATTTCACAGGTTGATCTCCAACCTTCAGAAATTTTTGCTGTGAAAAATCCAACGACTTTGTTCTTATGCTTTTAAAACATTAAGCGAATCCTGGCAATAGCACTGAAATACTTTCTGTTTATCAGCAAGTGAGTCGGGTGGGATTTGAACCGTAATGGGTTCAAACCACAAAGACTTTAAAAAGTAAAAATAATGCAGATTCTTTAAAAACAGTTAATAGCGAGCATTTCTACGCGAAAAGCGAGCTGAACCAAGCTTCTCCTGCCAAGTTATTTCTGGTAGCTATTAAGTAAAATCATCTTTGACGCCCTTGCCCAGCTAGGCTATCGGCGGTTCTGAACTCAAGAGATGGTGGGGCTGGAGAGATTTGAACTCTCGTCTATAACGCCCGAGGCTACAAGCCTAGACCAAGCTAGCCGACAGCCCCTGTTTATGTTTGACTTGGTTTTTTCGGGGTTTATAGAATAATGCTGGCTTAGGCTTTAAACTTTAACGGTTGAAAAATGTTTGTTGTTGACGTTGGTTAAACGCTGGTTGCCGCGGTAACAGGAGGCGTCGTGGTCGATTCGGACTCGCTTAGAGCTGAGCTGACATGGCTGTGGTATAGTCTTGCGGTTATACATAGCGCGGTAGCTACTACTGCAAGATAGAAGGGCAATTGAAATGTTCCTGAGACCAAAGCGCTAACGGTGGCGCCCATAGTCCAGCTTCCAGGTAGCGTGACTGTTGCTGAACCATTCAGTGGAAGGTATACACCGAAATGTCCCGCGATCAACAAAATTATTGCTAGGACCACAACAAAACTTACAACTGAATACAACGGTTTTTTATACGAGAATCCGAGCAGGTGTTTAGCGTAAGGTTTTGTCGGAACCAACGAGTAAATCAGCATAATTATTCCGCTGGCCGAGAATGTTAGTATGGTTACAAGGTTGAGGGCCCAAATTAGAGGTATTGTAAATTGCGTGCCGAATAAACCGAAATTTGTGTTGACGGGAGAAGCATTGATTTTAATGAGGCTTTGGCCGACGGTTAGCTGCCACCAGGGCATGTAAAGGGAGATTGCGAGAGCTATTAGCGTGATGATTCCAGCAGCGAGACCAATCCAGTTTATTTTTCTAGTCAAATCAGGTTCCCCCTGGGCTTCCTGTTAGACTTTGCAGGTTTGAAATTGAACCCGCGTCGATGTGGTCAATGTGCACAAGAACTCCGCCGACATCTACGTTTACATTGTTCAAGGCAATGTTGAGGTTGCCCCCAGTGTTTTGCGCTGCAAGCTGATTTACTGCGTCAGGATTCAAATTTCCTGAGGCATTTATTACCGAATTTGCTCCTGGCGGTATGCTGATTGTTTGAGGCATGGAGATGTTGCCCAATGAAGTGCCATCTTCCGTGACTACTTGCGCTGACAGATGATCGAACGAAATTTCGGTTGATAGAGGGTTAGTGAAATTGAATGGGTAAGTAAAGGCGCCGGTGGTTGGATTGTACTTTGGTTGCCCAGCCGGCTGGGGGATTTGAAAATTCGGCAGCGAAGGCGAAGCTGACGACTGTGGCCCAGCAGAGGTTCCGCTGTTCCCACCGCCGTTCATTAAGTTCTTCATTTGAGGCGGAAGAACCAACCCCAACAAATTGTCCTTGTAAGCGTACACTTCAGCCACTAAAGGCACAATAATGATCATAATGGAGAGAACTGTTAAAGCCACCTTGACTTTATCCATAACCTGCTTGCCCTGCTTAGATGTTATTCGGCTCTAACCGCTTTTAATAGTTACGTAACAAGAATTCAGTCTCTGAATCAATTTTCTTAGACCATGATCAGTAGGTACTTGATCTGTTTCGGTTGAATTCTTAAGAGTAGATTTCTCTCTCTCCCAATCGACTGGTTTTTTCTCAAGACTTTCACGAATCTGCTACACGAAGAGTGACGCGAATGGACAAGAAAAGTCGAAAAGGAGTTGGAAGAGTCGGGTTGGGTCGGGATGGGTCGCAACCTGCAACGCCTCAAGCTCAAACCGAGAAAGTAACCCAAAACACAATGAGGCAAAATTCGCCGCCTTTTGTCTCAGCGGTCTTTTTTGGGCTTCCTAAATGCCTGAGTTTTCTTTTGTTTCTGCGAGTTTGGTCGGTGTTTGACTTTAGTTGACGTTTGTTGACGTTAATTGACGTTTATTGACTTTGGTTGACGTTAGTTGACTTTTGTTGACGTTAGTTGACGCAACCTGCAGATGATTTAAGCTTTTCCACAAAAAAGCAACCCAAAACACAAACAACAAAAAACGCCGATAAAAATGATTAACCCCTCGGTAATTCGGCACCGCTTATATACGAAACTTACACGTACTCCATGCAACGATTTGACGAGCCACGGAACGCAAACAAGCAAACGGCTAGACGCTTTAAAGCGAAGTTTAAAAACGGGGCAACTTCAGGCTTAAAGTTTAAGGTTATAGTTCAAACACTCTTTTATTGCCCGTTCTCAGTCCAGACAAATAGTGAGTTGAACTAATTTGCGTAACCGTTTCGTTGACAGATGGAAAAAGAAAGACGAACAGCCTACTCTTGTATCGAAAGTTAAAAACGTCGTCAAGCCACAAGAAAACCTCAAGGGACAAATCGCCCTGGTCATTCAACGCATTGACGTGCAAACGAGAACATTAGACAACGCGGTACAACGATTTCAAAACCGCGACGCAGACGTCTTTAACCGAGTCGTAAAAGCTTTTTCAGAAAGGGATGAGGCACGAGCACACATTCTCGCCACAGAACTCTCGGAAATACGCAAAATCGAGAAAATGATAACAAACGCCTCTCTTGCCATGCAAAGCGTATCAATGCGCCTGAACACGGTTTCAGAAATGGGAGACCTAGTGGCTGTGCTTAGTCCCGCGAAAAACGTGATAAACAGCATTCGCTCGGGGATGTGCGATATACTTCCAGAAGCAAGCACCGAACTCGGAAACATCGGCAACCTCCTAAACGACATAGTCGGCACCACCTGCCAAACCGCAGACATACCCGTCAACACCACACGAATAGACCCCGAGGCAGAAGCAATCCTAAAAGAAGCAGAGATAGCCACTGAGAGAAAACTCAAACAGCAACTTCCCGAAGTATCCGCAGGTGATTCAAGAGAAAGACTGGCAAGCTTGGAAGCCTAGCAATCCATCCTTTCCCACCCTTTTTTACAAAACAAGAAAAGAGGGTTTAAGCTATTCTTGTTATGGCCCTTTTCTTTGTGTCGCTCATTTTGTTGGTTATTTCTTGAAATACCAAATAGTTCTCTTCCATAGGTTGGGAGAGGAAATATACGGTGGAGTAGTGGGTTCCGACTGGGATGACAAGTTTGTTTTTTTCTAGAATCGTCAGGTGATGCCTTATTGTCTTGTAGTCAACTTTGAGTTGTGTGGCTAGCTGGTTTGCGTTTCTCGGGTTGTTTCGGACGCTTTTGATTATTTTGGCGCGGGTCTTTCCGCCTTTTGATCCTATGATTAACCACCCGAGTAAATGTTTTAGCGGTTGATCGTTGGTTATCATGTTGGTTTACCTGCAATTCTATATATATGCACTGCTACTATTTAAGGTAGTAGCTGCTATGAACCGTCACAGCCTCCGTTCAGAGCTTGCTCAACCCATTGATGCAATACATTCGAAAAAAACAGAAGAAGGAACGGGAAACCTTCGCTTACCAAATTTTCGAAACTAAAAAGGATGCAAGTTGGGAAAAGCTTAAAGAGCTACTATAGAAGATAGTAGTGCGGTAGCACGCTATGACTGAAGACAAAAAACCCGGATTCTCACAATACAACATGGGAGGTAAAGCCTTAGAAGCATTCTTGGGACCACTTGAAGCCAACGTCATGGAGTCAATTTGGGGCTCAAGGAAAACGCCGGTTACAGTAAGAGAAATCTATGAAGTTCTTAAAAAAACAAGAGGCTTAGCCTACACAACCGTCATGTCTACCATGGACAGGCTGTTTGAAAAGAAGCTTCTTGACCGCAAAATAGAGAAGGGCAGAGGCGGGCTGTACTATGTTTATTGGCCATCGCTTGAAAAGCAATCCTTTCAAAAATCCGCTGTTCGCGAGGTTCTTTCAAGCCTTATCGACAACTTTGGTGAAGTTGTGGCTAACTGTTTAGTGGATGAAACCTCCTTAAGCGAAGAAGAACGCATAGCTCTAAAAGATCAATTAAACAGGAACATATCAAAAAAGAAGTAAGTTTGGAAGGTGTGCTTTGAATGGGTTTTGAAGGCATCCTCAACCAGATTTTTCAACCATACTTCTACTATTCCGTAATATTCCTAGTTGTTTCGTTTTTATCCGTCAAAATCCTAACTAAATACTGCAGCTTCCTAGGGCAAAGAACAAAGAGCCTACTGTACCTCTTCCCATTAGTCCTTCCCCTAGCAGTTATGCTTGTCGCTTTTCCTTCAACAGGCATTCAGACAACCTACCAACAAATAAAAATCCTAAGTACAGCTGGCAATAATGGAGCCGCAAACTCGTTTCCATTTGGTCCCTTCTTTCCGCCTCCTGTGCCACAGGTTATTAATGTAACAAGCACAGTGCTTTCGGTTACAGGAATAATGTGCTACATCGGGCTAATTGCAGGAGCCTTATTCGCGGTGTCGATGGTTCTTGCCGATGACCGATTAGCAAGAAAGATACTGCATGTAATTTTGCTGTCTCAAGAAGAGCATCAATGGCTGCAGGTAAAGATAACCGAAGCCTCCAAAAAATTAGCCATATGCGCGCCTAAAGTTGGAATCGTCGAAGACCTGCGGCCTAACGCATTCACGATTGGCTACGGTAAAAGAGCAACAATAGTTTTCTCGATTGGACTACTCAACATACTAAACAAGGAAGAAATAGTCGCTGTTGCGTCTCATGAGTTGGCGCATGTTAAAAACAACGATTTCTTCTTCAAAACCATATCTAACGCCTTGACAACTGTTTCCTTTTTCAACCCGCTTGCATATATTTCGGCTTCAACCGCTCAAAGAGAGAGGGAAATGCTTGCTGATGAACGGGCAATAGGGCTCCTCGAAAAACCTTCGGCTTTAGGAGACGCACTTGTTAAGATTTGCAAAGCAATTCAAAACCTGCCCAAAGAAAGCATGCTGGTTAACTTCTCTTCGAATCTTCTGATTACTTCTTCAGTTCTGCACAGAGTCGGAATACTTGCAACCCACCCGAGATTAGATATGCGACTAAGAAACATCTCTGCGCCGAAACCACACAACAATCGCTGGAGTAGTCGAAATACCCGCTTGGCTTTTGTCCTTTCCTTCCTCTTGATTTTTTCCGCTGTAGCAGTTAGCCTGGCAATGGTGGATCTGCAAGTGAATTTCACAGCGGATTTCGCAGCCTCACATTACCTGAAGGCATTTCCGAGCGATTTTAGGGTGACGGGCTACCAAATGGGTTCATTCAATGGCACTTTGATGCCCGGAGTAGCTGCGGTTTCCTTTAATGACGCGCAAAGCGTACATGTGCTAATTTACTGCCCTGACCCAGCCGCAAGAATCAGAACTAGTTACGCAGAAATGGGCGACAACGTGGGATTTAACCCACAGGAAATTTCAGTTGGAGGATTCATCGTGATCTCCCCACAAAATCCTTCATATTCTCCAATTCAAACGCCTATTAGTTTGCCTGACTCGATATGGATAGGGTAAATCTGCTGACTGCAATAGTCGAAAACTTGAAAACCGATCCAACTGCTTCCAATTCCTTTCTTATTGTGCTTGAATGTAGCTAGTAGTAAAGCCTTCTCCATCGGCTGTAATGGTTGAGACTGAAGTTAACTGCGTGTTGACGCTGTTAGTCATTTCTATCCTTGAAAAATAAAACGATTTTATCGGACCCGATTTATTTTCTGTGGCCAAATGGCAGCTTGTGAAAGTGACATTTCCAAAATCGGCTAGAGCGCTAAGCTTGGTACTCACAGTAGGCCGCTCAATTACCCACTCGCCTGAAGAACGCGTAGAGTTATAGAAGACAGTTGTACCGAAATATTGTCCAGTTGTTGAATCACTTATCTGAATGTTCCATCGGTTTACAGATGAATCAACCAAACGTAAAGATGCAACCATTATGTCCCCGGGAGAAACAGCTAAAGTGTTTATTCTGACGGCGTAAGCGGGGAGCAGCTCATACCAAGCATAATAGGTTTCTTGCCCACCACTCACGTCTTGTTCCGTTCCTGCCTGAATTAACGTGTTATCGAGTTGTCCGCCGACTCCAATCCACACGGATGAGTGTTCATCGCTTGCCGAAGTGACAACTGTGGGAATAGTCCAGGAAGCGTTCATGGCAGTGACTTGAATCTTGGCGTTAGTGTCTCTCGAAATGATGTATCCAGCCCAGCTTAGGCTTGAAATAGTTTCTCCCTGAGGGTTATTGGCAAAAATTAATAGCAGAGCGGTGAGGAAAGACAGCACCAGCGCTAAGAGCATAATCCATATAAGAATAAGAAAAATCACTCGGTTTCGAAATTTCATCTTTCCAAACACGCCGTTCACCAATCAGAGTCGACTAACTTCCGCCTGTTGCGATAGTGCTAGCCCGAAAAATATTCAATTAAGTTGTGCAGGCGCTAAATAAAAGTATTTGTTGAAGCAATTCTTTTCAAAGAATTGGAGGAGACGAAGTTACACTTGAAAAGCTTTAAAACAACTATTCAGGTAAGGTTTACTAACGCTTAATTCCTTGAGGGTACAGTGTACTTTTTATGTTTCATGTCAAACCGATGAGCAAAGCTGATTTTCGGTTTGCGACAAAACTCGCGAACACCATGAACTGGAACATGGCAAACGAAGACTTCCAGTTTATGATTAGTCTCGAACCTGAAGGTTGCTTTGTCGCATTTCACGGCAGGGAACGCGTTGGCATAGCGACAAGCATAAGTTTCGGCAAGGTGGGCTGGTTCGGGAACTTGATCGTTAAAGAAAAATACCGAAAAAAGGGAGCAGGAAAACTTCTTGTAAGACACTCTATCAAGTACCTTCAAGCGAGAGGCGCACAAACCATCGGGCTTTACGCGTATCCAAGCCTTGCCGATTTCTACGGCAATTTAGGATTCAAAGTTGATGAGGATTTCGCGGTTTTGCAAGCTAAAGACTTAGGTTCCTTAGCGTCCGAAGGCTTACCGAGAGTGACAAGGCAGCAGATTAAGGCAATTGAGAAGTTTGATAGACAAAGTTTTGGAGGAGACAGACAGAAACTGCTTGAATCTATCATCCTTGAAAAAGGCAATTTAAGCTATTTCAAATCTGAAGAAAATGAAGTTGCTGGTTACGTTGCTGCCACGGTTTATGAGAAAATGGTTTGGATAGGACCACTGATATGCCGGGAAGGTAAAGTGGATGTTGCAATCTCGCTTCTTAGAACAGTTCTATCCAACGTGGCGGGCAAAAGCGTTTACTTGGTTCTTCCAAGGAAGGAGGCGGCCCTCGCGGACATGCTTTTTAGTGCTGGCTTTAAGGAAGATTTTTCAGTGTCAAGGATGTTTTTAGGTCAAGCTGTGGCAAAAAATTGTATATATTTGGCTGAATCTTTAGAACGAGGATAAGATTTGATGTGTGAAGATAATAGCAAAGCTTTGGTTGAAGATTTTCTCAAAAGCTCTATGTCAACCGTGAAAATCCTAGTCCAGAAGCTTTTTGCTTTCAAACAGGAAAGACGAAGCAGACAGGTAACACTGTTCCGCTATTTCAACGGCAAAAAAGTCAGCGAGCAGTTCAATGGAAACCAGTTCTTTTTAAGAGGTTCGGTTGAATACACAAACCCTCACTTAACCGTTGAGGAAGTTCAGGGAATTATCGGCACCCGGCTGCTTGAGGTCTCGGCCAACTACTTTGACATCATCGGGCTGCATGAACCAGACGGAGGCGATGTTACTCAGATTTGCGAGCGTTTGAATAAGCCGACTGAAGGCTACGTTGTTCCTTTCTTGTTGAACACTGACGATGTTGAGGCTGACCGCTACTCAATGAACCCGCTCAAGCAATCCATCGTTGACAGCGGGCAAAGCGCGTTTCCAGTGGCCTACGTTAGAACAGACAATTTGAAAGTTGATGAAGCCTACGCGAAAAAGTACGATGGATCCTTGATTTCAAAAGGCGAAACGGAACTGATAACCAGCTGCCTCAAGGCATGTGACGGCTCTTATTTGGATTTTGTTGATTCAGTAAAGTACCAGCAGCTTGAGGACTTATCCAAGTTTTTTGGTATGAATCTGTCGCTGTATTCGTTGCGGATGCCTCTTTCAACTTTGAAGTCGGAAGGCAAAGGTGGGTTGCTGCATCACATTATCAATGAAAGCCACCTTGACTATAACGCTGTAAATGAAGCTTACTCGTGCATGGGTAGAAGCATGTCGAATCGCACGACCTTGCTGA
>Ga0187874_10001768_pt1 | contig 18267 bp, 16 predicted proteins | sample June2016WEW_16_1_3_FD_132993 | JGI IMG/M metagenome (GOLD analysis project Ga0187874, IMG submission 132993) | Peatland microbial communities from SPRUCE experiment site at the Marcell Experimental Forest, Minnesota, USA - June2016WEW_16_150 | ecosystem: Environmental > Terrestrial > Soil >... | reverse complement strand
CTACTGGAAACCTACTGTGGACTTGGGGCAATGGCGAAATCGGCTCGAGCAACAGATCATTCGCTGGCTTCAACGCGCCCTTCGGTGATTACCCGATGCAGATCAACGCAATCGGCAACGGCGTAGTATACATGGTAACCACAGAGCACACCATCGAAACACCGCTCTTCAAAGGTGCATTTCAATCCGCTATTAACGCGACAACTGGTCAACTCATATGGAAGCTTTCAGGCTACACTGGTGAATTCTTCACAATTTCATATGCTATGGCAGATGGTTATAACACCTGGTTCAACGGCTACGACAATTCGATCTACGTCGTAGGCAGAGGACCCAGCCAAACAACCGTCGACGCACCTAACGTTGCTACAACAGTCGGAACACCAGTAGTAATTCGTGGATCAGTCACCGATGTTTCCGCTGGCACACAGGGAACACAGCAGAAGGGCGATTTCCCCAACGGTGTCCCATGCGCATCTGACGCAAGCATGGCAGCATGGATGGGCTACGTCTACCAGCAACAAGGTATGCCAACCGACTTCACTGGTGTCCCAGTGCAAATCGCAGTCTTAGACTCCAACGGAAACCACTACCCGGTCGGAACAGTAACGACTGACGCAAGCGGCATGTACACCCTCGCATACACACCTACTATCCCAGGCAACTTCACAGTATTCGCGACTTTTGCAGGCACCAACGGTTACTGGCCATCATCCGCAGAATCAAGCTTCTACGCCACCGGAGCGCACCCGACTGAAGCACCAACCGCAACACCACTTACCGGCTTAGCGACACAATCGACAGTCGAATACATAGGCATAGCAATAATCATTGTGATAATCATAATCGGCGCAGTACTAGCACTTCTGATGATGAGAAAACACCCATAAACCCAACAAAGGGAAAAATCAATTCCCCCCTTATTTTTTATTTAACTTTTGAACTTGCATTTTTTCAAATTATTTAAATGTTGAAAAGCGTTTATTGGCAAGGCTAACTCGCAAAAGTGGGGAGTGCACGTTGCTTCAAGATCCGAAGCTTAAAGAAAAAATTCATCAAGCAAACATATCTGTTCACCAGCTTGAAGCGCAATACTATGAACTGCTCCATCCAGAAGTGTACTCCAAAGAAGAGCAAAAAAGAACAAATGCTAAACTGCAAATGATCGATAAGCTTGTGACCGATAACGGTAAGATTGCTTTGGATGTTGGAGCCGGCACCGGCAATCTAACAGGTAAGCTTTTGCGCATGGGCTACACCATTACTGCTGTGGATATCTCGCCGGAAATGTGCGAGATTCTTCGAAGAAAATACCTCGCCTACCTGCAAAAGAGCAAGTTAACAGTGATCTGCGCGACCATTGAAGAGTTGTCTTTTGAAGAGGGACAATTTGACTTAGTAACATGCTACTCCGTGCTTCATCACCTGCCGGACTACGTCGATGCCCTCCGCTGCCTCTCAGTTTTTCTGAAGAGAGGCGGCGTCATCTACATTGACCATGAGGCATCCCCTTTCTACTGGAAAAATGAACCAAGCAGCCTTTCCAACCTCGTGAAAGGATTATACTTGCATTCAAACCCATTGCTGAACAGTTTATACTTTCAAATGACAGGGTTAAGCACTCCTTCAATCGATTACGAGCTTTCGGATTACTGGCATAAAAAAGAACACGCTCTTAACCATGGCCGCATAAGACGTTTGTTCGATAGCGAAAACTACGCTTCTACCAGGCGCTACGACTACTACGAAACTAGCACTTGGATTCCTAACCCACTAGCAATCATTTATCGTCTTCTGTGCAGCCCCGAAATGAGTTGTTGGATAGCTAAAAAATGACTACGCAATTCCCACGTTTTGGTGTGCGCTGGGGTTTAGTCTTCGCTTCGCGAAGTTTACCGCGCCTTCACGCCTTATTCGTTTCATGATTTGTTTGGGAGACCGGTGAAAATCCCTGAAGAACCTTCCCTGAACCGCCAGCAACGAATCGTAGTCCCACTCCTTGGTTTTCACGGCCAGCAAAAAGTCGTCGAGTTGAGTGTAACTTTTCGAGTCTAGGACTTCTTGGTAGAGGCGGCTATCTGGATTAGCGATGAAAATGTTAAATATGCACCAGTCAGGATCAAGTTTCTTGGCAAACTTGAGTGACGCTTCCATTTCTTTGATAGTTTCATCTGGCACTCCAAGCATGAAAGAACAAGCCGTTTTAATGCCGTTTTTGCGGCAAAGCTTGAACGCGGTTTCAATCTGCTCTAGGGTTGTGTTTCTACCGATGCGCTGAAGAATCCTTTGTGAACCTGACTCGACGCCGAACCAAATGGTTTTGCAACCTGCTTTGCTCATGGCTTCTAAAAGTTCTTGGTTGACTAAATCGACCCTTGTGTCGCACACCCATTCTAGATCAAGTTTTTCTTTTACGATTAGGTTGCAGAGTTCAAGAGTTTCTTTTTTTCTGAGCGTGAAATTGTCGTTGATGAAGTAGATTCCTTTTGTGCCGTACCGACTTTGCAAGTCTTTGATTTCGCCGATAACCCTTTGCGGAGTGAATGCTCGGCAAATGTTACCCCACAGCTTGCGCGTTTCACAGAAGCCGCAGTTGTAAACGCATCCTCGTGCTATGCTCATGACGTCGGCTGGTTTTACGCTTAGGTACTCTATTGTTCGGTCGTAGAGTTCAAGCGGTAAAAGGTGTCTGGCGGGGTACGGAATTTCGTCCATGTTCTCGATGAATTTTGGGGGGTTCTTGATGTTTTTGCCTTGGCGCCTGCATGCAACGCCGGCAAGCGTCATTGCTTGCGGTTCATTGCCATTTACAATGCAGGTGGCTAGCTCGGTTACCGCGCGTTCGCCTTCACCCATAACTACATAGTCGATTTCTGGGTTCTCAAGTAGGCTGTCAGGCACGTAGGAAGCGTGCCATCCTCCGACAACTATTTTGCAGCTGGGTAGGATCTCTTTGATTGCTTTCGCGGTTTCTATGCAGCGCCTGTAGGTTGCTGAACCACATGTGATGCCTACGATTTTCGGGTTAAGACTTGTAACTAGCTGTTTGAATTCACTTATTGGCTTTTTCATGAGGTAGTTGTCGAGCATTTGCACTTCAAAGCCTGCCCTTTCAAGTGCTGCTGCAACATACATTAAACCGATTGGGGGCAACCGCTTGCCTAAGTACCACGCGCTGTTTTCTGGGGGCGCTGTAGTCATTAAGAGAATCAAATGTTTTTCCTGGTTTGGCACGTTGCGTCTCCCGTGAACTTTTGCTATCTTTGACTATTTGCGAGTTAATAGCTTTAACTGAACCGATGCTTTGCCGTGTTGATTGTTCGTCTTTGCTGTTTTGCACGCGAAATTTGCATGTAAAGGTGTTTATGGAAAAGGTTTATAGCCCTTTCGAGTGCCTTTTCCTGCTGAAGAGGGTAAGTGTGAAGGTTGTTGTTCACTGGAGCGGTGGCAAAGAATGTTGCTTAGCTTATCACAAAGTCATCAAACAGGGTCATCAGGTTTCGTATCTTCTCACTTTTGAATATATGAAACCCTACGTTTTCCACAGTTTCCCGATAATGGAGCTTCAGTCAAAAACTTTAGGCACCCCTCTGAAACGGGTTAGTATCAAAAAGCCATACGAGGACATTTTGGAGGCACTTACGAAGCTTCAGAAAGAAGAGGGTATAGAGGGCATCGTTACCGGCGACATAGTTGGAGCAGGATGCGCCATCGTACACTCAAGCTACTACGAGAGCATGGCTAAGCAATTGGGGTTGGCTTTCATGATGCCCCTCGAAAACCCTTCAGGAGACACCTACGATGTTTTGAAAGAAGTCGTTGGGACCGGCTTAAGACCCATGCTCAACTGCATCAACACAAACTTCTTCGAAGAAGACTGGCTGGGACGCATACTTGACCCCGAGTCAGTTAAAGAGCTAAAGAAGCTTGCTGACGAAAAAGGGATAGATGTCTCCAGCGAAGACGGGCAAGGCTACCATAGCACCGTGGTGGATGCGCCTCTTTTCAAAGAATCCATAGGCATTGGCAAGTTCAAAACGAAGAAGAAAAAAGAGAAATCGAAGAACTGGAAACGAAATTGGCTTTACATGGACATCAAAGAGTGCTGCTTGAAGCCTAAGGCAAATCCCAAATGAGATTCCAGTTCGTTTTTTTGAGTCAAACTTTCGGCCTCTACTGGTAATTCGCGTGTCTGGCAGGAAATTGTGTGTTATTGCATAAAGTAAATGAAGCACAAGACATAAACTCTATTGCTTCAGGGAAGAACATGAAAACTCGCATAACTCTTGTAAATCCGCCGTACCCTGTCGGTTCCCATCAACACCCGCCTTTCATGCCGCTAGGCCTCGGTTACTTAGGTGCTGTTTTATACAAGAGTCATTTTGATGTTAACGTGATTGATTGCCAAGCTCAAAAATTCAGTTACCAACATTTCAAGGAAGAAATCGGCAAAGTTAAGCCTGACATAGTTGGAGTAACCTGCACCACACTTACCTACAAGTCAGCGCTCAAAATTGTCCGGATAGCTAAGGAAGTTTGGCCGAACTGCATAACTGCCATGGGTGGTCCCCATGTGACATTTTGGGATGACAAGGCACTGCAGGAAGAACCGTCCTTGGACGTTGTGGTCAGAGGCGAAGGAGAAAACACGTTGCTGGAGCTTGCGCAAAGAATCGAAGACTCCAAGCCTTACATTGACTTGATAGGAACTACTTGCAGAAACGGTTCGGGCATGGTGAAAAACGCCGATAGGCCTTTCCTTGAAAACCTTGACAGTCTGCCTTTTCCCGCTCTTCACCTTTGGCAACACACGGAAAACCTGCGAAAGTACGGAACCATTCCCTACCCCGTGATGACCAGCCGAGGCTGCGTGTACTGGTGCAACTTCTGCACGGCCGTGCGAATGTTCGGCAGAAGATACCGCATGCGAAGCCCAAAAAATGTTGTAAACGAACTCGAATTCCTGCACAAAAACTACTACGCTAACCAATTCACATTTTACGACGACGCATTCACAGTGGACTTGGCGCGGACCGCTGAAATCTGCGATGAAATTCAGCAGCGAGGACTCAAAATTAAGTGGGACTGCGAAACCCGCGTTGACATGGTAACCAAAGAGCTTCTTGTCAAGATGCGTGAGGCGGGATGCATAGCTGTCTGGTTCGGTGTTGAATCAGGATCAAAAAAGCTTTTGACAAGCATGGGCAAAGGCTTCTCACTCACTCAGACAAGACGCGCTTTTAAGTGGGCGAAAGAAGCTGGGTTGATGACTGTTGCAGGCGTCATCTTGGGTTTTCCAGGTGAAACCAAGGAAAGTGCATGGGAAACAATCCGCTTCGTCAAAGAGCTTAACCCCAACGATGTTGGTTTCTACATCGCGACGCCTTATCCGGGAACACCAATGTACGAGGAAGTCAAAGCCAACGGTTCGCTTAAGATAACAGACTTTGACAGATACGACACCGCGACTCCGACCTTTGAAATCCCGAACATGAGCATGCAGGAGCTAACCGAAATCCGCGAGCAAGCATTCCAAAGCTTCTACCTTAGCCCAGCATACTTCGTCAGCGCACTTGGCATGTTCAGGAAAGGAAAAATGTGGGGTCTAGGCGCAACCCGACTGATCCTGGCCCATGCAAGACGAGCAGTCAGGGCAAAAGCAAACAGCCTCCTAAAATAGGAACCTAAGCCACCGGAGAAACCAAAAATGATTCTGCTAATGACCACGGCGCCGCCCGAGAAATCGCCTTGGGGCGTGGCTGGAAGACTTCCCCCGTTGGGCTTAGCATATGTCGCCGCGTCTTTGGAAAAGAGCGGCTTCCAAGTTGAAATCTACGATAATTACCTGCTTGAAAGACCCATCGAAGAAGTTAAATCCGAAATAAGAAAACGATCGCCAGAAATCGTAGGCATAACCTGCAATTCCTTGTCTTACGGGCGTTGTATCGAGATGGCAAAAGCAGTCAAAGAGGCATCTCCTTCCTGCCGCGTCGTTGTTGGCGGTCCGCATGCCTCCTATATGCCTCAAACCCTTCTAGAGCATCAAGAGGTAGATTACTTAGTTATCGGCGAAGGAGAACAAGCGGTGGTTCTGCTTGCCTCCAGCATTATAAAAGGCGAAAAAGCCCAAGAGGCAGCGCATATTCCTGGGGTTGCAACCAAAATAGGCAGCGAAATAGCCAAAACTGCACCTCAATTCATCAGCAACTTAGATGAAGTTCCCTTCCCAGCTCGACATTTGTTGCCTATGCGCATGTACACCCGTGAATTGAGCTATTTGACGGTTAAACCCGTTGACACAATGAGCATACACCGCGGCTGCCCGTACAGATGCGCTTACTGCGAAACCAGAGAGCTATGGGGTTCAGCTTGCCGATCTTTCTCGCCGCAACGGGTCATAAACGAAATCCAACATATGATTGAAACCTACGGCACGAAGGGAATCTATTTTGTCGGCGACAACTTTACCATAAACAAAAAACGTACATCCGAGCTATGCCGCCTAATCAAAAGCGACAAAATTGACTTGAAATGGACCTGCGAAACCCGAGCCGACCTCATCAACAAGGAATTACTATCCGAAATGAAATCCGCAGGCTGCCAAACGATGTTCTTCGGCGTCGAGTCAGGTTCACCCAGAATCCAGCAGAAGCTCAACAAAGGCATTGATTTGCAGGATGTTGTGAAAGCCTTTGAGCTATGCAGGCAGACGGGTATACAGACCATGACTTCTTTCATGCTAGGGATTCCAGGCGAAACATTCGACGACATGAAGGAAACCTTCAACTTTTCTAAAAAACTGAAGGCGGACTGGTGCCAATTCAACATTTACATCGCTTGCCCAGGCAGCCAACTGTACGATGAGGTGATAAGCAAAGGACTCTACGACCAGCTATACGACTATTTAGCAAGGGTCAAAACCAACGAGTTCGACCACGACATGCTGGAGAAGATTCAGAGGGATTTTCAGCGCAAATGCCAGAAATCAGCCGCGTCCAAGTTTATGCGAGTGGTGAAGCAGGAGGGCTTAGGCAGCGCAGTAAAAAGGGGAGCGTCGATGGTTTTCCGCCGCTAATGATTTCTCCCTATTTTCTTGTCTTGATTTTTGGTTCGGGGCTGGGTTCTGTTTCAGAAAAGCTTGCCCAACCTGAGCTTTTTTTCCTGTTTTAGCATTTACGGGTAAATATGGGAACTTTACGGGAAAACTAGACAACTATATTAACGCCGAGACTTAACTTAACTAAAATATTACAAATTTAGGGGAGAAAAATGAAAACTCACATTACCCTTGTGAACCCGCCGTACCCCGGTCAATCTTTCCCGCATCCTCCCTTCCCTCCGCTGGGTTTAGGCTACGTCGCAGCAGTTTTAGAGCAGAACAAATTCAACATCGACGTAGTCGACTGCTTAACCTATAACTTAAGCTACGACGGCTTCAGAGAAGAAATCAGCAAACGCAAACCCGACATCGTGGGTGTCACATGCAACACACTGACATACAAGTCTGCGCTTCAAATCCTTAAAGTCGCCAAAGAAGCCCTTCCGAACTGCATAACCGTCATCGGAGGACACCATGTCACCTTCGAGGATGAACAAGCCTTCAAAGACCTTCCAACGTTGGACGCCGTGATCAGGAACGAAGGCGAATACACGATGCTTGAGCTTGCCCAGCGAGTTGAGGCAGGCAAAGACTGGCATGATGTTATCGGAACAACCGTTAGAAAAGCCGAGGGTTCAGTCGTGAGAAACCCAAAGCGCGCCCACATCGAAAACCTCGATGAACTTCCATTCCCAGCTCGCCACTTGTGGCCATTAGAAGCCACTTCAAAGTATGGCAGGATAATGTTTGACATCATTGCAAGCCGCGGCTGCTCGTATTGGTGTGACTTTTGCATCGAAGTCCGAATGCACGGGCAAAAATTCCGCAAACGAAGCGTCCAAAACGTCTGCGACGAACTTGAAGAATGCAAGAAAACTTACGGCGCAACATGGTTCTCCTTTGTTGACGCAGCCTTTACAGTAGACCAACAATTCACCGCTGACCTATGCGACGAAATCATCAGGCGAAACATTAACATTAACTGGGTTGCTGGAACCCGCGTTGACATGGTCACCAAAGAACTGCTGCAAAAAATGGCTCAAGCAGGCTGCAAATCCATGTGGTACGGCGTCGAATCCGGCGCACAGAACGTTCTCAACGAGATGCGAAAAGGCATCACCTTGGAGCAAACCATCAAAGCCTTCCAGTGGACTGTAGAGGCAGGGATGAAACCCGACCCCAACGTTGTCCTCGGCTTTCCAGGCGAAACCAAAGAATCTGCATGGGCAACCATAAAGCTCTGTCAGAAGATTGCTCCCACCTACATGGCTTCCTACACAATAGCGACTCCATACCCAGGTACACCACTCTACTACTTGGTCAAAGAGAAGGGTTGGCTAAAAGACACTAACTTTGACCACTACGACACCGCTACGCCAACATTCGAAACCCCAACGATGACCATCCAAGAACTTAGGAAGCTTCGTGCAAAAGCGTGGTCAAGCTTCTACGAACGACCAAGCTACATAAGGGCTATGTTCAAAAAAAGCTTTATCTACGGGTTAGCAGCGATGAAGGCAGCCGTCACATTTAGGTTCATTGACCTACGAATGGCATTGCAACCTAACAAGATACCGCCGAAGCCACCGTCAAAAAGCCACTTCTAAAAGCCAACTTTTTCTTTTCTTTGTTTTATTCTTGAAAATCCCTTTTGCAGTGGCAGTTTTCTTCTAAATGGTCAGGTTGATTGCCTTCAAGATGTCGCGGTAGGCCCTAAGCGGGGTTTCTTTGTCATGCACATTTTTAATCAGCATGCGTCCCCCGTCGAAAAGGCTAACGTCCAGCTTCATGTAGTCAAACATCAGAACCATCGGAGACTTCACGCGGATTTTGCAGCTCTTCTTGATTTTGTCGCAAGCGGTGTTCATGTTGAATTTTAGGGGTTGCACTGGAGTAATATCCGCAGTTGTCCCTCCGCAGAGCCAAACAACATGGAGGTTGCCGACAACTTCCTTTTCAACCATCCCTCTCAAACTCCAGCCTTGCTATTTTAGGAGCAGGTTTACTTAATCAATATTGCCATAAGACGACTGAAAACCGTAGGTTCTTAAAAAGGGCTGCCTAGGTTTTGGGTTTGACGGTGGCTTCTTCAACGTCCATATAAAGGAAGTTTCCCTCACGGAACGGGGACCCGCCGAAGTCGACGATTTTGCTTTTCTTCGTAAACTTGGTTATTTCAACGCGTTGCTTGAACAGCGGCGCATCAAGCGCCGTAGAATGGTATTCTCCGGGTTCGCCTGAAACATCAATTCCTTTTCCTGCTGGACCCACCAGGGACTGCATGTCTTCAATGCATTTCCTGTCAATTTGCCTTCCAAGCCATTGCTCTGTGAAATATCTCTGGTCAAGGCAGCTTAGGATAGCTTTTACCCCGGTTGATTGCTCCATTTCCATAATGCGTTTCCGGTGACGATTGCCCGGGATAAGGTTCAGCGGGCGATCCCAAAGAGGCATAATCATTTCGTAACCCAGTTTTCTGCATGCGTCCTTCCAGACGCGGCGGTGGTGAACGTTGTCGATGTCACCCGTGACGATGGCTTTGGCGCCTTCCTCTTTATGCAAGCGCTCCAGAGTTCCCATAATGTCGTCATAGCGGTTATCCGTGATTTTGACAAATTGGTGGGGCATGCCCAATGCTTTAGCTTGTTGTTCGATGACTTTGAAACTGTGGAAAACGTAAGGTTCCATGTAAATGTAGGTGACTAGGCAAGCTACCTCGTGACCCTGCTCGACCACTTTGTGCAGCGCTGTGCAGCAGTCTTTTCCGCCGCTCCAGTGAATAACAACCTTCATTTCAAACACCTAAGGTAAATTTTGAATCTGTTGGATTATGGATAAACATCCCGTGAACTAATAAGCGTTTACGGAAATGATTCATACGAACTTAATTGTACAGCTTTGGTGGGTAATAATTGGTTGACATTTTTTTGGTGGCAGGGGAGTGTTCATAACTCTTAAAATGCATCATGGACTGTAATTTCATAGCTTTGAAGGCAAAGCAGGAAACATTTTTTGAAAGAAACCTTAACCACAAATCAAGGAGCCAGGGTCTCGGACGATCAAAACTCCCTGAACATTAGCAACAATGGACCAGTAATGCTTCAGGATGTCCACTTGATCGAAAAACTGGCACGCTTCAACTGAGAGCGCATCCCTGGACGAATCGTACACTCCAAAGGAGCAGGCGCAGGAGGCTATTTCGAAGTAACCAGAGACGTAACCAGGTACACCAAAGCAAAGTTCCTGTCCGAAGTCGGCAAACGAACAGAAGTTTTCGCGAGATTTTCCAGTGTGGGCGGAGAAAAAGGATCTGCCGATGCAGAGCTGGATCCCAGAGGATTTGCAATCAAATTCTACACAGAAGACGGCAACTGTGACCTCGTCGGAAACAACACGCCAGTGTTCTTTATCCGCACCCCCTTGAAGTTTCCAGACTTCAGCCACACGCAGAAACGCAGTCTCGTTTCGTAGCATTTGCCTCAAAAATTAGTTCCTGCAAATTTCTAGTATCTGCTTTATTGTCTGCACGAGCTTTTGGTTATCTTGCTTTGAACGCACTGTGATTCTGAAGTAGCTATCGTCCATGCCGACGAAGGTACAGCAGTCTCGAATAAGCATGCGCTCCTTGGCCAACTCCTCTTTGAGTTTGGTTGAAGTGATTTTGCGGTTTTGTATCCTTACGAGCAAAAAGTTTGTCACAGATGGGTAAACGTGTAAGCCTTCGATTCCGCTAAGGCTTTTGGCGAGCATCTCTCTTTCTTTAGCAATCGTTATCTTAGTATTCTCGATGAATTCCTTGTCCGCAAATGCCGCAAGGGTGGCGCAGCTTGCAAGGCTATTAATGCTCCATGGCACCCTAACATTCTCAAGCTTTTCAACCACGTTTGGCGCTGCTACGCCATAGCCTAGTCGTATGCCTGCCATGCCGTAAAATTTCGTGACCGATCTAATCACAAAAAGGTTCTCGTATTCTTTAACCATACCCGCCAGGGTGGTTTCTTGCCCTGTTTCGGCGAACTCGATATAGTTCTCGTCGATGCTGAAGATTACGTCTTTCTTGCGACAGAAGTCCACCAGATCCAACACGGATTCTTTGCTGTACAGAGTTCCCGATGGGCTATGTGGGTTGCAGATGCAGAGTATTTTAGTTTCGGGTGTGATTGCTTTTTTGATTTTTTCGTTTTCTAATGCAAAGTTCTCTGGTAATTGGAGAAACATTGCTTCGCCTCCTACGCGCAGCGCAGCCTTTTCATATTCACTAAATGAAGGCACCGGTATGAGCGCTTTAAACCCGCGCGGCAGAATCTCGGTGATGGCGTAGATAAGTTCGATTGAGCCGTTGCCTAAAATGATATTTTCTTCCTCAACTCCGTGCCCAATGTATTTGGCTATTTCTTTCTTGAACTCCAGTGGGTTAGGGTCAGGATAAAACTTGATTAACTTGGCGTATTGTTTGACAGCTTCGACGGCTTTTGGTGAGGGTCCGAGGAAGTTGATGGGTCCGCTGAACTCAAGGACTTCTTCAAGCGGCACATTGTATTTTCGGCTGAAACCCCAGATGTCTCCACCGTGACTGACGAACCTGCGTTCCCTACATTGCCCCGACAGTGTTTTCTTCCTCCATCAACCTGACTATTTCTTTTTCAACTTGAATTTGAGCATTAAAGTGAGCGTTATACAAGTTGACAACCTTGTAAAGCCAGTAAATTCCGCCGACACCCAAAGTGACAATTGTAATCAAAACATAAGTTTTTATCGGTATCGTTTGCGGCATAAACATTCGTTCGGGAAAAGCAGCAGCAAGAAATGCGTCTTGATTCCGCTCGTGCACCAGCAAATCCTTGGACAACAAGTAAGTGATGACAAACGCCGGAACAACCAGAATGATGCTGGCCGCCCACGCCTTGGAGCTTCTCTGTGCTAAACCCTCGCTTAACGCTGGAGCTTGCTTGCCTTTGCTCTTCAGGAAATCGGCAACCTGCTTTTGGAGGTCTGCTTCACGGTTAAAATGCCTGTTCCTTCCCTCAACCAGGCGGTGAAACATTGGGAAAAACGCCACGCCGAAAGTTACGATTGCCGACAGGAACCACATGGAAAACCACATTTTCCTGTTTGCGTAGACTTTGCTTTGCAGTGCGGTTTCCATATTGGGTAACTTTCCATTTGGCTGCTTACAAGCTTGGAGCACCCAAACTTTATAAGTTCTTCCATTGGCATCTAAGAATAAATTGAGCGAGGGGAAATGCTGCTTTCCATAATAATTCCCGTTTACAACGAGGAATTAACGATAGGCGACATAATTGACCGCGTAAAAGCAGTTGCCCAACAAGTAGGATTAGAAACTGAACTGATTGTTGTGGATGACCATTCTTATGACCATTCACTTGAAGTCGCTAGCAAACGCGGGGTCAAGCTGTATTCTTTAAAACAGCATTCAGGGAAAGGTTTCGCTTTGCGTGCAGGTTTCGCTAAGACGAACGGCGACGTAATAGTCACTATTGACTCTGACGGTTCGCATCGGCCCGAAGAGTTGCCCGAAGTTTTAGCGCCAATCCTGAAGGGTCACGCTGATTTGGTGATCGGTTCCAGGTACCTGAACCATAAGCATGTTGCTGCAAGGCGATTGAACGCTTTCGGCGTGCGACTATTCAACTACTCCATTCAGCTCCTAACAGGCGTTGCCATAACTGATTCTCAATCAGGCTACCGCGCGATGAAACAGGAAGTTTTGAAAAGCCAAAAGCTAAAGTCAGGCGAATATGAAATAGAATCGGAAATGCTTGTGAAAACAGCCAAGAAAGAATTCAGAATCGCCGAGGTGCCGATCAGTTTTGAGCAACGAACCTACGGCAGGTCAGGCGTGGACCCATTGTTTGACGGCTTCAAGATCTTTCTTTCGATATTCTCAGCTTATGTGAAGGGTTAAGCAGGTTGGCTGACAACGAGTTTCCCAAAGTTTCAATCATTGTCGCAGCCTACAACAACGAGCAAACAATTGAGGAATGCCTCAAATCTATTTTGGCGCTTGATTACCCCTCAGGCTCAGTTGAAATCATAGTGATGGATGGCGCGTCAAAAGACGCTACAGTGAGAAAAGTGCAGCAGTATCCTGTTAAAGTGGTTTCAATCCGTTTAAACGCGCCTGCCGCCTACAATTACGCCATGAAAAACGTCGCAACAAACCAGATTTTAGGTTTCATTGACTCTGACGCGAAGGTTGACCGGCTGTGGCTTCGAAAAATGGTTCCCCGCCTATTGGAGCCGAAGGTTGCTGGGGTCAGCGGCAGCATCGAAACCTGGAACGCCGAAAACCCGTGGGCAAAGTGCATCGGGTACGAACTCAAAAACCGCTACAACCGAATAGGCAAATACACAAGCCGCATCGCCACCATGAACCTGCTTCTGAAAAAAGCAGTTATCGAGGAGGCCGGTGGATGGGATGAGGGCTTGCCCAGCCAGTACGACACAGACTTGGGCTTTCGATTAAGTGCTAAAGGCTACAGGATCGCTTACGAGCCCAGTGCAGTTTGCTTCCACTACCACAGGCCGACGCTGAAGGCTTACTACAGACAACAGTTGCAGTACGGAAAGAACACTTTAAAACTGTATTTTAAGCATGGCGACTTGGCGAAGGGTGATGAAATCACAGATTTCGGAATGAACGTCCAACCAGTGCTTCTTTTGACGGTCATCGTCTTTTTCTTCATCGGAATCATCCCCGCAGTCAGGCTTCTCTGGCTTGGCTCAGGCTTGATATTAGCCTCCATGCTGATCTACTTTGTTTACAGCGCCGCCAAGATTGCCGCTAAATTCCACAATCGGGCTGCTTTGCGGCTGGTTGTACTTTATTTTGTGAGGGCTCTGGCTTGGTTTGTTGGCGCATTGGTAACCACCCTTAACTTTCTGCGCGGCAAGGGGAGAAAAGCCCATGCGTAGCGTGTGCTTTATCTCGCCTGAGTATTGGCCTCTGTCGGGTGGAACTGGCGCCTACGTTTACTACTTATCCAACGAGCTCATGAAGAACGGCTACAGAATCTTCGTCGTTACGGGTTCCGACCAGCAGCTGGATATACAGGTAAACGAGCAGTTGAAAGTGTTTTTCCTAAAAATCCCCAAAACACCCATTGTCAAATCGTTCATACTTGCTGCCGACAGTTACCGTAAATTAAACAGCCAACGCGACCATATCAGGGTAGACGTTACCCATGCGAACTTGCCTCTGACGCCTAACTTTGCTGTGCCCCCCAACTTTGGAAAACGCCTGGTGTGCACGGTGCACTCTACGTGGAAAGGCGAAGCCCAAGCCATCCGTGGCGAACCCTACAGCCGACTCAACGCCAACGAGAAGTTCATGGTGAGTTTCAACTGGTTTCTGCGGATTTTTGAGGAGAAAATGCTGGAACAGGCCGACAAAATCATCGCTGTAAGTCACTTCACAAAACGGGAACTGCTTGAATACTACAAAGTGCCGGCAAGCAAGATTAGAGTTATACATAACGGCGTTGACACGCGCAAGTTCCAGCCCGCCATGGACAAAATCAAGATCAAGCAAGAGCTCGGGTTTAACTCAGATGACTTAGCCATACTATCCGTTGGCAGGCTCTACGCACGCAAAGGGTTATTCACGCTCATCGAAAGCATGCCAGCCGTTGTTAAGCAGTTCAAAAACGCGAAGTTCATAGTCTCAGGGAAGGGGCAAAGCGACGAGATGAATAAACTCATCGCCTACGCAGAGAAAGTCGGCGTAAAAGACAACTTGGTCTTTACGGGCTACTACCCCGACAAGAAACTGCCTAAACTCTACCAAGCCGCAGATGTGTTCGCCTTCTCAACTTTCTACGAGCACCATCCCTTCGCCGTTTTAGAAGCGCTTTCAACAGGTCTGCCAGTAGTGACAACGCGGGTAGGCGGAATTCCTGAAACCATCGAAAATGGCAAAAACGGCTTCCTAGTCCAGCCGTTTAACCCAGCACAGTTCGCCGACAAGATACTTTACCTGCTTGATCATCCAGCAAAGGCTCAGGAAATGGGGGTACTTGCCCGAAAAACAATCCTTGAACGTTTCGACTGGCGCATAGTCGTCAAAGACGCCATTAAAGTCTACGACGAAACGCTAAGCTAAGCGACTTGCATGGACTCACGCCTGTAAGCCATCGTAACCTTTTGGAACAGCTTAACCACATCCAGCGAGCAGAACAGCAGCTTAGTTAAGTATTCATGTTGATAAATCTCCATTTGAGCTTTCACAGGCAAATCAATTCTCGGCGGCTCAAACCTGCGCGTTACCTCGTTTACCTGCACCCCCTGCACAATGATTGCGTTTTCTTTAAAGCCTACTTTTTTGGCAATGTAACCCAGGTACGTTTCTTCCCATTTTAGCTGCATGATTTTGGCGGCGGTTACATCGATGGATAGTGCGTCGTTGCTGCTAAGGATCAGGTTCATCTTGACCGGTTTGCCTTTTGTGGGTCCGTTGCCTTCAATTGCAATCCTCGCATCCATCACGGTCAGCTGAGGCTTCAAAACAGTGTACAGTCGGTAGAAGACTTCTGGCAGGTATGGGTGCAGGTAAATGCGCCTGTTGCTGGGGACGCAGCCGAACAGGTTTTTTATGGCGCCGCTGTACATGGCAAACTCATGCGTTTTCATTAGCGGCAAATCCACCACTGCGTCAGCCTCCAGAACTGTTTTTGGCAGAAACAACCACTTGAGCGAATTGCTGCTATCAGAAAATTTTACTTTGATGACTTTGTCTTCTGACAGGTTAATTACGCTGCCGCCCGCCTGCTTGACAGCTGCTTCTATCCCAGTTTTTTCGAACGCGGAGTTGCAAGGATAATTATACCCGTTGGATTCGCCGACAACAACTTCGCTGTTGCCGTCACGTAGCAATCCGACCAATTCGCCCAGCAACTGCGGGCATGTCACTACACCTGGCACGTACTGGGGATGGCTCATGTTGGGTTTCACATAAATCTTCTTTTTTCCACGTAGTCCCGAGTCTGCGATAGCTCGCCTCAAAATGTCGCTAATGTTGCCATCAGTTCGGAAGATATTAACTGTTTTTTGCGGTGGCTCAGGCGTCTTTGACACCTTCCGCTTGTTTTCCCATTATGCAGCCTGGGTCTGAATTCAACATGTCGCCGTTATGGTACGCTGCTGAACGTGCCCTACATCCTCCGCAAACGTATTTGTAGCTGCATTTTCCGCAAGCGCCTTTAAGGTTGCCCCTGTTCCTTAGGGCTTTGAAGAGGGGTGCGTTTAACCAGATGTCTTGGAACTTTTCAGTTTTCAGGTTGCCGACGTTCACAGGCAAAAAAACGCATGGATGAACATCTCCTTGAGGCGAAAGTGAACAGTACAATCTGCCCGCTCCGCAACCGCCGATGAAATCCGCCAGCGGCACTGCCTTCTTAGTCACTTTGACAGTTTGCATGTGCGCCATAGACATGGTTACTTCACCCGTGCCTTCTGGTCCCTGGCACTGAAGACCGACGCGGGCTAGCTGCGGTGCGGTGGTGAGAATGGTTGTTTTGCATCCCTTGGACATTCTTGCCATTAGATACCGCATCAGTTTTTCGCGTTCTTCAGCCGTTAAGTCATCTTCATAATGGGCTTTGCCTCTGCCCGTTGGGATGAAGTTGAAGTAAGTGAACCGTTCAGCTCCAACTTCTTCGGCTAAATCGATTATTTTAGGAAATTCTTCGAAGTTGTTTTTGGTCGCCGTCGAAGCTATGCACACGCACAAGTCCGCTTCGACGCAATTTTTCAGCCCAGTCACCGCTCTGTCAAACGCGCCAGCTACACCGCGGAAGGTATCATGCGTCTTCGCTGATGCCCCGTCAATACTGATGTCGAGGTAGTTGACTTTGGCTTGCTTTAGTTTCTGCACGTTTTCCTTGGTTAGCAGGGTGCCGTTCGTAGCTACCGACACATAGAGTCCACGGTCAGCCGCGTGCCGTGCAACTTCAAAAAAATCTTTCCGTGTCAGGGGTTCGCCTCCCGAAAAAGCCAGTGCTGTTACCCCAGCGTCTGCAAGCTGGTCAACCACCGCCTCGGCTTGCTCAGTTGTCAGTTCTTTATCGTTGACGGCGCCGCTGTTTGAATAGCAGTGCTTGCAGTTGAGGTTACATTTGTGGGTGAAGTCCCAAACAATCAAGAAAGGTGCGCAAAGGGAAATCGGCTTTTTGATCCCCATTTCGCCGAAGCTTCTAGTCAAATTCAAAACCGCGCGCCTTGCATACGGATCAGCAAGAAGCTTCTCAACTTTTTCACGCTTAATGTTGAGGCTTCGTCGCAGGAACTCAACCCAAAAACCGATAATCTGCGAGTAGAGGGCGCTGCATTTTGGGCAGTCACATTCACTTTTTCCCGCGTACGAATCCAAAGCTGCTTCAAGAACAGTTCTGCCGCAAGCGGAACATTTCCTAAGCGACAGCTTAAGCATACGCTTGGTCATCGGCAGTGTTATCACTGCATTCCAGAAGCTATCGTGGCTAAGTAGGCTCATCCGAGGCAGGTCTCCTAAAACAGGCATCAAATCAAGGGGAACCCGCATCACTTTTAAAGGTTACCGACAACCCCGTAGAGTTCTACGACTACGCAATGAAGTGCAACGGATTAGCAGGGGAGACAAGAAACACAAGAATATACGCGTTAAAACCAATGTCAAGACTATGCAACCTACTTAACCCAATGGAAGTTAAAGAAGCACTTTATAACCGCAAATGACAAAAAAGCACTAAAAAGAATTGATACATATTGAGCGATGATGGATGCGGTGACTATAAAGGATTCAAGAAATTAAAGTAGAACTTAGTTCTATCCCTTAGTTCTATCCATCTTTTTAGGCAACTAATGAAATAAACCCATTGAAGAATGCGGTCATGTGATGAACCTTCGGGTGACATATCCACCTGAATGGGGGTTCAAATCCCAGCTTCCGCAAAAGGTTGACGACATCGGCGCGCGCTAGGATAAAAAACATGAAAAGACTACAAGTCATAATACTCGCATTTCTAATCTCATTATTAATCTGTGCATTCGTGAGTATGCAAACAAAAGCTGCTACACCTACGCCTACCCCAAGACCTACGGCAACCCCCAGACCTACGGCAACCCCAACGCCTAAACCAACGCCAACACCAACGCCAACTCCTAAACCAACG
>Ga0187874_10001766_pt1 | contig 18286 bp, 12 predicted proteins | sample June2016WEW_16_1_3_FD_132993 | JGI IMG/M metagenome (GOLD analysis project Ga0187874, IMG submission 132993) | Peatland microbial communities from SPRUCE experiment site at the Marcell Experimental Forest, Minnesota, USA - June2016WEW_16_150 | ecosystem: Environmental > Terrestrial > Soil >... | reverse complement strand
CTCCACGATTGGGTCGGCGGCGAACAGGATTTGCGCGCGAAAATCATCCGCACTATCGGCCCGCCGGAAGAACGCTTTGCCGAGGACCATTTGCGCCTGCTGCGCGCGGTGCGATTTGCCGCGCAACTCGGTTTTGAGATTGAGCCGCAGACCTTCGCCGCCGTCAAAGCGCTCGCACCGAAAATCAAGCTCATCAGCGCCGAACGGATTCGTGACGAACTCATCAAACTGTTTGCGCCGCCCAAATTGGATTGGGGAGCGCGCCCGCCCCGGGTGCGGTCCGACGCGCCCCGCGTCGGACATTTTCCCGAACCGACGAGCGGGGCGCTCGCCGGAACACGCGAGGCGCGTGTGCTCCCCATTTATTCCTCCGCCGCCCGCGGCTTGGTTTTGTTGCGTGACAGCGGACTGCTGGAGCACATTCTGCCGGAGCTGGCAGCGACAGTTTCGTGCGAGCAATCGCCGGATTATCATCCCGAAGGCACGGTGTTCGAGCATATCCGGTTGATGCTGGAAAAGTTGCCGCCGGGCGCGCCCGAATCTTTGCCGTGGGCGGTGATTTTGCATGACATCGGCAAACCGGCCACCGCGGAGCGTGACCCGGCCACGGGCAAAATCCATTTTTACGAGCATGAAAAAGTCGGCGCGACGATGGCGGAAAAGATTTTGAACCGGCTGCGTTTTCCCAAAAAGCAAATCGAGGAAATCGTTGCGTGCGTGCGGCAGCACATGCAGTTCAAGGATGTAAAGCGGATGCGCAAGGCGACGCTGCGCCGGCTGCTCTTGCGCGAGACCTTTCCGCTGGAACTGGAGTTGCACCGGCTCGATTGCCTCGGCTCGCACGGTGACCTGGGGCATTATGAGTTTTTGGCCGAGCAGGCGGCCGAGTTGAAAAAGAAGCCGGCCATTCGTCCGCCGCTGCTCACGGGAAAGGATTTGATCAAACTGGGCATGAAACCCGGTCCGGCTATGGGCGCGTTGCTCGCGGAAATCCGCGAGCAGCAGTTGCAGGATGAACTTAAAACGCCCCGCCAGGCGTGCCAATGGGCAAAGAGCCGGATCGAAAATGCGGGCTAAGTCCTTCACGAAGGACAATGGTTTGACTTTGAAGGTTTGAATTTTTCTCCCGGTTCGTGTCTATTCGGATTGATTCGAGAGCGGGAATCAAAATACGATAAATATGCCAATTCAACTTCGCGACAAATCGCAATGCCAGTACGACCTGATTGCACTGGGCGAAATCATGCTCCGGTTCGACCCGGGTGAGGGCCGCATCCGCACGGCCCGTGAATTCAAGGTCTGGGAGGGCGGCGGCGAATACAATGTCGCGCGCGGCTTGCGCCGGTGCTTCGGCCTCAAAACCGCCATCTGCACCGCTTTCGCCGACAACGACGTCGGTCGGCTCATCGAGGGTTTTATTTTGCAGGGTGGTGTGAACATGGAATTCATCAAGTGGGTGCCGTTCGACGGCGTGGGCCGCACGGTGCGTAACGGGTTGAATTTCACCGAACGCGGTTTCGGCGTGCGCGGCGCGGTGGGCGTTTCCGATCGTGGCCATTCCGCCGCCAGCCAGCTTAGGGCCGGCGATTTTGACTGGGACGACATCTTCGGTAAGCTGGGCGTGCGCTGGTTCCACACCGGCGGCATTTTCGCTGCGTTGAGCGACACCACCGCGCAACTCGTCATCGAAGTGGTCAAGAAAGCCAGACAATACGGCACGATTGTTTCCTATGACCTCAACTACCGTCCTTCGTTGTGGAAATCCATCGGTGGCCAGAGGCGCGCACAGGCGGTGAACAAGAAAATTGCCAGACACGTGGACGTGATGATCGGCAACGAGGAGGATTTCACCGCCGGCCTCGGTTTTGAAGTCAAGGGCGCGGACAAACACCTGCTGCACCTTAACGTGACCGCGTTCAAGAAAATGATTGAAACGGCAGTGAAAACTTATCCGAATTTCAAGGTAGCGGCTACGACGCTGCGCGCGGCGAAAACGGCGACGCGCAACGACTGGGGCGCGGTCTGCTGGATGGACGGGAAATTTTACGAATCGAAGAAATATCCCGACTTCGAAATCCTCGACCGTGTTGGTGGCGGCGACAGTTTTGCCAGCGGTTTGATTTACGGCCTGATGGCCACCGGCGATCCGCAACTGGCGGTGGACTACGGCGCGGCGCACGGCGCACTGGCCATGACGACTCCGGGTGACACCTCCATGGCAACAAGGGGCGAAGTGGAAAAATTGATGCAGGGCGGCGGCGTGCGCGTGCAGCGATAAACTGCCAAGCCGTTACCGCGGGATGCAGATAATGCTCCCGTCAATTGCGCAAAGACGCTGAATCAGTCTGAAAATATCAAGACGGTCTGCCAGGCTGTTTTTTTGACGATTCCTGGAGATTTGATCATTTTTCGTTTAAATTGGGAATTGGCATTTTCGTTAATTTGACATTCACGAACGAGTTCTCTTGATTTTTTACCGGAATCTTCCGCCAATCCAGGTTACCTTTGGCATGAAATGAATCCTTGGGTCGGAACCTGGCTGAAATCGCCAAAAACAGAAAAAGTATCTCCATGAAATGCCGACTTTCCGGCACGTTGGCCTGGTTCATCCCGCTCTTCATGCTCGCGGCGAAGAGCGCGGCCTGGGGGCCGCCGACCCCGACGCCTTTGCCGGACTTCGACCAGCGCACAAAAGGGTTTCAAGTTGGCGACGTTGTATCGGGAGACCAGCGTTCCGCAATGGAGCAACTGCGGGCGCAACTGCCTTCGGTGCGCATGGATTTTGATCCGGTAACGGGTGCGCCGAAAATAATTTCCGCCGACGGCACGTTTCTGAGCGGCACGAATGGCCAGGGCAAAGCAATTTCCGCCAGCAGTTACGCCGGGCTGGCCCCAGACGACCGGTATCGTGTAACCAGGGCCTTTCTGAAGGAACATCGTCAACTTTTTGGTTTTGGGCCGGAAGCCCTGGATCAGGCCCGCGTCGCGCGTGACTTCATCACCCCGCACAACGGTTTGAGGACGGTGGTGTGGGAACAGCAACTGGATGGGATCCGGGTTTTCGAGGCGGTGCTGATTTCGCATACGACCCGCAAGGGCGAACTGGTCAATATTGGCAGTCAATTCGTGGCGGATGCCGGGAAAGCGGCGGAGCGAGGCACGCCGAACCGGGCGGCGCTCGAAACAGCCCCCACCATTACCGCCCAACAAGCCGTTGCGCTCGCGGCGCTGAACGTGGGAGACGACCTCAGACCGGAACAAGTGACTCCATGCGCCCCATCGGAGGCCGGGGCCGAGCGGAAACAGAAGTTCACCGCACCGGCATTGCGAGGTGAAACCGAAGCCAAGCTCACCTGGCTGCCCATGGAAAAGCAAACGTTGCGTTTGTGTTGGGACGTGATCCTGATGAGCCGGGCGCGCAATGAAATGTATCGCATCCTCGTGGACACGCGGACCGGCGAAGTGCTTCTTCGACACTGCCTCACCGAATATCTCAGCGATGCGAGTTACCGGGTTTTCACCAGTGACAGTCCATCGCCGTTTTCTCCTGGCTATGCCACGCCGGTGACGAATCAGCCGCCCCTGATATCCCGCACGCTGGTCACCCTGTCCGCGCTCGACACCAACGCCTCGCCTGCCGGCTGGATCAACGATGGGGACAATGAGACGTTGGGCAACAACGTGGATGCGCATACCGACTGGAACCGCGATGATTTACCGGACCTGCCCCGCCCGCAAGGTTCGCCGTTCAGAGTGTTTGATTTTCCGATGGATCTGACGACCCAGGATCCCACCAATTACGCCGCGGCCGCGGTCGTGCAGTTGTTTTACTGGAACAATTTCATGCACGACAGGCTTTATGAACTGGGTTTCACCGAAGCGGCGGGCAATTTTCAGAGCACCAATTTCGGGCGCGGGGGCCTCGGCAACGACGCGGTTCAGGCGGACGCGCAGGACGGCAGCGATAATAACAACGCCAACTTCTCGACTCCGCCCGACGGTTCGGCGCCACGGATGCAGATGTTCATCTTCACAGGGCCGAGTCCGCGGCGGGATGGCGATCTCGATGCGGAGGTGGTGTTGCACGAATACACCCACGGTTTAAGCAACCGGCGCGTGGGCGGAGGGGTGGGAATCAGCTTGTCCCAGAGCCGGGGCATGGGCGAAGGTTGGTCCGATTTTTACGCGGAGTCGCTGTTGAGCGAGGCAGGTGACGATGTGAACGGCAATTACGCCGCCGGGGCGTACGTCAGTTACCAGTACGGCGGCGCCGCTAATCTGCCGAATTATTACTTTGGCATCCGACGCTATCCTTACACAACTGACATGACCAAAAACCCGTTGACCTTCAAGGACATTGACCCCGCGCAAGCTGACTACTGTTCCTCAGGTGCGCCGTACAATACGGGTGTGGCCGGCAACTGCACTGGTGCCGATGCCGACGAAGTCCATAACCAGGGCGAGGTGTGGTGTGTGACATTGTGGGAAGCGCGAGCCAACCGGATCAATCAATACGGCTGGGCGGTCGGTAATCAACTGATGCTCCAACTGGTCACCGACGGCATGAACCTGTCGCCACCCAATCCCAATTTCCTGGAGGCGCGTGACGCCATTCTGCAGGCGGACCTGGTGGACACCGGCGGGGCCAACCGGCACGAATTGTGGGCGGCCTTTGCCAAGCGCGGCATGGGTTTCAGCGCCACCTCGCCGTCCAGTTCGACCACCGCCGGCGTGCATGAGTCGTTTGATTTGCCCGACGATCTTCAGATAACGCCGGGCGATGGATTAGTGGGCCGGGGTCCGGTGGGCGGGCCGTTCACACCCAGCTCGGCCGCCTTCGTGCTGACCAACGCCGGCAGCAATTCATTCGCCTGGACGCTGGCCAACACCGCCTCGTGGCTGGATGTTTCCCCGACCAACGGCACGCTCGACCCCGGCGGTCCGGCGGTTTCCGTGTATGCCAATTTGAACGCTACGGCTGTCAGCCTGCCGACGGGCGTTTACTCAACCACAGTCTGGTTCACCAATTTGGACAGCCTGGCGGGCCAAAGCCGGCTGTTTTCGCTGCTCGTCGGACAGCCGGACTATTACACGGAACTCTTTGAGCGCAATATCACCAACCTCTCGTTCCAAACCTTTACGTTCACTCCCGACGGCAGCGCGAGTTTCTATGAGGCCTGCCGGCAGGCCGCCGCGGCCTTCCCGACCGACCCTACCGGCGGCACAACGTTAAGCCCGATGGACGACAATTATGTTCAGGCCACGATCAGCGGGGGCAACACCGTGGCGATCTATAACACTCGCACCAATGTCTTCTTCATCGGGAGCAACGGTTATTTGACGATGGGTTCGGGGGACGACTTCTACATGGAATCCTACACGAACCATTTCACCCGGCCACGTGTCTCGGCCTTGTATCACGATTTGATTTCCGGGACCGGGAACAGCATTTCGTGGAAACAACTGGCCAATCGCGTGGCCGTGACCTACCAGGGCGTGCCGGTTTACGGAACCAGCACTTTGACCAACAGTTTCCAAATCGAATTGTTCTTTGACGGGCGGATCCGCATCACTTATTTAAACGTCAACGCCCCCGGCGCCCTGGTGGGGCTGTCAGCCGGGACAGGGCTGCCAGCCAATTTCGAGGCCAGCGATTTCAATTACTACGGTGCCTGCTCTCCTCTGGCATTGGCGTTGCCCCCCAGCGCCGCCGAAAACGCCGGCGTTTTGACCAATGGCGGAACCGTGCTGCTCGGCAGCGTGCTGCCGACGAACCTGGTCGTTTCCCTGGTTTCCAGCGTGCCGGGCCGCATGACCGTGCCGCCAACCACGACCGTTCCCGCCGGCCAACCTTCCGGGTCCTTTAATCTGACAATGATTGACAACTCGATCCAGGACGGCGACCAACTCGTGACTATAACCGCCAGCGCGCCGGGCTTTACCAACGTTTCCTCCTCAACGCTAGTTGTGGATGACGACACACCACCTCCCATCCTCATTCAACCCGCCAGCCAGAGCGTGTTTGTTGGAGGCAATGTGATTTTCCGCGTGACCGCCACGGGCAAAGGACCGGTGAGTTACTTTTGGCGGCGGAACGGCACGCCCATCGCGGGGGCGAACACTGCAAGTTACGCCATCAATAACGCGCAGTTGGCCGATTCCGGCAGCCAGTTCAGTTGCCTGGTCAGCAACTTCTATGGGACAACCCTCAGTTCCAATGCAGTTCTGACGGTGGCGATCAATCAGGGTCCTCTGTTTCATGTTGATTTCGAAAGCGGCCTGCAAGGGTTTACCATTGATAATACCGCTGGTGGCGGCAACGGACTCTGGCATTTGAGCACGGGGCGCGCGCTCGATCCCGGACACAGTCCGAGCAATAGTTTGTATTACGGCCAGGACGAAGGGCCGAACGGTGGGGGAAACTACGACATTGGCACCAATAGCGGCGGGGTCGTAATCTCCCCGCCCATCATTTTGCCGCTGGGAGCGGCGCAATTCATTTTGTCCTTCAATTACCTCACGGATATCGATCCCTTCGAAACCTATGATTTGGCCTACGTGGAAGTCTCGACCAACGAAGGCGCATCCTATGTTTCGGTTGCCGAGAAGAATGTCTTTGGTGGTCTGTCGAACGATACGGGTGGATTGTGGGTTTCAAACAGTGTGGATCTCTCGGCGTTTGGCGGATGGAGTGTCCGGTTGTATTTCGTGTTCGACACGGTTGTCACCCCCTTCGATTTCCTCGAAGGTTGGTACCTGGACGATATAACCATCAGCGCAATTACCCCCCCGGTCGTCGCAGTTCAGCCTGCCAATCAAACTGTTGGCGTTGGGGATGCGGCCAGTTTCAGTGTGACGGTTTCCGGCACCGCGCCGCTGGGTTATTTCTGGCGACGGAACGGTGCCGCCATTACGGGGGCCAACTCATCAAGCTGCACCGCCAACAACGTCCAGTTGGCCGATTCGGGCAGCCAGTTTAGCTGCCTGGTCAGCAACACCTATGGGGTGGCGCTCAGCTCCAATGCCGTGCTGACCGTGGTTCCGCCACCCGGCCCCACGATTCAGCTGGCGCTTTCAGGCAACGTGCTGCTGTTCTTCTGGCCAGCATCAAGCCAGGGTTTCGTGCTGGAAACCTCGCCGAGTTTGTCTCCGGCGACATGGGTGCCTGTGCCCAACCCGCCGATTCAGATCGGCGATCAGTATGTCGTCCCGGTCAACCTGTCCGGCCCTATGGGCTTCTATCGTCTGCGCCATCCATGAGCAGCATTATTCGATGCTGTGCCGGCACACGCTGGCCCCGCTCAAAGAGTCGAGAATCGCTCTAAGCACCGGCTTCTGCATTGCTCCAGGTTTTCATGACGGCCTCGGCCTGGCGAAAGCCGGCCATTTCCTGGCTTTCTCCCTCGGCAACCCGGCCTTCCTGCAAAGCATGTCGGAGGCTCGCCACCATCGGATTGTCCGCTGGCAGCGGTCCCATGGCGCTTTCGGGATTGGCTATGGCAAAATCCAGGCCGGCTTCCGTCCCCAGGGTCAGATAGGCTTTCTCGAGTTCATGACGGATATGCTTCGGAGTGCCCCAGGCGAAATTGGACAGGCCCACGGACAAGTGCACGCCGCGCAAATCGGGGTCCTGCCGGATCAGCCGCATGGCATCCAGGCCAATGTTGACCAGCCCGTACGTGTCGGCTCCCACCGGGGCCAGTCCCGGATCAATCAAAATCTGGTCGTTGCGCCGCCCGGCCTTGGTGGCGAGCAGTTCGACAAAATGCTTCGCCGTGGCGTGGACATCCTGTGGATTAAGACACTGAGCCGATCCGCCGTCAGCGAATTTTTCAGAAGCCATGACGATGATGTAGGTGTCGTAGGCCTTGACCAGTTCAATCATTTCATCGAGATGTTCGCGGGAGGCGGCGATGGAGTTCAGAATGGGCGCCCCGCTTTTGGAACGGTCGTAATGTTTGAGCGCGACTTTTTGGAATTCGATGGAAGGGTTGTCCATGCACAGCGGCAGGGGCGTCACCGCCTGGATGGCGGGAATGACGTCGGGCAGGAAGGCCAGCATCTCCTCCAGCTTCACCTGGATCTGCCTGGTGCCATCAATGTTGACGTCCAGAAAATCCACGCCGAGGGCTGCCTGTGATTTGGCCAGGTTTTGGTACCCTTCCAGATTTCGGGCGGTGAAGGCGTTGCGGGCTCGGCCGTAGGCGTTGTTGATCAAATCACCGATAATCCGTAATTTTTTAACGCTCATTTTTTTCTTCTCGAATGATGATTACGTTAAGGTGTGGAACCGGGTTGTGGCGGTTTCGTATCGGTTGTTTTCGGTTCTTCGACTTTGTCCGGGGAGCTTTTGTCCGCCCGTTTTGCGGCGTGATCGCGTCCCAGCCAGTTGTTCGCCCAGGAGGATGTTCCCCGGAGCGCCTGATTTTGCACGGCCGGTGCGTGCTGGAGCAATGACTGTTCCTTGCCGTCGTGTTTCAGCCGTTCATAAGCGCGCAACCAGATGCAATCGCCATAACCATCCACTTCGCAACGGCCTTCCCGCGTGCCGCCACAGGGACCGTTCCGCTGGTTCTTGGCACATTGGGATTCGGGGCACAGAAACGCGATGTCAGGCAGCGAACAATCCCCGCAGTCTTTACATTGGAACAGGACGGCTTTGCTGAGTTGCTCCACCAGCCGGAGCGGTTTTGGGCCTTGACTGGGGTCTTTGGAGTTTTTGCAGATTTTCGCCCCCCAGTTGCTCAATGTCTTTCCCGGCGTGAACATGATGTCGTGAGTCCACTTGGAAAGACGATACAACGCGCCGACATGCTTTGATTTTGGCGGCTGGCCGACGGTGGGTTGCGGGGACGGAGCCGCAAGGCCGGTGGCGGGGTCTTCGGCATAATGGAAAAATTCGCCGGGCCGGGAGAATCTGATCTCCCGCGCGAATTGTTTCCAGTCATCCGGCGAGAACGACCGTTCAATCTCCATCACCCGTTCCACGGCTGCGATATTGTGGACTCCTCCCAGATACGCTCCGCGGTAGCCCAAGCCGCGGAAGATGGCCATCTGCTTCGCCGCAAATTCGCAGAAGAACGCTTTCCCTTTGTCGGGGGATTGGCCCTGTTTGAGACAAAGCTCCAGCAGCGCGGGCGTAACCACGATGCCCGGAATCCTTCCATCGTGAAAAATTCGCGCCACTCTTGGGCTTAACAAAAAGACATTGCCAATGAGCGGAATGTGCGTCATCCCGTGGTCATTCATGTACCACCGCAGTTCATGGGCTTTGCGGGAATCGTAGCCGACTTGATTAATGATGAAGTGGGCGCCGCACTCGACCTTTTTTTGCAGCTTGAGATATTGCGGGACAACCTCACCCTCCCGCAGCTTGTAATTGGAGGTGACGGCGCCGATGCAAAACTGGGTTTTTTCGAACCGCTCGCTTTTGCTGTTACCGAACTCATCCTTGGGATCAAACCCCAGATTCATCTTGTTCAGCATGGAAATCAGGCCGACGGAATCAATGTCGAAAACCGGCTTGGCCATACCCTTGTCCCCGCTTACCGGGTAATCGCCGGTCATGGCGAGGATGTTGTTAAAGCCTTCGCTGTTGAGCAGCCAGGCCTCGCTTTCCAGGCCGTTCCGATTCAGATCCTTGCAGGTGAGGTGAATGACGACTTCCTTGCCCGCGTAAAGGATGGGTTTGCCCAGGGCCGTCGGCGCGAGTTGCGGATGGCCGCCGGCATTGTCGGTGATGGAAATCCAGTCAATGTAGGGGCATTCAACAAGCTGCCCCGCGAACGTGCGGGCCTTTACGGCGCTTTTTTCCGCCATGGAACCGCGGGTGGAAACCAATTCAGTCCCGATGAGAAACCGGGAGGACTGAAACAGTCTTTCGCGCAACGTCTGCATTTTGCCCATGCAACATAACAAAATGGGGGAATCAGGGAAACTTTGTTTTGCTGCGAAAAATGCAAAACGTACAAGGAGTTCAACCGCGGATTACACGGATGAGCGCAGATGGGATGGCGCGAGGCAGAGAAGGAGTTTGGGTTTCATGGCAATAGTAACTCTGACCCGAACTTCAATCGGCTCGTTCATTTGCCGCATTGCGAACAATGCCAACCTGTCGCTTCCGGCCAGCCTCAGAAACGAATCTGCACGCCCGAAACGCCCGCGCCGTTACGGAAATTTTGCTTCCAGTTCTTTCTTCACGGCTTCGGCGACTTCCTGGGGCATGCCGGGCCGTTCGGCCGCATCGCTCCAGCGCAGGTGCGACATGTAAGCATCGGACTGGATATGACCTTGTTTCTGCGCCGAGGCGTCAATGCGGTCGGCGAAGCGCGACGGCATGTCGAGCTTGATTTCATCGAAATCGTCCCACGCCTTCACTTGCGACGGAATGTCCTGCCAGTAAAGGATCTGGAATTTCGATTTGGCATTCGGGTCTCGTTGCGTTTTCGCCGAATCCGCCCGCTCGGCCATGACCGCTGCGATGGTTTCCATTTTGGTCCTCGCCTTGGGTGCAGCACCTTTGCCGACGAAATAGAGAAACAAATCCACCGCGCTGGACGCGTCCGCGCCGTAGCCGTCCGCGCCGATTTCGTCGGCATACATCTGGCTGATGGGCGCGCCGCCGATGGCGAACTTGATGTTGGTCATGCCGCGTTCCTTGTAACCGTCAATGACCGTTTTCATGTAGGTCATCGTCGTGGTGAGCAACGCGCTCATGCCGATGATGTGCGGCTTGTGCAGTTCGGTGGCGGCGAGGAATTTTTCGATGCTCTGGTCCACGCCGATGTCGTGGACTTCAAAACCCGCGCCCTCGGCCATCATGCAAACGAGGTTTTTTCCGATGTCATGCAAATCACCGCGAACGGTTCCCATTAAAAGCACTCCGGCCGGCTGGACGATCGAATCTTTTGCGCTGAGCAATGGCTTCAGAACCAACATGCCGGCCTTCATCGCGCGCGCGGCAATCAACACCTCGGGCACGTAGAGGATGTTGTGCTTGAAGTCTTCGCCCACAACGCTCATGCCGGCAATCAGGCCGTCGGTCAGGACTTCCTTGACGCTCCGGCCTTCCGCCAAGGCGTCCCTGGTCATCTGTTCGACTTCCTTGGCCTTGCCTTCGTAAAGGCATTGGTTCATCAAAGCATAATCCGGCATTTCGCGTTTCCTTTCCTGACAGGGCTCATCGTTTGGAATTAAATTCATCAAGCGCCTGCAACATGGCCTCGATGTTTTGCTTCGGCATGCCGGGACTGGTGCCGCCACCGACGGAGAGAATCATGCCCCGGTCGCCGCCCTTTTCCAAAACATCCAGCGTGGCAGCGCGCACTTCCTCCGGCGTGCCGCGAACGCCGACTTCGAGGGGATTCACATTCCCCATCAGGCACATGCGGTCACCCACGCGGTCCTTCACTTCGGCGATGTCCGTTTGTTTGCCCCAGTTCAAGACGTTGAACCCGGCATCCGGCAGATGGTCCAGACAGGCCTGGACTTCTGCGTCGTTGTGATAGAGCTTCACCCAGTCTTTCGGGAAGGCATCGCAAATGCGTTTCAGATAAGGGTGGCAAAATTCCATGTAATGCTCTTCGTTTACGAAACCAACGATGTCGTCCAGGATGAAAATGCCTTCCACGGTGTTGCCCATGGCCTTGTGCTGGGCTTTCAGCCAGTCGATGACCAGCCGTGTGCACAGATCGAGCAGTTTGTGGGACCACTCCGGCTTTTCCACGAGATCGATCATCAGTTCAGTCGTGCCGCGCACAAAACCTGCCGTGCACATCGGGCCGCGCGACGTGACGAACGGCAGGATTTCTCCGGTGTCGAGGATGCGTTGCCGCTGCATCCGGATGCGATGCAGCGTCAGCGCCATGAAAGCGTCGTTCTCCACTTCGTATTCCGGGAATTTTTCAATGTCCTCGATGTGAAAGAGCATGTGGTATTCGCTGGGCGTGTTGTCAGCCCAGAATTTGATCTTGGACCCCAACGCCGACGGTTCCGCCGCCATGCCATACTCCATCCACCAGGAAGGAACCCAGATCACATCGGGGAATTCCTTGTGGATTTTCAGGTGCGCCTGAAACCACACCTCCGGGTCAAGATAAAAATCCAAGTGTTTCAAGCCGAGGTAACCGGGTATCCACGGACTGTCCACGATCATAGCCATCGGCACTTTGTCCAGTTTTTCCAGCCCTGCGGCTTTCTTGAATGTTTCCCACTGTTCTGGTCGCATATTTTTTTAGCACGTCACTTGAATGCTTGCCATATTTTGTTCAGGCCGGGAACAAAACCGCTGTAAAACCAGCGTCCCAATGTCAGGGATTTCCCCATTCATTAGCGTTTTTTCTGCTGTAGCTCAAGGAAAAACGCTCGTGCTGGCAAACGAAAGGCGGCGGCATTCCAACAAATTGTCACGGAGGCCGGCGAACGGCCGTGGCTTGCCCGTTTCGTTTGCCAGCCGAAATGCCCTATTGACTTCGTTTGTGCGTCTGATAAATTCCGCATTCCTTTTCGGTTTGAATGAAAACGCATTTGCCCAAAGTGAATTTGAACGAGCGGAAGTGGCACGTGATTGACGCCGACGGCGCCGTGCTGGGCCGGCTGGCCGTGCAGGTGGCCGACGTTTTGCGTGGCAAAAACAAGCCCGTTTATACGCCGCACCTCGACGCCGGCGACTTTGTCATCGTCATCAACGCCGAGAAAGTTCGCGTCACCGGTAAGAAGGAAACGGACAAAAAATTCATGACCTACTCCGGCTGGAAAGGCGGCGAGAAATACCGGACTGTTGAACAAATCCGCGCGAAGCATCCTGAAAAACTCATTACGCACGCGGTCAAAGGCATGATTCCGAAGAACCGGCTCGGCAGCCAGTTGCTGACGAAGCTGAAAGTGTTCAAAGGCCCGAACCATCCGCACGCGGCGCAAAAGCCCGAACCGCTCAAGGCGGCGGCTTGATTTTCTCTCAACCACCAACTTTCAACCCTCAACTGACAGATGGCAGCGGAAACCAAAAACGAATTTCTCGGCACCGGCCGGCGCAAGACCGCCATCGCCCGGGTCCGGCTCGGGACCGGCAACGGCAAAATCACCGTGAACGGCCGGCCGTTTGAAAATTATTTCCCGCTGGAAACCTTGCGCTCGACGGCGGTGCAACCATTGACCGTCACCGGCACGGCGGAAAAATTCGACGTGCGCATCAATGTCACCGGCGGCGGCCTGAACGGACAGGCCGGCGCGGTGCGGCATGGGATTGCCCGGGCGTTGATTGTGGCCGACGCCACGTTGCGGGCCGCGCTCAAGGCCGAGGGACTGCTCACGCGCGATTCACGCATGAAAGAGCGCAAGAAATACGGCCAGCCGGGCGCGCGCAAACGGTTCCAATACTCGAAACGTTAATCGCGCTGGAAATTTCCAGGCCCCGCTGGCAAAAGCCGGCGGGGCTTTTTTGTTTTGGGAGGGACGGCGTGTCGCCGTCCCTGAAAGAAAATTTGGGTCGCCGACACGGCGACCCTCCCGGTAAGATTTGAAATATGAAGTCGAAGAAAATCGCCATCATCGGCGCATCCGGTTACTCCGGCGAGGAACTCGTCCGGTTGTTGTTGAACCATCCCCACGTGGAGCTGGTGGCCGTGACCTCGCGCCAGAACGCCGGGCAGACGCTTGCGCAGGTCTTTCCGAAATTTGCCAGCCATCCCAAATCAAAGACGCTCCGCTTCACGGAGCCAAAGGCCGAACTGCTGGCGAAGCAGGCGGACGTGGTGTTTCTGGCGCTGCCACATGGCGTCGCCGCCGAATTCGCCGTGCCGCTGCTGGACGCCGGTTGCCTCGTGATTGACCTCAGCGCGGATTTCCGGCTCAAGAGCGCAGAAATCTACAAGGAATTTTATGCGCACGACCATCCTGCACCGGATTTGTTGAAAAAATCCGTCTATGGCCTGCCGGAAATTTATCGCGACCAGATCAAAAAGGCCCTGCTCGTCGCGTCACCGGGCTGTTACCCGACCAGCATTTTGCTGCCGGTGATTCCGTTGCTGAAGGCCGGCTTGATCAAACCCGCCGGCATCATTGCTGACTCGCTAAGCGGCGTGAGCGGCGCGGGCCGGAAGGCGGAACCAGATTACTTGTTCGTTGAATGCAACGAAAGTGTCCGGCCCTACGCCGTGCCCAAGCATCGGCATTTGTCGGAAATCGAGGAACAACTTTCGCTGGCCGCGAAAGAACCGGTCACCATCCAGTTCACGCCGCATCTGATTCCGGTGAACCGCGGCATCCTGACAACGCTTTACCTCGCGCCGGCGGATAAATCGGTTGACGCAGAAAAGATTTCCGCGTGCTACCAAAAGGCTTACGGCAACGAACCGTTTGTCCGGTTGCTTGCGGGCAAAGCATTGCCCGACACCAAAAATGTCAACGGCACGAACGTCATTGAAATCGCGTGGCGGCTTGACCCGCGGACGGGCCGGCTCATCGTCATGAGCGCCGAGGACAATCTGGTCAAGGGCGCAAGCGGCCAGGCCGTGCAAAGCCTGAACCTCCTCTGCGGTTTCCCGGAGACGGCGGGATTGGTCTGACCCGGTGAGGGGCCGCGCTGCCGCGCGGCCCCAATTCAGGATAAGCCGCAGCTCGTCCCGCCAAAGAAATGCTCCCAATTGCCTCCAAAACTGCCAAGTGGAATGCCGCTGACTATGCCGCGCATTCCGCTGTGCAACAGACCTGGGCGCGCGAGCTCATCGCCAGGCTCAATCTGCGGGGCGATGAGCGTGTCCTTGATGTCGGGTGCGGTGACGGCAAGGTCAGCGCCGAAATCGCGCACGCCGTGCCGCACGGGTCCGTGGTTGGCATTGATGCCTCGCCACAAATGATCCGGTTCGCCCGTGCCGCTTTTCCATCGGGCAGAATTGCCAATTTGAAATTCCGGGTGATGGACGCGCGCCACATCCGGTTTGGGCTGCAATTCGACCTCATCTTTTCCAACGCGGCCTTGCATTGGGTGGACGATCATCAGGCATTTTTGCGCCGGACGGCAGTGTGTCTGCGTTCTGGCGGGCAGTTGGTGGTTTCGTGTGGTGGCAAGGGCAACGCGCAGGATGTGTTTGTGGCGTTGCGTCCCGAGATGCGCTTGAAACGCTGGCGCGGTTTTTTCCGCAGGATGCCAAAGCCGTATTTTTTTTACTCGCCGGAAGATTATAAAAAATGGCTGCCGCGAGCCGGCTTCAAAACGCTGAACATCCAGCTCGCTCCGAAGGATGCGACTCATGACGGTCCGGACGGTTTCGCCGCCTGGCTGCGCACAACGTGGTTGCCTTACACGCAGCGCGTGCCGGAACATTTGCGCGAAGAATTCATCGCCGCGGTCGCGGACCGCTATCTGGCCGAACATCCGCCGGATGCGGAGGGCCGCGTTCACGTCCGCATGGTGCGGCTGGAAATTGACGCGGTGAAGATTTAACCACGAAACACACGAACCACACGAAACGTTGTGCCCAACCCCAGCGCGATAAAACAGTTTGTTTTTCGATGGCATCCTCATTTGCATTTTAGGCCGGCAGGTGGAGCGCGAGTTGTCCCGACTCGCAGCTTCCCAATCAATCCAGCCGCTGCGGATTGAGGACAATCCGCGCTACGTGACAAATCAGGTCACTGCCTGTTTTTCGTGTCATTTCGTGTGTTTCGTGGTTCAATCACTCTCCGAAAATGAAAACACAGTTCAAAGAAATTCCCGGTTCCATCGTGGCGCCGCAGGGCTTTCTCGCCAGCGGCGTGTTTTGCGACATCAAACGTCTCGGGACCGGTAAAGGCTCGCAGCGAGGACAAAAACGGGATCTCGCGCTCATTGTTTCGGAAGTTCCGGCAACGGTTGCCGGCATGTTTACGACCAATCAGGTCTGCGCCGCGCCGGTAAAAATTTGCATCGAACGCGTCAAAAAGGGGACCGCGCAGGCCATCATTGCTAATTCCGGGAATGCCAACGCCTGCACCGGCAAACAAGGTTTACGCAATGCGCGTGAAATGACGGCGCTTGTGGCTCGCGCTGTAGCCGCGAACGTGAGTTCGCGGACTGACCTTGCTGGCACAAACTCCAATCCGCGTTCTCACGAACGCGGCTACGAATTACCCGCCGAACGTGTCTTGGTCGGTTCGACCGGACGCATTGGTGTCACCCTGCCGATGGGGAACGTTAAACGTGGAATTTTGGAGGCGGCCAAGCTTCTGGGAAATTCATCGCGTCACGCGGACCAGGCCGTCGAAGCCATCATGACGAGCGACACGCGGCCCAAACAAATCGCAGTCGAGTTCAAGCTCGGCGGCAAAACCATCCGTGTCGGCGGCATGTGCAAGGGCGCTGGCATGATTCAGCCGGGGATGTCTGCGACCGGCGCGCGTCCCGCCGCGCTGCACGCCACCATGCTTTGTTTCATTACCACCGATGCAGCAATCGAAGCAAAAGCTTTGTGGGCCGCTTTGCAGGAGGCCGTGGCGCAAAGTTTCAACCGCATTACCGTGGACGGCGACATGAGCACGAACGACACGGTGCTGGTGCTGGCAAACGGACTGGCGGGAAATCCTTCGCTTGTAGCTGCGAACGTGAGTTCGCGGAAATCCGCGCTTTCACAAGCGCGGCTACGCGATTTTGAGATTTTTCAAGCCGCTTTGAACCATGTCTGTTTGGAACTGGCTAAAATGATTGTGCGCGACGGCGAAGGGGTGCATCGCGTCGTGACGGTGCGCGTGAGTGGCGCGAAGACAGTTGCGGATGCCGATGCTGCGGCGCGGGCGGTGGCGAACAGCCCGCTCGTCAAGACGAGCTGGCATGGTGGTGATCCGAACTGGGGCCGCATCATGGGCGCGCTGGGCTATTCGCCGGCCAAAATCGTCGAGGAAAAAGTAGATATCGGTTACAGCCTGGCGGGCGGCAAAAAGATTTTATGGAGTCTGAAACACGGCCAGCCGACAAAAGCGACGTTCAAACAACTCTGCGCCGCTGTGGCGCCCAATGAATTCGATTTGCACATCAATCTCAATCTCGGCAAAGCCGGCGCGGTTATTTACGCCGCCGATTTAACGGAGGCGTACGTGGATTTCAACAAAGGCGGCGTGGGTGATCCGGGTTCGCTGGGCGGTTGATTAGAAGCTAGGACTCAATGAACGATTCCAACGAAGACCACATCGCAATTTCCAATCGGATTGCATTTGATGGCCAACTGGAGGCCGTTTTACGTCGGCACACGGGACTAATCTCTTGGACTGTTGGAGAATCATCGCCTGTCTTCGGAGTGAAAGATAACGGAACCTTTTGTTTTATACAGACTCAGCAGAAGCGCTTTCTTCTAACTTGTTCTCACATTTGGAAAGGATTTGAAAAAGAAAAAGCCAACGGCGTGTGTTTGTGGATAACTTTAATTCGCGACGACAGCCAAGGTTCACCATCCTTCCCGTTCTTAGCGAGAAATCCAACCTTGATTGATGAGGACACTCGCTTGGATTTGGCAACTATTACGTTTGATGGAATCGGCTCCCTAGAACCTTGGCGTTTTCACTATTTGGCTAGACCATACAAGTGTCATCTTACAAAAGGAAGCCCGGCTTGCTTCATTGCTTACACTGGCGAGGGCTTGAGAGAAGGAGAAAGCCAACGCGTCCTGAATTATTCATTTTTCACTGTAACCGTGAACGAGACAGGCCAAACCAAATTTTTATTGCATGACAAGGGCGGCTCATGTCACTTGCTCGACAGGGCTGGGAATGAAATCGCTCCAATTAAAATGGGCGGAGCAAGTGGCGCTCCAATTTTTAGTTTCGACTCCAATCTTAAAATATGGCTGGCCGGAGTTGTCTGCGAAATTTCTTCGCCTGGGCTGAGTTGTGAAGCCTCTTCAAATTATGAAATGTCGGACGGTGATATTTATGCAGCCTATGCTGATTTTGTTCAAACTGATGGGACAATCCGAATGAGTCAGAATTGCTGAAAACTGCCATAGCGCTCGATCAACAAAAAAGCCGCTGGATTGCTCCAGCGGCTTTTAATTCTTTGCGTGGCTCTTAATTTGCCATGCGTCCCGAGACGCCCTTGGTGCCTTTGGCGATGGCCTTGGCAGATTGCTTTGGACGCAACTCGCGGGACGCTGCCCCGGCGCGCCACATTTCGGAGTTGTGGATCTGGCCCAGTTCCTTCGCCAACTGCGCCTGGTAATTGCGGGCGCCGCAGGCTGAGAGCACGCGGGCGCATTCCTTGCCCGATTTGACGCGCTGGTAAAGTTTCTTGAACACCGGCAGGGTGGCCTGCTTGAACTTG